>ERZ795047.36-NODE-36-length-168672-cov-9.446924_pt1 | contig 168672 bp, 156 predicted proteins | sample MGYA00375131_ERZ795047 | MGnify/ENA primary metagenome ERZ795047 (study PRJEB30176, sample SAMN05720228) | activated sludge metagenome | isolation source: Anaerobic digester | place: Japan | collected 2015-05-20 ... | reverse complement strand
TACATCAGTATTATTAATTACCTCCTCGAGAACCTCACTATAATTTCTGATATCAATGCCATCGCTTACTGCAATGATGTATTTTGAGAACATCATCTGTCCTGCTCCTAAAAGCGAATTAATTACCTTAAGTCCCTGTCCGGGATAATTTTTTTTCATACTGACTATCACCAGGTTATGTGCCACTCCTGCAGGGGGCATATGCAGGTCGGTTATTTCACTGTTAAGCACCATCTGGAGTGGTTTGAGAAAAATTTTCTCGGTAGCTCTGGTAAAGAAAAGATCTTCCTTAGGTGGTATGCCTACCACTGTAGCGGGATATACGGCATCGCGGGCATGGGTGATACAGGTAACATGAAACTTTGGATACATGTCGGACAGAGAGTAGAAGCCGGTATGGTCGCCGAAAGGACCTTCTGAAACCAGGGGTTCGGAAGGGTCGACATAACCTTCAATTACAATGTCGGCATCTTCAGGAACGTAGATGTCGTTTGTAACACATTTTACCATTTTTATTCTACGCCGTGTAAGAAATCCTGCAAGGATATATTCGTCGATATTTTCCGGAAGGGGTGCTGTTGCCGCATAGGTATAAACAGGGTCGCCTCCGAGAACGACTGAGACAGGCATCATTTTCCCTGTTTCTTTCCACAGCCTGTAATGGTTTGCTCCGGTTTTATGAAGCTGCCAGTGCATGGCTGTTGTGCATTTGTCAAGTATTTGCATCCGGTACATACCGGCATTGGGTGCAAGGGTGAATGGGTTGTAGGTATGAACAATCGGAAGGGTGATAAATCTTCCACCGTCGTGCGGCCAGCATTTCAGAACAGGAAGTATTTCAAGGTCAGGGTCTTTTAGAATAACCTGCTGGCATCGGCCCTTCCGGCATGTTCTTACAGGTATGAATTTCCTCAGGCGAAGGAGGGTAAAAAAATCTGAAATTTTATTTAATGGGTTACTTCTTCCCGGTGCAAGAAGATCAGATATTTTATCAATTTCGCTGTATATATTTTCCGGCTCTTCCGTTTTAAGTGCCAGATTCATCCTTTTTTCTGATCCAAAAGCATTTATGAGTACCGGAAATGCTGTTCCATTGTTTTCGAATAATAGGGCCGGACCACCTGAATTTATTGCCCGGTCGGCAAACTCTGCAATTTCAAGAACAGGGTCAACGAAAACGGATATCCTTTTAAGTTCTCCCTCCCGTTCAAGCACATGGATAAAACCTGCAAGTCCTTTTGATGTCATCAGGAAATAAAAATGTTTTTTTGTATGGGCTAAATTAGTAACATTTTCGGGGGAAAATACATTTTGGTCTGTAATTGGTTTTCCAGGATTTGTGTCAGGGGTCAGGAATGGTTGTTTTTTCTGGTATTTCCTGTCCGGACTGGAATGAAGGTGGGTATAAAAACAGTAATGGGAACTATTCTTTCGATTAGTTCCCACTCACCGTTTGCAGCCGAAGCCACATACGGTGGCAGGCTACAGTTATTCTGGCCGGCTGCCTTTCAGGTCTTACGATCTGAGGGAGGCAACCCTGAGCTTTCCGGCACTGCTTTTTAGGGCTGTGCCTTCCAGCCGTCCTTTCTCCCGATTACTCGGGATTCCGGGACGAAGCGTCATTCAGGCATGCGCTGATCAACCCCGTAGGGTTGTTCAGTTTGCAGGTTTCATCGGACCGAAGTCCTTTGTCTCCTGCAGCCCTGTGACCCAGTCGTTGAAAGAGCGTTGGCGTTTTCAGCGACCTGCTGAACATCGGGAACTCTTTTGCAGGGTTCCTTAGTTCAGGCTTCGGCTCTCTGATGCGCAGACCCGGAGGTCTGACCGAACCCTTCAGAGTCACACTTAAGCAACCCTTTATCGGGTTCCACATCTTTGAGCAGCCTTTTATCTCTCGCCTGCTGAATCAAAAATAGAATAAGTATCTCGAATAATAAAATAAAAAACACCGTTGTTGTAAACGCAATATCAACATGGGTTATTAACAATTGTTAATAACTCTCGATGTTGATAATGTGCTAATATTCAGTGAGATAGCAGATTATTCTGCTTTATTTGCATCTTCCTCCGTAGCTGATCCGCTACTTTTTTCCTGGTCAGGTTCTGCTGTATCAGTAGTTACATCTTTGGTGGCATTATCCTGCGGTGCTGTTCCAGTTGCTGCGGCAGCTGTTTCAGCCGTTCCTGCAGCTTTCTTCTTTGGGGCTCTTCTGCGCCGGGTAGTTGTCTTTTCCGGTTTTGTTTGAGCCGCCAGTCTGGCTTCATTGAAATCAACCAGTTCAATAATGCACATCTCGGCATTATCTCCCAACCTGTTGCCGGTTTTAAGTATTCTTGTGTAACCTCCGGGGCGATCTGCAACCTTGGGGGAGATCTCCCTGAAGAGTTCTGTTACAGCCTTTTTGTCCTGAAGATACCTGAATACCATTCTTCTGGAATGTGTTGTATCTTCTTTGGATCTAGTTATAAGAGGTTCAATATATGAACGAAGTGCTTTTGCCTTGGCCGTTGTTGTAGTTATTCTCTTATTCAGAATTAGCGATACAGCCATGTTCGCAAGCATAGCCTTCCTGTGAGAACTTGTCCTTCCCAAATGGTTAATTACTCTCTGATGTCGCATGGCTTATTTAATCTTTATCAAGTTTATATTTACTCACATCCATACCGAACGAGAGATTCAGTGATTCGAGAAGTTCATCCAGTTCGGTAAGAGATTTTTTCCCGAAGTTTCTGAATTTCAACAGATCATTTTTGTTGAATTTCACAAGGTCGCCCAGTGTTTCAACTTCGGCTGCTTTCAGACAGTTGAGAGCTCTGACCGAAAGGTCGAGGTCAACAAGTTTTGTCTTGAGCAGCTGGCGCATCTTAAGGATCTCCTCATCAAACTCCTCACTTGCCATCTTCTCACCCGAATCGAGGGTAATCTTATCATCCGAGAAAAGCATAAAATGGTAAATCAGAATCTTGGCTGCTTCTTTCAAAGCATCTTTCGGATGAATGGAGCCATCTGTCTCTATTTCAATGATAAGTTTCTCATAATCAGTTTTCTGTTCAACACGGTAGTTTTCAACCGTGTATTTTACATTTCTGATTGGCGTGAATATTGAGTCTATTGCAATTACCCCGAACTCAGGGTTGGCAGGTTCATTCTCTTCAGCAGGCACATACCCTCTTCCCTTGTTAATTGACAGTTCAACATTAAGCTTTACCGAGGGTTCCATTCTGCATATTACAAGGTCGGGATTGAGTACTTCGAAATGTGCAAGCACTGAATTAAGGTCGCCTGCTTTGAAGGTATCCCTTCCTGTAACTTTTATTACAACCTTTTCCGACTCGATATCTTCTGTTTTTCTTTTGAATCTGATCTGTTTAAGGTTAAGTAGTATTTCTGTTACATCTTCAATGACGCCTTTTATTGTCGAGAATTCATGGTCGACTCCTTCGATTTTCACCAGTGTTATAGCATAACCCTCGAGGGAAGAAAGAAGGATTCTCCGCAGGGCATTTCCGATTGTAATGCCATATCCCGGCTCGAGCGGACGAAATTCGAATTTGCCGAATTTGTCGTTCGCTTCAAGCATTATGACTTTATCAGGTTTCTGGAATGCTAAGATGGCCATGGTTATTTTATTTGGAATATAGTTCAACAATTAATTGTTCATTAATATTTTCTGGAATATCGGCGCGCTGCGGAACCGACATAAATTTTCCGGCCATAAGGTTTTCATCCCATTCCAGCCAGGGTACTTTCTGGTATCTGCGGTCAGATAGGGAGTTTACTATAACCTCAAGTGATTTTGACTTTTCGCGGACGCCAACAATATCACCAGGTTTAAGCTGGTATGATGGAATATTTACGACTTTTCCGTTAACAGTGATATGGCGGTGCGAAACAAGCTGGCGTGCTGCAGCCCTTGAAGGTGCAATACCCAGACGGTAAACAGTGTTGTCAAGACGTGATTCCAGAATCTGCAACAGTACTTCACCGGTTACGCCTTTGCTTCTGGAAGCACGCTCAAATGCATTCTTGAACTGTCTTTCAAGCAATCCGTAAAGATATTTGACCTTTACTTTTTCCCTTAACTGAAGACCGTATTCCGATACCTTTCTTCTTTTCTTGTTCTGACCATGCTGGCCTGGAGGATAATTTTTCCTTTCCAGGTATTTGTCAGGTCCAAAAATAGGTTCTCCGAATTTTCTCGCAACTTTTGTTCTTGGTCCTATATATCTAGCCATTTATTTTATTATATTAAAATTCAACTTAAACAATTGTTAATCTTTTAGTTAATTAAACTCTTCTTCTTCCTGGAGGGCGGCATCCGTTATGTGGAAGTGGTGTAACATCAACGATTTCCGTTATTTCGATGCCGGCATTAGCTATTGCCCTTATAGCCGATTCACGTCCGGCACCGGGTCCTTTCACAAATACTTTTACTCTTCTCACTCCAAGGTCATAAGCCTCCTTGCTGCAGTCCTCAGCAGCCATCTGTGCTGCATAAGGAGTATTTTTCTTTGAACCTCTGAAACCCATTTTCCCGGCTGATGACCATGAAATTACCTGACCCAAGTTATTGGTTATGGTTACAATAATATTGTTAAATGATGAATGAATGTGAGCCTGTCCGGCTGGTTCTATCCGTACATTTTTCCTCTTTAATGCTCCTGTCTTCTTCGCCATATTCAAATCTTATTTAGTAGCCTTTTTCTTGTTTGCAACAGTTTTTTTCCTTCCCTTACGGGTACGGGCATTGTTTTTGGTCCTCTGTCCACGTACCGGAAGGCCAAGGCGATGACGTATGCCTCTGTAACAGTTAATGTCAATCAGCCTCTTGATGTTCATCTGCATCTCCGAACGAAGCTCACCTTCAAGCTTGTAATTCTCGCTCAGTATTTTTCTGATAGCATTAACCTGTTCATCAGTCCAATCCTTAACCTTGATGTTACGGTCAACACCTGCCTGATCAAGCACTTTCTGAGCGGTGCTCCGTCCAACACCATAGATATATGTGAGGGCTATTTCACCCCTCTTGTTTCTTGGTAAATCTACCCCAACTATACGTGCCATAACTCTTTTTTAATAGTTTGCAAAGTTAGTCATTTTATCCCTGTCTTTGTTTAAATCTGGGATTTTTCTTATTAATAACGTACAAACGTCCTTTCCGCCTGACTATCTTGCAGTCGGCGCTGCGTTTTTTTACTGATGTTCTTACTTTCATATATCCTATTTATATCTGAATGTTATTCTTCCTTTAGTCAGGTCGTAGGGTGATATTTCAACCCTGACCTTATCGCCCGGTAAAATTTTAATGTAATGCATTCTCATTTTACCGGATATATGTGCTGTTATCACGTGTCCATTTTCGAGTTCAACCCTGAACATGGCATTTGACAGGGCCTCAACAATGGTTCCGTCCTGTTCTATCGGGGGTTGCTTGGCCATAGGTTTATTTTTTGTTTAACACTTCGTCGATGTATTTAAATGTTGTTAGCACATCTGCTTTTCCGGTGTCTACTGCCACGGCATACTCAAAATGTGCCGAAGGTTTACCGTCTGCTGTAACGATAGTCCATCCATCGCTCTTCTGCAGTGTTTCTTTAACTCCCATGTTTATCATGGGTTCGATGCATATTACCACACCTTTCAGCAGCTTTGGCCCTGTTCCCCTTTTGCCGAAATTGGGCACTTCGGGGGGTTCATGAAGCTTCGTTCCCAGGCCATGACCAACCAGTTCCCTCACCACTGAGAATCCTCCGCTCTCTGCTCTGGTCTGTACAGCAAACGAAATATCTCCTATTCGATTTCCTGCCACGGCTTCCTTTGCTCCATCCTCAAGAGAAGCCCGGGTATATTCGAGAAGTTTTCTGATTTCGCTGCTTACCTCACCCACAGCAAAAGTAAAAGCACTGTCGCCATAATAACCGTTCAGAATTACTCCACAGTCGATCGAGATGATATCTCCTTCTTTCAGGATGTAATCTGACGGTATGCCATGTACCACCTCTTCGTTAACTGAAGTGCACAGTGTTGACGGGAATCCGTTATAGCCTTTGAAAGCAGGGACAGCTCCATGATCAAGGATAAATGTCTCTGCTATTCTGTCGAGGCTTTTTGTTGTGACTCCCGGGGCGATGTGCTTTGCAACTTCAGCAAGTGTACGCGACACCAGCAGGTTGCTTTCCCTCAGCAGTTCGATCTCTTCTTTTGTTCTGCAAATCAACATCAAAGAACGTTAAGCAGATTAATATGCTGCAACAGCTCCTGTTCTGCCTTTCACCCTGCCCGACTTCATCAGACCGTCATAATGCCTCATAAGCAAATGACTCTCAATTTGCTGCAGGGTGTCAAGTATCACACCAACAAGAATAAGTAGTGATGTGCCACCGTAAAACTGCGCAAACTGAGGAGATACACCTGCTTTAACAGCTATTGCCGGCAGTATGGCTATAATAGCAAGAAAAATGGAACCGGGTAGTGTGATTCTCGATATAATCTGGTCAATAAACTCAACCGTCTTTCTGCCCGGTTTGATGCCGGGTATAAACCCTCCGTTTTTCTTCATATCTTCAGCCATCTGAACCGGATTGATAGTGATAGCTGTGTAAAAGTATGTGAAAAGGATTATAAGCAATCCTGTCACAAGGTTGTACCAGAATCCATACATATTTGAAAATGCCACAACAAAGCCCGAGCTTGAATTTGAATATCCTGCAATAATAATCGGAAGCATCATAATTGCCTGGGCAAAGATTATTGGCATAACGCCTGCGGCATTTACTTTAAGAGGTATATATTGTCTTACACCGCCATACTGTTTGTTGCCAATTATGCGGCGTGCATACTGAACGGGCACCCGGCGGGTACCCTGCACAAGCAGTATTGTGCCGAGGATCACGACAAAGAGGAAAACCATTTCCACAACAAGGGCAATTGCACCACCTGCACCATTCATTCTTGCACCTGCTTCAAATATGAAGTTCGCAGGCAGTCGTGCAACGATGCCTATCATTATAAGAAGCGAAATGCCGTTACCGATACCCTTGTCAGTAATTTTTTCCCCGAGCCACATTACGAATATAGTTCCCGCTGTAAGAATTATCACCGATGAAACCAGAAAGAAGGTTCCTGATATGATAAATGCTGATGCGGGAAGCCTTGCCTGAAGGTTATAAAGGTATGTGGGTGCCTGAAGTACAAGTATAAGAACTGTAAGATATCTTGTGTACTGATTCAGTTTTCTTCTGCCGCTTTCGCCCTCTTTCTGGAGTTTCTGGAAATAAGGAAAAATTATTCCGAGAAGCTGCACAACGATTGAAGCTGAGATATATGGCATAATACCGAGGGCAAAAATCGAAGCCTGGGAAAAGGCGCCTCCCGAAAACATATCGAGAAGGCCCATAATACCTGACGAAGTCTGGCTTTTCAGATTTTCCAGCTGGGCAGGGTCAACACCCGGCAGTGTCACATATTTACCCAGTCTGTAAATCATTATTATACTAAGAGTATATAGCAACCGGGCCCTCAGGTCCTCTATCTTGAAAATATTCTTTATGGTCTGAATCAGCCTCATCTGGTTAGATTTTTACTACTGTACCATTTTTTGCCTCTATGGCTTCAATAGCCTTTTTGCTGAATGCATGGGCATGAACTTCGAGTTTTCTGTTAAGTTCACCCTTTGCAAGTATCTTAACAAGATCATTCTTAGAAATGAGCCCGGCCGATAAAAGAGTCGGTATATCTATCTTATCAGCATTAAGCTTTTCAGCGAGGTTTTGAAGTGTACCAATGTTGATGGCTTTATATTCAACACGGTTTCTGTTTGTGAATCCGTATTTGGGTACCCTTCTCTGCAGTGGCATCTGCCCGCCTTCAAAACCAAGTTTTCTTTCATAACCGGATCTCTGCTGGGCTCCTTTATGACCTCTGGTTGAGGTGCCTCCTTTACCTGAACCCTGTCCGCGTCCGATTCTTTTCCTCGCCTTTACTGAGCCTTTTGCCGGTTTTAAATTACTAAGATCCATACCCTGTTTGTTAAAAATTAATTTTATTCAACTTCTTCTGTTTTGACGAGATGTTTTATTTTCTCAACCATTCCTAGAATCTGAGGAGTAGCCTCATGCACCACGCTCTGGTGTAGTCTGTGTATTCCAAGTGCAGCAAGAATTCTTTTCTGTCTCTCAGGTTTTCTGTTCTTGCTCCTTATCTGGGTTATTTTGATCTTTGCCATATGCAGATTTTCTATCCGTTAAACACTTTTTCGATGGGGATTCCCCTGTGTTCAGCTATTGTATAGGCATCCCTGAGCTGCAGAAGTGCTTTAATGGTAGCTTTAACAAGGTTGTGCGGGTTTGATGAGCCCTTCGATTTTGCGAGCACATTTCTAATCCCGACACTTTCGAGAACAGCACGCATAGCACCTCCTGCCTTTACTCCGGTACCTTCTGATGCAGGCTTCAGAAAAACCTTTGCTCCCCCGAATTTTGCACTCTGTTCATGCGGTATGGTGCCCTTTATTACAGGAATCCTGACAAGGTTCTTCTTGGCATCTTCAATTCCTTTTGCTATTGCGGCTGTCACCTCACTGGCTTTTCCAAGCCCGTAACCCACTATACCATCTTCATTGCCAACAACCACTATAGCCGAAAAACTGAATGTTCGTCCGCCTTTAGTGACTTTGGTCACTCTGTTGATACTTACAAGCCTGTCCTTAAGCTCGATATCCGTGGTTTTTACTTTTCGTATTCCGTTTGCCATAATTTCATTAGAATTTAAGTCCGCCTTCTCTTGCAGCTTCTGCCAGTGATTTAACTCTTCCGTGATATTTATAGCCTCCTCTGTCGAAAACTACCTTTTCGATTCCCTTTGAAAGGCATTTTGATGCAATCAGTTTTCCTACCAGTGAAGCCTGTTCAATTTTCTTAATACCCTTTTTGTCAGCCACCTCTTTTTCGCGTGAACAGGCGGCAACAAGTGTCACACCCCTGGTATCATCAATTAGCTGGGCGTAAATGTGCCTGTTGCTGCGGAAAACAGACAGTCTCGGGCGTTCTGGTGTCCCGGTTATCTTTTTCCTTATCCTTTTCCTTATTCTTGTCCTTCTTTCCAGTTTTGTTAAAGCCATAATTTTAAAAATTATCTAATAATGAAATTAAGCGCTGGCCGATTTACCAGCTTTCCTTCTGATGTATTCCCCAACAAACCGTATACCCTTGCCCTTGAAAGGTTCAGGTGGACGAAGAGATCTTATTTTGGCTGCAACCTGACCAATGAGCTGCTTGTCGTGACTCGTCAGTGTGATAATCGGGTTACTTCTCTTTTCGGTTTTTGTCTCCACCTTAACCTCCGGTGGCATAACGAAAATGATATCGTGGGAATATCCAAGGCTCAGTTCAAGATTCTGCCCTTTGGCTTCAGCCCTGTAGCCTACTCCAACAACTTCAAGCTCTTTCTTAAATCCTTTCGAAACCCCTTCCACCATATTTGCAATCAGGGCACGGTATAATCCGTGAAGAGATTTGTGCCTCTTCGAATCGGATGGTCTGATGACTCTGACCTGATTATCCGTCACTTCAACTTTGATGTCTGGGTCAACAGCCTGCTGCAGTTTTCCAAGAGGGCCCTGCACATGAACAACATTGTTTTCATCAACACTTACAGTCACCCCTTTGGGCAGATTAATCGGTAATTTTCCTATGCGTGACATCTGTTTATCCTCCTCTGTTAATAAACATAGCAAATCACCTCACCGCCAATATTTTCTTTTTTGGCTTCCTTATCGGTCATAAGACCTCTTGAGGTGGAAATAATTGCAATTCCAAGGCCATTAAGGACTCTTGGCATATCTTTTACATTGGTATATTTTCTCAAACCCGGTGTACTAACTCTTTCAATACCTTTTATTGCAGGCATTTTGGTTCGCGGGTGATACTTGAGCGCAATTTTCAGAACATCATATGGTCCTTCACCTTCAACAACCTTATAGGCGCGGATATAACCTTTTTCAAGCAGGATCCGTGCTATTTCTATCTTCATCTTTGATGAAGGTGCTTCCACTACCTTGTGTCCCGCCATTATAGCGTTTCTTATTCTTGTCAAAAAATCTGAAATGGGATCAGTCATCATATATCAAATTATTTTCACACAATTATAATTTACCAGCTGGCTTTTCTCACTCCCGGGATAAGGCCTTTTGATGCCATTTCCCTGAAGGTTATTCTGCTCAGTCCAAACTGTCGTATATATCCTCTTGGCCTTCCGGTGATTTTGCAGCGGTTTCTCAGGCGAATAGGATTTGAGTTTCTGGGAAGACGGCTCAATCCTACATAATCGCCTGCTGCCTTAAGCTGTGCTCTTTTTGCAGCATATTTCTGAGCCAGTTTTGCGCGCTTCACCTCGCGGGCCTTCATCGACTCTTTTGCCATATATTATCAGTTTTTAAGGTTTTTAAACGGTAAACCAAAATGCTTAAGTAACGCAAGAGCTTCTTCATCGGTGGTTGCTGATGTTACAAAAGTTATCTGAAGACCCATAATCTTCACAACCTTGTCAAGGTCAATTTCCGGGAAGATTATCTGCTCGGTAATTCCCAGTGTATAGTTACCGCGGCCGTCAAGCACCGGATTGATTCCCTTGAAATCCCTGATACGCGGGAGTGCAACACAGATGAGCCTCTGAAGGAACTCATACATCCTGTCCTGCCGGAGAGTCACCATAATGCCTATGGGCATGTTCTTCCTCAGCTTGAAGTTGGATATATCTTTTCTCGAATAAGTTGCCACAGCCTTCTGCCCTGCAATATCGGTTATCTCCTTCAAACCTGCTTCAAGAATCTTCTTATCGGCAATGGCTGCTCCGACACCCTGGCTAATAACAATCTTTTCGAGCCTTGGTACCTGCATCACTGACTTGTAGTTGAATTCCTTCATCAGTGCAGGAACAATCTCTTCCTTATATTTCTTTTTTAATTCAGGTATATACATTATCTGATCTCCTCCCCTGATTTTTTAGAATAACGAACAAGTTTGTTTTTCTCATTAAGCCTCCGGCCGATCCTTGTGGGTTTTCCGCTTGCAGGATCGATAAGCATAAGGTTCGAAATGTGAATCGGGGCTTCTTTCTTGATTATGCCGCCCTGAGGTGCTTTTGCATTGGGTTTTGTATGCTTGTGCACCATATTCACACCCTCAACAATAGCTCTCATTTTCTTCCGGTCAACCTCAAGAACGCGGCCTTTTTGTCCTTTCGACTCGCCCGAAATCACAATTACTGTATCTCCTTTTTTAATATGTAGCTTCTTCTGCATAATTCTTTTATTAATATTCTGTCATAAAACTTCCGGAGCAAGGGATACAATTTTCATGTATTTATCGCGCAATTCTCTTGCAACCGGTCCGAAGATACGTGTTCCCCTTACCTCATCCTGATTGGTAAGAAGCACAACGGCATTATCATCGAATCTGATATAGGAGCCGTCGGGCCGGCGTATCTCCTTCTTTGTTCTTACCACCACAGCTTTGCTGACCATTCCCTTTTTGGCTTCACCTGAAGGTAATGCGCTCTTTACCGTAACAATAATCTGATCTCCTACGGTTGCATAGCGTTTTTTGGTACCTCCCAATACCCTGATGCACAATACTTCCTTGGCTCCGGTATTGTCGGCAACGTTAAGTCTCGATTCCTGCTGTATCATAGTTACCTGGCTTTTTCAATTATTTCAACCAATCTCCAGTTTTTATTTTTGCTGAGAGGCCTTGTCTCTGCAATTCTTACAACATCTCCAATGTTGCATTCATTATTCTCGTCGTGAGCCATAACTTTCTTTGTTCTGGTAACATATTTTCCATAAACGGGGTGTTTAACCCTTCTTTTTATGGCCACGACAATAGATTTGTCCATCTTATTGCTTACGACAACGCCTGTTCTTTCTTTTCTTAATTTCCTTTCCATGATCAGAATCTGGCTATTTTGTTTTCTTGTTAAGTTCTCTTGCCCGCAGTTCGGTTAAAATACGTGCTATATTTTTTCTTGTCTGTTTTATTTTCTGCGGGTTGTCAATGGGAGAAATCGCATGGTTAAGTTTCATGCGTGTAAGCATCAACCTTTCCGAGTCGAGACGCTCCAGAAGGTCCTGTGTGCTTAATTCCCTTATTTCCGACATTTTCATCTTTATATATTTTTATCAAGCTGTTACGTAATCGCGTCTGATTATAAATTTTGTCTTTATCGGAAGCTTATGTGCTCCCAGTCGCAGAGCTTCTTTTGCCACTTCGAGGGGAACACCGTCGGCTTCGATAAGTATTCTGCCCGGGGTTACAGGTGCCACAAATCCTTCGGGTGCACCTTTACCCTTACCCATTCGCACCTCAGCAGGTTTCTTTGTGATGGGTTTGTCGGGGAAGACTCTTATCCATATCTGGCCTTCACGCCTCATATAGCGTGTAATAGCCTGACGGGCAGCTTCAAGCTGTTGGCCAGTAATCCATGCCGACTCCAGCGCTTTAATTCCGAACGACCCAAAAGCAAGCTGAGTGCCCTTCTGGGCGTTGCCCTTCATTCTGCCTTTCTGCTGTTTCCTGTATTTTGTCTTCTTTGGCTGTAACATTGCAGTATTCTATAAAATTTTTAATCAGCGTTGATTTATTTCTTTCCTTTTCTCTTCAGTCCCTTTACCTTAGCTGTTTTTGCTCCGATATTGGGGCTGAGGTCTCTTTTTCCGTAAACCTCTCCGTTACATATCCATACTTTGATGCCGATACGTCCAACCTTTGTATGGGCTTCGGCAAGAGCGTAATCGATGTCGGCTCTGAAAGTATGGAGAGGAATGCGGCCTTCCTTGTAAGTTTCGCTACGTGCCATTTCGGCTCCCCCGAGCCTGCCAGATATCAGCACCTTAATGCCTTCGGCTCCCATTCTCATGGTAGATGCTATAGCCATCTTGATAGCTCTGCGATACGATATCTTGCCCTCAATCTGACGGGCAATATTATTTGCAACTATACAGGCATCCAGTTCGGGTCTCTTTATCTCGAAGATATTTATCTGAACCTCTTTTTTGGTTATTTTCTTGAGCTCTTCCTTCAGCTTATCAACCTCCTGCCCTCCTTTACCTATAATTATACCCGGGCGTGCGGTATTGACTGTGATGGTTATGAGCTTAAGTGTTCTTTCGATAATAATCTTTGAGATACTGGCTTTGGCAAGTCTTGCATTGAGGTACTCTCTGATTTTTGTATCCTCAAGTAGCTTGCCGGAGAAGTCCTTACCTCCATACCAGTTTGAATCCCAGCCTCTTATGAGACCAAGTCGGTTACTTATCGGATTTACTTTTTGTCCCATTTATTTTATTTTGAACTGTTTTCTACTACTTCAGCTGTTTCAGGTTTTTCCTCGAGCCGGCTGCCCAGTATCACTGTTACATGGTTGGAGCGTTTTCTGATTCTGTAGGCTCTGCCCTGTGGTGCCGGTCTGAGTCGTTTGAGAGTACGTCCGCCGTCAACATAAATTTCTTTGACATAGAGTCCGCTCTCTTCCACCTTGGCTCCCTCGTTTTTCTGCTGCCAGTTTGATATGGCGGAAAGGAGCAGTTTCTCCAGACGGCGTGAAGCTTCTTTCTTACTGAACTTCAGAATATCAAGTGCCTTATTGACTTCCACACCGCGAATAAGGTCTGCAACAAGGCGCATTTTGCGCGGTGAGGTAGGGCAATTTCTGAGTATAGCCCTTGTCTGGCTAGCTTTTGCCTCTTTTATCTGTTCGGCTCTTTTTCTTTTTCTCGCACCCATTTTTTTACTGTATCAATAATCTATACCATTCACTATTTATTTCCGGAATGCCCTCTGAATGTACGTGTAGGAGCAAATTCACCGAGTTTATGGCCTACCATGTTTTCGGTAATATAAATCGGAATGAATTTATTTCCGTTATGGACTGCAATAGTATGTCCCACGAAATCGGGTGAAATGACTGATCTTCTCGACCAGGTTTTGATAACCGATTTCTTACCTGATTCGTTCATTTCAAGCACTCTCTTCAGTAGCTTGTAATCGATAAATGGACCCTTTTTGAGTGACCTACTCATAATATCCTTATTATTTCTTTCTTCTTTCTACGATATACTTTGTCGAATATTTTTTCTTATCCCTTGTTTTATAACCTTTTGCAGGGATACCTTTTCTGGAGCGAGGATGGCCTCCCGAGGCTTTTCCTTCGCCGCCACCCATCGGGTGGTCGATCGGGTTCATTGCGACACCTCTGGTACGCGGCCTCCTTCCCAGCCAGCGCGAGCGGCCTGCCTTGCCCGACTTTTCTAGGTTATGGTCGGGGTTGGAGACGATTCCAACTGTTGCACGACATGATGCCAGTACCATACGAGTTTCACCCGAAGGAAGTTTTATGGTTGCATAGTTTCCTTCACGGGCTATCAGCTGAGCATAAGTTCCGGCACTGCGTGCCAGAGCTGCTCCCTTGCCGGGTTTAAGTTCAATGTTGTGTATCATTGCACCCAGTGGCAGGTCGCTGAGAAAAAGAGTATTTCCTATTTCGGGTGCAACATTTTTGCCCGACATTATCTGCTGCCCTACCTTAAGTCCCTGGGGAGCAATAATATATCTCTTTTCTCCATCAGCATAACAGACCAGAGCTATACGTGCCGAACGATTTGGATCGTATTCAATGGTCTTTACCGTGGCCGGAATTCCATCCTTATCTCTTTTGAAATCAATAAGCCGGTACATTCTCTTATGCCCGCCGCCTATATAGCGCATCGTCATTTTGCCATCGTTGTTCCTTCCGCCCGATTTCTTAAGCGGTACAAGCAGAGATTTCTCCGGCTCAGCGCATGTGATATCATCAAATGCACTGATAAGCATGTGTCTCTGACCTGGTGTAACAGGTTTTAATTTCCTTACTCCCATTTTTAAATATTGCTATAAAAATCAATAGTATTACCTTCGGCAAGAGTTACTATTGCTTTCTTAACTGAAGCAGTCCTGCCTTTTACCATTCCCGAACGGGTGTACCTTATTTTTTCTTTGCCAGGGCATCGCATTGTATTAACCGATTTAACAGTGACGCCATAAAGTTCCTCCACGGCCTTCTTTATCTGTATCTTGTTGGCATTTTTTGCCACGATAAATCCGTACCGGTTCAGCTTTTCCCCCTGGCCTGTCATTTTCTCTGTTACTATCGGTTTCAGTAGAATACTCATTGTTTTTTCAGTTACTAGTTTTTAAAAGTCCCGTGCAAAACTTCAACTGCGCTCTCTGCAAGTACAAGAGTTGAAGCGTTCATTATCCTGTATGTCGTTAATTCACTGACAGTTACAACTTCAACCCCCGGCAAATTACGAGAGGACAAATATACATTTTTATTTTGTTCCGGTAAAACAAAGAGTGATTTTTTATCGGAAAGCTTGAGATTATCGCTTATTTTCTTCATCTCTTTTGTTTTCGGAACTTCGAAGTTAAAGTCCTCCACCACGATGATATTGTTTGATGCGGCTTTATATGAAAGGGCCGATTTACGTGCAAGGTCCTTGACCTTTTTATTCAGTTTAAAGCTGTAATCTCTTGGCCTTGGCCCGAAGATTCTTCCGCCGCCTCTGAATAGAGGGTTCTTGATATCGCCGAACCTTGCGGTTCCGGTGCCCTTCTGACGTTTGATCTTCCGGGTACTGCCCGATACCTCGCTGCGTTCCTTGGCTTTTGCAGTGCCCTGCCTGTTATTTGCAAGATACTGCTTGGTGTCGAGGTAGATGGCATGATCATTAGGCTCGATGCCGAATATGGCATCGTCGAGTTTTACCTTTTTCCCGGTTTCTTCACCGTTGATATTATATACACTTACTTCCATTACTTTGTAATTATTACGTAACCACCTTTCGGACCAGGTACTGATCCTTTCACTATTAATAAATTCTCTTCAGGTATAAGTTTCATTACTCTAAGGCTTATGGCCATAACTTTCTTTCCGCCTGTACGGCCTGCCATTCTCATTCCTGGCAGGACTCTTGAAGGGAATGAAGAAGCTCCCAGCGAACCCGGTGCTCTGCCCCTGTTGTGCTGGCCGTGGGTTTGTCCGCCTACGCCTCCGAAACCATGGCGCTTTACTACACCCTGAAACCCTTTTCCTTTTGACCAGCCTCTTACGTCGACAAAGTTGTCTGTTTTGAAGATATCGGCTGTCAGAACGTCTCCGGCCTTAACTTCGCTGGTGTCAAAACCGGTGAATTCAATCAGTACTCTTTTCGGAGTAACGCCGGCCTTCTTGAAATGACCAAGCTCAGGCTTATTAGTGTTTTTCTCCTTTTTGTCGTCGAAGCCCAGCTGCACCGCCGAATAGCCATCCTTCTCCACAGTCTTTATCTGGGTCACAACGCAAGGTCCGGCCTGCAGTACTGTACAGGGAACATTTTTCCCGTTTTCATCGAAAAGGGAAGTCATTCCCACCTTTTTTCCAATTAATCCCTGCATATTTAAAGTTTTTATCTGTTATCAGACTTTTATTTCAACCTCAACACCGCTGGGCAGTTCAAGCTTCATCAGTGCATCAATTGTTTTTGGAGTCGAGCTGTAAATATCGAGTAGCCTTTTATACGACGAAAGCTGAAACTGCTCCCTTGACTTCTTGTTAACAAAGGGTGAGCGGTTTACTGTAAAAATCCTTTTGTGGGTTGGAAGCGGTATAGGTCCGCTTACAACGGCACCTGTTGATTTTACAGTCTTTACGATCTTTTCGGCAGATTTGTCTACCAGATTATGATCGTAAGATTTAAGTTTAATGCGAATTTTCTGGCTCATATAATTATAGAATTATTCCTTTTGTTATTTCCACTATTCTCTTTGCAATTTCTTCGGGCACTTCCTCGTAGTGTGAAAACTCCATTGTTGAAGTGGCCCTTCCTGATGTTATTGTTCTCAGTACTGTTACATAACCGAAATTTTCGGCAAGAGGCACTTTTGCCTTTATCACGCGTGCGCCCCCTCTCGTCTCCATGCCTTCTATCCTTCCTCTTCTTCTGTTGAAGTCGCTTATGATATCACCGACATATTCTTCGGGTGTAACGACTTCGGCTGCCATGATTGGTTCGAGCAGCACAGGGTTACATTTTACGGCAGCATGTCTGAAAGCCTGGCGTGCAGCTATCTCGAAGGAAAGTGAATCAGAATCGACCGGGTGATACGACCCATCTTTGAGTATCACTTTCAAACTTTCGAGCGGGAAGCCGGCAAGCGGGCCATTCATCATCGCCTCACGAAAACCCTTTTCTATTGCCGGTATAAACTCCCTTGGTATATTGCCTCCACTCACCTCATTTACAAACTGCAGCCCTTTAAAACCGTCGTCAGCAGGCATAAGTTCAACAAGTATGTCGGCATATTTTCCTTTACCACCTGTCTGCTTTCTGAAGAGTTCACGATATTCGCACGATGTTGTGATAGCTTCCTTGTAAGCCACCTGAGGAACACCCTGATTGCACTCAACCTGGAATTCCCTCTTAAGCCTGTCGATGAGTATTTCGAGGTGCAGCTCGCCCATTCCCTGAATAATTGTCTGCCCGCTGTCGGGGTCAATCTTTACTCTAAAAGTAGGATCTTCTTCGGCGAGTTTATTCAATGCATTTGAAAGACGGTCGTAATCGGCCTGCGTTTTTGGTTCAATAGCAACACCTATAACCAGTTCGGGGAAATCCATCGATTCAAGTGCGATGGGTTTATGGATGGCACACAGCGTATCGCCTGTGCGAAGGTCTTTCAGACCAACACCTGCACATATATCTCCGGCTTCCATGACTTCCACCGGCTGCTGTTTATTTGCATGCATGCGGAAAAGCTTGTTGATGCGTTCCCTCTTACCTGTGCGAACATTCAGAACCATATCTCCAGTTCGCATCTTTCCTGAATATATCCGCATGAATACCAGCCTCCCCATGTAAGGGTCGGTGGCTATCTTAAATGCAAGTGCAGCCAGCGGAGCATCATTATCAGGCTCGCGCGTTATCTTCTCATTGGTTTTCGGGTCTGTTCCCTGCACAGGACCTATATCGAGAGGTGATGGAAGGAAGTTGACCACAGCATCGAGGAGCTTCTGAATGCCTTTGTTTTTGAAAGCAGCCCCGCACAGAACGGGTACAGCTATACCCGAAATAGTGCATTTTCTCAATGCTTCAATAAGTTCCTTCTCTGTTATTGAGTGATGATCTTCTATATATCTTTCCAGGATGGTATCATTCACCTCGGCAAGCGATTCGATCATTTTCATTCTCCACTCCTCAGCCTCTTCGACAAGTTCTTCAGGTATCTCGTCAACTCTGAATTTTGTACCGAGAGAAGCTTCATCGTCCCATATATATGCCTTCATTTCAATAAGATCTACCACACCGATGAATGTTTCTTCTGCGCCAATAGGTATCTGGACAGGCACCGGTTTGGCTCCGAGTTTAGTGTGTATCTGGTGCACTACACCGAAGAAATCGGCACCGATTCTGTCCATTTTATTTACGAAGGCTATTCTCGGGACGTGATATTTATTTGCCTGCCGCCATACTGTTTCCGACTGGGGTTCAACACCTCCGACAGCACAAAATATAGCCACGGCGCCGTCGAGTACGCGCAGCGACCTCTCCACTTCCACAGTAAAGTCGACATGTCCCGGTGTGTCAATTATATTTATTTTATATTCCTCGTTATTAACTTTCCAGTATGTTGTTGTTGCAGCTGATGTGATTGTTATACCTCTTTCCTGTTCCTGAACCATCCAGTCCATCTGGGCATTTCCATTATCGACCTCACCCATGCGGTGAGTACGGCCGGTATAATAGAGTATCCTTTCGGTAGTTGTAGTCTTACCGGCGTCGATATGGGCCATTATCCCGATGTTTCTGGTATATTTCAGGTTTTTATCCATTCCTGTCTGTGGTATTCAGCCTTTTATCAGAACCTGAAATGAGCAAATGCCTTATTGGCTTCAGCCATTCTGTGGGTGTCTTCCTTCTTTTTGAAGGCGCCGCCTTCGTTGTTGTATGCGGCTATCACCTCTGCAGCTAGCTTCTCGGCCATAGAATGACCGGGCCGTTGGCGTGCAAAAAAGATCAGGTTTTTCATACTGACGCTAACCTTCCTTTCGGGTCTGATCTCAACCGGCACCTGGAAAGTGGCACCACCAACCCTGCGACTCTTTACTTCAACCTGAGGAGTAATATTTTCGAGCGCCTGTTTCCAGATGTCGATAGGTGTTTTGCCCTCAACCTTTAACTTTTCGCCAATTATGTTAAGCGAATCGTAGAAAATTCTGAAAGCAACCGTTTTCTTGCCGTTTTTCATAAGGTTATTAACAAACCTTGTAACGAGCGGATCGTTGAATTTAGGATCCGGCGGCAATATTCTCCTCTTTGCTCTTGCTTTTCTCATTATCTTAATCTTAAATCTTAAACTTCATTACTGTTTCTTGGGTCTCTTAGTACCATACTTCGAACGGCGCTGGGAACGTCCCTCAACACCTGAAGCATCGAGAGTACCTCTTACGATATGATATCTGACTCCTGGCAGATCCTTAACCCTACCCCCTCTTACCAGAACAATTGAGTGCTCCTGCAGGTTATGTCCTTCACCCGGGATATAGGCATTAACCTCCTTCTGGTTGGTAAGCCTCACCCTTGCCACCTTTCTCATTGCTGAATTGGGCTTCTTGGGTGTTGTGGTATAAACCCTGATACAAACACCTCTTCGCTGCGGGCAAGAATCAAGAGCCAGAGCCTTGCTTCTGTCTATCAGCTTTTCCCTGCCTTTTCTTACTAATTGCTGTATTGTCGGCATAAATTCAATTGTTTAACATTAATTTTTCATTAAAAAACGGGCTGCAAAGTTACTAATTTTATTTTCTTTTTTGCAAATCGTTATTTTACTTTTTTCAAAAACAATATATATAATCACGCAAAAGCCGAACAGATAAATGCCAGTCCGGCATTTGCAATTACTTCAGTTACTATTTACTTACTTCTTGTGTAAGTTATCAGCAGGTTCCTTCCCGATCTTTCCCGATTGAATTCTTTTGTAAACTTACATAGGAGGGAAACACCGGTACTCCTGTTTCTTTTCAAAAAACTGGTGCAAAGAAAATAAAATTTCCCGAATTATAATGCATTACAAGGGAAGATTTTAAAAAATTATTAATTTTGTCCCCTCATTTCTCCAAATTGATATATATAGTAATAATGTATAACATCAATAACAATTTTACAGAATGAAAACATACACAACTGACCAGATTAAAACTATTTCGCTGATTGGTAATTCAAATTCCGGAAAAACAACCCTGGCCGAAGCAATGCTCTTTAACGGAGGAGTAATTGACCGAAGGGGCACAGTTGAATCTAAAAACACCGTTTCGGATTACCGCCTTGTGGAACAGGAAAGCGGAAACTCAATCTTCTCAACAGTTCTTTATACCGAATATCAGAACAAAAAAATCAATATACTCGATGCACCGGGACTTGATGATTTCTGTGGAGGTGTAATTTCATCTCTTTTTGCATCCGACTGCGCCTTGATGCTTATCAACGTCCAGAACGGCGTGGAAGTGGGTACCGAAATCCATTTCCGTTATGCCGAACAGCTAAACAAACCGGTGATAATGGTGATTAACGGACTCGACCATGAGAAGGCGAACTTCGAAAAGTCGATCGAAATGATGAAAGAGCGCCTCAGTAATGATGTTGTTATTGTACAGTATCCTGTTAACGAAGGTGTCGGATTCAATGCTGTTATTGATGTGTTGAAGATGAAGATGCTGAAATACGGAAAAGACGGAGGTAAAGCTGAGGTTCTCGATATTCCTGCCGACCAGGCCGAGAGGGCAGCAGAACTTCATTCAGTACTGGTTGAAAAAGCTGCTGAGTGTGACGAATCACTTATGGAGCTCTTCTTTTCAAACGACACCCTCTCGGAAGCTGAAATAAGAAAAGGTATCACAAAGAGCCTCCTTGCCCGTACAATGTTCCCGGTGTTCTGCATCTCGGCAAAGAACAATATCGGTGTTGACGACCTGATGGATTTCATAGTATCTGAAGTACCCACTGTCACTGATGTCCCTGCACCTCTTAACAGCAACGGCCAGCCTGTTAAAGTCGACCCCGCAGGGCCACCTTCAGTTTTCGTGTTCAAAACATCAATTGAAGAACATATCGGTGAAATCAACTATTTCAGAGTATATTCAGGAAAACTCACCGAAAACATTGATATGATAAATACCAGCAACGGCACAAAGGAAAGGCTTGCCCAGCTTTTTGTATGCGCCGGCAAGAACAGGACAAAAGTTCCCGAGCTGCATACCGGTGATATCGGTGCCGTTGTAAAACTCAAAAACACCAAAACCAATCATACACTTAATGCACCGGGCAACGACTGGACTTACAAAGGAATAGAATTCCCCGAGCCGAAATTCCGCACAGCCATCAAGGCAGTTTCGGAAGGGGACGATGAAAAACTGGGCGAAGCACTCTACAAGATGCACGTTGAAGACCCGACAATCATAGTTGAATACTCGAAAGAGCTGAAACAGATCATAGTTCACGGACAGGGTGAATACCATTTAAATATTCTTAAATGGCATCTTGACAATATTTATAAGATTCCCGTAGTATTTAACCCGCCGAGAATTCCTTACCGTGAAACTATAACTAAGATAGCCCAGGCCGATTACAGGCACAAGAAACAATCGGGTGGAGCCGGACAGTTCGGTGAAGTGCATCTAATTATCGAGCCTTACGAAGAAGGTTCTACCGAATCATCATTCTTTAAGATCGGAGGAAAAGAATATCGACTTTCAATACGCGATAAAGAAGAGATCGACCTGCCGTGGGGCGGTAAGTTGATATACGTAAACTGCATAGTAGGTGGTTCCATCGATGCACGCTTTATGCCTTCCATCCTTAAGGGAATAATGGAAAAGATGGAAGTCGGTCCGCTTACCGGCTCCTATGCAAGGGATATCAGAGTTTACGTATACGATGGCAAGATGCACCCTGTCGATTCGAACGATATCTCCTTCAGGCTGGCAGGAAGAAATGCTTTCAGCATCGCCTTCAAAAATGCAGCCCCGAAGATTCTGGAACCTATATATGATGTTGAGATAATGGTTCCTTCCGACAGAATGGGTGATGTAATAAGCGACCTTCAGAGCAGGCGGGGAATGGTTCTGGGTATGTCGAGCGAAAAAAGGTTTGAAGTGATCAAGGCAAGAGTACCGCTTGCTGAGATGAACAAATACTCCACTGCACTGAGTTCACTTACCGGCGGAAGAGCATTCTATACAATGAAATTTGCCGAGTACGCTCAGGTTCCACCCGACGTCCAGGAGGCTGTTATCAAGGCTTACCAGGCCGAACAGGAGGAAGAATAATTACTATTCCTAATAATATAAAGAAAGCCGTTCACAAATGAACGGCTTTCTTTTTTCAAATACCTTTCCACATCAAACAGTTTTTAAAACATCCCACACAAAGGCTCTTATGCCAACTTCTTCATTGATGTTGTCGATCTTTTTAACTGCCTCCAGTACTCTGTCAACCTTATCATCCTCAACCACTGTAAGCAGGCTTTTGTTAATTTCGGGCCATACATGAGTTCCGAGATGAGGAACACCTGTTGAAGTACCGCGTCCCTGAACATTTTCCCACAATGTGTAGCCTCTGATGCCCAGTTTCTCGAGCATATATTCTACTTTCTCAGTGAGAGCCTGGTTATATACTATCATTATCGCTTTCATAATAAATATGTTTTAAAGTTTGTATTTCAGGCCTGTCCGTTTCCGTTAAGGAAATTAATGTCGGCATACTCAGCCCGTTTTCTTCTCTCTATTCCCTTCTTTACAAAGATGGCATATACCACAGGAACAAGAACAAGTGTCACAAAAGTTGAGAAAATCAGGCCTCCAATAACTGCAACACCCATTGGACTCCAGAGCTCAGAACCTGAACCCAGTCCGAGGGCAAGAGGGAACATGCCAAGAATTGTTGTGGCAGAAGTCATGAAAACCGGCCTCAGTCTTGATTTTCCGGAAACGGCAATAGCTTCATACAGTTCAAGTCCTCTTCCCCGCATAAGGTTAATGAAGTCAACAAGCACAATTGCATTCTTTACAACAATACCTATCAATAGTACTGCACCGATACCGGAGATGACGTTAAGGGCAGTACCTGTCAGGAAAAGCGCAATTGCTACACCTGAAAAGGCGAAAGGTATTGAGAACATGATGATGAATGGCATTCTGAGTGATTCAAACTGAGAAGCCATCACCAGGTAAACTAGAATAAGGCTGACCACGAGAAGCATAGCTAGATCTTTAAATGCTTCCATCTGCTCCTTTATGGCACCTGATATCTGGACCATTACTCCAGCAGGTTTCGGTGTTGAATCGATGGCTTTCTGTATATCCATCTGAAGAGCAGTGAGCGAACGCTTGTATGGTGTAAGTGATACTCTTACCACCCTCTCCTTCCGCTTTCTTTCGATGCTTGGCGGTGCCCAGTATTCCTTAATCTGTGCAACCTCACCCAACCGAACAAGCTGACCTGATGGCGTGGGTATGCCAATGTTTTCAATTTTGGTAAGTGTGTTTCTTGCATCTTTCCTGAATCTGACAATAATATCGTATTCATCACCTGCCTGGCGCAGCTGGGTTGCCGTAAGTCCGCCTATTCTGTTTCTTAATGCTGAAGCCGCCATTGCGGTATTGAGTCCGCTGGCACTGAGTTTATTCTGATCGAAAATAATCTGTAGCTCAGGCTTTGATTTTCCTCGACTTATTGCAACATCCTTTGCTCCGGGTATCTTCTTGATCTTTTCAGCAAGTTCATTTGCAACGATATTTGTGGCTGCAATATCATATCCGTAAATCTCCACTTCTACGGTATTTCCCCCGAAGCTTCCCATGCTTGCAGTGGTTGAAATCGTAAAGTTTATCACCTCAGGAAATGCAGAGATATCTTTTCTCATCTCCTCGGCAAGATCCCATACAGAGCGTTGCCTTTCCTCTAACGGGACCAATCTGATACTCTGGCGTATGACGTGAGTACCTCCGGCACTGAATATCGACGCCCAGCCACCCTGATCGTCTGAACCGGTTGAGGTTGAAATAAGGTTCACCTCCGGGTATTTTGCCTTGAAGATGCTGTCGAGCCGGTCGGCTACCTTGATAGTGTTTTCAACCCGTGTACCGGTCTGCAATTCGATGGTTGTCATTATTCTCGATTCGTCGGCCTGAGGGAAAAACTCAGTGGGAACGAATGCGAAGAGAGCCATCGACGAAATAAAAACTGTAAAAGACATAATAATCACAAAGGTTTTGTGCCTCAGTGCCCAGCGCAGTGTTTTTTCATAGAATTTATCAAACCAGTCGAGCCCTTTTCTTATGCTGCCATCGTATGTCCAGAAAGGTGCATCTGGTTTAATGGGGGTATATTTAAGAAGAAGTGCGCTAAGTGTTGGTGTAAGCGAAATGGCAGCCAGTGTGGAGGTGGTAATAACTATTGTAACACTCATACCAAGCTGCTTGAACAGGACGCCGGTAAGTCCTTTTACGAATGTTAGAGGGAAGAAGACGGCTACAACGGTAAGTGTTGTCACGATAACCGCAAGCCATACTTCGTTTGTTGCGTATATAGCCGCTTCGCGCGGCCGGCTGCCCCTCTCAATGTGCCGCGTTATATTCTCAAGCACTACAATGGCATCGTCAACAACCATACCGATGGCAATCGAGAGTGATACCAGTGATATGATATTTATTGAGGCGTTTGCAACGAACAGGTATATGAATGCTACAACTAGTGAGACTGGTATTGTTAATATTATTATAAATGTAGCTCTCCACCTTCCAAGGAAGAAAAGCACAACAAGCACAACGAAGATTGCAGCAAAAAGGAGCGTCTCCGACAGGTTGCGTATTGCATCCTGGATGAATGTAGCACTGGCAAAGAGCTTCTCAATTTTCACATCGGGCGGCAGATCCTTTTTGACGCTTTCAATAGTCTTTTCAATTTCCTTTGTAATCTTCACCGTATTGGCACCCGATTGCTTCTGCACATAGAGTCCCATGCCGAAGCTGCGGTTGATCTTTGTGTCGAATTTCGATTCGCGGATAGTATCCCTTACTTCGGCTATATCCTTCAGGTAAACGGTTACACCGTTATAATTGCTTATAACAAGATCGCGAAGCAGGTCACTCTCGGGTATCTCGCCCTGGACACGCAAGGCATAATCGCTCTGGCCCATCTCCAGAGAACCTGCAGGCATGTTTATATTTTCCGACCTCAAAACGTTTCCCACCTGTTCGAGAGTAAGGTGGTAAGCTTCAAGTTTCTGGGGATCAATATCAATATAAATCCTTCTGCCCGGTACGCCCGAAAGATTCACAGCAGCGACACCATCAATCCTGTTAAGCGGATTAACCACCCTCTCATCAAGTATCTTCTCGAGCCCTTCATAACTCTCCTTAGCAGTTATTGCATAGAAAATTATGGGCATCATGCTCGAGTTGAGCTTGATAATGGTTGGTTCCTCACAGCCGTCAGGAAGAGTCCTCCTGACAAAGTTCAGGTTACTTCTGATGTCGTTCATCGCCTCATCGAGGTTGCTTCCGTACTCAAACTGGAGAAAGACCACCGAAAGCCCGTCGCTCGATGTTGATGTAAGTTCTTTAAGATTACCCACGCTGTTAAGAGCGTTTTCAATGGGCCTGGTTACGTTTGTTTCGACATCCGATGCACTTGTACCCGGATAAGTGGTAAGTACAGTGATATATCGCAATTCAATTTCGGGATAAAGATCCACCGGGAGCTGTACTAAAGAATACAGACCTATTACTATCATTGCCACAAAAACCAGGATAGTTGTAACCGGCCTTTTTACCGATGAACTGTATATACTCATTTTGTTTCTTCTTTAATTTAATTATTGAACAACTTCAATTTTATCGCCGTCTGAAAGTCTCGACTGGCCTTCAGTAATCAGCAAATCACCTTCTTTAAGTGTTTCGGATATTATTTCGAGATTATCATCAAATCTTTTTCCGACAGCTACATCCACTCTTCTTGCAACGCCGTCACCTGCAATCATTACATACCTTCTGTTGGTACCCTCCTGCATCAATACTGTAAAGGCAGGTACCACAAATGTCTCAACCTCACCGAGGTTCAGCGATACTCTTACAAACATGCCGGGTTTGAGCATTTCGTTTCTGTTGGGAACCTCAATCTCGACATTAAATGATCTGGTTACGGCGTTTATGGTAGGAGCAATCCTGTAAACCCTGCCGGTGAATTTTTCATTCTTATACACATCTGCAGTGATAATAGCTTCCATTCCTTTCTTAATAAGCGGATAGTACTGTTCTGAAAGGCTTACTATAACTTTAAGGGGATTAATCTGCATGAGTGTCACAACAGCAGGTTTACCGCTCATTGATGGGGCTCCGGAGTACATCTCGCCATCTTCATAATATTTCCCAGTGACGATCCCCTGGAAGGGTGCCTTAAGCAGAGTATTCTGTTCAAGAAATTCGACATTGGTTTTTGTCACCTCGTACTGGGTTTTAAGCTGGTCGTACTGCTGCTGTTTTGCACTGCCCGCCTTCAGCAAAGTGTCGAGTCTCCAGAGATCTTTCTCAAGACTGCTGAGCTGGAGCTTCAACTGATAAAGCTGGGTACGGTCCATCAGGAAAAGATTGTCGCCCTTATTCACCCTGTCGCCTGCTTCCACATATATCTTTTCAATTCTTCCGGGTGAAGAAGGTGCTACATTAACTTCCTCGAAAGCCTGTATGGTAGCAGAATAATCTATCGTCTTTGCAATTTTTGTTCTGGTAAGCGGTGTTACCTTTACTGGTGCTGCTGTTTTGCTTTCTCCCGTTGTTTCTCCGGGAGTTGAGGTACATGATACTAATATCACTCCTGAAATCACTACAGCGATTAATGTTCCAAAACGTTTCATTATATTACGGTTTAAAGGTTATACAAAATATTATTTTACAAGTTGTTAAGAAGTTTATCAAGTGCTATTTTGGTTTGTAAAAGGCTCATAAGAGCCGAGATGCAATTATTTTCGGCCTGCAGGTAAAGGCTGTTTGCCTGGGTTAGTTCAATACTTGAAGCCATGCCATGCCTGTACTTGTTTTCCATACTTTCATAAACCCTTTTCGAAAGCTCAACATTCTCTTTCTGAGTTTTATACTGCATGTTGGCATTGATAAGGTTATATCTGAGCTGTTTTTCCTGGATAAGGAGCTGCTCTGTCACCATCTCTTTTGTTGTGCGGGCTTTCTCAAGATTTATCTGCGCCTTCCTGATTCCCGCATATCTGTGTCCGCTTGCAAATATCGGGAACGAGAGTTGAAGACCTGTCATTGAGTTTTTGAACCATCTCAGGTCGCTTATTTTATCTCCCATTCCGTTAACACCATAATTATAGAAGCCTGAAAGTGTAGGAAGAATCGCTGCTTTCTGGCTTTTAAGAGCCAGAAGCGAAAGTTTCTCCTGATCTTCTGAAAGTATATAGTTCACATTCTGCCTGTAATCAAACTCCTTCGACAGAAGTGCTTCGACATTGACCTGTGATTCAATCGTTTCTAGAGTCTCCTTAAGTACTATTTTTGTATCGGCAGGAACTCCAAGCTGGAAACGGAGCATGTTATAGTTTAGTTCTATTGTTCGTTCAAGCTGGCTTTTTGTGTTTTCAACACTCTTCACATTTGCCATCATCTGATCCACGTCTGTCTGCTCTGCCATACCCGCGGCAAGCATTGCCTGCGTGGCTTTGAGTGTCTCATTGAGATTTGCCAGATTGCGCTCAACAATCTGCAGAGAGCGTTCCGAAACAAGTATCAGAAAATATGTCATGCTAACTGTTTCCTTGGTATCAAGCTCTGTTCGAGTCAGGTTATGTTCGCTAAGTTTCTGGGCAAGTTTGGCGGTTTCTACACCAATCAGATATGGTGCGTTAAAAATAAGGGTAGAAGCCTGAAAAGTGGCTCCTGAGGTGAACTGCGAACCGAACCTCACAGGTATCTTCACGCCAGGCTGCCCGAAAAACTCGCCCGGCAACAGTGTGGTCACCAGTTTAAGATTGTCGGTAAATGAACCTGTAGCATTTATCTGCGGAAGACCATTAGAAATGGTTTCCCACAAAGCATCCTTCGAAGCAATTACATCCATCCTGGCAGCAGCAACCATCTTGTTCTTTTTGACGGCATAATCCTGTGCATCCTTGAGTGTCAGACTCAACTCCATCGTGCTGCTGCTCTGGGATAAAAGTGCCAGAGACGGCATTAAAGCGCAAATCAATGCAAAAAAATATTTCACGGTTTTCATAATGTTATAGAGTTTTAAAGATTTTTTTCAAGTTTTTGAATTATTTCCAATCCTTCAGGCGTTGCTATACCTTTCAGGTATATTACGATAGTATTCTTCAGTACATCTCGCCTGCTGAACTGTTCAAAGGGATAAAGGTCATTGTTCATAACACTGAACATCATCCCGTAAAGTGTCCTGTTCACAATATCTATATTAATGTCTTTTCTGAAGAGTTTCTCTTTAACTCCCCTTTCAATTGCCTGCCTGTTGTTTCTGTAGTCGGGTATTTCACACTTGAGGTCTTTTCTGCCGGCAAGTTCCTGATGGAACTTCTTCATGTCGTCAAAGAACCCCGGACTCATTGACTGGATATGTTCGATGTGAACTTCCATCAGTCTGAAAATGGCTGCAATAATATTTTCCGACTCGCTGAGTATTTTTTCAATGAGGTTCTTCTGTTTGCTCGCCATCAAACTCAGAACTCCGGCAAGAAGTTCATTCTTGTCCGAAAAAATTTCATAAATTGTTCTTTTCGATACTCCGACATGTGAGGCGATCATATCCATGGTTACTGATCTTATTCCGTACCTGCGGAACAATTCAGCTGCCCCTTCGAGTATTTTTGTCCTGTAGTCTATAGCTTTAAAAAACTTCGCAAAAATGAGAAAACTTTTTTCGTTTACAAAGTTTTTTCCGTTAAAAATCTGTTAAAATCAGTAAACGGGTGAAAACCACCGGTGAATGGAGAATAGATTTTAAATGGCGTTACCGGTAGAGGTAAAAGAATCCCCTGTATTCTTTGCCGTCGTAGATGACATCGTCCCAGCCTCTGGCCCTTACGATGTAGAAATATATCCCCGGTGCAGCCTTGATTGAGGAGCGGTTGATACAGCCGTCCCATCCCTGCCATTCGGAAAGCCGTTCACCTTCGCCCTCGAAACTGTAAACCATCATTCCGCTGCGGCTGTATATCTGAATGCTGAGACTTCTGAGTGATTTTCCTTTCACAATGAAATAGTCGTTTATACCGTCGCCGTCGGGTGTGAACACATTGGGTATGGAGAGTTCAGACGGGTCGACTGTTATTTTTTCACTTCTGATTGAATCGATGCAAAGGTGTTCACTCGTCACAATAAGAGTTGCATAATATTCTCCGGGTTTGTAATAGATATGCGGAGGCGGGTTTTTAAGATATGATACTGAGTCGTCGCCGAATTTCCACTCATAATGCAAGGCTCTTATTGACTTATCGGTAAAAGTTACTTCCAGCGGTGCCTCGCCCTGCAGAGGGCTCACTTCAAAATCGGCTTTTACATGTATTGAGGTATAGGGAAACGATGATTCGGAAGTGCACTGAAAGCTGTCGGCAACCTGCAGTTTGTAAACTACATCTTCGAGGGGCGGGCTATAGGTTACAGGATTGAGTTCAAGCGACGGGTAAGGTATGGCAGACTCGGGAGTGGAAGACCATAGAAACGAGACTGCGTTTTTCAGCCTCACAGGCAAACCGTTTACAGGGTCATAATAATAAAAGGTATCAATGGCAACTTTACCCGACAGTGCCACGTAGTCGCAGGTGAAGTTCTGAAGTTTTGCCTCGGCATACGGCCTGTCGAGATGAACCCATGCCACAAGCGATGTGTCGTATCCTCCACCGTCTGTTATCCTTACTCTGTAACCGCCTTCATCCAGACCTGTCAATGAAGAACTTAGAACATTTGCATCTGCTTTGATGAATATGCTGAAATCTTTAGCCGCCACATCCCACCGGTGCCATGTAAAAGTGAACGGGCCAGTCCCTCCAGGGCTTACAGCCTCGAGCACACCCTTTACATTTCCCGTAGAGTTGCAGAAAATAAACACAGGATGTTTCACACCGGGCAGAGAAGGATACTGGGTATATCTGACAGCGCTGGCAGAAGGCGAAGAGATCTGTGCTCCACAGACAGAGTGTATAATTATTAATGTATATGCTGCCAGTGTTTTACGCACAGAACAACAGGTTTTTGTAAGTTAAAACGACAAATGTCACTCTTTGTTATAATATTTCAGGCAAGTATAATAAAATCCCGCGAAACAGAGGTTAACTGAAATATACAATTAAAATAATTCATTTTATATCAATTTATTAACGGTTTAATATTCATAAAGTCATTATTGTTTATAAATATTTATCTTTTTCCTGATGCAGCTGGAAGTTATCGGATGCTTATTGTTAATTTTGCCGTGACCGGCACTATAAAATACTGGAGAGAACAGCGATGGTAAAAGATTTTCTTGATGAATTGAACGAGGCTCAGCGTGAGGCTGTTATAAACACTGAAGGACCTGCACTTGTAATTGCGGGTGCCGGTGCCGGTAAAACCAGGGTACTGACATACCGGATTGCCTACCTTCTGAGCAGGGGGGTTAAGGCGCACCGTATTCTTGCCCTCACCTTTACGAACAAGGCTGCCGGAGAAATGAAAAACCGGATTGCAGGGATTGTTGGCGAAGAGATAACCAGGCACCTCTGGATGGGCACTTTTCATTCGATATTTGCCCGTATACTGCGCAACGAAGCCGAAAAACTCGGATATAAACCATCATATACCATATACGATGCCACCGACAGCAAGAGTCTGATACGTAGCATCATAAAGGAGATGAACCTTGGTGATGATGTTTACAAGCCCGGAGTTATTGCCGCAAGGATATCCGCAGCAAAGAATAATCTTATCACTGCGGCAATGTATGCTGCCAGTCCGGAGCTTACATCGTACGACAGAGCCGTAAGGATGCCCCTTCTGGCAGAAATCTACAAGACCTATTCTGCCCGATGCTTCAAAGCCAATGCTATGGATTTCGACGATCTGCTGCTCAACACAAACATACTTTTCAGGGATTTCCCCGAGTTGCTCGAGAAGTACCGGAAAAAGTTCGATTATATACTTGTTGATGAGTATCAGGACACCAACTATGCACAATATCTTATTGTCAAAAAACTGTCCGAGAGGCATAAAAACATCTGTGTGGTGGGTGATGATGCGCAGAGCATTTATTCGTTCAGAGGTGCTCGCATAGAAAACATTCTAGAGTTCCGGAACGACTACCCTGAAGCAAAGGTTTTCAAACTGGAGCAGAACTACCGTTCCACACAAACCATTGTCAATGCTGCAAATACAATTATCGCCAATAACACTGAACAGATACATAAAAAAGTATTTTCAAAGAACGAACCCGGAGAAAAAATAAGGATTCTTCAGGCAATGACCGACACGGAAGAAGGATTTATGGTCGCTTCCGATATTTTCGACAGAAAATATACCTATCAGCTCCGATGGAATGATTTTGCGATATTATACCGTACAAATGCCCAGTCGAGAATATTTGAAGAGACACTCCGGAAGAAGAATATTCCTTATCGCATTTACGGTGGCTTATCGTTTTACGAGAGGAAGGAGATAAAGGACATTCTTGCCTATTTCAGGATGGTTATCAACCCCGAAGATGAGGAAGCATTCAAACGGACGATTAATTACCCGAAGCGCGGGATAGGCGACACAACGGTAAAAAAGGTAACTGATATTGCATCGATGTACGGGGATTCATCATGGAGCATACTTTGCAGAATAGATGATTTCAGTGCATACTTCAATGAGTCGACACGTAAAAAGCTCACTGCTTACCGGGAGATGATAGCAGGTTTTGCAGCCACCACACAGGATATGGATGCATATCAGGCTGCGCGTGAGATTGCTTCAGCTTCGGGGATGATGAAAGAGCTGCAGGAGGGTCAGACGCCCGAGGAGGTGAGCCGTCTTGAGAATTTCGAGGAGTTGATGAATGCCATAAAGGAGTTTACCGAGTCGGCAAAGACCAATGGCGAGCCCGCCTCACTCGGGGCATATCTGCAGAATGTTGCTCTGCTCACCGACCAGGATACTGAAGACCGCAAGGGTGGTGACAAGGTTACCCTTATGACCATGCATTCGGCTAAGGGTCTCGAGTTCGACCATGTTTACGTAACCGGTATGGAGGAATCCATTTTCCCCTCGCCAATGTCACTTGATAATCCAAAAGAGCTTGAGGAGGAGAGGCGGTTGTTTTATGTTGCTGTTACCAGGGCAAAGAAGATGGCGACTCTTACCTATGCACTCAACCGGTACAGGTATGGGAATCTTGAATTCAGCAGGCCTAGCAGGTTTCTGAAGGAGATAGACCCTTCGTATATTGAGTTTCCGCAACTTGCCTCGAGGTTCAACAACAGACAGGAAAAACCCCGTAGCTACCGTTTCGACGAAGAGGAACCTGAGTATTCCGTTAAGCCAAAAGAAAAGAAGCTGCTGAAAGTTACTGAAAACAGGAGCGAGCATAATAATGAAACCTATTCCGCAATGAACTCCACGCTCAGGGAAGGTGACGTGGTGTCTCATGAGCGTTTCGGCACGGGTACAATAGTGGAGATAGACGGGGAACCGCCAAACACGACAGCTGTTGTGGAGTTTGAGGAGAGCGGGCGCAAGAAGCTGCTGCTCAGGTTTGCCCGACTGAAGAAATTATAGCCGTTATATCTATTTTTTACCTGGCTGCTGGCTCTCCATCTGGTTGATATTTATCTGCCGCAGAGGATAGCCGCTCACATTAACGGCATATGAAATATTTTTCTTTATCTCTTTTGTTTCCGATTTCATTGTCATTTTGTTGTTCTCGTCGTAAGCTTCCATTGCCAGCACCACACCGCCTTCGGGCAGTTCGCTGTAGTAAGCCGGCAGACCCGATTTGCTCATTGCTTTCTGGTTGGTGTTCATTTTGAAATCGCGTGTCACCCATAACTTTCCGTAGCCCTTCTCATCAGGTTCTCTGTATATATATTCATCACATTTGTATCCTGCAATGGTGCGGGTATTTCCGGTTTTGGTTATGGTGGGCTTTGATGTTGCCTCCTGGCCGGCTCCGGGTTTATCCTCATCGGGTACTTCGCTTATCATTCCGATTTTCGTGGTGCCCATGTCGGTGAGCATAAGCATGCATTTGTTGGCAGCATCGTATACGATGGAGGTTTTCATCGGAGTTGAATTGTCCTGAGTGTCAACGTAGGTGCTTGTCTCAACGCATCCGTTCAGGTTATCATTGTTGTAATAGATGTAATAGTCCACTTTTATGATGTCTTTATCGCTGTATATCTCCGACTGCATATACATATAGTTTCTGAACGAATATTCGTTTTCGTACTTAAGAGTTACTTTACCTCCCCATATGCCGCCAAGATTTATGCCTTTCTGTTCTCTTTTTTCTACGGCGGCTTCGGCCTGGCGGTCTATTTGCTCTTCGGCTTTCTGCTGTGCAAGCGAGTCGGCTTCTCTTTCAGCCTTGCCGGCAGCTTTTTTGCCGATATTTCCTATAGCCTGTGAGGCTTTTTCTTTCAGTGCCCTTCCTATCTGGCCCTCGGCGGAAGTACCTAAAACAAGCATTGCCGCCAGTGATAACAGAAACAGTTTTGTTTTCATACTATCTGATTTTAAAACATAAAGTTAAACTATTTTAATTGATTCGAGTATGGAATAAAGAATTTTTAATATCCTGGAAGAGAGATCTATCTAATTCGTTTTTACCCGATACGCTTCGTTATCGCAATCATCGCCCCGGCAGGCCGGGATTCCGACATTCAGTAGTTATATCATTCAAAGAAAGACAGTTCCCAGATCACTCACCCCACACCTTATCAATCACCTGCTTAATTTTCTCCTCGTAAACTTTGATAAGCTCCCTGCAGCCATCTATCACCTTGCGTTCGGCTTCGATTTTGGCAACAATTTTTTGCTGGACTTCAAGCGGCGGGAGGGGGATTTGGAGGTTTTTTAAGTCAGTATGAGATAAATTAGAAATATTTGTTGTTGTATTTGCAACTTTTAAAAAATATTCTTTTGATTTAGAACTGTTTAATTGATAATATATGTATTCCGGTAAAACTTTATCATTAGTAATTCTAATTAAAGTCATAAAAGCACCGAATGAGCATTTATAATTTATATTTCTTACAAAAGTAGTACGACCTAATAAGTTCAAACTATTTGCTGTAGATATCAAAATATCTTTATCTCTAAGTAATTTTTCTTCATCTGTAACAAGTTTCTTGTTTACATAATACAAATCTTTTTCAACAATTCCATTCTCTTGTGCAGCTTTTGTTGTTGCTATTCTTACGGTGTTATCATTCTCTATTTCTACTTGATCTTTTTTACTAAAAGTAATTCCCCTTATCAATTCACACACCTCCCCCAACTTCACCATTGGCCATTTGGGGTCAATATCAATCTGCGGTTTCCACGAATCGACCACCTGACGGCAGCCGTCAATCAGCTTCTGGTAACCCTCTATCTCGGCAACAATCTCGCGCTGGACCTCAAGCGGCGGAAGGGGGATTTGGATATTTTGAATCTCCAAACTCACACCACCGATTATTCCTTTTTTATACGGTTTCAATAAATCTTGAAACTTTTCCGACTGTAATATTCTAAAAAGAAAATAACTTTCGATATATTCATTAGCACGAAAAATATAAACATGCTCATTTACTGCCGCTTCGTAGGAATATTTCCAAAATCCAATTTTTCCAGTGGTTGCACCATCTTTTACCATTAATACATCGTTCTCTCTGAGAATTCCTCGTCTCATTTCTGAGAAATGTTCTCTGGTGATATATTTCATTTTATCAAAACGGATTGAACTATCTTCTGCTATCTGTTCACCGCCAATACTATAGACACCTTCACTTACCGCACCTCCTTTTTGGCGAGAACCACTTTCAATCTCACATACTTTCATCAACCTCACCATCGGCCATTTCTGGTGTTTTCGTTTTTCTACAATTCTGTATCTATCCCCGGTCAGGTTGTATTCCCCATTTTCTGCCAGCTTTTCTTTTTTTACCAGCAAAGCATTACAGGGCTTTTCTTCTGCAATAAATAATTCCGGTGTATTATTTCTGACAGCAGTAATATAATCCTTAATAACATTCAACGCATCGGGCAGGTCGTTTTTGTCTATTGGTCGGCGCTGGGCACCAAGATCAAAGCCGTCGTTTTCGATCTTTACAAATAGAATAGAATCGGTCTTCTTTGCAAGTTGCCTGTCCATAAGCAGTATAGAGGTCTTCACCCCGGAATAGGGATTAAACACACCTGCAGGAAGCGATACTACCGCATAAAGATGGTTTTCGACCAGCATTTTACGCAGTTGCTTATACGCATTTGCACTCTGGAAGATAATGCCTTCGGGTACAATCACCGCAGCCCTGCCAGCAGGGGTAAGGTGCTCGGCAATATAATCAACAAAAAGTACTTCGCTTCGGTTGCTCTGTACACTAAAGCGTTTATGAGGTTTGATGCCGCCTTTCGGTGTCATAAAAGGCGGATTGGCAAGTATCACATCAGCGTATTCATTCCAGCGTTCTTCACTGGTCAGGGTATCGTATTCCATTATCTGCGGCTGAACAAAGCCATGCAGATACATATTCACCAGCGAAAGCCGCACCATATCGGGCGATATATCGTAACCTTTGAAATTGGTGAGTAGTTTTTTACGTTCTTCAGAATTTAGTAAGTCGCCTCTATTGGTACCGTTCTGATTGCGATATTTAGGTGAGGTGTTTTCTCTTAAAATATGTTTGTATGCAGAAATCAAGAATCCAGCAGTTCCACAGGCAGGGTCAAGGATGGTTTCGTGTTTCTGCGGACTCACTATTTCCACCATAAAATCGATAATATGGCGCGGAGTGCGGAATTGCCCGGCATCGCCCTGGCTACTCATAACCGATAGCAGATACTCAAAGGCATCACCCAGTCGCTCGGAGTGGTCGTAGGTAAATTCGTTGATGGTCTTTAAAAACAGCTTGAGCGTTTCGGGGTCGCGGTAAGGAAGGTAGGCGTTTTTGAAAATATTACGAAAGAGTTCAGGAAGATTGGGATTCTGGCTCATGCGGGTAATGGCTTCGGCGTACAGATTGAGCATTTCGTATCCACCGATGCGAGGATCAAATATCTTGCTCCAGCCGTAACGCTCGTAATCTCCGGTAAAAAAGAGGGGGTTGCCGCCTAGTTCAACGGCTTCCTTATCCATATCGTCCATGAACTTATATATCAGGGCAATGGTAATCTGCTCTACCTGACTTTTTGGGTCGGGTATTTTACCTACAAGAATATCGCGGGCGGTATCAATTCGTCGTTTGGTTTCGTTGTCAAGCATGGTTTTATTTTCTGAATATTGAAAATATTTAATTTTTTCACCATATTTATTATAATATGTCGAAAATATTTAATTTTTTCGACATATTAAACGGGGTATGATGAAATTTCTGCACTTAAGTCAAAGTTTTTGAATAATAAAAACAAAGGTTCGTTAATGAAATAATTGTTTCGTCCTACTTTTTCTTTTCTTAGCAACCCGCCTTTAACAAGCTCTTCGAGATAACTGGCAGCAGTATGACGGTGAATATTCAAATCTTTCTGCAAATACTCAATCTTAGTATATGGATGTTTAAAAAGGTTATTGATTAAGTCCTGTGAATAAAATTTATATTGTGTTCTTATCTTATGTTTATATTCCATCATAAGTCTTGATATTTCTTTGACAAGATAGATTGTACCTTTTGATGTAATCTCTACTCCTTTGAGCATATACAAAATCCAGTCTTCCCAATTTTCTTTGTCCCTGACCTCCTGAAGTAAACGATAGTAATCTATTTTAGTTTTGATAATATAGCTGCTTAAATAAAGTATGGGTAAATCAAGCAAACCTTTTTGGACTAAGTAGAGGATATTAAGTATCCTACCTGTTCGTCCGTTTCCATCGTAAAATGGATGAATTGATTCGAACTGATAATGAATAATTGCCATTTTAATTAATGGGTCAACAGGGTGCAAAGAATCGTCATTAATATATTCTTCAAGATTTTGCATAAGGCTTACAATGGTGTTATAATCCTGTGGGGGGATGTAAACAGTTTCACCTGTCGCGAGATTTTTAAGCTCCGTTCCGGGCAACTTTCGTAAACCTGCATTATTTTCAACGATAATTTCCTGAAGAGATAAAATTATTTTATTGGTAATTAATTCGTTTTGTTGCAGGGATTTAAAACCTACCTGTACTGCCTTGGCATATTTATGTACTTCTTTTACATTTGGGTTAGATATAAAATTTTCAAAAAGGTCTTCTTTATAAATTTCGTCGTGAGTAGTGATAATGTTTTCAATTGCAGAGCTATCCTTTGCTTCAAGAAGTGGCAAAGTATTTATCAAAATAACTTCATTAGGGATAGTTTTAGCGGTTCCTTTTAATTCTGCAAGGTGGCGATGAGCTAAAGCAAGCTGTTTAAGTATTGGCTTGGTTTCCACATCACGGTGAGGTGGAATTGGTGACAATGAATAAGCGTTCATAACAGGCTCACATTTATGCAACAAACTTATTTAGTGGTACAAAATCCTTAATATATTCCGGGATTGCTTTTCGCAGGTCGTAAGGTAACTTTTTATATGCCTCGCCGTAGGGAGAAACATTTAAGAGTGCAAAATTTTTGTTATCAATAATAGCTCTGAAGTCGGCGTCGAGGATATATGCCTTAAAAACAGTTTTTGCATAAGTAAAATACTCTTCTTTTGGCAAATATCTGCTGTCGAACCTGTCAAACTCTTCATCCAGAAGTTCATCCCTTGTTTTGAAATAGGGGATCATGCCGAAAATCTTTTCTATAATTTCCCGCATGGTAATACGGCGGTCGATTTGAATGGAAGCACGGAGTTTTTCAAGGGTAAAATATTCTTCAGGTTTGTCAAGTATATGCTTTTCCAGATAATCCATCAGTTCATCCCACTTGCCGGCTTCAGCCTGTTCCTTAATAACCGGGTGCTGGATAATTGTTTTTTCAAATTTCTCAAAATACATTCTGTCAATTTTCATGCCGTCGGGACCAACAATGGTATGCTGCAAATGTGTTATCTGGTCCGCTCGTGTGCTTACATACTCATCAATGCCCGATGGCTCCCAGACCTCTGATATGGCAGGTTCTCCCGGACCGGGTCTGGGAAGTTTAAGCACTTCATCGTAATTAAATTTCTCTTCAAAGTATTCACAGTTTGCGAAGAAATCGAACATCTTATAATTTTCTTTTTGCTTATCTCCTATTTGAGCTTTCAGTTGCGGGTCAATTATATCAATTGAAAAGTTATATTTTCTTGTTCCCCGTCCTTTAATCTGAATAAAATCAGTTGGGGAAAATATTGGTCTCATAAGGCAGAGGTTCAAAATATCAGGGCAATCATAGCCTGTTGTCATCATACCTACAGTAACACAAACACGTGTTTTGCTTGTTCTGTAAGACGAATTAAAATTTCCCGTGCCTGAAAGGCGGTTGTTTGTAAAATTGATAGCAAACTGCTGAGAGTCGGGAATTACAGAAGTTACCTGAATAGCAAAATCGGACTGATATTTCCCGGGGAACATCTGGTGTGCCATTTCATTGAGAATCTGTGTAATTTTTGCGGCATGGTTTTGCGAAACACAATAGACAATTGTTTTTCCAATCTCTCCGCTTACTGGATCGCGGTAAGCATTTTCCAGAAAGGCTTTGCAAAATGCTCTGTTTGTGTTTTCGGAAAAAAACTTTTTTTCAAAATCCTTATGGACAAATATTTCTTCTGCTTCTTCTCCTTCTTCGTTTTGCGTTATTACTGCATAACCCTCGTCAGAAAGCAGTTGTGTGGTTATTTCCGTTCTTGCATCAACAACAACCGGATTAACAAGGAAACCATCTTTTACACCCTCAACAAGAGAGTAGCGGAAAGTAGGTTCCCCGTTTTCACACCCAAAAGTTTTGTATGTGTCGAGTAATAAACGGCGTTCCAGCTGTCGCGGATCATTTTCGCCAAGCTGTGCCATGTCGATATGTTTCAGGTAGTCTTTGGGTGTGGCAGTCAAACCCAATTTATAACCTATAAAGTATTCAAAAACCGCTCTGCTATTACCTCCGATACTGCGATGAGCTTCATCGGAAATAACAAGGTCGAAATCATCGGGTGAAAAAAGCCTTTTATATCGGTTCTTTGATAAAAAGGTTTGAACTGTTGAAACTACAATATCTGCTTTCCTCCAGTCATCCCTGTTTTCTTTATAGATAACAGTCTGGTAGTCATTTTTCAGATATGATACGAAAGCTTTATAAGCCTGGTCTTCAAGCTCGAGACGGTCAACCAGGAACAAAACACGCCGGGCATTGCCGGTTCTCAAAAATAGTTTTATAACTGCGGCTGATACAAGAGTTTTTCCTGTACCTGTAGCCATTTCAAACAGAAAACGGTCTTTCCCTTGTTCTACAGCTTTTTGAATTGCCCTGACAGCATTGAGTTGATATTTTCGTAAAAATCGTAGTTTGTTGATTTCGATATAGCTCTTCCGGCTTTCTGCGTTGATATATGAAGGATCTGTTTTATAATCTGGTTTTTGAGTCAGAACAATATAGTCATCTTCTACGGTTTCAGCGACCAGTCTGTTTTTATCGGGTTTGAAATCAGCATAGCCTTTAACTGTTTCAGGCGAAGGGAAACGGCTGATGATGTGAGGATTGCCTCTTTCAAGGTCCCAGAAGTAATGGATATTTCCATTGGAAAGAATTATAAAGCGGCAGTTTTGTGACAGAGCATAACGGCGGGCTTGTTCTTTGCCAAACAGTGGGTTTTTGTCCTCTGCCTTTGCCTCTAAAACGATGAAAGGGAAACCCCGTTCATCGAGCAGCAGAAAATCAATAAATCCGTTTCCTGTTTTTTCAAAGTCCTCACCTAACTCATCTAATTTTTCTCTTGTGATTTTAACGTTATTCTCAAGGAGAATATTTGCCTTTCCATTTTCATCGTCAAAGAATCGCCATCCTGCTTCTTCTAGGAGTTTGTTTATTTTTATCCGTGCTTTTGCTTCTTTTTGAGACATAAACAAGTATTATCTTTTCATATATGACACTTTTAAGCCTGCCCCTCGTTATATCTGACTCGCCTTACAGAAGTTAACGGCATCCTGCTAAGTTAATACATTTTCTTATTGTGTTATTCTATTCACTTTTGTTGGCTTTGAAAACTGTAAATTGGACAGATTTACAGGGGGTTAAAAAAGGCAAACAGGCCCAAAGGGTGTTAACATTGCTCCCTGATTCTCAATTGTCGTAATTTTCTGGATGACGGGGGTTTGGTTTTAGAATCCGTCCAATATCAAAATTGAAACATTGAGTATCAGATTTGGATTTTGTAATAAATATTTATTTCGGAAAGCGGTGAAATATTTTCCCATTTACCGGGGTTAGGTTGCTATGAAATATCCAGACTCAACATTAGCAAGAGCCAGATAAACAGCTTTTAAGGCAGAACTGTAACTACTACGACTATTACAAGTATAACAACCAGCTCGATATATTGAAAAACAAATTTTTCCTCCTAACTAATCAGACTTTGAGCTCGTTTTCCGGCTCCAGCCTGGTTGGTGTCCCAAATGCAGCTGCCTTTTCATTTACAAAAAATTATGGACACTACCTTTTATGCAGGTAGATTATGCCAAGCATTACGGAATTCGTCTTTGTTGATTGTTCTATAATTTATCCCAGGAGAAAATTTGGCAAATGGGCGACCCCTTCTCTTTTCTTCTTCTTTAAGCCTATAATTTTCCTCTTCAACCACTTTCAAGAATTGTTGCTTATTCAGAACAAAGTATTCTGGTGGATTAAGATTATTGAATCCAATTGTTGTCGGGACTAGTACAAAAACAAAAAACAAATTTGAGCTAGTATTAATTAATGAATCCTGATAAAGGAAATAATTTTTGGATCTGAGAGATTTTACTTGAACTGAAAACTCGATTCCATGTGGACTTTTACATAATAAGTCCGTAGTTGGAGCATTTCCCATTGTAAAAGCTACAAGATAACCTCGACGTGTCATTTCATGAGCAACGTCGAATTGTTCGGCCCATTGAGTTTGATGTACTTTCCTATCCATTTTATGTTTAATATTTAATCGTCATGTGACGTGGCTAATTATTGATTGGTTTACCATCCTAATTGTATATATATTAATTTTTTAACAGATTTTTTCTATTCCACCTAACGGCTGAGTGTTTGTGCCGTAAGGGATTGCGGGGCAGTATCCTGACCGCCTACACGAAAGTTTGAGCGGGCTACAACGCCTGAATACCCACTGAAACCCTTATGGCATATACGCTTTGTTGTGTGCTGATGTCTATACTCTAATATTATTTGCATCTAATAATTGTTGCACTTCATTAAATGCTGTAAAAAATAAAGGTGTTCCTGCAAATGATAATGGAGATACCGGACCTATTGTCATAAAGGAATACTGCCTTGACTTAGAGTCAAAAGCACTATGTGGGTCACGAAATGATTGATATAATTTAAGAGCATTTTGGTCACCACCTGCTAACTCCTTCAATGCCATAAACTCTGTTCCCATTGATAAGCCAAAGCCAAAGAAATTAATCCTTAATTGCGAAATAATTTCCTTGTGCAAACTGGACAATGTCTGACTGATAAATAACCATCCCAAACCATATTTTCGTGTAGTTCTTGCTGCATCAACAAGTACACTTCTAACTCTTGCTTCACTTTCATTTTGTGGGGTTTCTCGAGGTGCTAAACGATGTGCTTCATCAATTACGACAAGAGTATTAAGGTTTTTTCCTCCTTTGTAAAATTGTTCTGCCGTATAGTTTAGACCATCCAATATTCGTTTTATTACAAGGGCCTGTATTTTTTCTGTCCAATAAAGTCCTTCTGCTTGCTCTTTTGATAAGTCAATTATGAGCATTGGCCTAGTTTTCTTTTGATTTCCCTCTTTATCTTCAACAGACAAGAGCCACGTAAGTGCTGAGTCTGCGGTTCTTGCATTTTCTCTATCTTTTCGAAATAGTTTTGTTACAGGTGTCCAGTATTGGTTAAAAAAATCGTCTTTATTTGATGCAATTAGTTTATTGTTAAATCTTGTGCGAGAGGCCTCTGAACGATAAAATTCAACTTGTACATCAGTATTGGAAAGTATTTCCCAAGCAGCATCAAAGGTTTTTCTTTCATATAAGTTTTCCAATTTGAAATTCTGGCGTTCCAATCTTTCACGTATGACATTGCAAGCTAGTGCCCGGTTTTCTCCATAAGGAACAGACAATCTTTCAAAAAAAAGTGATTCATACAAGATTTCTTCGAACAACTCCCATCTGTCTAGTACAAGGTTTTTTACTGATATAACAAATGTTTCTTTACCATTATAATCGGCAATCTTCTTTAATGGTAATTTAAATTGCCCAGTTGTTACTTCTTCTCGAAAATCTTTTGAAAATTCTCCTTGAGGGTCAATAACCAATATTGCCATTTTTGGATAACGCATATATGCCGTCAAAACCATTTTTGCCAATACAGATTTACCAGATCCTGTTTTTCCAAAAATTCCAAGATGATATGCTTCTCCTGCTCCATTTTTTCCAGTATCGAAATGCTTGAACCATAATGGCAGCCGTGGTTTTGAACCATAGACATTTCCCAAATAGAATATTTCTTGCTGATACTGATATAGCAAAGTTTTTATTAACTCATCATTTGCTAATTGTATATTTGTTCCTGTTTGCGGAACTGTACCTAAAATACTTGGCTCATAACCATTGCCATTGTTTGCAAACACTGCACTGAGTGTCATTATACCAAGATGAGTATCCTGCTGTCCGCTAATAGGATTCACCTGGCCTCTTTGTCTTGCCAATGAGCGCATGGTAGGGTCTTCCAGCCAAGCATTTCTAAGTTCCACATCTGTAATTTGTCCAAGTGCATAATTTTCCATACCATCCTGCAGGTATTTGAAGAATGCCAACTCGCCTACAAGTTTTTTTTCTACTGCAGAGCCCAGAATGTCTAAAGTCAATTCTTTAGTTGAAGACGGAGAACCAATGGTTCTAATCCTCTCAGCAGCATCAATGATCTTATTTATGTTTAATTCTTCTGCCATATCATTTTCCGTTTTCGGTTCTATAACTATTCATATTGAAAAAAATTTCTGATAAGTCATCTTCATATTTTTCCGCTATTTGTCTCGTTGCTGTTTGGCGAAAAGCAGGAATAGCTTTACTTAGATTTTTAACCATTCTGTCTGACATGAAAAGCGGATACGGTTCTAATATTCCTGGCGTACCACATTGAAAATTAATTGCATTTAACAAAGTTGCTAATTGATACTTATTGGTGCAAATTGATTGGGGGACTTCAATACGAAGGGCTGGCGTATATGGGTGTGGTTTGTAATAACAAACATGCAAGTTATTGATTGAATTAACAATTTGTTCCAACTTTTTATCAAATTCTGATTTATAGTATGTTGTTAAACCTTCCATTCCAATATGCCATTTTTCGTTAGGTTGTTCATATTTAATAGGAGTGATGTATTCACCAGCTTTCAACAAAGAGGTAAGCATAGCTCTATCATCAAAATTTGTAGGCCAATTGAATTTCTTTCCAATTTCTCTTTTAGATGTATATTTTGGAAGACCTACCCAAAGTTTATCCGTTCGGTTGGAACAAACAATTTTTAAATAACTATCTAAAAATTTTTCAAAATTTTCTGCAAGAGTTTTTCCAACTTCATTGTTTCTAAAATCTTCAAACTTACTTATCGCAGTATTTAAATTTAAAAAAGGGTTTGTAATAGAACCATCTAGAAATACTATATCGTGAGGTGCCTCAGCTGCAAGTATTAATTCCATTTCCCACATAATTCCTCTCACAACAACAGTTGTATCGGGATTATGACTTACTGAACTAATAAAAACTTTGTGATATGGCTTTCCCCATTCCCTTTTTTCTGATGGTGGTGTTAATCCTTCTATTGCAACTGCTGCTACAGCAACCAAATCGGTTGCCATCAACCGTTCTACCACATAAGAACCATCAATTCCACAGGTTGTGGGAGGTGAAATATGAGGTAAATCTGCATCGCGCTTTAATAGACCAGTATTAAATAATTCGTTTCTGTATATTTCCTTTTTCTTACTTACTTCAGTTAATGATTGCAAAAGAAAATCCCCAATCTTCTGACTTTTTAAAAGCATTTCTTCAACTAATGCTTCTGGTAACTGGTAAAAAGGCTGCTCAATATTTTCCATATTAATTCAAATCGTGTTTTTGCAGTAATTGATTAAAAAAAAATTCCCCTTTATATCGTTTCCATTCTTCCTTTCGCTCTGCTCTTGGTAAACACCATCGTTCTTTCCAGAAATCAACTAAATCTTTAAGAGGCCTATTATAATAAATTGGAGTTTCCTTTTTTTGAATGATATCTTGCAAATTGGAAGCAAGCGGAAACAAGAAAAATTCTCGTTTTAAGTTATGATATGAATAATCAGGTACTTTTAACAATCTGAATGCTGTATAAAGTAACTTAATTTTGCGGGATGGTCCGTTACCAAAAGTAGTACTAACATTAACACCATTGTCTTTAAGAAATTCCCGTATTTCCTTGTACAAGTTTTCGGGAATATGAAAAGAACCAGCCCCTTTTGTATAACCTAAACTTTTTGCTACAGGTTGATTCTTATATTTTAACCTATTATAAATACTGCTTTTCCCAAAAGCACTGGTTGTTGTTATAAAAAGTAATTCTGGTTCGATTATTCTGCCCTGTATTTCTGTTTTGTAGTTTTTATACTTTTCTCTATAACATTTTCTTAATTCATTGGAGGTCATTGCTAAAGCTGTCATTTTCCCACCAATGAGGTAGTTGTACGGAGGCAGTGCACCAAGCCGTTGAGCTTGCATAGATTTATTTACCCACAAATCCAACTCATCTTTTGGTATATTTAAATAATTATCCCTTACTGCCATCTTTAAAACAGGACTTTGAAGTCCAATAAACCCAAATGGAGCATTATGTCCTATATCCCAAAGTACAAAACGCATTTGACGCCCGTAAGCTCTTTGATATGGTACACTCCACCATACAAGATTCCACCATTTAAAAATTAGTTCTTCAATACTATCTGGTTTAACTTCTCGTAACTCTAAATCAATATTGTGAGGATTGAAATTATTTATATTTAAAAGAAATTCTTTAACTTTTTTGGCATTGGCCTTTAAGAATTTTTTATGAAAAGAAATTTGTTCAAGTCTAGACGTTTGCTGTAAATATCTATAAGTAAATTTATTTTGTGTAGTTGGTTGAACATGAGGATTAATTTTAAATCCCTGTGCTTTCAAAGCATCTATTAGTCTATTTTTTAATTCTTCTCTGTGCATAATTAATTATATTTATTTCCTATAGCATTTTCACACAACATCCCTGTAAAAGTAAAATTACATTTATATGGATATACATCATCGTTTGTCAAATCATTGTTAATTAGTTTATTATGCTTGAAAATTGCATCAATCGGACTTGCAATATTTGTAAGACTTTTCTTGCTCAAATAAGTATAAATCAATATCGTTTTAAGCTCTGAAGAACCCAACAACTTTTGAATAAACCTTATATCATTACCTCTTTCCATCAATTGAGCAGTAAAATAGTTCAACTAGCCTGTTGTTTCTGATAAGTTCATTCAGCTTCGCTTTAATTCAATAGTTTCCGATATGTATCGCTACCGGGATCTTCTCTCCGGCAAACCACGCCCCCAACTCCAACAACCCTTCAGTTGACCAATTTAAACCCAATATGCACATAATTTCCTTACTGCCAACTGCCTACTGCTTACTGTCATTTGCCCTTTCGCCATTTTGCCTTTACGCCCTTATGCCTTTTCACCTTCCAATTCCATCCCAAGTTAAGAAATTTCTTCCAGAATATATATGACCTGAGTAAATTTTTTAAACCTAACCTATCCTGACACAGACATTTACACTACCAAAACCAATCAAATTCCCTGGAGGGTAAACCTTCATCCCGCCTATCCCGCCTATGCGGGACATTGAATACCGGATCGATATTTAAATAAAAACGGTAGTGATTTATCCAGAAAAATCTATGTCGTTCCTCTATACTGCCCGAAAACGTAAACAACATACCTCCTTCATTTAAACAATCTTAAATACTCTTCGAATATAAATAACCTGTTTCGCTTATAACCCGTTACTTCTGTCAACAAATTGTTTTTCACAAGCTCATCTGCGAGACGTTTAGCCGTAGAAAAATCTGCTTCCAGAAACTCCGCAACCGATTTAATATCCCCAACCGGCCTGGAGAATAAATATTCTAGCAGCCGTAATGCCTTCTTCTGCCGCTTCACCATTGCAGTCAGAATGTTTTGAGAATACTCTTTAATCCTAATAATTCGCTGAAAAGAATCAATGGCTTTCTGTGAGGTGATATCAATGCCCTTTCTTCCGTTGCCATCCAGAAAAGGATGTATGGTCTCAAACTGATAATGTGCTACGGCAATTTTAATAAGATGCGGAAGTAAAATTTTATCGTAATGCAGAAATTTTTCCAGATCTGACATCAAACCGGAAACACTCCCGGGTGAAGGGGGAATAAAAACGGCATCACTCCCTGAACTTCATAAACAGTATCAGCGGGCCGCCGGTAAATTCGAGCCTGAAGCTCCGGCCATCACATTCGTTGAGGGTAGCCTCCCACCAGTTTCTGAGCTTCCTCCTGTTAAGCGGATACTTCAAACCGTACGAAGTGACCTCCGTTTCGGGATCCAACGAAAATATCGATATATACTGCCCTGGAAACGATTTAAACTCAGAAGTCTCCAGCACCGGGTAAATGAAACCCGTGTCGGTTACCATTATCACCTCAGCCTTCCGGGCATACTCAGCCAGAAGTGAAATATTTCCTAAAGTATGATCCTCCCGCTTGCCCGTCGCACCCAGTATTACCAGATCCCTGTAATTCCTTTCAACACACCAGTTTACTGATTTAGTAAGGTCGTTCGTCTCCTGCTCCTCCACCCGGAAAATTCTTTCGCCGTATTTCTCAACTATCTCCGGCGAAAGCGAATCGCAGTCGCCCACTATGGCAAAAGGCTCAAGGCCAAAATCTAACAGGGATTTAGCTGCTCCGTCGCAGCACACAATACGTTCGGCCGACCTCAGGTAGCCAAGCGGTATCTCATGCGACGGGAAAAGACCATCGGCAAGAATAACTGTATTCCTTTCCATTCAGAAAGAATTCAGGCTGCAAGTTAAGAAATATCATTCTATTGTTTTTTCACCTGAATTCACAATTGTTTTCGCCCATTCACGCAAACCCGCGAACGACATTACACCGTAAACAATATAAAGCACAAGTGTCGGATACATCCCCCGCGCCGCGCAGAGAAGCGACATGGCGAAGTTTACCACAACCCACAGATACCAGTGTTCGTAAATCTTCCTTGCAAGCATCCATGTAGCCACAATGGAAAGGGAGGTGATGAAAGAATCGGCAATCGGTACCGGCGAGTCAGTAAACCTTGCAAGAACCTGCCACATCCCCGCCCAGAGCAATGCAAAAACAACCGCAATCTTCACTGCCAGCTTTAAGCCTGCTCTGGTAACCTGCAGTGTTCCTGCATGGTGTTCCTCCGGCTCTTTCTCTCCCGTATACCTGCCAGAAATCGGAGATTCAGAGCCTTCAGCAACGGACATCCCCCTTTCCCCCTTCGAAGGCGGATCTTTCTGCCCGTCCCTGACCCACCAGTACCAGCCGAGTATGCTTATCACAACGTAATAGGTCTGAAGACACATGTCGGCATACAGCTTGCCTGTGAAAAAAACATATATGTACACCCCTGAGGTAATTATCCCAACAGGCCACAGGAGTGGATTCTGCTTTATCTCAAGAAAAACATAAAGAATACCGGTAACGGCACCGAAAATCTCTATATAGTTATTTGACAACCAGGTTATTATACCCATAACTCAAAATTCAATAAGGGCAGAAATCATAAAACTGATGCCTGCCTGTGGAAAATAGTATGCCCATGTCTTTTCCTTACCGTCTTCATACCATAATCCTCCGTAAGCATTGCTCTCATATCCTGTATTAAACAAATTGCTTATAAGTAACTGAAAGCCAGTGTTTTTAACTCCTTTTATTTCAGGCGAATAATCAATCCGCAGATTGTTCACAAAGTAGGGATCAATCATCCTGTTGCGGCTGCTTGTGTTGTCAAAATATTGCCTGCCCACATATTTGCTTATTAAATGGGCAGAAAGGTTTTTTGCCACGGTTATTCCGATGTCGCTGGACGATATAACCGAAGGCGAATATGCTATGTCGGTTGTGCCGAGCTCTTTGCTTTTATATTCTTCGCTCCAGTCGGAGGTGTTATAATCAATATAGTGCAGTATGAAGTTCTTAATCTTGTTGCTGCTCAGTGTAAGGTTGAAGTTCCAGTCGATTGCTTTTGCAGGCTTTACGGCTGCTGTAAGTTCCACGCCGGTTCTGTAGCTTTTCTCCACGTTGGTCATTATTTCATAGCCGGTGCTGCTGATCTCACCTGTAGGTACAAGCTGGTCGTCGTAGAACATGCCGAAGAAGTTGATTCCAGCCTGTAATTTGGCGCTTCTCAGGTTATATCCTGCCTCAAGGTCATAGAGGGTCTCGGGGCGCGGGGTAGCGTTTTCATCACCTGCCGCTTCCTTAAAATCGGAGCGTGTCGGCTCACGGTGTGCCACTGAAAACGAGAGGTATGCATCCTGGTTGGGAGCCACCGACCAGAAGAGCCCGGCCTTGGGATTGAAGAACGAGAATTTGTGCGATTGTGCAATATTCTTCAGATCCGAATCATTCCCGGTGATGTCGTAGCTGATATACCTGTACTGAAGGTCGCCGAAACCGCTCAGCCCCGGTGACAATGCAAGGTTTACCTTGCCGTAGATGCTGAACTCATCTTTGGTTCCGTTATTGAAGTACCACTGAAAATCTTTCGGCGTGTCACCAGCATATCTCATCCATATAATCTTTCCGAAATGGTCGCCATCATGACGGTTAACGCCGCCTCCAACGGTTGCCCTGAAATTGTTGCCGGTGTAATTAAGCGAATAGACAATTCCGTAGAAATCGTTCGACATCCATTTCCTCCTTATAAGGTCTGTTTTTGTAATATATGAGGTATCCCTTTTCACCGGACTGAGTCCGTATTTGGAGTATTTCTGGTCCTCTCTGAATTCTTCGTAATAGCCTTTGCCGTATGTATAATGCAGGGCAGCATTAAAATTAAGATTATCAGTAATGTTCGTACTGAAGAGTAACCTGTAATGGTTCTGCCAGTAGTTATCCGTTTCGTTATCGTAGTATTTCGTTTTGCCGTCGTCGTCGGTATATTCTCCTGCAGGGTTATATCTGCGGTCGGTGCTCAGTTTGTCGGAAGGAACTCCCCACCAGCTTATGCCGGTGTGTTCTTCACCGAGTATGACATTTGCCTTTAGCAGTGAGCTGCCTGTTTTCCAGACTCCAGTAACGACAGCAGAACGGTTATCGCATCCTGTGCGGCGTATGTAGCCGTCGCTTTTGATGTCGGAGTATCTTATCTGAAGGGCAATATTGCCCGGTAGAAGGCCCGTTCCGGCTTCAAGAGTCTTGCGAAATGTATTGAAAGAGCCTGCAGAGATTCCTATTCCAGCAAACGGTTCATTTGAAGGAGTTCTGGTCATAATGTTTACTGAGGCGCCGAAGGCTCCGGCACCATTTGCAGAAGTTCCAACCCCGCGCTGCACCTGAATGTTCTCTACCGAAGAGGCAAGGTCGGGCAGATCGACCCAGAAAACCTGCTGCGACTCAGCATCGTTAAGAGGTATTCCGTCGACAGTTACGTTGATGCGGCTAGGGTCGGTACCTCTTATTCTGAAAGCCGTATAGCCAATGCCTGTTCCCGCTTCGGATGTCTCAACAAGCGATGGTGTAAGGGCAAGCATGAACGGAAGTTCCTGCCCCAGATTGAGCTTTTTCAACTCCTCACCCGTCACAACCGAATAAGTTACCGGAGTGCGGTAGCCTGCCCTTGTGGCAGTTACCAGCACCTCATCGGTGAGAAAGGTGGCAGGTTTCATCTGCACATCCAGTGTTTCATCCCCCTGCAGGTCAATTTCATATACTGCAGTCTCATATCCTGTAAATGAAAACCTCAGAGAATACCTGCCTCTGGCAGGCAGTTTAAGAGTGTAACTCCCGTCTGCGCCGGAATAGGTTCCTGAATAAGTGTTAAGAACTGTTATCCCGGCACCGGGCAATGGTGCTCCGTTTTCATCTGTCACCTTACCGTGAACAGATAATGCCTGACCTGACACAAATAACGGAAAAATGACCAGGAAGGCCACTGGTAAAAATAATCTCGCTTTCATAATTCATCAGTCAAAAATTGTTTTTTTAACCAATGAGGTGAAACAGCGCTGGATATATGATACTCTTTTTTCCCTACGCCGGCATTACCCGGATCAGGTTCAAGGGTATGATCTCAGCCCGTAGTATTAAGGCACCCCATTAAAGACAGAACAAAGATATTAATATTTTTTATTTTCTTTTAAACCATTCAATTTTTGCTTTGAATTATTTAACTAACTTAGCTTCCTGATTTGACCGGGAAATTGTTATATCTGTTTCAGGTTAAAAATTTTAACACAGCGGGGATGAGGGATATTCTGCAAAAATTAAACTACAGGAATCAGGGGCGAATTGCCATTTTGAATGCTGAAAAGAAATTTCTGAGGATGATACGCAGCGGCAGGCCCGAATTAAAAATTGATACTGAAATCGATCCACGCTTCCCTTATGAGTTTATGATTATCTTTGTGAGGTTCCTGGCGGAAGTTGATGAAATAGCGCCAAAGGCAATTCATAACCTGGTATCGGACGGCGTTCTCTGGTTTGCATATCCGAACAGAAAGAGCTCAGCCAGAATTGCCTCTGACCTCGACAATGCTCACGGATGGGAAATATTGCTTGAGAGGGGCTTCGACAGGGTTCGTCAGGTAATAATAGATGAAAACTGGTCGGCCATACGCTTCAGAAATATCAGATACATTAAATCGCCAAAATATCAGTTACATAGTTAGAATCAACACTTTGTCACCAATGAAAACTTCAGTAAATTTTTCCTCAGCACTTATATTTTTTATGCTTCTGATTTTGCTTTTTACAGGCTGTGCCAGGAGTGAAGATGTGGGAGCATGCCTTTCGGGTCACACTTATGGTTTTTTCGGCGGTTTATGGCACGGGTTCATTGCTCCGTTTGATTTTATAGGCATGCTTTTCAATGATAATATTACCATGTATGCTCAGAACAACAACGGAGCTCTTTACGCTCTGGGGTTTCTTCTCGGCAGCGGCGGATGGGGATTCTTCGGGAGCCGCGGTGCCAGGAAAATAAGATATACAAGGGTTCGTACAAAAAATGATATGTTTGATGATGCTGAAATAGTCAAATAAACCTTACAAATAATTTTCATATGAGACTTACTGTATTGATTCTTTTTCTTGGATTTTTATTTCTTAATGTTAATGCCCAGAAGAAGGAGGTAATATATTTATGGCCGGGTAAAGTACCGGGTGAGCAAAAGGAAAAACTTCCGCCGGTAATTTCTTCACCTGGTGCAGACAATGTTATAAGGTACGAAGAAGTTACAAATCCGCTTATTGAGGTTTATCTGCCAGAGGCTTCTGCAAACAAAGGTGCAGGTGTTGTTGTTTGTCCGGGAGGGGCATACCGCATACTGGCATACAACAAGGAGGGGACGGAGATAGCGGAATGGCTTAACAGGCTCGGGTATGCAGCCTTTGTGCTGCAGTACAGGGTGCCTGACAAAAGGGAGGGTGCCCTTCAAGATGCACAGAGGGCTATCCGCATTGTAAGAGCTAATGCCTCAAGGTGGAACATTGATCCCGGGAAGGTGGGCATAATGGGTTTCTCGGCTGGCGGAAGCCTGAGTGCAAGAAGTGCTACACAATTCAACAGGCGAACATACACAGCAGTTGACAAAACCGATTCACTCTCATGCAGGCCTGCTTTTGCCCTTCTCATCTATCCGGCTTATCTCGACCAGGGACCGGGTAACACTCTCACCCCGGAACTGACCCTGACACCCGAAACACCGCCTTTCTTTATATTCCAGACCGCCGACGACACCTACGGCAACAGTGCCATTGTAATGACTGGCGCACTACGCATGGCAAAGATACCTGTTGAGCTTCATGTGCTGCCTTCAGGTGGTCATGGATATGGATTACGACCTGGGAAAGAAGCTGCAGAAACATGGCCCCTGCTCGCAGAAAAATGGCTGAAGAAAATCACCGAATAGGTTTCAGTGACATAAAATGCTGATATTTAACCTGTGACGAACACCGGATATACCATTGACATTAAAAAAGCCATTCAAAACAGCAATAACCGGCTGCTCAAATCACTTCCAGGTTTCGCAATAAATATAATCAAGCGTATAATCTGCGAGAAAGAACTCAATGACTCGCTTAACAGAAGCAGCCATCTCAATGGCATACCTTTTATAATAAATGTGCTGGAAGGCTGGAATGTAAAAGTAATTGCGAAAGGCGAGGAAAACATTCCCCAGCAGGGCAGATTCATTTTTGTATCAAACCATCCTGTTGGAGGTATTGATGCCATGGCATTCTTCAGTGTAATATACAGGCATTTCCCTGAAGTCGTATCCCCTGCTAACGAGCTTCTTAACCATATCCCCAACCTCAGACCCCTTTTTCTCAGTCTCGATGTATTTGGACGTATTTCCCGGGAAGCAGCAAAGCAGCTTGATGAATTATATGCATCAGATAAACAGGTTATGATATTTCCCGCAGGAGAAGTATCACGCCGGAGCAAGGGAAAGATCTCAGATATCGCATGGCAAAAATCGTTTGTTACCAAAGCCATACAGCATAAAAGGGATATTATCCCGGTACATATCAGTGGTAGAAATTCAAATCTTTTCTACAACATTGCCAATCTTCGCAAGATGTTAGGTATAAAAATGTACATCGAGACTATCCTGCTCCCCCGTGAAATGATGCGTCAGCGAAATTCAACGGTCACGCTTACCATCGGGAAAGTTATACCCTGGCAATCCCTGTCGGCAGAAAAGACTCACGAGGAATGGGCACAGGAAATTAAAAGAATTGTCTATTCACTTCCCGATACTTAAAGTGCGTGAATTTTATACTCCCCTCCTCTTCCCTTTATTCAGGTTTCTTCCTGTCTGCTAATGAAACGCTACAGGTTTGACAGTGAATAACTAACTATTGTTTTTCTTTCTTACAGATTTTATTATCAAATATATAAGAAATACAAGACCAAGGGCAATAAGTATATGTCCGATATACGGGAAAATTTCTTCCCTGACATCATAAAGAAAATAGCCGATTACTGCAAGGATTATATTCCATATTCCGGCTCCGAGAACGGTATAGATAATAAAGACTTTCATATCCATTTTTGCAAGTCCGGCAGGGATGGAGATAAGCTGTCGTACTGCAGGAACGAGCCGGCCTATGAAAGTTGACGACCTGCCGTTTTTGATAAAAAATGTTTCGGCTTTTCTGATTTTTTCTTCCGACAGAAGAAGCATTTTTCCGATGGCTGAGTTTGCAAAGCGATAAACCAGAGGTCGTCCAAGCCACAGTGCCAGATAATAGTTAACGAGTGCTCCGGCAAGGGCACCTGCTGTACCGGAGAGGACTACCAGAAATACGTTAAGTTCACCCTGTGCAGCGCGGTAAGCTGCAAAAGGTATCACTGCCTCTGAAGGAAACGGGATGAAGGAGCTTTCAACAGTCATAAGCAGAGCCACCGTGAGATAGTTCAGGTGGCTCATATACCATTCAATAAGTGCCTGTACAAACTCCATCCTCAGTCGATTCTGAGTTTTATCACCACTTTCCTGACAGAATCGGCTGCTTCGATTCTGAGCCCGGGCCTGTGCGCATCGGATGGGAAGAAAATATAGAATCTTTCAGGTGTAGCTGTTAATGATTTATGCTCTTTTACAGAGAAAAATTCGATATCTCTGGTTTCATCGTACTCCTGAAACACCGTATCACGCATTGCTATGGGTGTTATCTGAATAATCTCCTTACCACTTACAACATACTGGATATCAACATATTTCCTGTGGGCTTCAAATCTGGCTTCGCTTTCATCCTTTGTAAGATATTCACTTATTGAAGCATACAGGTTGTCGCCATCGATGTTATGTCTGCCAGTTTCCAGGGTAGAGAGGTTGCTGTTCCTGAGAAAGTTGAATGCCTTGTCCCATCGTTCCTTATTTTTAAAATAATTTATGGCCAGGGTCCTTTTATCGATTGAATTATCGGGTTGAACGCTCCAGCCACCGTTCCATTCACCCTTGCTGAACCACTCATCAAGTTTTTTATCGCTCCATGTTTCAGGGTTTTTGCTGCTTTTGCAGCCGAAAAGACCAATTAAAAAAGCAATCATGGTAATTGAAGTAAAAAAATTTCTTATCATTTTGATTTTCAGTTTTTATAATTTTTTCTCTTTTTACAAAAGTATATAATTATTTCTTACCTCCTTAAACCACAGCTTTTTCATGCTTTCGGGCAACGACAGCTGCATAGTAAAATATTACCATAAACGCTATTGCCGGTATCCAGTAAGCTTTAATGATGCTACCAGAGAGGTCCGAAACAATTCCCTGTATCTGGGTAAGGAATGCAGCGCCGGCAATTGCCATTATCATTCCCGAGCCACCTATCTTTGTGTCGTCGCCAAGTCCCTGTATCCCAAGGCCGTATATAGTGGGGAACATCAACGACATACAGCCTGAGATTAACATAAGGGCATACACACCGATGAAGCCTTTGCCATAAATTGTCAGAAAACTGCAGACAATTGCTATTCCTGCAAGGCCTGCCAGCAGGTTTCTGGGTTTTATGAATTTCATCAGTCCGGTGCAGGTAAATCTGCCGATAACAAAGAGACACAACGACATAATGTAATATGTTGCTCCGGCCTGTTCTGAAGTGCGAGGCAGAAGAGCAGTAAATCCAATCCATTCCAGAAATTTGTAAAACCCAGCAGCAACAGGTTCTACATTGCGCAGTCTGGCAATTATATCTGCAGTTGACGCGTTAGGGCCAAGTGAAGCTATAATATCGTCAAATTTCAGCTGCTGCATCACATACCTTATGATAAATGACCACACTGCTATCTGAGCCCCTACATAGAAGAACTGGGCAACAACACCCCATACATAATTGGTATTCTTTTTCAACCGCCGGAATGTTCCAGCCAGATCAAGTTCCTTGTCGTCTTCCTTCAGAGCCGGCATTCTGGTAAAATAAATTGCCAGAAGCAGTCCAACCATTACAAGTCCTATAACCATGTAAGTAAATGTAAGCGAATGCAACTCCTGATTCTGTATCCTTGAAAGTTCCTCAGCAGGTAGGGCAGCTCTTTCCGCTGCCGACATCCTGTTGAGATTGGAAAGAATGAATACCTGACTTATTACCACACCTGTAATTGCACCGAAGGGATTAAACGATTGTGCAAAATTGAGACGTCGGGTAGCAGTCTCTTCAGGTCCTATGGCACAAACGTATGAATTTGCCGAAGTTTCAAGAATCGATAACCCTGCAAAAAGTATGAGTATTGCAAACAGATAGGTTATAAACCCGATAGCGTTGCTGTACTGTGAGACCAGCATTGCAGGGTAAAACAGAAAAGTGCCTGTCGCATACATTCCGAGCCCGAGCAGTACACCCGACTTGTAAGTGTGCTTTTTAATAAATATCGCTCCTGGGATAGCAAAACAGCCGTAGCCAAACAGGTAACATGTAACCTGTATCCAGGCTGTTTTTGAGTCGCTCAGGCTCATGATCCTTTTAAAAGCTGCCAGCATGGTATCGGTGAGATTATTTGGAACAGCCCATGCAAAGAATAGCGAACAGAGAAGGATGAACGGGAAGAGAATTCCCTTAGGAATCAAACGATGGCTTTCCATAGATTAAAAAGATAATATTGAAAAACTTTGATAATGCCTTTAAAAATCAAGCAAGTAAAATTATAAAAAGTTATTATCTGAATGGAACTGAGATTACGTTCACTGATAAAGGTTCAATGTTTACAGATATTTTTCTTCCCTGGATCCTGAACTTCCGTTCTGCCGGAGAGATTAGTTCAGGGTTCTTAATTGAATTAAAGCTCCGGGGATCATCTGCTCTAAGCACTTCCACTGTGCCTTCCTTTGAAGGGGCAGGACCATCAATATTTAATTGTATATTTTTCAGAGTTCTTGAGCTGTTTACAATTTTAACATACAGCATGTTATTTTGTCTGTCGATTGTTGCGCTCGCATACAGGCTATCCTGTCCTGTAACCGGTTTTCCGCCGAGAAGTGCGGGCACAACATGTGTCCCCCTGTGCGTTGAGAACAATTTCTGTACAAAGTAGTTAGGTGTTCCGATAACGTTTAAGTTATCGAACCAGATCAGGTCAGGTCTCCATTGCCAGGCTTCGACATGTGCCAGCAGGGGAGCATAGGAAGCCATATGTACCACAGCTGCGTTTCTTTCGAGGCCGGTCATGAATGCAGCCTCGGCAAGAGCGCTGTACCATGTGTTGCGTGACTCAGGTTCTGAACCCTCCCGGTCATGGGCTGCATATTCACCAGCAAACACTTTAATGCCGTTCCTGTCGTAGTTGTCGTACCTTTCAGCATTTCTCAGAAACCACTCGGGAGGCATGTAATAATGCTCGTCAATAAGGTCAGGCCTGAGCTTTCTGAGTTCACTCCAGGCATAATCAAAATACCTTCCAGAAGCATATGGACCGGCAGTAGAAATGAGCTTGATTTCAGGATGTTTTTCCTTAAGCACCTTTTCAAACTCCCTGTAACGTTCTATATATTGCTCTTCCCACTGTTCGTTTCCAATTGCAAGATATTTCATATTAAACGGCTCAGGATGTCCCATTTTTGCTCTTATCGCACCCCATCCGGATGTAACCGGACCATTTGCAAACTCAATCAAATCTAGAGCATCCTGAATATACTGGTCCAATTCATTAAGAGGCACTACTTCTGCTGCATTGAACTGGCACGACATTCCACAGTTAAGAACAGGAAGAGGTTCCGCCCCGATGTCTTCCGCTAGCTGAAAATATTCAAAGAAACCTAAACCGAAAGACTGAAAATAATCAGGAGTTTGCCGGTTCTGAATCTCAACATTCCATCTGTTCATTATTAACTTCCGGTCCTCAACAGGGCCGATAGTTGTCTTCCACTGATAGCGGTTGTTTATATCCCTGCCTTCAATAATGCAACCACCTGGAAATCTGATAAAACCAGGTTTGAGATCCGCAATCATCCGGACAATGTCTTTCCTCAATCCACCCGGCCGCTCTTTCCATGTATCGGAAGGAAACAGCGACACCATGTCAATATCAACAATACCCTTCCCTGAGAAGGTAATTCTCATTGTCCCTTTTAATTCGGTTTTTGTTGCTTTAAAAGATGATGTATATTTTTTCCAGTCACTTGTGAAACCGGCGATTTCAGTTGAACCAATAATTTCGTTTCCCTGGCCCACCAGTTCTACCTTCAGCTTCAGATTTTGATTTTCCCTTGCTCGCGCCATAATGGAGAAATTGTACATAATATTCTCCCTAATTCCCATTCCCCTGAATCCTTCGTTAAGAAGTCCGTAATAACCTGATTCTGCATTTACATACAGAGTCACATAATGTGGGTTATTGGCCCTGGCTGGGGAATAAAAGGTTGGAACTGCCCGTCCGTCACCGTTGAGCCTTACCTGTCTCCATCCCATCAAAGGAAGAGAAAATTCAAAAGAGCGATTTTTCACAAGTTCAGCATAGATGCCTCCGTCGGCTGAAAAATTGATGTCTTCAAAAAAGACGCCCCACATTGTGGGCTGAACTTCGGCAATTAGCTTCCCTGCCTGAATTGTGATATCCTGCCCTTGCTGACCCTGTTGCCATGATGAGGATGTGATAAAAACTGAGATTATCAGTAACTGTAATGGCCTCAAAAATTTTTTCACCATATCAAACATAAGATTGTTATTTAAGTTCCAGCATAACCACCGATTTTGAAGGCATAACAACATTGAGCATTTCACCCTGTTTTCTGGCTCCGTCAAACTTTCTGATAACAACATTATCTGGTTTCTCAAACGTATTAATATCGGTTATTTTTGCTGATGTAAGAACCTGCCCTGTGACTGTTGACCATTTGACACCATTCAGTGTAATATTTACTGTTATTTGTTTATTCGGGTCGATATTAACCATTGTAATATGAACCACACCGGCAGAGTCCTGTGAAGCTGAGGCATTGAGTGCCGGCAGCGACTGGTTTTCGTACACATAATCGGGGCTTGTGAATTTCACCGGAAGCATTTTGGCGTCGTGATGCACCTTGTAGAGGTCGAACACATGGTAGGTGGGAGTAAGTATCATTTTCGGGCCCTGTGTAAGTATTACAGCCTGCAATACATTTACCGTCTGTGCCAGCTGTGCCATTTTAACCCTGTCGCAGTGGTTGTTGAAGATGTTCAGTGTTGTGCCGGCAATAAGTGCATCGCGCAGGCTGTTCTGCTGGAAAAGGAACCTCGGGTTGGTCCCTGGCTCAGGGTCGCACCATATTCCCCACTCGCCAACCACAAGAGCCACCCTCTTCTGCGGGTCATATTTTGTCATCACCGAGTCGTGGCCTTTTATATAGTTTTCTATTCTCAGGGCATTACGCATAGTACCAAAGTATGTGGCTTCGGTAAAATTTGTTGCTGAGCCCTGGCTCTGAACCTGCTGTTGTTGCTGACCCTGTGCACCCTCTCTTTGAGCCTGGCCTGCCTGTCCTCCCTGTGGCTGACCAAAACCGCCCCTGGGAGGCCGTGTATAATAATGTAAATCTATACCCCACAAGTTTCCCCTGCCCCCCGGAGCCAGACCTGCCATAACTACATCGGTCCAGGTGTAATTACCTCCGCTTGGCCCACAGGCTATCCTGCGCAATGGCGCCCCGGGATAATTCTTCAGAAATGTTGAATATTGCCTGAACTGTGTCACATAATATTCGGGAGTCATATTTCCTCCGCAACCCCAGTTCTCATTCCCTATTCCAAAAAACGAAACACCCCAGGGTTTATCACGCCCGTTTTGCTTCCGCAGATTGGTCATAGGGCTTATCCCATCAAAATTGAGATACTCCACCCATTTCGACATTTCCTCAACTGTTCCGCTACCAAGGTTGCCCACAATAAACGGCTCACAATTAAGCAGTTCACAGAGCGTTAAGAATTCATGAGTGCCAAAACTGTTATCTTCCGTCACATTTCCCCAGTTTGTATTGACCATTGTTGGCCTCTGGTCCCTTGGACCAATGCCATCGCGCCAGTGATATTCGTCGGCAAAACAGCCTCCAGGCCACCGTAGATTCGGTATTTTGATCTTTTTCAGAGCCTCAACAATGTCGAGACGAATCCTGTCATACTTCGGCACCGGCATGGAAGGATCGACCCAGTAGCCATCATAAATACATCTTCCTAGATGCTCGGAGAAGTGCCCGTAAATATGCCTGCTTATGGTATACTGAGATGCTGTAGCATCAACAACCATGGCAACAGACGACTGGTTGTAGGCTTTGAGCGTTACAACAACAAGAACGAATGCAAGAAAGAGCTTTTTCATACGCAAATATTTTTTATATATTCTTGATTAACATAATTAGATGTTGTCCGTTTTTTTATTCATATCAGTGAAACAGCCATTCTTCGGGTATCTCCGTTCTCTGTTTTCCGGGTTCTTCAACCATAAGCCTGAGTACCGGTCTGCGGCTGTCTGTCTGAAAATATTCAAGTTCAATTTTATGATAACCTTTCCCAAGAGCAATATAATCAAACTTTTCCACTGCCCTCGGGTGAACACCGTCATTTAATACAACCAGCTCACCGTCAATAATAAGTTTGCTGCCATCATCGGAATTAAGGTAGAATCCGTAAATACTCTCTTCAGGGATATTCAGCAGTCCGGTAAACCTGAGTGCGAAGTTCTGGCTATCCTCAGAAATCCTTGCGTTAATAACCTTCGTGACTGTTGTTTTTACAGGCTGAAGTGCTCCGAAGTCAGGTAGTGAGGTGAACTGTCCCTGGTAAACATTCACATTCAGCCCCCTGCTATATCTGCCGCCCTGTATTCCAGGAATAAGATTCTTTTTTACAAGGTTATATGAAACGGTTCTGCTTGTGTCATTTCCGTGGACAGCAAATGCTTTCAGTGTGCAGGTTTCATTAACCTTAACAGGTCCTGAATACAATAAACCGCTCTTTACGGGATCGGAGTCATCGAGTGTATAGAAGAATTTTGCTGAAGGGTTATGGCTCGTAAGAGAGAGGTCGAGTTCATTGTAAAATACCAGCACCTTCTGTTCAGGAACCGGAGGCAATATTCCCAGGTTTGCCTTTGCTACATTTTCCGCGCCCATTTTGTCGACCTTGCGGTCATAAGTCATCAGTCCGTTTGTTTCAGTTTCCACATCAGTTGTCTGCGTATAGATTATTGCACTCAGTCCTTTTTCTTTGACGAATCTATATATCTGGTCGAGGTATGCTTCGAAGGTTGTCAGCAGCTGAAGGGTATCTTCGAAGGTTCTGTAACCCCAGTATGTAGCTTCCCATGTATGTCCACTCACCGGATAGCCGAGTCCACCGTATTCTCCAAGCACTATGGCCCTGTTTTCTTCAGGCTCAGGACAGCGTGGTGTTGGGTAGTTGTGAATATCTTTCACATCGCCACAGCCTCTGTCGGTCCATCCCGAAGCACTGTTTACCAGCCTTGTGGGGTCATATTGTTTAATAAGTTCTGTGATCCTTTCTGTGTCCCACTGACCCCATCCTTCATTATAGGGCACCCACATAATTATTGAAGGGTGATTATATTTTGTTTCTATCATCCTTTTTAGCTCATACTCAAACTGTTTTCCTGCTTCTTCTGTTTTTGTGATATCGGGAGCCTCTCCGCTAATATACCTGTCGCCGCTTGGCATATCCTGCCATACAAGTATGCCAAGTCTATCGCACCAGTTATAGAACCTCCTGTTTTCGACCTTGACATGTTTTCTGAGCATGTTATATCCCATCTTCTTTGTCATTCGGAGGTCGTAAACCATTGCCTCGTCGGTTGGCGGTGTATATATCCCATCGGGCCAGAAGCCCTGGTCGAGAGGACCACGCTGGAAAACAAACCTGTTGTTGAGCATCATTCGTGTAAAACCATCCTCCATTTTACCCAGAGAAATCTTCCTCATCCCCGCAACTGAAGTCACCATATCTTTGCCGCCCTCTGAGTTCATTTCAATTGTTACATTATACAGATATGGGTTATCAGGTTCCCATAAAACCGGATTTTTAATTTCCAGTGTTATATCATTACCGGCTTTACCTGTACCTGAAGCAATAATTTTTCCGCCATCATAAACTTTAACTGAAATTTCACCTTTATTGTCTGATGTCATCACATTAAATGTCAATGTATTTTGGTCTATGTCGGATACTGTTCTGAAGGAGGTGATGTACGATTTGTCTACCGGTTCGAGCCATACTGTCTGCCATATACCTGTTGTAGGTGTGTACCAAATACCTCCCGGGTTTGAGACCTGTTTACCGCGCGGCTGAGGTCCTTTGTCTGTGGGGTCCCATACACACACCAGCAGTTCATGTTCCTTACTTTCTGAAAGCAGGTCTGATATTTCAAAGCTGAAAGGATCGTAACCGCCTCTGTGCAACCCGGCTTCTTTTCCGTCAACCCACACCCGGGTTTCCCAGTCGCACGCCTCAAAATTGAGAAGTACCTTTCCCTTCCTCCAGCTCCCTGGAATCTTAAAAGTGGTTCTGTACCATAGATTTTCATTTTCCGAAACCCTTCTCTTTACGCCCGAAAGTGCCGATTCAACAGGATAAGGAACAAGTATCTTCCCATCCCAATTATCAGGCTTTACATCACGAGGGGTAATAGCATAATCCCACAAGCCGTTAAGATTGATCCATTTCTGTCTCACCATATCGGGCCGTGGATATTCAGGCCATGGCTTTAGAGGGTCCACCCGTGAAGCCCATTCAGTCAGAATAGGATTATCCGCAATTTTCCATTCGGCTTTTTCCTTTTTACTGCAGCCTGAGATAAATATGAAAATGATTACTGCCAGAACAAAAAGATTATTTTTCATGAGCGAATAATTTTTTATGTTTTTGATAACTAAATCTTTATCTTCAATTTACATCACCTGCTTCACTTTTGTATAACTATTTCTCCTTCCCCTGGTTGGCAGAATGAAAGATTTCTCTCCTTCCAGAGGATTTGGGGTGATTTAAAAAAGTTCAGAAAGATAAATTTTTTGCCGGAATAAGGCAAAAGATAAACAGGATGTATGAAAAATTTTTATTTCACTCTTGTTATGCGTGATTCAACAGGCTGATCGATAATGATTGGAACCTGTTCTTCTATTGTGTTTGTAGAATCGAGCTGCAGGGCTCTTACTTCCGACTGACTGATCCTGCGAACCAGATTATGGATGGTAAGGGTTATATTTTCGAGAGTTGAAAGTGGATTATCAATTGGCATTACCCTGTCGATAAGAACAAATTTGAAATCTCCCTGCAGGTCATGCTTTCGGAGTGAATCATAGCTGCTTTCAAGTGTGATTTCACCCGATTTTACAAGGTCTTCGAGTACTTCCCTGAAATAGAGGTCGATTCTTGGTTCGACTTTAAATCCAATATTGAAATCTATTCTGATAAGAATTCCCGGTATGATATGTGTAACTTTGTATTCAAATACCCTGGGGTCGTTAACGGTATTGACATGCAGGAACCAGTAGGTATTTGCCCTCTTAGGCTGTTTTTTAAAGATTGAATATATCACTTTTGATTCGACCTGGTCGGGGTTGTTTGCTCTGATAATATAGACCAGGTTGGTTGCCGTTTTGGGCACCGATTCATCCTTGCTGAGGTCTTTAAATAGATCTATATAATCCTCAAGGTTTGCAAATGTTATGTATCTGTTTTTGATTTTCCTGCCGAAATACCAGCCGTACATGATTATGTAGAATGAAGCAGCCAGCAGCAGGGTAAACCAGCCCCCGTAAGCAAATTTGTTAAGGTTTGCGATAAGAAACCCTGATTCAATTGTAAGGTAAACTGCAAGGAAAAGATAAAGCAACCTGTGGTCGGTACCTTTTTCGTAATGATAAAATGAGAGAAGCAGGGTGGTGATTATCATTGTTATGGTGATGGCAAGGCCGTAGGCTGCTTCCATGTTTGTTGAGTTGCGGAAAAATATCACCACAAAGCTGCATGCTATCCAGAGGAACCAGTTGACAAACGGCAGGTAGACCTGATTTCTGAACATTGTAGGATGGAGGACTCTTATCTTTGGCCAGAAATTAAGGCGCACTGCTTCTCCGATAAGGGTATATGAACCGCTTATAATTGCCTGGCTTGCCACAATTGCTGCGCATGTTGAAATAATAATGCCAGGAAGCAGGAACCATTTCGGCATAATTGAATAAAACGGGTTTATATCGTTAATATTCTGATAGTTGGAAATAATCCATGCACCCTGACCGAAATAATTGAGAAGCAATGCTGTTTTGACAAAAATCCATGATACCCTGATGTTTTTCCTTCCACACAGGCCCATATCAGAATATAATGCTTCTGCACCCGTTGTACAGAGGAAGACAGCTCCCATCAGCACGAAGCCTCCGGGGTATTCCGTAATAAACCTGTAAGCATACTCAGGGTTAACTGCCTTCAGAATCTCAGGGGTGTGAATTAATTGAGAAAATCCAAGAAGTGCCAGCAGGGAAAACCAGATAACCATAACCGGACCGAACCATCTTGCAAGATAAGCCGTTCCGAACTGCTGCAGGAAAAACAAAGCACTAAAAATTATAAGCACTACAGGTATTACGGGGAATCCGGGCTTTATAAGTTTTAAGCCTTCAACTGAAGCGGTAACGGTGATTGAAGGGGTCAGAACGCCGTCGGCAATCAGGGCTGAACCCCCTATCATTGTAAGAATCGCTGCTGCAACAGACCTTTTTTTAATCAGGGCATAGAGTGCAAATATTCCACCTTCCCCGTTATTGTCGGCCCTGAGTGTTATGATAATATATTTGATTGTGGTTTGAAGGGTAAGAGTCCAGAAAATTGCTGAAAGTCCCCCGTAAACAAGAAGATCATTGAAGTTGTCCCTGCCTCCCAGAATTATTGCTTTGAAAGTATAGAGGGGACTGGTCCCAATATCTCCGTAGACAATACCGAGAGTCAGTATCAGACCGGCAAGAGAAAGTTTCTTAATACTTTGATCCTGTTGTTCTGAATCTTTCATAACTTTCTTCCGGCATAGCCGGATATCTGATTTTCAAGGGACGCAAATTTAATAATTAAAAACATTAAATGTAAATTTACACCCCATAATAAAACAATATATTCATGAATTTCAGGTCAAAAATCAAAGCACTTTACCAGAGAATAATTTCCGGTATGAGTGCCAATAATAATCCTCTCTTTATATTTTTCTACAAATATTTTTATCGTCCACCAGAAGGCACAATAGAAGAATTTACCGATATATTTTCACGGTATAGAAGGAAAATCAAAGTTGTACAGGTAGGCGCCAACGACGGAATAACGAATGATCCCATACATAAATTTATAAAGAGAGATGGCTGGGAAGGTGTTCTTCTGGAACCTCAGAAATATGTTTTTGAAAAATTTCTTCAGCCTCTGTACAGAAAAACCCAGGGAATAATAACAGTTAATGCGGCTCTTGATAGAACCGACGGTTACAAGCCTGTATACAAAATTTCTGCAAGCAATTCAAGATGGGCAACAGGTCTAACAAGTTTCAACAGGGAAGTGCTTGAGAAAGCTCTCAGTTCAGGGTATATTGAAAAACAGGCTAAAAAGGAGGGATTGAAGATTGAAGACTCTGCTGCCAGTTTAATAACTGAAGAGAAAGTGGAATGCATTTCGCCCGAAACCCTGATAACCCGATACAACCTCGACAGAATTGACTGGTTGCAGATTGATACCGAAGGGTATGATTATGAAATAATTAAAATGTTCAACATTGAGAAGACGAAACCATGCGTGATAGTTTATAAAAATCTTCATCTGCCTGAAGAACAGAAAAAGGAGTGCAGGGAGATGCTTGAAAAAAACGGCTACAGATGCAGGGATTTCGGCCCCAACTCACTTGCCGTTCTCGACCCTCCCGAATGCCTTCAGAAGTTTTTCGCATAATATATGTCAGATAAATCTGATTTTTTTGATTTAATTTGCAAAATCATAAAACTTTTTAATGGAAAATTCAATAACAATTCTGGCCGTAACTGCAGTATCGCTCGGGTTTTTTCATACTCTGATGGGGCCTGACCATTACCTGCCGTTTATTGTTCTGAGCCAGGCAAAGAAATGGAGTACGAAAAAGACAATGTTGATTACTTTTCTCTGCGGGCTCGGGCATGTACTTAGTTCTGTTGTTCTGGGAATTATCGGGATAGGAATCGGCATCTCGGTCAACAAGCTTGTATCTGTCGAGTCGGTGAGGGGTAATATTGCAGGGTGGCTTTTCATTGCATTCGGACTTGTTTACACTATAATCAGTATCAGGAATCTGGTGAGAAAGAAAACACACACTCACAGGCATTTTCATCCCGGTGGGCTGGAGCATGAGCACGAGCATAACCACATGAAGGAGCATGTACATGTGCACGAAGAAGAGATTGTCTCAGCCACACCATGGATTCTTTTTCTGATTTTTGTCTTCGGGCCATGTGAGCCCCTTATACCTCTTCTGATGTACCCTGCAGCCGAAAATAACATTACCGGTGCAATTATTGTTGCAATCCTGTTCTCAGTAGTGACAATCGCAACAATGATGTCAATAGTACTGGTTTTCAAACTTGGCCTTACCAGTATTAACCTGAAGCCGCTCGAGAAATATAATCATGTGATTGCAGGTGCAGTAATTCTTCTTTCTGGAGTAGCAATACAATTTCTGGGGCTCTAATTTCTTGCTTCTCTGAACAACAGCCACGTATGAGGGTCAGGAACAATTTCTGCAATGTCTCCTGCCTTTATGCTTATTACTGTTTTCCTTTCGCTGACTCTTACAGTTTCAATCTTTTCCTGCCCGCCAGCTTTAATCAGCAGGTCGATTGAAAAGCTAAAAGGATAAGCCTGCTTCTGCTCTATTAAGATATCAGTAACGCCTCTCGATGAGCTTTGTTTCGATATCTTAATTTCAGGCTGACCCGGCACTTCGAGCCACTGGTGAAAAAACTGCTTAAGATTCCTGCCTGAAACCTCCTGCATCACATTCATGAAATCGTTTGTTTCAGCAATGCTGTCTCTGAATCTTTCAAAGTAAAGTCTCATGCCTTTCCAGAAATTTTCTTCACCAACCTCGCGCCTCAGCATGTGAAGAACCCATGACCCTTTCTGGTACGAATTTGCATTGAGCAGGCTCATCAGATTTGTAACTGAAGTATCGATGACGGGAGCGGGATTTTTATCGTAATACCTCAAGACTCTCTCCCTTGCCTGGCGCATTTCCGTTTCAAGCCGCTCCCTGCCATAGTTCATTTCCATATATACGGCAGTGAGATAGGTTGCAAACCCCTCACTGAGCCATATATGGCTCCACTCTTTTTCAGTAACGGAATTTCCGAACCACTGGTGTGCCGTTTCGTGCGCTATTAGCCCTTCGGCTCTCCCCTTACCGGTTACAGAATTTTCACTGTAAAAAATGCATGAGGCATTTTCAAGTCCTCCAAAAATGGTCTTCGACTGCACATTGGCAAGCTTTTCATAAGGATAAGGCCCTATAAGCTTCTGATAGAATTCCACGGCCTTAACGGCAACAGAATAATCGTTGAAGCCCTCATTACGGTTTTCGGGAAAGACCCAGCTCCATACCGGGATGTTACCTGCAAAACCTGCCAGGCGCGTGGCAAAAGGCGCAGCACCAAATGCCATAACCTTAACCGGCAAAGGAACTTCTTCGTGCCAGTGGGTAAGCCTGTTGTAACTGTCAACATTGCTTTCCTCAATCAGTCTGCCGCTTGCTACAACCCTGTAATGAAAAGGAGCAATTATTATAAAATCCACTTTAGCCTTGTCGGAGGGATGATCTGTAACAGGTAAATAATATGAAGCCCTGTCGGGCCAGTGGTCAGAAAAAAAAGTGCGGGCACCATATTTGTTCTTTGAAATTATGAGTCCGTCGGCAGGTATGCCCGAATAAACAACCTTCAGTTCTGCCACCGAACCTGCTACAAACGATTTTTCAGCAAAAATCTTAAGCTTGTTACCGGCGTGTATCCACTTTGCCGAATTCCCTCCAATATTTACATTCTGAACTTTCATCCCTTTCCCCGGGGAGTCAGAATTTCTGAAATCAAATTCAACATAACCGGAAGTAGTATTAAATCTGACTTCGGATAAAGCTTCAACAAATATTATATCGGTGGAATCGTTTATCCGTATAATAAATTCATATCTCAGAACATCTGTCTTACCATCAGGCTTTCCCGCGAAAGTCAGCAAATAAGAAAAGAGAAACGCAAAAAACAGAAGAAGGTATTTTTTCATCTCATAACATTTTTTAATCGGTGCCTGCTCAAAATTATAAAACTGATTAATCAAAAATCCTTAAATCTTTTTTTATTGCACAACTTGAATTCTTTTATTTATTGACATTTAATTATTAGTTTTGCCAGGTAAAACATATCTGATGGGTTTTGATTACAATACTCAGCGCAAAAGGATGGTTCTTCCCGAATACGGCAGGAATATCCAGAAAATGGTTGATTACCTGAAGACAATCAAGGACCGGGATGAGAGGAACAGGGCTGCTGCAACAATTATCCATATAATGGGTAATTTGAATCCACAACTAAGGGATGTTGAGGACTTCAAGCATAAGTTATGGGATCATCTGGCTCTGATAGCTGATTGTGACCTCGACATTGACTCTCCCTATCCTCCGCCTGAGAAGTCGAAACTGGCTGAAAAGCCCAACAGGATACCATATCCACAGGGTAACATCCGGTTTCTGCACTACGGCAAGAACATTGAGATGATGATTGATGCTGTTTCGAAGATGCCTGACGGTGAAGAGAAAGATTATTTAACCTATCTCATCATCAATCAGATGAAGAAGCTATACATCACATGGAACCGTCCACAGGTATCGGATGACATCATTCTCAGTGATCTTAAATATCTATCAGGTGGGAAGCTTACAATACCGGAAGGCATGAAAATACCTGAGGCAAAAGAACTTATGGCGCAGAATAAGAAAAAACAGCAGACAAACAAGCACAACAAACAGCAGAATAAACATTCCCAGAAGAAAAAAGGGTTTAACCGGCATTGATGAGTTCTTTTATTGTTCATGGAGGCAGGTCGCTTAAAGGTGAAATAACGCCTCAGGGAGCAAAAAATGAAGCCCTGCAGGTAATATGTGCCTCCATGCTAACATCCCACAAGGTTACTATTCACAATATTCCCCGCATACTCGATGTCGAAAATCTGATTGACCTTGTCAGTTCTCTGGGGGTCAAGGTCACAAAAGAGTCATCTGGTTCCACCGTAACATTTGAAGCCACCTCGCTGAATCCGGACAATTTAAAGGATCCGGGTCTGATTGAAAAGGGCCAGCGTATACGTGGTTCAATAATGATTGCGGGTCCTCTGCTGGCACGATGCGGTAAAGTATTCGTTCCCACACCGGGAGGTGACAAAATAGGAAGGCGACGTCTCGACACCCACTTTACAGGTCTCATAAAACTGGGCGCAACAGTTAGCCATAATAATGCTGATCACTATTATACCCTTGAGGCAAAAAGGCTCAAGGGCAACTATATTCTTCTTGATGAAGCCTCCGTGACGGGAACTGCCAACATTATCATGGCAGCCGTACTGGCTGAAGGAAAGACCACAATTTACAATGCAGCCTGCGAACCCTATATCCAGCAGCTGTGCAGAATGCTGGTGAGAATGGGTGCAAAAATTGATGGGATAGGCTCCAATCTCCTTACTATTGAAGGAGTTAAGGAGCTACAGGGCTGCACTCACACCCTCCTGCCCGACATGATTGAAACGGGTTCTTTCATCGGCATGGCAGTAATGACAGAATCGGAACTGACAATAAAAAATGTATCCTGGGATAATCTTGGAATAATTCCCGATTCATTTCGCAAACTAGGAATAACACTTGAGAAAAGAGGCGATGATATATTCATACCCCGTCATGAACATTACCGGATCGAATCTTTCATGGACGGTTCAATTATGACCATTTCGGATGCTATCTGGCCGGGGCTGACACCCGACCTGCTCAGTGTTTTTCTGGTAACGGCCACCCAGGCCGACGGAGCTGTACTGATACACCAGAAAATGTTTGAAAGCAGGTTGTTTTTTGTTGACCGCCTTATAGATATGGGCGCTCAGATAATACTATGCGATCCGCACCGGGCAACGGTTATAGGACTCAACAGAAAAGTCAGGCTGCGGCCTACGGTGATGACATCACCTGACATAAGGGCCGGTATTGCCCTGCTCATTGCTGCCATGTCGGCCGACGGTACAAGTGTGATTCATAATGTCGACCAGATTGACAGGGGCTACGAAAATATCGATACCCGTCTTAATGCTCTGGGTGCTGACATCCGGAGAATCTGAAAAAAATAATTTTATCTTTATCAACTTTCTTTACTGTCAAATTGGCAATAATTTGCAATTGGCAGGTAATTTGATGAAATACGTTTATTAAAAACCCAACATATTTTTAAACCTTTGAGAAATGACAAAGAGAAAGCATACTGAAGGGAAAAAGGAGACTGAAGAACTCAAAGAAAAAACAACAAAGAACGCCAATAATACTGAAGAAGAAAAAATTGAAATGAATGAACAACCTGCTGAAGAAGCGGTTGAGACCACTGTTGAACAACCTGTGGCTGAATCTGCTGCCATGCCTGAAAAACAGGAAGGAGAACCTGTACAAGTTGAGGAATCAATATCAAGGGAGGCAGAGCTTCTCGATGAGGTTGCAAAATGGAAAGATGATTACATACGGCTGATGGCAGAGTTCGACAATTACCGCAAGAGAACCCTTAAGGAAAAAATAGACCTGACAAAAAGTGCGGGAGAAAACATCCTTAAGGGACTTTTGCCGATTGTTGACGACTTCGAAAGAGCATTAAAAGCTCTGGAAAATTCAGCCGACAGCAGTAATATTAAAGAGGGTATTGAACTCATATATAACAAATTTATTGAATTTCTCAAGCAGCAGGGGCTCAGAGAAATTGAAGCCCTCAACTGTGAATTCAACGTCGACCTTCATGAGGCAGTAAACAAAGTAGCAGTTGAGGATGAATCGCTGAAAGGGAAAGTCATTGAAGTTCTTCAAAAAGGCTATTATCTTAACGATAAAGTAATAAGGTTCTCAAAAGTTGTTGTGGGTGAATAGTATCAGGTAAGGATGACAAAAAAAGATTACTACGAAATACTTGGTGTTCCGCGAAATGCTTCCAAAGAGGAAATAAAAAAGGCCTACAGGAAGCTTGCGCTGAAGTATCATCCCGACCGTAACCCGGGCAATAAAGAGGCAGAGGAAAAATTTAAAGAGGCTGCAGAAGCCTACGAGGTATTGTCGGATGATGAGAAAAGAAGGATTTACGACCAGTACGGCCATGCCGGTCTGGGTGCTCCGGGTAGCGGCTTCAGCGGAGGGATGACTATTGAAGATATTTTTGCATCCTTTGGTGACATCTTTGAAGATGCTTTTGGCTTTAGCGGTTTCGGAACCAGCAGCAGGAGGTCGAGACGCGTTAATAAAGGGACCAACCTCAGGGTAAAGGTAAAACTCGACCTTAACGAAATAGCCTACGGCGCCGAAAAAAAGATAAAAGTAAGAAAATATGTCACCTGCCCTGCCTGTGATGGCACAGGTGCTGCAGATTCAAGAAGCTATTCCGACTGCCCGACATGCAGGGGTACCGGACACGTAACAAGAATAACCAGCACATTCCTTGGCCAGATGCAGACAACCTCCACCTGCCCTTCATGCGGCGGTGAAGGCAAAATAATAACCAGAAAATGCTCCTCCTGTTACGGAGAAGGCGTTGTCGAAAAAGAAGAAATCATTAGCATAAATATTCCAGCAGGAGTATCCAAAGGTATGCAGCTTACCCTCAGCGGCAAGGGCAATGCAGCCCGCAGAGGCGGAATACCGGGCGACCTCTATGTACTTATCGAGGAAGAACCCCACCCTGAACTGATAAGGGAAGGTAACGACTTGATATACAACCTTTTCATAAGCATCCCCGATGCTATAACCGGCTGCTATGCCGAAATACCAACAATTGACGGTCAGGTAAAAATAAAAATAGAACCCGGAACCCAGCCAGGGAAAATACTCCGCCTGCGTGGCAAAGGTCTGCCCGATGTAAACGGATACGGACGAGGAGACCTGCTTGTGAATGTCAACGTCTGGATACCCAAAAACCTCAGCAGGGAAGACATGAAAATTGTCGAAAAACTCAAAGAATCAGGCGCTTTCACCCCACGCCCCGACAAAGACGATAAGGGATTCTTCGAAAGAATGAGAAGTTATTTCAATAAATAACCCCGTAAAATTTTCCGGTAAGATGCAGCACCGGAACAACTTCTGAAGTCATTAATGTATCACGGCAAAACTGTTTAAATCAATTCAGAAAACCGGAGACTATTTAAAACAAAGGAAAAGTTTTGTTTTTCATATTTAACTATATTTAACCTCCCTTTTAAAACAAATTTTTAGGATCTATGATAATTTTCGAAGCAAGAAATGTATCAAAGCAATACGGGAGTACATTGGCACTGAACAATCTGAGCATCTCGGTCCCGAAGCAATCCATTTATGGCCTGCTGGGTCCGAACGGTGCCGGAAAAACGACTCTTATCCGCATCATTAACCAGATAACCGGGCCTGATTCGGGCGAGCTCCTGCTTGAAGGAAGGAAACTGAGGCAGGACGATATTTATGAAATCGGATACCTCCCTGAAGAGAGGGGGCTTTACAAAAAAATGAAAGTGGGTGAACAGGCACTTTACTTCGCAAGACTCAAAGGCATTTCGAAAGCAGAAGCTATGAAAAGACTCCGGTACTGGTTCAAAAAACTCGAAATGACCGACTGGTGGAATAAAAAGGTTGAAGAACTTTCGAAAGGAATGGCACAGAAAGTTCAATTTGTCACAACCGTACTTCACGAGCCAAAACTTATCATCCTCGATGAACCTTTTACAGGCTTCGACCCGGTAAATGCCAGTATCATCAAGAATGAAATTCTCTTTCTCAGGGATCGGGGTGCAACAATACTTCTCTCCACACACGATATGGCATCGGTTGAAGAACTTTGCGACAATATAACTCTTATCGACCATGGAATGTCAATGCTGGAAGGAAAGGTGGATGAAATACGCCGGGCATGGGCAGGTAATGAATACTCAGTAACCTTCGAGGGTAATATCAGAGTGCCTGAAAATGGTAATTTTCAAATATTGCATACCGATAATGAAGACAATAAGACCACTGTAAAAATTAAATGCCTGAAAGACATCTCAACAAATGAGATCCTATCCGAACTTATGAAATCAGGTAATATAATTGCCTTCAACCCGGCTCTGCCCTCTATGAATGATATTTTTATAAGAGTAGTAAAATCCAAAAGCGGAATGCCTGTCAACTAACCACAGATAAAATGAAAGTTATGAGCAAAATATCAGTTATCATTGAGCGTGAATATATTACAAGGGTCAGAAAGAAGTCGTTCATTATCATGACCATACTGGCTCCTGTATTGCTGGCACTTTTCATTGTTGTCCCGTCGCTTATTATGATGAACCAGGACACCGAAATGAAAAAAATAGCAGTAGTAGAAGACGGGACAGACCTGTTCAAGAATGCAATTCCCAATATCAAGAATACCGAGTTTGTATACCTTGGAAACGTCAAACTGGAAGAGATCAAAAACAATTTTGAACAGGCAGGATATTACGGTATACTCTATATCTCACCTGAAGTAATTCATGTACCAGAAGCAGTACAGCTTATCTCAAGAAAACAACCTCCTATTCTGCTACTCGAGCATATTGAAAATTCCCTTGAAAAAGAGATTGAACGCCAGAAACTGCTCTCATATAAAATTGAAAATCTCGATGAGATTATGAAAAATGTCAGAACCAGAGTATCGGTTCAGACGATAAAGATTGATGAAAGCGGGAATGTTAAAGAAACGAGTACCGGAGTTGCAATGGTACTGGCATATATTACCAGTTTTGTTATGTATTTCCTTGTATTTGTTTTTGGTGCTCAGGTAATGCGGGGTGTAATTGAAGAAAAAACCAGCAGGGTGGTTGAGGTTATTATTTCATCAGTGAAACCCATACAGCTAATGATGGGTAAAATTATTGGCCTGGCGCTTGTAGGCCTTACACAGTTCCTGATATGGATAATTCTAACTTTTGCAATAATAACTGCGGTAAAATCGGCATTGATACCCGAACAAAAAATTACGGAAGCGGTTCAAAGCTTACCGCAGGACATCATGTCGCAAAATGCTGCCGCAGCAATGCAAACCACAACAGTCACTACTACAGAACCAGTACAGGCATCTGAGTTTATTAAAATATTCAATTCGGCACTCAACCAGCCATGGGGGCTAATAATATTCTGCTTTATTTACTATTTCATTACAGGTTATCTTCTGTATGCTTCGGTTTTTGCAGCGGTGGGTTCTGCAGTTGATAATGAGACAGATACGCAGCAGTTCATGCTTCCTATAACACTGCCTGTGATACTCGGTCTGTTTGTCGCCATGAGTACAATGCAGAACCCTGAAAGCTCAATGGCGTTCTGGTTTTCAATTATACCTTTCACCTCTCCGATAGTTATGATGGCAAGAATACCTTTTGGTGTTCCCCTGTGGGAAATTGCCCTTTCAATGTTCCTTATGGCAGTCACTTTTATTATCTTTGTATGGATGTCAGCAAAGATTTACCGTACCGGTATTCTTATGTACGGTAAAAAATCTTCCTGGAAAGAGATATGGAAATGGCTGACTTACAAAGGATAATTCCTCATTAAAACAAGCATTGAAGCCAGATGCCCAGAATTCTAGTTATCGATGATGAAAAGTCTATCCGGAACACGCTGAAGGAAGTTCTGGAATACGAGAATCACGAGGTTGACCTGGCAGAAGATGGACCGTCGGGCATAGAGCTTTTTTCAAATAATGCCTACGATATCGTTCTGTGCGATATCAAAATGGCAAAAATGGACGGCATTGAAGTACTGGAAAAGATACTTGAAATTTCGCCCGACACACCGGTTATAATGATATCGGGCCATGGAAACATCGACACTGCCGTTGAATCGATTAAAAAAGGGGCATACGATTTTCTTGAGAAACCACTCGACCTGAACCGTCTGCTCATCACTATACGAAATGCAACCGACAAATCGAGGCTGGTAACCCAGACAAAGGTTTTGAAGAACAAGGTGAGCAAGATGTACGAAATTGTTGGTCAATCGCCTGCCATACTTCAGGTTAAGGAAATGATTGACAGGGTTGCTCCCACTGAAGCCAGAGTGCTCATTACCGGTGCAAGCGGTACCGGCAAAGAGCTGGTTGCCCACCAGATTCATGAAAAAAGCAACAGGGCAAAAGGGCCGTTCGTTGAAGTTAACTGCGCAGCAATACCTTCCGAACTTATTGAGAGTGAACTATTTGGTCATGAGAAGGGCTCTTTTACCTCGGCTATAAGACAACGGATAGGGAAATTTGAACAGGCAAACGGAGGTACACTATTCCTCGATGAAATAGGCGATATGAGCCTGTCGGCACAATCAAAAGTGCTCAGGGCCCTGCAGGAAAACAAGATCACCAGAGTGGGCTCCGACAAAGACATACATGTTAATGTAAGGGTAATTGCCGCAACAAATAAAAACCTGCTGAAAGAAATTGAACAAAACACTTTCAGGGAGGACCTTTACCACCGACTCAGTGTAATACTAATCCATGTGCCTACCCTTAATGAGCGCCTGGAAGATATACCGATGCTTGCAGAACATTTCAATACCCTTATCTGCAACGAGTATGGCATGAGTAAGAAGATTATTACCGATGATGCCATAAAAGAACTTCAGAAAATACAATGGAGAGGAAATGTAAGAGAGTTCCGGAATGTGCTTGAACGACTGATTATTCTATGCAAAGACAGGATTACAGGGAAAGATGTTATCGCCTACGCGCATCCGGTTTCGGGACTAAAACTTTAACAATATCTCAATTTTAATAACAGCCAATCAGTTTTTTAAGAACTTCGAGAAGATGGTTTTTTAAACCATTCAGGTTTTCTTAGGTATTTTCAGTTTTTGTCCTGCCTGTATTTTTGAAGGATTACTGATGTCGTTAGCCTTGAGAACTTCTGTAACAGTCACTCCCTCAAATTGTTTTACTATATCCCATATTGTATCTCCCCGCCGTACAGTATAGATAAAATATTCACCATCGGTTATTTCGCTTCCTGACGCAGGCAATGCAGATGTTTGATTAACCGGAACAGGCGTTCCTCTCAGAGCCTGTTTTTCAGCAAAGGTCATATCGTTAATCCTTGAGAAAAACTCAACTTTCGAAGGGTCAACAAACACAGCAATCTTCTGTCCAACTCTGATGGTATTGGTATACAGATCATTCCAGTACCTCAGGTCAGAAAGCCTTACTCTGTACCATTCCGCTATATATCCAAGGTTATCACCTTCTTTCACCGTATAATATAATTTTGTTTTGCCTGCGATGCTTTTTGGCGCATAATATGATCTGACCGGATAAACCTTTGCGGTAGCCCTGTTCAGATAAACATCAGACTTATAATGGATTATTGAATCCTGCATCTGAATGAAACCGCTCAGTGCCGAAAGAGGAAGCCTCAGGGGTTGCGGTTTTGTATTACCAGGGATAAGGCCTGTCCTGTATTGTGGATTCATATAACGCAACTCATCCAGGCTTATTCCCATAACTTCAGAGATCTGATTCAGATGAATATCTTTGTGCACCATTATTGTATCGGTTGCCATCGGGATTTTCACAGGAAGAGGGCTGATATTATGTTCTTTATAATAATTAATAGCATATGTTGCAGCTACGAATTGAGGAATGTAACCGCGTGTTTCCCTTGGCAACCTGTAATATATTTCCCAGTAGTCCTTTCTGTTTCCGGAACGTGCTATGGCTTTGTTCACATTACCTGGCCCGCAGTTGTATGCTGCAATAACAAGTACCCAGTCGCCGAAAATGTTGTACATATCTTTCAGGTAGCGGGCCGCTGCATGAGTAGCCTTTACAGGATCCCTGCGTTCATCCACCAGAGAGTTTATTGTTAATCCGTACATCCGCCCTGTGCTTGCCAGAAACTGCCATAAACCTGTCGCTCCTGCTCTTGATACGGCGTTTGGATTAAGTGCCGACTCTATAACTGCCATATACTTAAGTTCAACCGGCAGGCCGTACGATTCAAAAATATCTTCAATCATCGGAAAATAATAGTCAGCAAGTCCCAGAACAGCTCTCAAAACTTCCCTTTTCCTGTCGGTGTAAACATGAATATGGTTCCGGATTATGTTGTTATACGGAAGATTAACCAGGGTGCTGATTTTTGAAAGGCGTTCACTATAAACTGAATCGGGAAATTCCGGTATAACTTCTTCCATAGTGTCAGCGGGTAAATTCATAAAAGCCGTCTGCACATACCATGTATGTAAAAGGCTATCGAGATCCCGTGCAACACGTTCTGTATCTGCAGTGTCGGATTTTATTATTATTGTGTCATTAATCTGCTGTGCAAAAACTGACACCGGAAAAAACAATATTGCAATAATACTTATTAATTTACTCATAATCAAAATGTTACTAATAATTTAACATTTATGCCGGCTCCCACAAAGTTATATAAAGGTATCTTAACCGGCTCAATCTTCAATGCAAGGCTTTCGCTTATATCATAGTCGAACAGGCTGGCATCGACGCTGGCATCAAGAATAGTAAATAGATACCATGCTGCGATGCCAATATACGAAAGATCCCTGTATTTTTTGAAATAATCGATTTGTCTCATCATCTGGTCCTTTATCCATGATGCAGTTGAGAGGTTATAGGTTGAAGGATGAAGAACGGGATCATATTCTTCGGGTTTTATATTACGGATTAACTTAATATAACTGTCAGTTTCCGGGATCTCGTCTGTAAAATCCTGATATGCTTTTATATAAGTATTATACCATTTTGTATTGTAATATACTGCATATCCAACCCCGCCAAAACCTGCATAAACAAAAGGCACCTTCCAGTACTTCCTGTTATAAATCTGTCCCAGTCCGGGAAAAGCTGCTGCTAGCATGGTGGCTTTTGTTGGGTCGGGAATGAATTTTCTTCTTTTGCCAGTTATAACCTGTACGGAATCCTGCGCTGCAGCCTGTTCTGAAACAAGAACTGCAAAGAGCAAAACACACAATAATAATCTATTGATGATCCCTTTCAATATATAGATTTTACTTTCCGGATTTTTTCCGGAAAATATAACGCAGCGGCAAATATAATTATTTTCAGGAGTTGAGACGGTCAAAAAGGCCTAAAATACGTTCCATCTCTTCAGGAGAATTGAACTGGATAACAATTTTACCCTTTCCTTTTTCATTAATCCTGAAGACGACCTTTGATGAAAATATTCGTTCGAGATGTGCTGAAAGCTGCGCAAAATCTTCGTTAAGTTTCTTTTTCTTCTGTGCTTTAACAGGGTCTTTTAGGTCTTCCGACTGCAGAGTTCTTACCAGCTCTTCCGTTGCTCTTACTGAAAGGTCTTCGTCGATAATCTTATAGTAGACTTTTATCTGTTTTTTAGGATCTTCAATATTGATCAGGGTACGGGCATGGCCCATCGTTATCTGTTTGTTCTTTATTCCAAGCTGTATTTCGGGAGGCAGTTTAAGCAACCTCAGGTAGTTGGCAACTGTCGACCGTTGTTTGCCGACTCTTTCACTGAGCTGTTCCTGGGTCAGTTTGCATTCTTCCACCAGTCTTGAATAGCTGATTGCAATATCAATGGCATCCAGGTCTTCGCGCTGTATATTTTCAACAAGGGCAAGTTCAAGCATTGCCTGGTCGTCGGCAGTCCTGACAAATGCAGGAACATGCGTCAGGCCTGCCATACGGGCTGCTCTGAGTCTTCTTTCCCCGGCGATGAGCTGGTATCTTCCCGTTCCGGTTTCTCTTACCGTAAGTGGTTGTACAATACCCAGTTGCCTGATTGAAGCGGCAAGCTCCCCGAGCGCCTCCTCGTCGAACCTTGTACGGGGCTGAAAAGGATTGCTGTCAATCAGATCAACAGGTATCTGAAGATTTGGTTCCACCTTTTTCTCAAGTGTCTCTTTGTCGATACCTTCAATAAGTGCTCCCAGTCCTCTGCCTAATGCATTCTTCTTTGTCATATTATCGGGTAATCAGTTAGCCTGCATCTGTTTTACTGTATCTTTGTGCTTATCAATAAGTTCCTGCGCCAGGTTGAGGTAATTCACAGTGCCTCTCGACTCTGCATCATACAGAATAGCCGGCTGCCCGAAACTAGGTGCTTCCGAGAGCTTCACATTGCGCTGAATAATAGTTTTAAAAACCATCTGCTGAAAATGTTTGTTTACTTCTTCAACAACCTGGTTTGAAAGACGCAACCTTGAATCATACATCGTCAGCAGAAATCCTTCAATTTCGAGTGAGGGATTCAGGTTCGACTGAATAATTTTAATAGTATTCAAAAGTTTCCCGAGCCCTTCCAGTGCAAAGTATTCACACTGAACTGGAATTATTACTGAATCAGCTGCTGTGAGTGCATTTACGGTCAGAAGACCCAGAGACGGCGAACAGTCAATAAGTATGTAATCGAACTCATTCCTTATCCCTTCCAGCACCTTTTTAAGCACCTTTTCCCTGCCGGGCATCTCAAGCATCTCTATCTCTGCGCCCACAAGGTCTATATTTGAGGGTATAACCATCAGATTATCGATACCGCACGGCATAAAAGCTTCCCTTGGATCTTTGCCGTCGATGAGACAATCATAAATTGTAACAGTTATCTTCTTGACATCAACACCTATCCCCGATGTAGCATTAGCCTGTGGATCATTGTCAACAACAAGAACTTTTTTTTCAAGTGCAGCCAGACTTGCTGCCAGATTAATTGCAGTGGTAGTCTTGCCCACTCCGCCTTTCTGATTTGCCAGAGCAATAATCCTTCCCATTTTCCTGTTTTTTCCTTTATTCTTTAGCGTTCCAAATTTACTATTTAAGAACCATTGCTGCGGACTGCAGGGGTTGTAATTGTAAACATTTTACACGCGGTTATCAACACGATATTAACAACCAGATTGTTGATAATCCGACACTGAGTTTTTACATTTTTTTGTTTTTCCCGGCAAGACTCTCCGCTTTTTCCCACCTGAGAAATAGTGGGATGGGGGAAAGAAAGACATTTGCAAAGCTCGAAACTGTAAAGGAGGTCTGTTACCCGGGGATGTATGAAATTAATTACAAATAAAAAATCTTAATACCTTTACCCCACTTTGTTTAAGCCAATGAACAACACAGAAGTCCGAAGCGACTGGCTCGTAATTGTCAATCCCAATGCCGGAAGCGGTAAAGGCGGAAACGACTGGGAAAGAATTGCTGCTCTGCTGGTGAGGGCAGGGATACATTTTTCGGCACGTTTTACCGGCAAAAGAGGCGATGCGATAATGATTTCTAGGGAAGGTATCGAGCAGGGATTCAGAAAAATAATCACCGTGGGAGGCGATGGCACTCTGAACGAGGTACTTAACGGAGCTTATTCACAAAATTCCTGCACTCCGTCTGAAGTATGCCTTGCACTGATACCGGTGGGAACAGGAAACGACTGGGGCAAAATGTTCGGTATACCCCTTATTTACGAAGGTGCCATAAAAATTATAAAAGAAGGCAAGACTTTGATGCATGATGTTGGAGTGGTAAGTTACCGAAACGGAGAAGAAACCAATACCCGGTACTTTATTAATATAGCAGGAGTCGGCTTCGAGGCACTGGTGGTTAAAAAAACAAATATCCAGAAAGAAAAGGGTAAAAGCAACAGGGCAATATACCTTTATAATCTGCTTTCAAGCCTTATAGCTTACAAACATACCGAAGTAACTCTGTATATTGAAAAACAAATTATTAAAAACCGTATTTTTTCAATTAATGTCGGTAACGGACGATATTGCGGAGGAGGTATGCGTCAGACGCCCGACGCTTTACCCGACGATGGGTTGCTCGATGTTACTGTAATAAAAGAAATAGGAAGGATTGAAATTATCAAAAACCTCAAAATACTCTATGACGGAACAATACTGAGCCATCCAAAGGTTGACGGTTACAGGGTTAAAAGCTTCAGGGTTGAATCAGTTCCTCAACTGATGATTGAAGCCGACGGTGAACTATTGGGACACACTCCTGCCGAATTTTCAGTGATACCGGAGGGCATCAGAATAGTTTACGGATCAAGGCTCATTCAGTAACTTTTATTTCAAATAGTTTTGGCCAGTTCTTCCCGGTGACAAATATTCTGTCATTTTCACTGTCGTATGCTATTCCGTTAAGAACGTTTGACGCAGTGTCGAATGAGGGGTCGTTCATTATTCCTTTCAGGTCAATATATGCAAGTACCTTACCGCTGGCAGGATCTATTCTGGCAATGAGATCAGTCATCCAGATGTTAGCCCAGATTTCACCTTTAATATATTCAAGCTCATTAAGATCCTTTACCATGGATTTATTGTCGTAAACCTCCAGTTGAGCCACAGGTAAAAACATTGCCGGATCGATGATATACAAAATGTTAGAACCATCGCTCATTACCAGTTTGTCGTCCATAGTGGTAAGCCCCCATCCTTCTGTCTGGTAATAAAATCTATTTAACATCCTGAACGATTCAAGGTCATAAACAAAACCCACCTTCGACTGCCATGTCAGCTGGTAGATTTTACCATCGAATATTGCAATCCCTTCACCGAAAAGTTTTGAATCGAGGTTATGCTGGTTCAGTACTTCACCTGTGACAAGGTTCACTTTTCTCAGATTCGACCTCGTTTCCTGACCTGTACCCTCATAAAGATAACCACCGTAATAAACAAGCCCCTGCGTGAATGCCTCCCTGTCGTGGGGATAAACATTTATTACCCTGTAACCGTTGCGGCGGGGTGCAACATCAGAAAGAATGGTCACAAATCGGCTTATTGTCTGAGACCTGTACCGGCGTTTATATGCAACAACCTTAATAGCTTTTTTCCCTGTCTTAGAATTTAAAGATGACGGTATCTCATATTCCCAAATATTGTTTCTGATCACCCCCGCATCTTTTCCGTCGAACCATATTCTGACCGAATCGGGCAGAACCCTGGCATCAGGCTCCAGCACAATTTTAATCTTCTCATTCAGCTTCAGCTCTGCATTTTCAGGCGGGGCGACAAGTTTTATCATCTCAGCTGCCATCTCCTCAGGTTCTGACAACTCTTTAACCGGTTCATTTTCTACCTCCTTTTTATTGGAACGTCCTGAACATGAAAAGAACCAGGCAACAAACAAAATAAGCAAAGGGTAAATAATGCAGTTATGGCACTTTTTCATCATCTTTATTTTCTTGTCCATTTTCTGAAAATTCTTCTGAAAATATTACCTGCTCTTAAAATTTTCCTTTTTGCCATCTCTTCCTGAATCTCATAAGGGAACAGCATCTGCCACACCTGGCTCCATCCGGGAAAGCCGCCAAGGTTTTTGTCATCAATATAAATATCCACATCAATTTTACGGCTTACCGTTTGTTCATTAAAAACCTCTTCCGGATAATTTTTATTTACTGCATAGAACTCTATACCATGCTGACGGCAGAATTCAACTGCTTCCTCAAGTTCTTTTCCAGTGCGAAACGTCCAAAGTATAAGCTTTGCCCCTCTTTTCTCGAGCTCCTTCAATGTACTGAATGCAAAAAGCTTTTCCTTTCCGATGGAAGGATAAGCATTCTCGACAATTGTCCCGTCAAAATCAACGGCAATTCTGATATTCAGCAGATCGAATCCGTTATCCATTTTATTTAAGCTCTTTCAAAGATAAAACTGATTTCATTTTAATACTCCCTGTTATGCTGAAAAATGTTTGGAACGGATAAAATGATATATTATTAATTTTTCAATACTTTTGTTCTCAAATCCTCAGAAATGCGACATATACCAAACATGATCACCTCTTTAAACCTTGCATCAGGTTTTTTATCAATTATTTTTATCATTAAAGGAAATACGGCAGCAGCATGCTGGCTGGTGCTTGCTGCCATGGTTTTTGATTTTCTCGACGGGTTTGCATCACGAATTCTGAATGCATACTCCGACCTGGGCAAGGAACTCGACAGCCTTGCAGATGTAGTAAGCTTTGGAGTGGCACCGGGAATTATTATTTACAGTACAGGTATATTCTTCAGCGATAATAATGTATACAGCATAATTTACGCAGTGATTTCGGCATTTTATGCTGTTTGTGCCGGTCTGCGTCTTGCAAAATTCAATATCGACACCTCACAGTCGGTTGTTTTCAGAGGGCTTCCTACCCCGGCAGCAGCCCTCTCAGTTATATCGCTTTGCCTTGCTGCAGCCTATTCAGATAACTTTTTTGTGACGCTTTTCACAAAATATCAGTTCTTAACTATATTTTTCGTTATCATTGTCTCTCTGCTTATGGTAAGCAACCTGCCAATGATTTCGCTTAAAATAAAAAATTTGAAGATCAAGGGGAATGAGGCAAGGTATATTATGGCAGCTCTGAGTATTATTTTTGTTGCAGTTTTCGGTGCCAGAGGCTTTGCACTTATAATACCGGCATATATTATTCTTTCCCTTGCCTGGGCTCCTTTTCTGAAGAATGAGATCTCTCGGCATCCCTGAACGGGTATTTTCTTTCGTATAGAATGAGTGCCGATTTTATTATTATCCAGCTTATGATTATAAAAGCCGGCCATGTAAGGTATATCACGAGCTGATCAAGGTACATTGGTCTATAATCTTTTTGTATTAATAAGCATGTCCATCCTTTTCAATATCTTCAGCTGTAATTTTGCGTTGTGTAACAGCCCTCCATGCATACCAGATGTATGCAATAACAAATGGGATAATAAATGAAACATACATCATAGTTTCGAGCGTGAACCTGCTTGAGGACGCCCTCTGCAGAGTAAGGGAATTCTGAATATCATTAACAGAAGGGTAAAAGGCTGTATTGTTCAGTCCTGCAGTAAGAAACAGGGCAAAAACAGCCATAACTGATCCTGCGCCGGAAAACCAGATGCCTTTTCTGCTTCCTGCAAACACTGTAATATAAATACCGTAAAGCACGCCTGCCACACCGGCAATAAACACAATCAGTACCGGCGGCATCTGAAGCAGGTTTTTCAGGTACTTAAATTTCTGAACTAAAATCTCTCCGGTCGCTGGTTCAACTGCAAATCCTTCCTTGAGAAAAATCGTAAGTATGAAATAAAGGAAAAAAACAAGAAAGAAGAGTGCGTTGAAAAGTACTTTGTTTCTGGCCTTTGAAATTATTTCCTCATCATCAACAGTATTTAAAAGAAATAGTAACCCATTCACCCTGGCAAGAAAAAGAAGTGCAAATCCCAGAGCAATGTTCCGTATGTCGGCAAGTGCTTCGAGGCCGTGTAAATTTGTCTGCCAGGTGACTCTGTTCAGGTTGTCGAGGGAGAAGTGGGCACCCGTAAAAAATGTTGCAACCGCTATACCTGTCAGAAATGGTCCCAGTGAACCGTTAAGAAGCAGGAAGATATCATAAGTATTACTTCCGAGGACATTTGAGGGTTTGGATCTGTATTCGTATGCAACAGCCTGAATGACAAAACTAAAGAGTATCAGCATCCACAACCAGTAAGCACCGCCAAAACTTGTGGCATAAAAAAGTGGAAATGAGGCAAAAAAAGCTCCGCCGAAAGTAACCAGTGTGGTAAATGTAAACTCCCATTTTCTGCCCAGTGCATTTACAATCATTTTACGCTGCATGGCATTTGCAGGCAATGAATAAATAAAAGTCTGTCCCCCCTGTACAAACATAAGAAAACCGAGCAGACCGCCGAGCAGTGAGATCACAATCCACCAGTAATGCTGAAGAAATGCATGTGACATCATAACTTTTCCTCCGTTTTTTCGGGTCCGTTCTTAACCTGTTTCACCATAATGGAGATTTCAGCAATAAGAAGCGCAGTAAACAGAACCGCAAAGAGCCAGAAGGTGGTTTGTACATTGCCTGACTTAAGGTTTGTAACACCCACTGATACTGGCATGAGATCCTGTATTATCCAGGGTTGGCGGCCCATCTCTGCAAGCACCCACCCCAGCTCACTGGCAAGATATGGCAGAGGTATTGAAAGGAGCATTATCCACAAAAGCCATTTATGCTTCCGGATATTATTTCGGAACAAAAACCACAGCATAAGAGCAAACAGAAGTATAAAGAAGAAACCCAGTAGCACCATGAGATGAAAAGTGTAAAAAGATACCCGGATGTCAGGTATGATATCTTCCGGATTGTCTATATAAGCATACCCAAAATATCTGAAATAGTTTTCCCTGAAGTCTTTTGAGGTAAAAAGAGCGGCAATATCCGATGCTTTTGTCTCATCCCCTGCCTCTTTTGCCTTTTTATATTCCAGCAGTGTTTCACGAGCTTTCTGCCCCCGCTCTTTTTTCTCTGCAAATGAAAGTATTCCTGCCCGGGGGTTCCCTTCAATATGGTCATAAATACCAGGTACATAAGCATCCTTACTTCCGCCGGTCATAAATGAAAGAAGGTTGGGAATCTCTATTGCAAATATAAACTCCGGCATGTTTTTTCTTCCCACTCCCTTTTCTCCCTTTTTGAGTATTCCTGCTGCAACAAGGGGAGCCCTGCTTTTCCCTTCATAGAGTGCTTCGAACGAAGCAAACTTCACCGGCTGATATTTTGCCACCGAGCGGGCCGACATGTCGCCTGTGATTGCAAGCAAAACAGAAGAAAGAAAACCGAATATACCTGCTATAAGAATGCTTCGTGTAGCAAGATATGTTTCCCTTTTTTTAAGCAGAAACCATGCACTTATTCCCGCAACAAAAACAGAGGCAAGGACAAATCCGGAAGTGATTGTATGCAGGAATTTATCGGCTGCAACAGGATTGAAAAGTACTTCCAGAAAGTTAGTCATCTCGTTGCGGGCTGTTTCGGGATTAAAGGTCATACCGACAGGATTCTGCATCCATGCGTTTGCAACCAGTATCCACAATGCCGACAGGCTCGCCCCTATAGCAACGAGCCACGTGGAAACAAGATGAAACCTTTTGCTCACCCTGTTCCAGCCAAAAAACATCACAGCAATAAATGTGGATTCAAGGAAAAAGGCAAGTATGCCTTCTATAGCCAGAGGGGTTCCGAAGATATCTCCCACGAACCAGGAATACGCCGACCAGTTGGTGCCAAACTCAAACTCGAGTATTATCCCGGTAGCAACGCCAATTGCAAAATTTATCCCGAAAAGTTTCATCCAGAACTTCGTTATCCTCTTCCATTCCTCACTGCCTGTCCTGTAATAAATTGTCTCCATCATGGCAATAATGAATGAGAGGCCAAGTGTTAGAGGAACGAAAAACCAGTGATAAATTGCTGTAAGGGCAAACTGCGCCCTGGACCAGCTGACAAGACTCAGATCAATGTTCTCAATCATCAGATTTCACTTTGATAATAAATGCTCCCTTATATAGTTACTTCTGTTGCTGTCGTCAGGAAAACTTTTTTTCAGAACATCCGGGAAAAAGAAGAGCCTGAGAATAATAAATATAATGAACAATTTAATCAGTATTATTATCCAGACTTTTCTGCCCCAATCTGACATGTTCCTGAAGCCATCGAGATAAAAAACAAATATTTTTCTAAATATGTTCAGAAATGACATAGCAATCTTTCGTTGAAAAACTCAAAGATTTTTCCCGTGCTCTTTTTCTTCTTCTTCTTTTATTTTCTCCATTATTTCTTCAGTATCTGGAAGGCTTGAGGTAATTTTCTGTACTGCTTTGAGGTTATAGAAAAATTCCCGGGCAAAGACTCTCAGCACGGTGTATGCAGGTATACCCAGAATCATACCCGGTATACCGGCTGCGAAGCCTGCGGCAAGAACCACAACAAAAATCTCAAGCGGATGGGCTCTGACGCTGCTGGAGAAAATAACCGGCTGAAAAACAACATTATCTGTTGCCTGAGTAATTGCAACCACTAGAGCCATCTTCCATACCAGTGGAACAATAACCGACTGAAAATCGTATCCCAGATGAGAGGCAATGCCCATTGTTACTGTTATGAAAAATCCAAGCCACGGACCCACATAGGGAATCACATTAAGTATGCCTGCTATAAGCCCCATTACAAGTGCCTGATGGAAATCGATGCCAACAACAGTCATTCCGGTTGTCATCATTATCATTATGCAGGTGCTCTGAATCACTATCCCCACGAAATACCTTGTTAAAAGCGCCTTAATTGAATAAAGGGCACGGGTAACATTATCCACATATTTGTCGGGCACCCACATAACGATTGATTCAAAGAAAAGATGCTGGTCTTTAAGAAAAAAGAATGTGATGAAACTTATGGAAAAGAATGCAATCACTATGTTGTCCATTGTTCTGGCGGCAGAGCCTATCATGTCCTGTACAAATTCAATGCTCAGAATATCAGTTATTTTCGAGGCAATGTAAGCTCTCACTGATATCTCTTCAAGATCAGGATTTAAAGCCCGTAAGAGGTTTTCAGTCTTTCTGATAGGCTCCTCAATTATCTTAACAAGTTGTTCGCTGTCGATTGAGGAAAGTTGCTGTATCTGACTGGCAACAAGGGGAACAAATATGTAGAAAAAGAGAAAAATCAGACCCCATATAATTAAAAGTGCCAGAAGTGCAGAAACCGCTTTTGGAATAGATATTTTTCTGATCTTTATCCGGTCAAAAAGATCAACAAGCGGTCTCCCCATAATGGAAAGAACACCTGCAACAAGTATGTAGATTACTATTTCCCTGAAGTACCAGACACAGAAAACAACAAATACAATTCCTGCAAGTATCAGAATATTTCTTATAAAATTCTTCATCTGAAGATTTTTTACAAACCTAATTTAAAATTATGACAAGTCATAATAGAGTTATTTTCTTAAAATAACTGTCATATTGACAGTTGTTTTGTCACAAAATATGACATGTTGTCATGATTTATATATTGGAACAGAAGTTGCAAGATATAGGGTGAAATTAAACAAGAAAAATGTCTAACCAAAAATAATAAAAAAAGAAAGGAGGGCTGAGCTATGTTACCGATGCTTACAAGAAGAAGTGACAAACCGTTCTTATGGTCTGACCTCTTTGATGATGATTTCTTCTTCCCGTTCTTTACAACCAGGTATCATTCGATGCCTGCTGTAAACATCAAAGAGGATGAGAAGAAATTCACGCTTGATCTTGCAGTTCCTGGCATTGACAAAAAGGATCTGAAGATTGAGCTGAATGAGGATGTTCTGACAATCTCCTCGGAGCGCAAGGAGGAGAAGGAAGAGAGCCGTGAGGATTTCAAGAGAAGAGAGTTCAGCTATGCATCATTCTGCAGAAGCTTCTCTCTGCCTGAAAATGTTGACAGAGAAAAAATTGAAGCCAGCTATAAAGACGGAATCCTTACAGTGACTCTTCCAAAGATGCATGAAGAGAAATCGAAGGTAACGAAACAGATCAAGATATCGTAATTCTGAGGAGAATGTCAGATACAAGAAAGAGGGCTGCTCTAAGCCCTCTTTCTTTTTTTATTCCTTATTCAGGTTTTTTCCGGAGCATTGGGAAAGCACAAATTCTCCGAATCTCCTGCCGTATTCTTTCAGTAAACCTGCTTTTTCGTTTCCGGGGAAAAATTTCACCGTAAGTGGATTTTCAAAATAGGCCAATTTCAGACCCTTAAGTGCAGCTGCAATTATACCCGGAGCTTCACCACTCCATCCGTAAGAACCAAAAGAGCCTGCGGGTTTGCCTCTGTCGCGCAAAGGATTTATGAAAGCAAAGAGTCTGTAAACAGGCAGTAGCGTATTCTGATTTATCGTTGGAGATCCTACAAGCAATGCATCAGCTTTCATAAGCTCTTTATCCAGCTCACCTGCTGAAATGTTCTCTATATCAAGCAAAGTTGCCTTTACCCCCGGAATTTCTTTTATTCCTTCAGCAACTATTTCAGCCATCTTTCCTGTAAAACCATAAGCCGAAACATAGGCAATCAAAACGTTCTTCACTTCACCTCCAGAAGTAATTTCGACATATTCCCTCGACAACTCTTCGGTAAGCGTAATTATCCTTTCAATATCCCTGTGATGCACAGGCCCATGCCCCGGGCAGATAAACCTGATATCCAGCGGTTTTATTTTTTCGATTGCCTTAAGTGCAAAGCGGCTGAAGGGCCTCAGGATAACATCAAAATAATACTTAAAAGACTTAAAATAATCCTCCGAAAAATCATTGAACATCTCTTCTGAACAGTAGTGAGCTCCGAACATATCGCAGGTAAAGAGTACCCTGTCCTCCTCAAGCCATGTAAATATTGAATCGGGCCAGTGAAGATTCGGTGCAGCTATAAACCGTAGTGTTTTGTTGCCAAGGCTGAGGGTATCGCCATCTTTGACAGCAATTGATTTGAATGGCTTATTTATGATATCTGAAAGATACCTTATCATATTTCCGCTGCCAACAACCGTGGCATCGGGCGCCAGTTCAAGCAGTCTTCCGGTGTTGCCCGAATGGTCGGGCTCGGTATGGTCAAGAATTATATATTGAATTTCGGAAGGATCGCAAAGCTTCTTTAACTTGCTTATCTGAACATCGCTGAACCTGTCCTTGGCAGCTTCAACCACAGCCTTTTTCTCAGCATTGATAAAATATGAGTTGTATGTTGTGCCAAACTCTGTCTCCATCACAATATCGAAAGTAACGATATCGTAATCGAGTACTCCTATCCACTTTACATCGGGAGTAATTTCTATAATTCTGTCATCGGGTTTACGGTCTTTACTTTTACTTTCACTTTTCATAGCCGTGCAATTATGCTTTTGTTTGCCCTGACGTGTTGAAGTAAAGGTACTTCCACTTCTGTACCCACTGGCAGGAAAATGTCAACCCTCGACCCGAACTTAATAAATCCAAGCTCATCGCCCTGCTGTACAGCCTGTCCCCTTTTTGCATAGGTTACAATTCGCCTTGCCACTGCACCTGCTATCTGGCGTACCAGTATCTCCTTACCGTCGGGCGTTTCTATTACAACGCTTGTCCGTTCATTTAGTTCAGACGATTTCGGGTGCCAGGCAACTATATTTCTGCCAGGTGAATGACTTACATATTTTACTGTCCCTGAAACAGGATATCTGTTACTGTGCATATTGAAAGGGGACATAAAAATTGATATCTGCAGACGGGTGTCCCTGAAGTATTCTTTTTCAAATGTTTCCTCTATTACAACCACCTTCCCGTCGGCAGGAGAATAAACCAGTCCGTGAACCGGCTCTATCTTTCTTTCGGGCAGACGAAAAAAGAAGAGCAGGAAAATATAAAGAAGGAGTGAGAATATCAAAAAGCCCCATCTGAAAAGGGTAAGCCCGGGCCATAATATGCCTACCACAACATTGAGTAAGGCAAGTACAAGAAATCCGAAAAAAAGTATCTTATATCCTTCCTTGTGAATACTCATTTTAGAAAATTTGCACAAACTTAATTAAGTCAAATGAATCATCCAAAAAGCATAAAATAAAGGTAAACAATCGGAAATGATATAAGCACGCCATCGAATCTGTCGAGAAATCCTCCATGACCCGGCATTATGCTGCCCGAATCCTTTAATCCGGCACTTCTTTTAAGCATGGATTCGGCAAGATCGCCATACGTACCTGATATGGAAATAATTACAGCAACAATAATCCAACCCGACACTCCTATTATACCCAGCCATCCTGAGATAAGATAACCAACCAGAATTGTAAAAGCCATTCCGCCGAAAAAGCCTTCCCACGATTTCTTTGGTGACACTTTTTCAAAGAGACGGTGACGGCCTAAAGTAATTCCGACCAGATATGCGACAGTGTCATTGGTCCAGAGTAGCAATAGAAATCCGATCACAATTCCCGGAGAAAACTCAGTGTTGTGCCTGAGGAGTGAAGTTAATCCCTGATGTGAAAAGGCAGTGTGAGGCATTAGGGAAAAAGGCAGTGCGATATACAGAAGCGGAAAGAGCGTATGTGCCAGCGAATCAAAAGGCCGTTCCTGTGAGCGGTAAAGTTCTGCAACAATAATTAAAATTATAATGGGCACCAGTATTAAAATCCATCTTAAGTCGACTTTACCGGCAGCTGCAAGCGTTGATACAGTATATGCTGTAATTCCCGCAATTAAACCCGGAATCATTTGAGGATTTATTCCGGTTTTAATTATCAGCCTGTAATACTCATATTGAGTGCAAGAAAGAATTACCAGGCCTGTAATGAAAAAAGAAACCGGGTGTAGCCAGAAACCACCCAGTACAAAGATTACGATAAAAATGCCCGTAAAAGTTCTTTTAAAGAATTCGTTCAATCTACAAATTTTTTAATAACTGTTTTGCTCTGATCACGTTATCGCGATGGACATAAAGTTCTAACTCACCAAAGCGGTAACTTCTGTCCTTTTTATTGATAATCACCGAATCGATACCGTTTTCCTTGAGTAAAATTCTGGCAATTTCAATTTTAACATCTTCAGCCGTTTCGTAAACTTTAGCCCATTCTTTCTCCATTGTTGTTTTCCGGTTGATTCTCGTTTGCAGGAATCTTAACAGCAGTTTTATCTTTCATTTTCTTAGCCTTTCTATTCTTTTTCCTGCCTTTTCCCTCATCCGTTTCATCAACAGGCTCAGTAATTTCTGAATCTTTCTTTTCCTTTTCCCCTGAAACGGTTTCGCCGGCAGGCTTTACCACTTCAGCTTTTCTTTTACCGAATATTTTCTCAAGGTCCTCGCTGTAGATTACTTCTTTTTCCAGGAGCAGTTCGGCGAGTTTAACAAGTCCCTTCTTATTCTTTTCCAGAACATTGAGTGCTCGTTGATAGGCTTCATCCACAATCTTCTTTACTTCCTTGTCTATCAGTTCTGCCGTTTTTTCGCTGTAAGGTTTGGTGAAATTGAAGTCGGCCTGTCCTGTAGAGTCGTAGAAGCTTATATTGCCTATTTTTTCACTCATACCAAAGTAAGCCACCATTGCATAAGCCTGTTTGGTAACTTTTTCGAGGTCGCTGAGTGCTCCAGTTGATATTTTCCCGAACACCAGTTGTTCTGCTGCTCTTCCGCCCATAGCATATGCCATCTCGTCGAGTATCTGTTCGCGTGTTGTCAGCTGGCGCTCTTCGGGCAGATACCATGCTGCTCCGAGTGCTTTCCCACGTGGAATTATGGTCACCTTTACAAGCGGGCTTGCATGCTCAAGCAACCAGCTCACAGTTGCATGTCCGGCTTCGTGGTATGCAATGGTCTTTTTTTCTTCGTATGATATTATCTTGTTTTTCTTCTCAAGGCCACCTATAATTCTGTCAATTGCATCAAGAAAGTCCTGTTTTTCTATTACAGTTTTGTTCTTCCTTGCAGCTATCAGGGCTGCTTCGTTGCATACGTTTGCAATATCGGCTCCTGAAAAACCTGGTGTCTGGCGGGCAAGGAAGGATACATCAAGATCTTTTTCAAGCTTTAATGGACGCATGTGTACCTTAAAGATTGCTTCCCTTTCCTTGAGGTCGGGAAGCTCAACATGTATCTGCCTGTCGAACCTGCCGGCACGCAGAAGTGCCCTGTCGAGAATATCGGCACGGTTGGTTGCTGCCAGAATAATCACTCCCATATTTGTTCCGAAGCCATCCATCTCTGTAAGCAACTGATTTAATGTGCTCTCCCTTTCATCATTTGCGCCGAAATTAGGATTACGCCCTCTTGCCCTTCCTATGGCATCTATCTCGTCGATGAAGACAATACATGGTGCCTTCTCTTTTGCCTGTTTGAACAGATCCCTTACACGTGAGGCACCTACCCCAACAAACATTTCAACAAACTCCGAACCCGAGATTGAAAAGAAAGGCACATTGGCTTCACCCGCTACAGCCTTTGCAAGCAGTGTCTTACCCGTTCCCGGAGGACCAATGAGAAGTGCACCCTTGGGTATCTTACCCCCCAGCTGGGTGTACTTCTTCGGATTCTTCAGAAAATCAACTATCTCCATCACCTCGGTCTTTGCCTCCTCAAGACCTGCAACATCGCTGAAATTAATCTTTACACTCGTGTCTTTGTCAAATATCTGCGGCCTCGATTTTCCAACACTGAAAATTCCTCCCGAACCTCCTCCAGCACCTCCTGTAACCTTCTTCATAATAAAAATCCAGAGAACAAGCAGGAACAAAAAAGGAAGCATCCAACCAAGTATGTCGGCCAGATAATTTTTACGGTTAATATATTCGGGATAAATTATCTCATCATCGGTATAACCCGACGCTTTTTGAGTATCAATCAGAAATGTTTCAAACCGGCTCAGGTCGCCAATATTGTAAATATAATGAGGTCTTGGGCCAGATAAACCTGTAGCGGAGGTGTTTTTGGCAACTTTTGAGTGTTTATCCGACTCCAGCGCCTTTTCATTCAGGTAAATCTCTGCCTGGTCTTTATTGACAACTATAATCTTCTCAATTTCACGACTGGTAAGTAATTCCCTGAGTTTACCGGTATTGATTTTCTCAACGGTTTTACCTCCGTAAAATATCTGAAAAAACAAAATGGATAATGCAATGATGGCAAAAATCCAGTTCGAATTGAACCTGGGTTTCTGGTTTTTGTCACCCTGCTTTCCCTGGTTACTATTTTCTCTTCTTTCTTCCGGCATAATTCTTTTTTACCTTAACAATATCTTCAAGTTTTTCAATTTCTGCGTCAGCCCATAACGATTCCAGGCTGTAAAAATTTCTGTACTCTTCCTGAAAAATATGTACCACAACATCGATATAATCAAGAAGCACCCAGAAACAATTCTCCAGTCCTTCTATATGAGACGGCTTTTCACCTGTCTCTTTTCTAACCATTTCCTCAACAGAACTCGTAATAGCATCTACCTGAGTAACAGAATTCCCGTGGCAAATTATAAAGTAATCCGTGATCCTGTTTTCAAAAGTTCTTAAGTCTATTTTAATTACATCCTTACCCTGCTTCTCAAAAATACCCTTCACAACACTTTTTATAAGCAATTCTGTTCCGTCAGGCTTTTTTTTCATTAAAAAATTCTCTTTATTTTGCAAATGCAAAAGTACAAACAATTATCAGTATTTTTGTAAAAGCCTGCCAATTTTTGCAAGATTAATACCGTATTGTATTAAATTAACTGTAAAAACATTAACTTTTACAAACAAATATTATTATGATAATCGGTTCCAGAAAAGTCTACTTTGAAAAATTATCATCAACCAATACTCATGCAGCAGCCATGCTGAGAAAAGGCAGGGTACTGGAAGGAACTATAGTATATACAGGTTTCCAGACTGCAGGTAAAGGGCAGGCCGGAAACAGATGGGAAAGTGAAAAGGACAAGAATCTGCTGCTGAGTGTTATTCTCTACCCCACCACAATCAGGGCCGACAGACAGTTTCTGATTTCAAAAGTTATTTCACTGGGTGTGAGTGATTTTCTGAGGACATATGTGTATGACGTTACAATAAAATGGCCTAACGATATCTATGTAAAGAATGAAAAAATTGCTGGAATTCTTATTGAAAATTCCATTATCAGAAATGAAATTGACCATTCCATTGCAGGCATAGGGATTAACATCAATCAGCAGCATTTTCCCCGCCATCTGCCCAACCCAACTTCACTGAAAATCCTAACCGGAAAGGATTACGACCTTGAGCAGTGCCTCAACGAACTGGCAGCCAAGCTCGATGCCCGCTACAAACTGCTTCTTTATAATCGCATAGGAAGAATAGAAGAAGATTACAAAAATTCGCTCTACCGCTTCGGCCAGTTCACAGAATTCAGTGATAACAGGGGTGTTTTCGAAGGAAAGATCATTTCGGTAACCGATACTGGTAGAATCCAGATAGAGGACAGAAGAGGAAGAATTTATGAATACGGTTTCAATGAGGTAGACTTTCTTTAATCATTCCATCCCGAAAAATTTTCCATCTCATTTACTATCGCACCGAATACAGCATCGAGCTGTGGCTTCGCAATAATGCCTGTAAGCCTATCCATTTCTGCTCTTAACGTAACCTGCACATCACAGGAATTTACTTCTGCACCACCGGTTATTATGGTTTCGATAATGAAGCTTATCTTCGAAAGAGCCGTACCACTGAAAACAACCTTCTCCTCAGGAATTTTTTCACTGATACCGATTTTCATTTCACCCATGCCTGAAAGAGAAAATGAGCATTTTTCTTCCGAAGCATTCCATCCCTGCCGGAGAGACTCCGGAATAAACCTGCCAAAATTTCTTATATCGGTCACGAAGTTGTAAAAGTCCTGTTTCCCACAAGATACTTTTACTGTTCTTTCGTTTGAATATATCATTGCCTTACACGCCCCATTTTGATGGATCTTTTCTCCACTCCCTGAGGGTTTCCACATCAGCCTGTCCGATATATCCCGTTTCGAGGGCACAGTCGATAAGTGTATTATAATCGCTTAAGGTATGAAGTTCACAATTCTCCGAAAGAAACCCCTCCGCAGCTTTCTGAAATCCGTAAGTAAATATTGCTATCATACCAAGCACCTCACATCCTGCTTCCCTCAGCGCACGGACAGCTCCGAGGCTTGTCCCGCCGGTGGACACCAGATCTTCTATTACAACCACTTTCTGACCCTTTTCAAAATAACCCTCTATCTGATTGCCCAGCCCATGGCTTTTGGCTTCAGACCTCACATAAATAAAAGGAAGCCCCATCTTCTGAGCAACAAGCGCCCCATGGGCAATTGCCCCTGTGGCTACTCCTGCAATAACCTCAACATCAGGATAATAGCTTTTAACTGCCTGAATAAACGAGTCACAAATGAAGGTTCGGACCTCGGGAAACGACAGGGTTTTCCTGTTATCGCAATATATAGGTGATTTCCACCCCGAAGCCCATGTAAAAGGATTTGATGGTTGTAATTTTATTGCTTTAATTTGCAATAAATATTCCGCGATTTTTTTTGAAACGTTTTCCATATGACGACTTATAAGGTTCATTTTGAAAACAGGTACATTTTACTGAGCCGGGAACCCGACCGGTTACAAAAGTACAGCTTATTCCATAAATACAGCACAACTTCGGAACTTTATAAGCTCATAGCCACATTTCAGGAAGACAAGAGCATCCACTCAGTAAATATTTACGGACCCGACATAACCCATATCTGGAAACTTTTCCGGATTTATTTTTCTGAAGTGCAAGCTGCAGGAGGACTTGTTAAGCATACTTCTGGAAGATACCTATTCATCAGAAAGCGAGGTAAATGGGATTTACCCAAAGGACATGTAGATAAAAACGAAACCCCCGAAGAGTGTGCACTGCGTGAAGTGCAAGAGGAATGCGGTATTACAGGATGTACCATCATAAAGCCGCTCGAGCCAAGTTATCACACCTATACCATTGAAGGTATTTCTTACCTGAAAAAAACGAGCTGGTTTTTAATGGATTACAGCGGGGAGATGATAAAGAAACCGGAAGAAAGAGAACATATCACAGAGGTTGCCTGGCTATTGCCTGAAGAGATTCCGGATATAAAAAAAGATCTCTGGCTCTCACTTACAGACCTGATTTACAAACACGTACTTACCGACTAATTATTTTCCGGCTCTCCTTTTCAAGAATACTTTTCAAAAATCCTTCCAGATTCTCTGAAGGTGAAGGGCAATATCTTACTGCAATCCTGCCTTCTCTGTCGAGAAGCATAAAGGACGGATAAATTCTCAGATCGTATAAATCGGCCAGAAACGGATTAACGGTTCCATCCAGAAAGAGCCAGTCATAACCCCTTTTTCTGAAGTATGATAACATGTCTCTGTAATTTTTACCCGTAATGACAGCAGCAAGGATAACATTGTCCTTAAAATTACTGATCCACGACTTCAACAGGGCAAGTTCACTCAGTGAAGCATAGTCGGTCTCTTTGATAAAGACAAGCAGTAAAAACTTTCCCTGAAAATCCCCGGCAGTTACCATCCTGCCTGAACTATCGGGCAAGTAAAAAGGTGGCGGAAAGGTGCCAGGAGCAAGTGCTGTTGCATTTTGCTTCAGAATAAGAGCCAGGTTACATATATACTCGTTTTTACCACCCGTATGAAGTGAGTCAAAAATTGCAAGGGCATTTTCTTCTTTTAATAAACCGCTGAAATAACCGTAATATGTATTCATAAGAATAACATACTGCTGCAGAAGGGGGTTTACAACTTTCCCCTCTCGGGTCAATATTTTCATAATTTCTGAGGGCGATGAATTGTTTACAGCTCCCGCAAACTCTTTTTTCAACGGTCCGGCAGAAAGTAACTTAAACGAGTTCTCATACAACTGTTCAAGAAGATCGGTGTAAGCTGGGTTTTCAGGCACAAATTTCTGGTTGATAAGTACCGAGTCTTCACGGCGACCCGGATATTCACCCCATGCTACCAGATTAAGCATAATGGTTCTGTATTTTACAAAGTCCCTGAAAAAGGGATCATCCGAATAACCCGTCAATTTATTCAGGCTTTCAATCAAACCCGGAATTTCATCTTTCCTCACATCTTTATCAACTCTTTCCGAGACTCTGTTGAATACAGTATTATACTCCGCATCAAATGTCCTTATAAGGTTATTGATATCACCGGGATTATTCACAACCTCAGGAATTACGGTTATTCCTGCAAAAAACGGGTTGTTTTCTTCTTCCGGAGGCATTGGATTGTAAGCCGGCAGTTTCAGTTCATAAGTATGCCCTTCACGGACAAGAAGCAAAAAACGGTAAATGCCTGATTTAATATAAACCAACTCAATGGATTTAACTGGAATTTCGGTCTGAAATTCCCCTTTTTCGTTGCATTCAGTAATAAAAAGCGGAATGAGTTTACGTGAGACAGGATCGGACTGCCGGTAAAATGCAAGCTTTGCACCTGCATAACCTTCACCATTGCCTTTAATGATTACAGGCTGGGCAAGGCTACTTATAAGAGGAAAAAGCAGAAATAAACTGAAAATAATTTTAAGACTCCTCATCAAATTTATAATCTGACAGTTTTATGGCCGAAGGCACAAACATCGAAGCATCTCCGCCACTTTTTATGATATCCCTGATTATTGTTGAATTTACAGGTGCATGTTCGGGAATGGTAAGTATGAATACCGATTCGATATCAGGTGCCATTATACGGTTCATCTGGGCTATAGCACGTTCGAATTCAAAATCGGCCGCTGTTCGCAAACCTCTCAGAATAAATTTTGCATTGTGTTTCCTGCAGTAATCCACTGTTAGTCCCTCGTAATGGTCTACCTTTATCCTTGGCTCATTCCGGAAGACTTCAGATATCATTTTTTTCCTTGTTTCAACCGAATAGAGGCATTTCTTCAGCGGGTTGGCACCAACTGCTATGATTATTTCATCGAAGATTTCGAGTCCACGTTTTACAACACCTTCGTGTCCAACTGTAAAGGGGTCAAAAGTTCCGGGGAAAACAGCAATTTTTTTCATATTCAGTCAAAGGTTATTTTTTTCGGATTTTTCACCTTTTGTTTAAGAAGCGATATTTCGAGGGCTTCCATTATGGTGTCGACATAATGCAATTTAAGTCCTTTCAGGTAGATTTTATCGATAGCTTCCACATCTTTTCTGTTATCTGATGAAAGAACTATTTCTCTTATGCTTGCTCTTTTTGCTGCGAGAATTTTTTCCTTGATGCCGCCCACCGGAAGTACTTTTCCGCGCAGGGTTATCTCACCGGTCATGGCAAGGTATTTCTTTACCTTCCTCTGGGTGAATGCTGAAGCTATTGAAACAGCCATGGTAATACCTGCTGAAGGGCCGTCTTTAGGTATTGCTCCCTCAGGCACATGAATATGGATGTTCCACTTTTCAGCGAAGTTATCGGGCAGACCCAGCAAATCAGCATTCGATTTAAGGTATTCAAGTGCAAGCACTGCTGATTCTTTCATTACCTCGCCAAGGTTTCCTGTAAGAGTAAGTTTACCGTTACCCCTGCTGAGGCTTGTTTCAACAAATAATATCTCCCCGCCGGTAGCGGTCCATGCAAGGCCAGTGACAACACCTGCCTGTTCATTGCCTGTATAGAGATCCCGGGTATATTTGGGCGGACCAAGTATTTCAGTCAGCTCTTCTGCGGTCAGCTCCGGATTGAATTTTGTACCAGAAGCAATATCTTTTGCCCTGATTCTCACAATCTTGGCCAGACGTTTATCAAGTTCCCTTACGCCCGATTCCCTGGTATACTTATCAATAATAATCTCCATCAGTTTCCTGCTTATTTTCAGTTCATCGGGTTTAACACCGTGATTTTCGAGCTGTTTTGGCAGAAGATGTCGCAGGGCAATTTCAACTTTCTCTTCAGGCAGGTATCCGGTTATTTCAATAAGTTCCATCCTGTCGCGCAGGGCAGGGCTTATAGTAGCTACAGTATTGGCTGTAGCGATGAACATGACTCTCGAAAGGTCATATTCCATTTCGAGGAAGTTGTCGTAGAAAGTGTTATTCTGCTCAGGGTCAAGGACTTCCAGTAGGGCAGATGAAGGGTCGCCTCTGAAATCCTGACCAACTTTATCGACCTCATCGAGGATGAAAACCGGGTTTGAGGAGCCTGCACGTTTTATGTTCTGTATTATACGGCCGGGCATTGCTCCTATGTATGTCTTGCGATGCCCTCTTATCTCTGCTTCATCGTGCAACCCGCCAAGTGACATTCTGACATATTTGCGGCCCAGTGCCCTTGCTATTGATTTGCCAAGTGAGGTCTTTCCTACACCCGGAGGGCCATAAAGACACAGTATAGGCGACTTCATGTCACCTTTAAGTTTAAGCACTGCCAGATGTTCGAGAATTCTTTCCTTTACTTCCTCAAGCCCGTAATGGTCGTCGTCAAGAACCTTGCGGGCATTGGCAAGATCAAGGTTATCTTCGGTATATTCACCCCATGGAAGGTCAAGGAGTGTCTGGATATAGTTCACCTGTACAGAATACTCAGCGGCAGCAGGGTTGAGGCGGTAGAGTTTATCAAGTTCCCTGTCGAATATTTTCCGTACATCCTGTGACCATTTTTTCTGATCTGCCTTCTTTTTAAACTCTTCTATCTCCTTCTCAAGCGGGTTTACTCCCAGTTCATCCTGTATTTTCTTCATCTGCTGATGAAGCAGATATTCCCTCTGTTGCTGTTCGAGATCGCTTTTAACCTTCATCTGAAGCTCTGTTTTGAGCTCCAGCATCTGGATCTCCTCCACAAGATATTGAAGCAGCATATAACCCCTGTCGCGCATACTATCAGCTTCAAGGAGTTTCTGCTTATCCTGCATCTTTATATCGGTATTGGAGCAGATGAAATTAATCAGGTAGAAACTGTTCTCTATATTTTTTATAGCGAATGTTGCCTCGGGTGAAATATTGGGATTAAGCTTGATAATTTTAAGCGACATGTCACGAAGGGAACCGACTATGGTTTCGAATTCCCTGTTATCAGGTTCCGGTTTAATTTCAGGAGCAGCTTTAACCCTTGCCATAAAATAAGGTTCGGATGAGACAAGCGTCTCAAGCTTTATTCTTTTTCTGCCCTGTATTATTGCTGTGGTTGAACCGTCGGGCATCTCGAGTAGTTTGATTATCTGGCCGAGCGTACCAACGGTATGAAGGTCTTCATAGGCAGGATTTTCGATATCGGGATCTTTCTGTGCCACAGTTGCAACAATCTTATCGGTGCGGTATGCATCCCTTATAAGCTGGATGGAACGCGGACGCGCTATGGAAATAGGCAGAACAACGCCTGGAAAAAGAACTGTATTACGTAATGAAAGTACAGGCACCACCTCGGGCACCTCTATATCTTCAAGATCCCTGTCGTCTCCGTCGGCAATAATAGGAATTATCTCTCCTTCCCCATTAATCATCTCCTGAAAGAAAAAACCCTGTATCAGCGACTTTTTTTGCTTTTCGTCCATATAGTTTTAAAAGTACGTTTAAAATTACATATTATTTTTCTGGCAATTAACCATTATAGAATCGAGGTTATCAACACCTTCAAAATTTATACCAGACTTTCCCGTTGTAAAAAACGTAAAAAAGGGGCTAACAGGTAATGTCAGCCCCCTTTTTATTTTATCGTAAAAACTATTATTGTTTCTTCTTTTCAAGATGGCTTTTATAGCGGCTCATGTACCTGTCGACGCGACCTGCAGAGTCAACAAGTTTCATCTTACCAGTATAGAACGGATGGGAAGTATTTGATATCTCAAGTTTAATCAATGGGTATTCCTTTCCGTCTTCCCATTTAATGGTTTCCTTCGAGGGGGCTGTTGATTTACCCAGAAAAGCATAGCCGTTCGACATGTCCTGAAACACAACAAGCCTGTAATTACCCGGATGTATACCTTTCTTCATCTTTCAAATATTAATTATTAAAACAGGGTTGCAAATTTACTTATTTATTTTTAAATAAAAAACATCATTGAAAATAATTTATATCACCCTTTTTCTCCCTCATCCTTTCTACGGTCCAGTTTAATTGCAATTTCTTCTTTATACCTGACGAAAGGGATATTTTTATTTATCATATACCGGTAGGTATAGTGTGTCTTTGCCTTTTTTGCTCCGAGAGCCTCGTAAATGGCAATCATCTTCGGGTTAAAATCACCCACCCAGGAGAGCTCAAGTTCCTTGTACCACTTTTTCCTTTTAAACACATTATAAAGCTGAAGGAAAATTGCCGATTCAATTCCGCTGTTCTGGTGTGACGGGTTAACACCACCTACCACAGCTCTCATGCGTGTCATTTTATGGGTAGCTTTATACCACAGAAAGCGCAATTTATTCCAAAGGTGAAGTTTGCCGTTGAAGTGTTTTATTATCTGGTTGAGGTCGGGATAGAGAATGAAGAATGCCACAGGTTTGTCTTTGTAATAGGCAAACCATATAAGTTCTTCATCCACAAATGCTCTGATCTTGCGGAATGTTTCCTTCAGGAACTGAGGCTCAAGAGGTGTAAAATCTTCCTTGAATGAGGACCATGTTGAATTATATACTTCTATAAGGTCGTTAATATACTTTTCGAGGTTTTTGAATTCCACATGTTGAAAGGAGTATCCCGGCCTTTTTGAAATCCACTCCGCTATTTTTACCATTCTTTCCGGAAACATCACAATCTTATTGTCCGGCCCTCTTACGGTACAATGGCATGAATACTGCTCAAAATATTTCTGGAATCCGTACTCCTCAAAGAATTTCCTGTAATATTCTTTATTATAAGGCATACCGATGCCCTGTTGCATGAAGCCCTCAACGAGCAGACCCCAGTTACTCTCATTTTCACCAAAATTAATGGGGCCATCCATTGCTTCCATACCTCTCTGTGCAAGCCACTCTCTTGCGGTGTCGAACAGCATGAAGGCGGCATCACGGTTGTCAATCACCTCAAAATAGCCTATTCCGCCTGTCGGCTGCGTGTTTGCCTTAGATCTTATATAATCTATAAAAGCTGCAATCCTGCCGATAACTTTATTTTTGTCATCAACAAGAATCCACCTTGTGGCTTCTCCATGACGAAAGGTGGGATTTCTTCCGGGATCAAAAACTCCCTCTAATTCATCGTCGAGAGGACAAACCCAGTTGGGGTCACCTTTATATAGCTCTTTAGCAAAACGCAGGAAAGCTTTCCTGTCAGCTTTTGTCTTGACTTCTATAACCCTGAAGGACATATTACCTGTGGTTCAAAAATTATATTGACTTCACAGTTCGGAAATTACCGTAAAGACTGACACAAAGATATGCAAATAAAAGTTAAATATTACGAGTTAGCTTATTATTGAATATCTATAATTCTGTGGTCAATCAGAACAAAGAGGATTGTAATCAGAACGGAATATGTCACATACTCCTTAAGAGGTATGTATTCTGATGGGTTAATATTCATTTTTGTCCATACATACCACACAAGGAATATTTTTTCGATACAGTATACTATAAAGGTTGCCAGTGCTACTCCCACTGTTCCATAAGGCTCAATAAGCAGGAGGCTCAGTGGTATATTTATTGCCAGCTCTATTACTGCAGCGATAAGTGTAATATGAGTCTTTTTTCGGCCTATCACGATTGTCTGGGGGAATACCAGGCGAGGTATTATAAGCAGCAGGTAAATAAGGAAAATATCAGCACTTCTTATGAATTCGGGTGTGAATACTCGCGGGAAGAGCCAGCGGGTGAACAGCATCACCACCATGCTTGAAGGGAAAAGAAAATGCATCAATTTTCTTGACCTGGTTTTAATTTTTCCAAGTGCCTCTTTCATTCGCGACCTGGTTGAAAACTCCGGCAGCATTGCATTGCTCAACCCGTTTGCAAGCATCAGAACAAGCGGAAACTCTTTTGCACCATATCGGAAGTGTGCAAAGATTTCCGGATTCTTATAATACGCCGAGATGATTATTCCGTCGATATACTGTGCCGAACCACTTATAAGCGAAGTTAGTATCAGAGGTGCTCCGAGATAAAGGTGTTCCTTCATAAATTCAAATGAAACCTTCATCTCCGAGTACCTTTTTAAAAGAACTATCAGCCATACCCATCTTATTGCCGTTATGGCAAGCAGCCCGTAAAATGCCCAGAAAAGGTCCTTCCCTGCAACGATTGGGCCTATTATCATTAACAGCTGGGCTGCGAAGGTATAAACACCATACTGAACTATACGGTGGGCTCTGTTCTTGAGAAGATAGATATATTCAATGAGGCATACTGGATTGCTTAGAAGTATGTACCAGAGTAGTAACCTGATGAATGGATCTTTACCCGAAAAACCGAAAATAGAGACAGAGCCTTTAATTGAAAATCCTAGCAGAAAAACAAGCAGGCTGAAAAAGGTAAGCAGAAGAAATGCATTGAATATTTCAGGTGATTTTTCACCGATATTTTCCCCTCTTTTCCCATATGTGCGGTTACGGTGGTAAATAGGAAGAAGCGACTGGATTATTCCCGTCACCCAGAAGAAACTGACAAGGCTTGCTATGAAAAGAAACATCTCCCAATCACCAATCTCAGCTTTTGTAAGATGGCTTTTGGTGAAAACTATGCTGATGATCAGAAAAACCGTAAACCTCAGCAATTGAAAGAGCTGAAGCCCCGAAATGTTATCTATAAATTTTATCTTCTTCAAACCTTTTGTTGCATAATCATTATTCCCCTGAACTCGTTCCTTTATTCTGGCCTTTATCCATCAAAGCTTCCAATTCATTACAGAGATGAAGCTGTTGATTCTTTTTAAAGTAAATATGAGTTCAAAAGGAGTTTTGAAACTTAACATAAAACTTCGGTAATGATTAAAAATTGTAACACCAGCATTTATTTTTTAAACAGGGCAAAGTTAAAAAATGGGTTAAAGGCTCAAGTTAAAAATATTGAAAATTTTGTATTCTCCCTTTTTGGATATAATTTTGCAAGCCGGATACGGTGGATGTAGCTTAGTTGGTCAGAGCGCCAGATTGTGGCTCTGGAGGTCGCCGGTTCGAATCCGGTCTTCCACCCGTCAGAAAGGCTGAGCCTGAAAGGCCGGCCTTATTTTTTTTAAACGAGCCAGGCTTGCCTGTGCGAGTAATTAAAAAATAAGGCCGATTTTGCCAAAGGCAAAACAGAATTTCTGACGGAAGTAACTTTCAAAAAGGTTCGACCACCGTAAGGTGGTCAATCCGGTCTTCCACCCGTCAGAAAGGCTGGGCCTGAAAGGCCGGCCTTATATAACAATCACTCATTGGGTGAAGCGGGCATTTCCCACTTTTTATATTTTGCATATGAAAGAATCGCAAGTGCAACTATCACTGCAATAGCTAAATAGACAAACGCCGGAACAGGAACAGGATCTCCTCCGGCATATGAATGGAGACCCGACAGATAATAATTTACTCCAAAATATGTCATCAAAACTGATGATATTGCCAGAACCGACAGTAGATTGAATGCATAAATATTTTTCAGAGAGAGCATCATGCGTGAATGTACTACAAAGCTGTAAACAATAATTGTTATAAGCGACCATGTCTCCTTGGGATCCCAGCCCCAGTAACGACCCCACGACTCGTTTGCCCATATAGCTCCGAGAAAAGTCCCGATGGTAAGAAGGTAAAGACCGATTATCAATGTACGGTAATTAATAACTGTCAGCGATTCTATTGTTTCTCCTGTCGTTGAGATATTCTTTTCATTCGAAAAGATAAGCAATATCATTACTATCAGCCCCAGAACCGCACCCAGACCAAGAAATGCATAACTGCTTGTTATAACTGAGACGTGAAGGGTGAGCCAGTACGACTTAAGAACAGGTACAAGGTTAGTAATCTCGGGGTCCATGAAACTCATGTGGGCTACAAGCAGTGTCATGGCCGAGAGAACTGCAGTGGCAGGAAGGGTAAATGAAGATTTCCTGCTGAAGATGAAACCTGCAAGTAATGTGACCCAGGAAATGAATATCATCGATTCATAGCCGTTACTGAGAGGGGCATGTCCTGAAACATACCATCTGAGAGCGATGCCAGTTGTATGTGCAATGAAACCGACAAAGAGTAACCAGAATACCAGCAGGTTAATTAACCTGCTGTCTCCCTGTCCCCTTATCAATTGAATTATGAGGATAACAAGCGCCACGATTCCTGTGGTTGCATAGAAGGGAAAGAGTTTTTCAAAAACTGATGCCTTAATAAATAATAGTTCAGCCTTTATTTTTGAATCAGACGGCAGTTTATAACCTGCGAACCGGCGCTGGTACTCAAGCAATGAACGGGTAACAAGCTTCGCCTGTGAAATGTTTCCCACGCTTGCCGCCTGATAAAATGCCGAAAGGATACTTCCAACATAAAGAGAATCTTCACGGCTGAAGGCATTCTTCATTGCCGTCTCGGCATTGCCCCATGAGCCCAGACTATCCCTCAGGGGAAACAGCTTCATAAATTCCCCTGTATAGACCATATAAACAATGTTTACCCGTTCATCGGTTTTGATAACTTCCTTGTCGTATTTATTTCTCTCGGCCGGCCTCTTTGAATAAGCCCTTTCTACATCATCAGAGAGTTTATAGTTTCCATCCCTTTTGAAATCCACAATGTCGCTGAAAGCAGCCATCCTGCCATTTAAACCGATTTTCTTTGCCAGATTCCTGTTAGAAATCCTTATCAAGGGCACATTCTGCCAGTTCTGAAAGTCGAAATAAATCCCCAGCAAAACCTGCATTGATGTCAGTCCTTCAAAACTTGTTTTATGTGCCACCTTTCTCAGAATATCATTACTGAGAGTATAAAGCGGTTCGGTACGTCCTTTCTGGTCCTGTACAAGAACCTTACCGAACTCATCGGCAGCCCTCCTGTCGGGAATAAACCTCTGCTGTGCCTCAAGTGATGAAAAGCCACAAAGAACAACAAAAACAGCAATGGCAAGTATCTTCCTGCTGAATGGGGAACGCCAGTAGCTGATGTTTGCCTTGCGGAATAGTGAGTTCTTATTCAGAAGCGATAATATAATAAACAGGAAAAGTATACCATAACCTGTATAAGTAACCATCATTCCGGCAATATCATGATTGACCGACAGTATAGTACCTCTTTCGTCAGAATCATACGAAGCCTGGTAAAACCTGTATCCCCTGTATTTCAGTATTCTGTTCATGTAAATGAGATACGGTTTCGATATCCCAGCCTCATGGTCATTAAGTAAAACATCACTTTTATAACCCGATGGAGTGTTCGAGCCAGGATATCTTTCAAGAATAAAATCATTAAGCTTAAGAGAGAACGGCAATTTGATAATTTTCGAGCCAAAGGAAATGCTTAATGTTTTTCCACCTATGCTGGTTGAGGCTTCTGAGACATATTCGCCTGGATTGTTCCAGAGAGTAACTGTGTAAGTATTGGATCCTTCAAATACATGAAAGATCATCGCACTCTTTCCTTCTTCAATTCTTTCCATGCCAGCCGGTTCAACCGATATTATCCCTTTGAGGGTGAATCTCTGGGGAACAAACTTCACATCTCCTGCTGAGATCACCTGCATCTGTTTCAAAGGGATCTTTTCACCAGGCCTGAATGTGATCTTATCCCCGCCCATCATGTTTGTGACTGATGTTTCAAGGGCAGGGGTAAACCAGAAGCCAGTGCTGTCGGCTGTTATTCTTACATCCGCTTCTGTATCGCTGTTAAAGCTCACCGAAAGAGCTCCAGCAATAGTTGATTCCCCTTCCTTGATTATGAGGTTCTGCATGCCCCGGTTGGGCAGGCTCACCAGAAACGAAACAACTGGTGATCCCGAAGGAGACTCTTCAACCGATTCAATTGCGTCAGGAATAACCTGAGCAAGGCGAAGTACAAGGTTTTCATTTATTTTCCTTTCGAAGCTGCCACGCTCCAGCGCCGGAGAATATTTTTCGTATCTCTCAGCTATAATGTTACCACCTTCATCCTTAAGAGCATACCCAAGGTACTTTTCTGCAGAAAAGACTCTGTTTTCTTCTTCTCCTTCCCTTATGTGTATTGTGCCCTCATAACCAGTGTATCGCGTAAGGCCAGCCCCTGCAAGCATTACTATAAAAGCCAGATGAAACCCCATAATGGTTATTTTCTCCTTCCTCCACAAACGGTACTGAAACACCTGTCCTGCCAGATTTACGGCAAGTAGAATCATAATTAACTCAAACCATTTAGTGCCGTAAACAACACCATAAGCCATCTCCCTTCCGTAATCGTTTTCGATAAATGTTGCCACCGCCATTGCCAGGGCAAAGAAAAAGAACAGGAGTGCCATCAGAACAGGGGAAAATAGAAACCTTAAAATTTTCATCATTTTTAATTCAATAACATATTAAGTAATAGATAACTTATAAGTCTGCAGAATGGTTCAAGTTTACAACAAAATACTGATTAACAATACGATAAAATTGCTGATAATGAGCAAGTTTAATATAGCATTAATGGTTGAACTATTACAGAAAATATAAAAAGCAGTTATTTCTTAAACGTTCTCATATAATGAATAATCTTCCAGATGTCTTCATCCTGCAGCCTGCCATCGTATTTGGGCATCTCACCCCTTCCGAATTTGGTTTTGTAAAAATGCTCGCCGTCAGTCTGATTCTGGTATTCAGGTCCGGAAAAATCTCCAGAATATGTCTGGAGTGCCCTCGACTTTACTCCATCACCCAATCCGGTTTTACCGTGGCATGACGCACAATATTTTGTGTAAAGGGCCTGGCCCTCCTTTATGCTTGCTTCGTCTTTCGGAACAGGGTTGACCATATTTTTATATTCTTCCGGAACCGGCCATGGTTCAGGCTTCTTCTGTCCAAAAACAAAAAGAGGCATAAGTAGAATCAGAAACGCAAAAAACAGTTTTCTTAATAAAGGCATACGATTAAGTTTTAAAATTTTGGGATGATAAAATTAATAAAACTCCTGAACAGGAAAAATATCTATCTTTATTAATCAATCATCAAAAATTCAGGTATGATATCAGATTCCGTTCTGAAACAATTCTTATTCCTTGCACTTCATCCGGAAAAAGGAAGGGTAAGGATAGATTCCATGAGGTTCAGATATGCATTAGCAGGAGCATATCTTATGGAGCTTTTAACCAGGAAGGAAATTAAAATAGAAGATAAAAGGATAAATCATTCGTTGAGAAAAAACGGAGAGCCAGTTCATGATACTATTGTTGAAATATTTGAAAAGCAGAAGCGTCCGAGAAGGGTCAGGTACTGGATAAACCGGCTCTCGTGAAAAAGCAGATTTATCTTCAGAGAAACAATGAGATATCTCTCTTCATCGGGGTTGTTAAGGCATGAGAAACACTATTTTCTTGGCATCATACCTGTTAACAGGTACTTTATTTCAGACATAAGGAACCAGAAAGATGTTGTTGATAAAATCAGGCGTGTTCTACTTTATAATGATTCTCCTTCGAGGGAAGTGCTTATGCTGGTAAGTCTGGTCAGGATGACGGAATCGGAAAAGCTGATTGCTGAGTCTAAAGAAGAAAGGAGACTTCTTCGTAACAAAATAAAACAATTAACCGACGACAAGAGCGGTCTGATTGATCCGGAAGTTGCTGAAATTCAGAAATCTGTATTGTCAGCAATTACTGCTGCACGTTCAGCAGCCGTTACTGTAGCGGCTTCAGGCTGATAAAACTGGTACTACTTTTTATAATATTTCATTGCCTCAGGGATAGCCTCTTTGATTTTTGCTATCCTTGTTTCATCGGATGGATGCGTACTGAGAAATTCAGGTGGTTTTGTTCCTCCCATTGAAGCCATTCTTTCCCAGAACGAAACAGCTGATTGGGGATCATAGCCTGCCATAGCCATAAAAATAAGTCCCAGTCGGTCGGCTTCAAGCTCGTGCCTGCGAGAATAAGGCAACAACACTCCCACCTGTGAACCAAGGCCGTATGCTGTAAGAAAAATGCTGCGTGTTTCCTCGGGTTTTGTTTTCAGGGCCTCGCTGAGGGCTATACCTCCAAGCTGTGCCAGAAGCTGCTGGCTCATCCGCTCATTGCCATGACGTGCTACTGCATGGGCAATCTCATGACTTATAACCACTGCCAGACCGTTTTTATCTACAGTATATGGCAGAATGCCCTTGTATACCACAACTTTACCTCCGGGCATGCACCATGCATTGGCTTCCTGGCTCTCTACCAGGTTAAATTCCCAGGCATAACCCTCAAGACGGCTTTCAATCCTGTTATCCGTAAAATACTTCTGCACTGCCGATGCAATATTGTTACCAACTTCCTTTACCACTGCTGAACTGGAAGCATCTGGAGAAGGGGGATTTTCCTTAAGGAATTCGGAATAATTTGTGAGTCCCATAGCAATCATCTCCGACTCAGGCAGCAGATTAACCTGCCTTCTTCCTGTAAGCGGTACAGTGGAACATGCCTGAAATACAAGCAATATAATTATTAAACAAGAAAAAATAACTCCTGCTTTTTTCATGGTTTTTACTTCTGCTGTAAAGATAACCAATTGATTTTAAAAATCAGAATTTATAATCGTTATCAGCAATAAGTTTATCGGCTATTCTTCGTCTTGCATCCTTTACATTCAGACAGTCTGTTCTGGTAAATTTCTCCACCGCCTCAAGCAGTCTGCCGGCCTCATCAGGTGAAGCAAATGAACATATTGCATCCGAAGCATTTTTTCTTACCCTGAATGCAGCATCGTACACAAATACATCTATGATATCCCTGTATACAGGGTCTGTTCCTTTCATACCTTCACGTTTTTCAACCCTCAGTGCCAGTGATTCTGCCAGATAGGTATCAATCATTATGTCAGTAATATTGTTCAGAACTTCCTGTTCGTTCACAAGACCTTTTTCGAACTTTTTAGTTGCACCGTGTATACAAAGCAGTGCAGCCTTCTTCATATTTCTGATCATTTTCTTTTTGCGGTTGAAATAACCATCATTATCCTGCAGCTTTTCAACTGACTCATCCGGATTGTTATAAATTTTTTCAGCTGGTCCGAAGAGGTCAAATTCTCCTTTCATTGCTCTCTTCATGGCGGTATCAGAAACGAGAAGGCGGTTTATTTCGTTTGTACCTTCAAATATTCTGTTGATTCTTGAATCGCGGTAACTTCTTTCGACATCCATTTCAGCTGAATAACCCATACCACCGTGTATCTGAACAGCCTCATCCACAACATAATCGAGCATTTCAGAGCCGGCAACCTTCAGGAGAGCCGCTTCGACGGCGTAATGACTGATAGCCTCAATCGCTGCCCTGCCTTTATCAGGCATTTCAGCCTTCAGGATTTCCATCATATCGTCTATATCTTTACTTACCCTGTAGACTGCCGATTCGGCTGCATAGCACCTTATTACCTGTTCGGCAAGTTTATATTTTATTGCCCCGAAGCTGGAAATTAGAACACCAAACTGCTTTCTCTCGTTGGCATATTTTACAGAATCAGTGATAGATTTTTTTGCAGCGCCCAGAACATTGGCTCCAAGCTTTATTCTTCCCATGTGAAGTATTGAGAGAGCTATCCTGAATCCTTCTCCCCTCTTTCCAAGCATATTTTCAGCCGGCACTTTCACATCGTTAAAAAATATCTGTGCGGTGGAAGAGCCTTTTATACCCATTTTGTGTTCATCGGCACCGATGACAACACCTGGCCATGACGATTCAACAATAAAGGCACTGAGAACTCTGTCGTTTTCAACTTTTGCGAAGACAATAAGTGTGTCGGCGAACCCTGCATTGGTAATCCACATCTTTTGCCCGTTCAATATATAGTATTTCCCGTCCTCGCTGGGGCGGGCGTTTGTTTTTCCGGAGTTAGCATCGCTGCCTGCTCCAGGCTCAGTGAGGCAGTATGCCCCAAGAAATTCGCCTGTAGCCAGCTTCGGCACATATCTTTGCCGCTGGTCTTCATTACCGTAATAAACTATCGGCATGGTACCTATTCCGCAATGCGCCATAAATGCCACCGAGAATGAGTAACCGGCCCCGGTGGTCTCGGCTGCAAACATCTGTGTAACAAATGACTGACCGAAACCGCCATATTCCTCAGGAACAGAGATGCCCATAAGCCCGAGTTCGCCCGATTTCTTCAGAATACTCTTCATTAGTTCCCTGTCGCCCTTCTCAAGCTGAGGTATGGCAGGGTAAACTTCAGCAGCAAGAAAATCACGGCATGTCTGTGCTATCATCTTTTGTTCCTCATTGAACTCTTCGGGAATGAAGATATCACTGGCTGAAGTTTCCTTTATCAGAAACTCGCCACTACGTATAAGCTTGTCTTTTTCCATCTTTCAGGTTGTTTGATTTTTTTGATTATAGTCCGAGAGATTGTGCTATAATCTCTGCAATATCAAGATTTTTTATTTCCTGTTCACGGCCTTTATATTTCAGCCCGTCGGTTATCATCGTCATGCAAAAAGGACAGGCAGTGGCAATTACACTGGCACCTGTTTCGAGAGCCTCTTCCGTACGTTCAATAAAGATCTCCTTTGTGCCTTTCTCTGCTTCCTTGAACATCTGCCCTCCCCCGGCACCACAACACAGGGCAAAGCTCCGGTTTCTTTTCATTTCCCTGAAATCAGCATTAACAGACCTCAGAACCTCCCTCGGTTCTTCATATACCTCATTTGCCCTCCCAAGATAACAGGGGTCATGATATGTAATTCTCGAATCTTTAAAGGCTTCTTTACCAGGTTTAAGCTTCCTTTCCTCAATACATTTATTAAGGAACTGTATATAATTCACCACTTCATAATGGCCTCCCAGGTCGGGGTATTCATTTTTGAAAACATTATAGCAATGTGGGCATATTGTAAGGATCTTCTTAACCTCATAACGGTTCAGAATATCTATTACCTGCAGAGCCTGCATCTGAAAAAGCATCTCATTCCCAGCCCTGCGGGCCGGATCGCCATTGCAGGTCTCTTCCTTTCCCAGCACAGCATAACTGATATTGAGATATTCAAGAATCTTTACAAATGCTCTTACAACCTTTTTATACCTGTCGTCGTACGCACCCGCACAACCTACCCATAGCAGATACTCAGGCTTTTCACCCCTGGCAAAAAGTTCAGACATGACAGGTATTTCAATCTTCCGGGTTTCCATAAGAAAATATTATTATACTGTTTCTGGAGCTAATCAGTTTATATTTATTTCAAGGTCTTTTGCCCAGTTAAGGCGATCTTCGGGCGAATATTGCCATGGCGCGCCATTATTTTCAATATTGCTGAACATTGCCTTCAACTGACCGGGCGCTGAGCCTTCCTCCATCACCAGGTACCTCCGCATATCAATAATTAATGAGGGGTGATTGATGTTTACCGGACATTCCCTAGCACACGCATTGCATGTTGTGCATGCCCATAACTCTTCTTCCGAGATATAATCACGTAACAGTGATTTCCAGTCGTTGTAGTCCCTTCCCTTTCTCACCATTTCAGGACCTTTCTCCTTCATCCTTGCCCTGAGATCCATCATTATTTTCCTCGGCGAAAGTTTCTTTCCTGTAAGATTTGCAGGACAAACGGAAGTGCACCTTCCGCATTCAGTACACGAAAGAGAATCAAGGTAATTTTTCCATGTGACATCTTCAACATCTTTTACTCCGAAGCGTCCTGGTGCTGCTTCCTGGTCAGATGAAGATGTTGCCACTTCAGGATAAAGCATCAGCTTCACCTCCCTTGTCACGCTTTCCATATTCGCAAGTTTCCCTAATGGTTCAAGTCTCGATAAAAACACATTGGGAATTGACATGAAAACATGAAAATGCTTGGAATAAGGCAGATAATTTGCAAAGAAGAAAATAGTAAGAATATGCGACCACCAGGAAATGCGGTGAAGCAGCCAGAAATGTTCAGCATTTGACCCAGACAGTAATCCTGCTAAAATAGCGCTTACCGGATAGACTCCGTGAATTTTTTCTCCGGTCAGCTCAGCATGCTTTATATATCCGGCATTCATTCCGAGCAGGGTTATCATCAGGAATAAGATAAGTGACAGCGAGACTATTGCATCGATGTGGGATTTCTTCTTCATTTCAATTCCTTCAAAGCGTTTGATTTTCAGGAAAAGACGCCGTGTCAGGAATACCACTACCGAAACGAGAACCAGTAATGCGAATATATCACCGGCAGCCATAATGAAATCGTGAACAGGACCCAGAAACCTGAGAGATTTTTCTGTTCCTGAAACACCGTCAATTACCATTTCGATGCTTCCAAGGAGAATAATACAGAAACCCCAGAACACCAGGGCATGAAGAAATCCAACCACTGGCCGGCGCAAGATTTTTGACTGTCCGAATGCTACTTTCAGCATCATGCTGAATCTCTTCCCGAAATCCTTTACCGGAAAGGCCGGTTTTGTAAGACGGAAAAGAGCTGCAATACGGCTTACTGTATAGTAGAAAACTCCGAATGTAACAAGAAGGGCTAGTATAAAAATAATCTGTCCTGTCATTTAATGGTTATTTCATAAAATTTATCCTTGATTATTCCTGATTAATTTTATGAATTTACGGAATTATTTTTTCAATTCCCTTACGGCTTCAACAAGTTTTGGGAGAACCTTCATCGCATCACCAACTATTCCGTATTGTGCTGCCTCAAAAATTGGAGCATCTTTGTCGATGTTTATTGCCACAATATATTTCGACGAACTTATACCTGCAAGGTGTTGTGTTGCTCCGGATATTCCCACGGCGATGTAGAGGTTCGGGGCTATTATTTTACCAGTCTGTCCGGTATGTTCTTCATGGGGTCTCCAGCCTTCGTCTGAAACAGGTCTCGAACATGCGGTTGCTCCGCCGAGAAGTTCTGCCAGTTCTACCAGCGGTCCCCAGTTATCGGGTGATTTCATCCCCCTGCCACCTGAAACAACTATTTCAGCATCGGTAAGCAATACCTTGCCTGTCTGTTTCTGTACATCCAGCACTTCTGTCTTTACCATACCCGGTTCAACATTCCATGCCACTCTTTCAATTTCGGCATTGTTTGCTGTTTCTTTTATGTCGTATGAATTCTGCAGAAGGGAAAGGACTTTTATTTCTGATTTTATTACAGTATGGGCGAAGGCATTACCCGAATAGACTTTTTTGCGAATAGTGAAAGGTTCCACGCTGGAAGGAAGAGCGTTTACAGCTGCTGCCACTCCCGCCTTTAGTCTAACCGCCACTCCCGGAGCAATAGCTTTTCCTGAATTATTGTTGGAAAATACAATAACTTTTGAGTTTTCTTTTTCTGCAATCCCGGCAATAATGGATGTATATATCTTATTATCAAGATATTTTAATGAATCTCCGGTAACACATATCACTTTCTTTGCTCCGTAGTTGCCAAGCTTCTTAAGTTCTTCATCTTCAACCTGCCCTATTGTAAGGGCAACTACTCCAGTATTAATCATTTCTGCAATTGCAGCAGAATATGAAACGAGTTCGAATGAAAGTTTCTTAAACTTTCCGTCCCAGTTTTCTGTATAAACTAAAACTGACATGATTTTCTTTTTGATTGATTTGACAATTAAATAACTTTTGCCTCATTCTGGAGCAGGTGTATCAGTTCGGCAGGATTATCCGGACTGATGAATTTACATGCTGCTCTCGGTGCGGGTTTTTCGTACATAACGATCTCAGTGAGTGGATTTACGGCCACAGGTTCATATACTCTTATCTGTTTTGTACGGGCAGTCATGATTCCCCGCATTGATGCAATTCGTGGTTCTTTTGCAATACCTTTCTGAACAACTGCAACAAATGGCACAGGCAGGGTAAGGGTTTCCTTGCCCCCATCTATCTCTCTTACTATTACTGGTTTGCCATTTTCAATTCTGAGAGATGAAACAGATGAAACAGAAGGTATGCCAAGAAATTCGGCAATTATACCGCCTGTGAGTGAGCCATTATAATCACTCGACTCAATGCCGCACAAAATAATATCATACTTTTCCTTTTCGAGAACTGCTGCAATCTGTGCAGCAACAAAATATGCATCGGCAGGTTCTGCATTGACTCTAATGGCATCATCAGCTCCTATAGCCAATGCTTTGCGTATGGTAGGCTCTGAAGATGAGGTACCCACATGTGCCACGGTGACCAGAGTAACTCCTGCAGCAGGATCATCTTTTAATTCAAGTGCCCTTGTAAGCGACAGCTCATCCCATGGATTTATCACCCATTGAATACCTGCAGTGTCAATGGTTTTACCGTCGGCCGACAACTTAATTTTAGTGGTTGTGTCGGGTACATTGCTGATACAAACCAGAATTTTCATTATGAGATTTTTTTGCTATTGTTTTTTCTTTGAGGCGGCAAATATAATAATTAATGATTCACCTTCAAACCATCATATCTCTATTTTTTTCATATGTTCGAAATAAATAACATTGCTATAATACTTTATTTCAACTATTTATATAGCTTTTCAGGAAAATTAAAAATAGCCGTTCGAAACCCGCTTTTCCAATTTTGTTTCAACTGATTCAAAAATGTTGAAAATATGCTTTAAATTCACCCCGTTTTTTTGTAAAAATTACTTCTATTTTTAACCGGTAATGAAACTTTTAAAAACCTATGCTGCAGTCTTTTTTGCGATGATATTCTGGTCATTTTCGTTCATCTGGTTTAAGATGGCAAACGAAAATTACCCTCCGATGACTATTATTTTTCTCCGACTTACTTTTGCGACAATATTTCTTACCTCCTATCTTGCGATCAGGAAGGAATTCGCTCCAATAAGAAAGGAAGACCGGAAACTGTTTCTTATTCTGTCTTTTTTTGAACCTTTTCTTTATTTCATAGGAGAGAGCCATGGACTTACTTATGTAACTTCAACGACCGGTTCAGTTGTAATTTCCACAATTCCAGCTGTGGTCGCACTTGCTGCCTGGCTCTTTTTCGGAGAAAAGCTGAAGCTGATAAATTATGCAGGTATTCTTCTCTCATTTATAGGAATAATTGTTTTTGTTGTTGACAGAAACGGTTCTCTTACATTCAATATCAAGGGATTACTCCTGCTGGGTCTTGCTGTATGTTCGGCAGCAGGGTTTAACATCACACTGGGCAAACTTGTCGGTTCATACAGTCCTGTATTTATAGTTAATGTCCAGAACATAATAGGAGTAATTCTTTTCCTGCCTGTTTTTCTTCTTTCAGATCTGAAAGAATTTTCAAATACACCTCATAGCCTGAAGTCTTTTATTCCAATTATTGAACTGGCACTTTTTGCATCATGCGGTGCGTTCATATTTTTTGCCTATTCAGTGCGGCAGATTGGTGTTTCACGGGTAAATCCTTTTACAAACATAATTCCAATATTCACTGCTATCTTTTCATTCATTATTTTTGGAAATGTGCTTAATCTCCAGAATATAATAGGAATGATAATTGTCATTTGCGGTATTTTTCTAACACAAATAAATGGCAGGAAGAAAAAAATCGATGAGGCACTGATTATTACGGGTAAAACAGCATAATCTTAAGATTTTCTGATACTTTTAAAACGTTAAATCCGTTAGAATATATTATACATTTTAAATATAGCGTGACAGCCCGTAAAATACATATTGCCATTTTGCTGGTGTTTATGCTCCAACCTCTGAAATCTCAGACCGGGGGTGACAACACATATGAATTCCTTAACCTGACCTATTCGAGCCGTGTAGCTTCGCTCGGAGGCACGAATGTTTCCATTTACGACGATGACCTTAACATGGCACATGGCAATCCGGCTCTTCTTTCTGAAGATATGAACAAAAGTCTTGTTCTTAACTATGTAAATTATCTGGCAGGCATAAATTACGGAATGACAATGTATTCGATGTCGCTTCCCCGGGCAGGAAATTTTGCGGCAGGGTTAATATATCTTAATTATGGTACCTTTAAGGAAGCTGACGAGTCGGGTAACATAACTGGTTCCTTTTCAGTGGCAGAATATGCTATGTCGCTTCTATGGTCGAAGATATTCGATACCGTTTTCTCAGTAGGTGTCTGTTTGAAGCCGGTTCTGTCCCACCTTGAAAAATATTCTTCTTTTGGTATTGCCCTTGATATAGGTGCCGCATGGCATTCGAAGAACAATCTTACCTCGGCAGGGATTGTTGTAAAAAATGCTGGCTTCCAGGTCACTACTTATACAGGTGAAACACACGAAAAACTTCCGTTTGAAATAATTGCAGGGATCTCGCACCGACTTGCCCACGGTCCCTTCAGGTTTTCTCTCACACTCCGGCACCTCGAAAAATTTGATATTACAAATTCATACGGGAGCGATAACACCGGCACTTATGAAAAAGCAGTTTTTTCAGAAAAGCTATTAAGGCATGTCATTGCCGGGGCCGAGTTTATACCGCACAAAAACTTTTATTTTTCTCTGGGATACAATTACCAGCGAAGAAAAGAACTTCAGGTCGAATCGAAAGTTTCAACAGTAGGTTTTTCATGGGGTTTTGGCTTCAATACCTCATTTCTGAGCTTTGGCTTCGGGAGGGCAACATATCACCTTGCCGGTGCCTCAAATCATTTTACCCTTTCACTCCGGCCCGGCCGACTCATCAAAAGATGATATTAATTATTTGATGCAATCAGTTATTTTTGATTTCCGGTAATTAAAAAAATAGAGTTCTATGAAAGATATCTTTTTTCTCATTTTGTTTGCCTGTCTGTTTAGCATAGCCTATGGACAATCAAGGACCGGATCTGAAGATGTTGTGATAATAAACGGGAAAGGTAAAATTCGGGTAAGTACTGGTGAAAAAGGAGAGTTGATTATAAACATATCACCAAAAGATTCAAAACGGTTACAATCGAAGGGGGTTGTTCGATACAGCGATTTCGGTGCCAGAGGCGACGGCAAAACCGATGATATCGATGCTATTGCGGCTGCTCATGCGTTTGCAAATCTGTATGGGTTGAAAGTAAAAGCTGACGATAAAGCGACCTATTATATCGGAGGCAAAAACCGTACTGCTATTATACAGACAGACACTGATTTTGGCAATGCTGCCTTTATAATTGACGACTCTGAAGTACAGAACCGCAATGCAAATATATTTCTGGTCAGTTCCACTCTGAAACCATTTAAGCCTGAGGGTATCACTTCCCTAAAAAAGAATCAGCCGAAGGTTGATATCCGGCTGCCCGGGCCATGCCTTATTGCCGTCACCGATTCAAACGTCAGGCGCTATATACGGTTTGGTCCCAACCAAAACAACGGCTCCCCTCAAACGGATATTTTTATTGTTGACGCGGAGGGTAATGTGGATATGAATGCCCCAATAATATGGGATTTCGACCATGTTACAGCTATAACTGCACTTCCTATTGATGAGATTACCCTGACCTTAAGGGGTGGCCGTTTCACCACCATAGCCAACAGTGCAGAATCGAAATACAATTATTACAGCCGTGGTATAGCAATAAGGCGTTCACATGTTGTTGTTGACGGCCTGCAGCACTTTATTACCGGCGAAGGCGATCATGGCGCACCGTACGGTGGGTTTATCAATATAGGCGACTGCGCCTTTGTTACAGTACAAAATTGTGTCTTTACCGGACATAAAGTCTATGAAACAATTGGTTCGGCAGGTGTCAGTGTCTCAATGGGGACATACGACATTTCACTTAACAGTGCAATTAATGTGTCATTTATAAACTGCACCCAGACAAATGATATCAAAGACAGCAGATTCTGGGGTTTAATGGGCTCCAATTACTGTAAGAATCTCATTCTTGACAACTGTATTTTTTCGCGTTTCGATGCCCATATGGGGGTTGCCAATGCCACTATCCGCAATTCAACACTGGGGCATCAGGGTATAAATGCCATAGGTACGGGTACCTTTTTAGTTGAGAACTCCACCATATATGGCAGGAATTTAATCAATCTCCGTTCCGATTACGGAAGCACATGGCAGGGCGAGTTCATCATACGCAATTGCACCTTCGTGCCAGCCGGAGGAAGACCTGTAACTGCCAGCCTGATTGGAGGCTCGTATACCGGACAACACGACTTCGGATATGTCTGTTATATGCCTGAAAGGATAATTATCGAGAATCTTAAAATAGACGATTCCAATCATCCTGATAATTATCCGGGTCCGGCTATATTTGCAAACTTCAATCCGAAAATGACAGATGATACCTACCAGGAAAAATTTCCTTATGTAATAACCAGGGAAGTGATTCTCAGGAATGTTACCACAGCCAGTGGCAAACCCCTGCGAATAAGCGACAATCAGTATATGTTCAGGAATGTAAAGGTGGTGACTGAAAATTTATAGCTAACCCAGAGCAACCAGTATCTGTTATGAACAATACAAAATGAATTCTGACATCTGTCAATAATTTCTTTTCAGGTTTTTTATATCTTCGGTTAAATTTACCAAAAAAATTAAAAACATCCCGGATATGGTATACTTAATTCTATAAAGAGATAAAATCCAGATCCGGTATTTTTATAGTTAAAATGAAAAAGAAACTTATCATAGCAATTGATGGTTACTCTTCATGCGGTAAAAGCACATTTGCAAAGGCTATAGCTAAAGAATTGAATTACATATACATCGACAGCGGAGCCATGTACAGGGCTGTCACTCTCTACTGCCTGAGGAAAGGGTTTATTACGAAAAACGGTATCGACACCGAAGGAATAAAAAACTCACTTAAGGATATTCACATAACCTTCGTGTACAACCCTGATAAAGGTGAATATGAAACATGGTTAAATTCTGAAAATGTTGAAAATGAAATCAGAAGTATTGAGGTGTCAAACTTCGTAAGCAGGATAAGCCAGATACCCGAAGTAAGGACAAGGATGGTTGAACTTCAGAGGCAGATTGGTGTTTTTAAGGGTATAGTGATGGACGGTCGTGATATAGGAACTGTTGTTTTTCCGGATGCCGATATAAAAATATTCATGACAGCATCGGTTGATACAAGGGCGCAGAGGCGCTTTGACGAGCTGCAGGCAAAAGGACAGCCTGTCGACTACAGGGAAATCAAAAAGAATATCATTGAACGGGATGTCGCTGATGAAAACCGTGAAATCAGTCCACTGCGAAAAGCAAAAGATGCCATCATACTTGATAATACAAATATGACCGTTGAAGAACAGATGGAATGGATCAGAGGTATAATTCAGGAGAAATTGCATGGTGATAGAGATAGATGAAAATTCAGGATTCTGTTTCGGTGTAAGAAATGCTGTTGAGACAGCAGAAAAGGCATTAATGGCTGGCGAAAAAATTTTTTCCCTCGGACAGATTGTGCATAATGATATAGAAGTTGAGCGGCTCAGCAAAATGGGTCTTAAAACTATTGATTATGATGAGTTCCGGAGACTTCGAGATTGCAAGGTGCTGATAAGAGCCCACGGAGAACCGCCCGAAACTTACAGAATAGCAAAGGAAAACGGCATCACCATTATTGATGCTACCTGCCCCATTGTGAAAAGACTTCAGCAAAAGATCAGACAAACATGGGAAGAAATAAAAATAAAGGGTGGACAAGTCGTTATCTACGGCAAGCCAGGGCATGCCGAAGTGCTTGGCCTTATAGGACAAACCGACAATAATGCTATACTAACTGATGGAGAGATAAACCTCGACAGGATAGATTTCAGAAAGGAGATACATCTTTTTTCCCAGACAACCATGAATCCAGAAGCATACGAGGCTCTGGCTGAAAAAATGAGGAAGAAAATCAAAGAGTATGGCGCACCCGACCCCGGGAAACTGCTGACCGTGCACCGGACAATCTGCACTCAGGTCTCACATCGCCAGCCACATCTGGAATCATTTGCGCGTTCACACGACATAATAATATTTGTAAGCGGCAAAGAAAGCTCTAACGGTAAAATGCTATTTTCAATCTGTAAAAATGTTAATCCCGAATCATATTTCGTTTCGTCACCTGGAGATATCAAAAAAGAATGGTTCATCGGAAAACAGAAAGCAGGAATATGCGGAGCAACATCCACTCCAGGATGGCTTATCAGAAAAGTAAGTGAAGTAATTTCTTCATTTAATATTTAATCTCCCAATTAACAATCTAAGCAGAAAAACACTACCTTTGCGGGCTGAATTATAATCAATTAAAGATGGGAAAAATAAAGAAGATAGGAGTTTTAACATCGGGTGGAGATGCTCCAGGTATGAATGCTGCAATAAGAGCGGTTGTAAGAACTGCAATATATCATGGGCTTGAAGTTATGGGCATCAGGCAGGGCTATGCAGGCCTGATTAACGCGGATTTCATTCCGCTTGTATCGAGCAGTGTAAGCGATATTATACAGAGAGGTGGCACGATACTGAAAACGGCAAGGTGTGAAGAATTCCGAACGCCGGAAGGAAGACAGAAAGCCTATGAGAATCTGAAAGCAGCACAAATAGATGGTGTGGTGGTGATAGGTGGAGACGGCTCCTTTACTGGTGCAAGGCTATTTAATGAAGAATATGATATCCCCTTCGTAGGTGTGCCTGGAACAATTGATAACGACATTTACGGAACTGATTACACGATTGGCTATGACACTGCTTTAAATACTGTTGTCCAGGCAGTTGATAAAATAAGGGATACAGCCAGTGCACACGACAGAATGTTTTTTATAGAGGTGATGGGCGCTGAGGCAGGCTTTATCGCTCTTTTCAGCGGAATAGCAACAGGTGCTGAAGCAATCATAATTCCGGAAGTTAAAGGGGAAGAACGCGACCTTAAGAAAATATTATTCGATGGAAATAAAAGAAAGAAATCGAGCAATCTGATAATTGTTGCCGAAGGCGATGAAGAGGGAGGTGCTTTTGCCTGGGCTGAAAAATTTAAAAACGAATACCCTGATATTAATATAAGAGTAACTGTTCTTGGACACCTTCAGCGCGGGGGCTCACCCACTGCCATCGACAGGGTTAATGCCAGCAGGCTCGGAAGCGCAGCTGTCGAAGCCCTGCTCGATGATCAAAAAAGTGTGATGGTTGGTTTGCAGAACGACGAAATAGTCCTTGTGCCCTTCAGCAAGGCAATTAAACTGCACAAAGATGTCAACAGAGACCTACTGACTCTTGTAAGAATACTTTCCATCTAATTTTAATTAACTATGGCAGATTCAAAAGTATTTTTCACAAATCTCAGAGCCAGTTCATCAGTTAACCTTCTTAAAAAATTTGATAATCTTATCCGCAAAGCCGGAATTGAGACAATTGACTTTAAAAGAAAACTCACGGCCATAAAGATTCATTTTGGCGAACCCGGGAACCTTGCCTACCTGCGACCAAATTTTGCAGCCCGGCTGGTTAAATTGCTTAAGGAAAAAGATGCTATTCCATTCTTAACCGACTGCAATACATTATATTACGGAAGAAGATCCAATGCTCCCTGGCATCTCGAAGCAGCATTTGAAAACGGATACAACCCCCTGGCAGTAAATTGCCCTGTAATAATTGCCGACGGAATCAAAGGAACAGAATACCGCGAAATAGAACTTAACCTTGAATACTGTAAGAGTGCAAAAATAGGAGCAGCCATAGCCGAATCAGATGTTATTATCTCCATGAGTCACTTCAAAGGTCACGAAATAACTGGATTCGGAGGTGCAATTAAAAACCTCGGCATGGGATGTGCTTCCATTGGAGGCAAGCTTTTTCTCCATTCCGGCTCATCTCCCGAAATATATGAGGAAAACTGTACAGGGTGCAGGATATGCGAAAAGTACTGTAACTATGGAGCAATTAAAGTTGGGAAAGACAGAATAGCACATATTAATAAAGAATTATGTACCGGTTGCGGCCAGTGTGTTGCTGTATGCCAGTTCGATGCAGCAAGGGTAGTTTGGCAGAATGCATCAGAAGCTGTCAACAAAAAAACAGCTGAATATGCGCTTGCAGCAGTAAAAAATAAACCAGCCTTCCATATCAACTTCCTTGTTGATATTTCGCCCGACTGTGACTGCTGGGATTTCAACGACTATCCTATTGTACCCGATATTGGTATTGCTGCTTCGTTCGACCCTGTGGCACTCGACCAGGCATCTGCCGATATGGTAAATGCTGCACCTGTTCTGCCAGGAAGTAGAATATACGGCAAGGCGGAAAAACAAAAAGATGACAGACAGGACCGTTTCAAAATGACACACCCCAATACCTTCTGGCAGGCTGCTCTCGAACATGCTGAAAAAATAGGACTGGGGAGACGTAAATATGAAATAATAGAAGTATAACTATATACTTAGTTCTACGTTAATTTTTTCTATAAATCAACCTTATTAGATGAACGGTAAAGTAAAGGTCGCAAGATTATCAGTAATGTCAAATACTCTCCTTATCGTTCTCAAACTTGTAGCAGGTCTGATCAGCGGTTCGGTGAGTATCATTTCAGAAGCTATCCACTCATCCATGGATCTGATAGCTGCAGTAATTGCATTCTTTGCTGTGAGAGTCTCCGACAATCCGCCCGACAAAAGACATCCATACGGGCATGGAAAAGTTGAGAATATTTCAGGGGTAATAGAAGCTATACTGATTTTCATCGCTGCTGTATGGATTGTTTATGAAGCCATAAAACGGATGATAGCCGGTTCACCAGAACTTGATATGGTCTGGCTCGGATTGGTCATTATGGTCATTTCTGGCATTATTAACACTTTTGTGTCGTGGAGACTATACAAAACTGCCCGAAGAACCGGCTCAGTGGCTCTTGAGGCAGATGCACTTCACCTTAAAACAGATGTCTACACCTCTCTTGGAGTGGCAGCCGGTTTGGGACTTATTATCATCACCAACATAAAATGGATCGATTCAGTAGTTGCCATTCTGGTTGCATTGATTATTCTTTTTGAATCTTACCGGCTTCTTAAGAAAGCCTTTACTCCCCTGCTGGATGAGTCATGGCCTGAAGAAGATTTAATAACTCTCAAAAAAACACTTGATGAGATGGGAGTAAATTATCATGAACTCCGGACTCGTGCAGCAGGCAACTACCTTTTCATCGACCTTCATGTTGAAGTACCCAAATATGAATCGGTGGAAAACTCCCACAAATATTGTGACATGATTGAAGAAAAACTGAACGAACAGTTTAATAATCTTAATGTTACAATACACGTTGAGCCGGTATAATTTAATTTTACATAAATTTTAAAAGTTAAAGCTATGTCACTGGCAGAAAAAGTTTCAAACGATCTGATGGCAGCAATGAAATCGAAAGACAATGTTGTTCTCGACGCGCTGAGGGCAGCTAAAACGGCCTTTACACTTGCCCGTGCCGAGAAAGGAGTTGATTCAGTGCTGACGCCCGATGAAGAGACTAAAGTGATTCAGAAACTGGTAAAACAGCGTCTGGAGTCAGCTGAAATCTACAAACAGAACAATCGCCCTGAATTATACGAAAAGGAGATGGCTGAAGCCAGGGTTCTGGAAAAATATCTTCCCGCAAAGATGAGTGATGAAGAATTAACCTCAGTTCTTAAGACAATAATTGAGCGAGTTGGCGCAAAAACACCTGCCGACCTTGGCAAGGTTATGGGTGTTGCCATGAAAGAACTTGCAGGTAAAGCTGATGGCAAAGAAATTTCCGCAAAAGTCAGAACCCTACTGGGAGGTTAAAGTAATAATGATAATTATTATCTTGAACGTATCTCCTTTCTCATAAAAGAGACGTAAGATATCACAAAACATATTATAGTGGCTGCAATCAGCCCTGTAACCTGAGGCCACACCAGCATCAGACTCTGAGTCAGCGATAATGGTCCGGGTATGGTGCCAATAACCTGTACAAGAGATAGAGGTCCCAGGCTTCTTACATTGGGCATCAGCAGAGTTGTAGTAGCATCACTGAAAAGCTGACTTGGCGAAATTCTCAGAAGATTCAGCCTGAAATTCTCAAAGTTTATCATCTGTGCTTCTGTCACCAGGCCGGTAGGCGGAACCAGCCCCTTCATTATAAGGTCAACGATCATTTCATAAAATATCGCAAAGAAAAGCCATATAGCAATGCCCGACAGTGCTGCGGTGGCTGGTTGGCGGAACTTGACCGAAAAAACTATCGAGAGATTCAGCCAGAAAGCAACATAAATAATGCTTATAAAAATGAAGATAATTATTCTGAGAAACTCACCGGGCGTAGGAGGAATACCTATAGAAATAAGCCCAAAACCCATAACAAGAAAACCCAGTGCAAAAAACATAACACTCACAACTATAAGCGATGCCATGAATTTGGCGTTAAGAATATAGTCGCGGTGAATGGGCTGGGAGATTATTCTGCTGAGTGTTCCTTTGCTCTGTTCTGAATTAACAGCATCGAACCCCAGGCTTATTCCAAGCAGCGGACCAAGAAATCCGAGAAATACAACAAATGATGGCAAAATACCGTCGGACGATGTAAATAGTTTCAGGAAAACAAATGAACCTTCAGGGTCATTGGGCTTTATCGTCTCCTTGATGCTCGACATGGCTGTATACATCGAGCCAAGGCATGTAAGTGATATAATAACCAGCAGTATTATAAACCTCCAGCTTCTAACATGATCAGAAATCTCCTTCTGAACAATAACGTTAAAAGGATGATAGACCCTGTCGTCTGCCCTATAGAAACCGGGTCCTTTTGTTTTTGAAATATATTGCTGAATTCTGCCGATAAGGTTATTATTCTTTTCTTTCATTCTTTTTTCCTCCTTCAAAATACCGGTAATAAATCTCATCCAGGCCGTACTCTTTTCGGTTAAGATAATACAATTGTGCGCCTGATTCTACTATAGCTTTTGCTATTTCCCCTGTCGCGTCGCGCGTACAGTGTATTCTGAACAGATTACCGTTTTTGCTTACTGCCTGTACTCCTACTACAGAGGCAAGGATTCTTTTTACCCACTCCTCCTGCGCCTTATTGTCAGCCAGCTGCAAGCCTGATGAGTCGAAGCCTATTCCGGCTTCAATCACAAAGGGATTACCTTCAAACAGTACCTGCGACAATGTCTTCAGGTCTCCCTGGGCGAGCAACTTCCCGCCGACAAATATTCCGACCCTGTCACATATTTTTTGTACCTGATGCAGGTCATGGGATGAAAGCAGCACTGTTATACCTTCCTGCCTGCTCAATCTTGCAATAAGCTGAAGAAACTCCACCACCCCTGCCGGGTCGATTCCAAGCGTGGGTTCATCAAGGATTATTACTTCGGGATTCTTTATCAATACTTCTGCAAGACCTAGTCGTTGCAGCATACCCCGCGAATATTTGCCTGTTTTTTTCCCCGCAGCCTCTGTAAGCCCTACCTTTTCCAGCAAAAGCTCCACTTTCATGGACGCCTCCTTCCCCGACATCCTGTTCAGGCGTGCGGTAAACATAAGGTTTTCCCATCCGCTGAGGTTATAGTAAAATCCCACATCTTCCGGAAGGTAACCTACTTTCTTTTTGACTTCAATGGGATTTGTGACAGGATCTATACCGCACACTCTTACCGAACCGGAAGTGGGCTCTGTAAGCCCAAGAAGCATGAGTATGGTGGTTGATTTTCCTGCACCGTTAGGTCCCAGAAGACCGAATACTTCTCCTTTACGGATAGTCAGATCAAGCTGGTCAACCGCCGTAAATGACCCGTACTTCTTTGTGAGATTAACCAGTTCAATAATGTTTTCGTTCACGGTTTACCTCCTTCCGTATTTCCTGAACAGGTAATATACGCTTACAATTGCTGCTGCTATTATTGCTATTCCCACCCAGCCCCAAAGGAGCGGAGTCTCTATTGTAACCCTGTAGGTAATCTTCGATGTAGCCTCAGGTGTTGTGGCATCGATGTAGGCGACATAATCACCCGGAATTGCCTTTTTGTCGGCTTTAAGCTTAGCAACAACCCTGGCAGTGTCATTGGCTGCAAGCTTGTCTACCTTCTTCGGCTCAAAGTCACACGACCAGTTGACAGGCCCAGAATAATTTAAAGCAATACCTGTAAGCTCTGCAGTTCCGGTGTTTCTTACAATAAGGTCGATTCTTTTTTCCTCTCCCGCAGTCATCTTGGTGCTCAGAAGTCCGGTTGGTGTCGACACCTCAATGCCGTAGGTACCTGTAATGACTACCTCAAGTTCCAGGGAAGCCGAACTATTACCTGTTGATGCTGTTACAGGTATTTTATATTTGCCTGCCTCAACTCTCTCGGGTGGTTTGACTTCAATTGTAACTGACTGGTTTGCATTAGGCTCCACATTAACCGAAGTCACTGCCTGATAGTTTGCCCTGAATGTAACAATCCACCCACGTGGTGCATATGCTGAAAATGCATAAAGCTGTTTTTCAGGGGTACGGTTGCGAAGTGTTGCATTAAAAGTGAAGCTGGAACTCGGTGTGCCCTGCAGGTTATTCTGGTCAGTAGTGAATTCGCTGTTAAAACTCCCCTGCTGGGTAACTATCACTTCAATAGGAAGAGTTCCATATCCCGAAGCTATGAAATTGAAACGGTATGTGCCTTTATTAACATTGTACGGTACATCTATTCTCAGTGAAATCAGCTGTTTCTCCTTTGGCATCACTGAAATCTGCTTTACATTCCATGTGCCTGATTTGAGGGTATAATTCCAGCTCTTCGGAATACCGGTTACTGAAACATCAATAGTCTTTATTTCACTGCTATTATTGATAACAGTGATAGTGTAATCGAGCGATTCACCCGGTGAAACTGATACCCTCGGGTACGGAGTGAAAAGCTTTACACTGTCTGCCTCATCTGCTTTTAAGTTAAAAGTTGTTGCTGTCAGAATTAAAATAAAAATCAGAGACTCTTTAATACGTATTGACATATCAATTCCTCCTTGTAAAATTTTTTATTTTTTTCTTAAACAGGGGCAAAATAAGAGAATTTACTTGAAATAACAGCCCCCTTGCATTTATTGCTAATAATTTAGCGACAGCAAATTTATTTTAATTGCGGTTTGGATTTTTTAAAGAAATTTTAAAGAATTGTTAAAAAAAGCAAAAAACCGCATCAAATGAGATAATTAAAATAAAAAGTCCCGCTTAAAGGCGGGACTAAAAAATTTAAATGACTATAATAGTTAACTAAGCTAGTTTAACATTTACTGCATTTAATCCTTTTTTACCCATTTCAAGATCAAAAGTCACTTCATCGTTATCCCTGATGACATCCAGTAATCCTGAAGCATGTACAAAATACTCCTTAAGTGAATCTTCATCTCTGATAAAACCGAATCCTTTTGATTCATTGAAAAATTTAACTGTTCCTTTTTTCATGATAAAATAAAATTATTATTAATGTGCGACAAAGGTACGTTTAATAAATGGAATAAAAAATTAATTCTCAATATATTTAGTTTCCGGCAGAATGTTTAATACCTGCCGGGTACCTTAACAAACATGTTTATTTACTGGAGCTGTGCTTTAAAGAAACAATAAACATATTCAAATAAAATGCAAAAAAAAATGCAATCACTAATTGCTGAAGTGATTGCTTTTTTATTTTCCCGGGTAAAAAGATTCCCCTTCTGAGCAACTGAATACCGTTCTGCCAGGCAGGGGAATAGTTAAGTTCGTGCCCCGAACACCGGTAAATCTGTCGGGGTGACTGGACTCGAACCAGCGACCTCCACGTCCCGAACGTGGCGCGCTAACCAACTGTGCTACACCCCGCACTTAACAGTTCAGCGCACAAAAGTAATAAAAATTTCTACTCTTAAAGCCGTGCGGATTATTTATATACAACCAGTCGTGAACTACAAGCAATTTATTTCGTATTTTTGGGCACTTTATGCCAGCAAATGGTACACACCGATCGCATAGGAGCAGTTGACGTGGCAAAGGGAATAGCTCTGCTTGTAATTGTAGCCCTTACCGACTATTCACCGGGAATTATAAACGATTGGTTCAGCTCAACCCTTGAAACACCTTTTTTAAACATCCTCGCAACACTTTCATTCGGAACTTTCTTCTATCTCTATGGAATAACAATTCCTTTTTATGTTTCAAAAAAAATCAATGAAGGACATTCAAGTCCGGAAATAATAAGAATGATCTTTGCCCGGACGCTCATACTCCTTGTTGTGGGTATGATGCTTTCAAATTACGACAGGGTCAATTCAAGCCTTACTGGTTTCAGCGGCTCACTGTGGCTGGTACTGCTTGTAACTGCAATATTTCTTGTCTGGAACAGATACCCCGAGAGGGAAGATATTTTTTTCACGGTTAGCGGATTAAGAATCCTCGGGCTGGCAATTCTTGTTTTTCTGGTGCTGAAGTTCAATTCCGGTTCGTTTGAAAACAGCGGGTCACTGATACCTGGTAGCTGGGAACTTCCGGGAATGCTTGGATGGGGATTTCTCATATCGGCACTGATATGGCTGGCGCTACGAAATTCAATAGCAGGAACACTCTTAGCCTTACTATTTTTCCTGGCACTGAACATAATAGGAGCACTTGGACTCAACCCCTATCTCGACCCCGCAAGAAAATATGCTGGCATAATAATCGATGGGTTCATCCCTGCAATAATTTTGGCCGGACATACAACTGGCGTACTGCTTAAAAGATACCCCGAATCGGAATACCCAAAACTATCATTGGTTATTCTTTTTATCGCAATTATTTTTATTGTTTCCGGAATTTTTACCCTAAAATTTTTTCCTGAAGGAACAACTTTTAATAATCCTGCATGGGTTCTGACCTCAACAGGGGCTGCTTCAATGCTTTTCGTTATACTGCTGTGGCTCACCGACCTGCGTAAAACTCCGCTACGTTTACCGGTAACCGAAACAGCGGGGAAAAACTTTATCACTGCCTACATACTCTTCTTTCTGGTTTCAGGTCTGATAAGTCTCAGCAAGCTTAATATCCTTATTTACAAAACATCCGATTCACTATTGATAAAAACCGCCGGATCAGTTTTTCTTTCCTTTGTGATTATCTTCATTACTTCCAGTCTGGCAAGGGTTGGTATCAGATTGAAATTCTGACAGGCTATTTTTCGCGACTCATCGAATAAGGATAAGCCTTCTCATCCGTGCCTCTTTTCTTTTCAGGTTCAGAGCTCATTCTGAAAACCAGCTTTCCTCCTTTCTGAAGCTCCAGATGGGTAATGTAATTTCTTTTTATCTTCTTACCGTTAAGTTTTATTTTACTGATGTACACGTTTGTCTTTGAGTTTTTCGGAGCCAGAATAGCAAGTACCCGTCCGTTTTCGAATCTGATGGTTGCTTTCCTGAAAAGTGGCGAACCGAACACATACTGGCCGGTACCAGGGGTGACAGGATAAAAGCCCAGTGCTGAAAAGACATACCATGCCGAAGTCTGCCCGTTGTCTTCATCACCACAATAACCATCGGGTGTGTAATTGTAAAGCCTGTCCATTACATCCCGTACATGATACTGGGCTTTCCATGGCTGACCTGCATAATTATACAGATATATCATATGCTGAATGGGCTGGTTACCGTGAGCATAGTTTCCCATGTTCATAATCTGCATCTCGCGTATTTCGTGGATAACCTGCCTGTAGTAAGAATAATCAAAAATCGGAGGAAGGTTGAACACTGAATCGAGTTTTGCAATGAAAGCTTCACGTCCTCCCATCAGCTGTACAAGTCCTTCAATGTCCTGAAAGACACTCCATGTATAGTGCCAGCTATTGCCTTCGGTAAAGGCATCACCCCATTTGAATGGGTTAAACGGCGACTGAAACGTTCCGTCTTCATTCCTTCCCCGCATGAGTTTCCTCTCAGGGTCAAAAACATTTTTATAATTCATTGCCCTACCCTCATAGAGCTTTATTTCTTCCTGCGGTCTGCCCAGTGCTTTTGCAAGCTTCCAGATGCAGAAATCAGCATACGCATACTCAAGTGTACGCGCCACACTTTCCCTTATCCCTGCATCGTACGGAATATATCCGAGCCTGTTATAATAGTCGGCACCAAGCCTGCCTACAGAGCTGACCGGACCTGGTCCGAAAGTATTTTTTATAATTGCTTTATAAAGAGTATCAATATTGTATCCCCTTATTCCTTTGAGGTAGGAATCGGCAATAATGGATGCCGAGTTTGAGCCTATCATACAGTCTCGGTGCCCGGGGCTCGCCCATTCAGGCAGCCATCCGCTCTCGAGGTACGTATTTACCAATCCGTTCATTATCCTGCTGTTAAGCCCGGGAAACACAAGTGTAAGGAACGGAAACTGCGCTCTGAAAGTGTCCCAGAAACCGTTATCCGTAAACATCTCACCGGGGAGAACCTCGCCGTTATACGGACTATAATGGACTTTTTCGTTTTTCTCATTTATCTCGTGAAGGTCTCTTGGGAAGAGTAGCATTCTGTACAGGCACGAATAGAACGTCCTTATCTGATCGTCAGTACCACCTTCAACGGTAATTTTTCCCAGCTGTCTGTTCCATTCTGACCTGCACTCTTCCTTAACCTGCTCGAAATCCTTTCCGCCAATCTCTCTTTCAAGATTTAACATTGCCTGCTCAGCACTGATAAACGATGATGCTACACGCACATTTATTTTATCTCCTCTTTTTGTTTTGAACCTGACAAGGGCACCTGAATGTTCACCTTCAGCCGACAGGCTATCCCTCCTGAGCGTATCATTGCGCCAGGTTGCGTATGAATCAAAATCCCTGTCAAAGACTGCAACAAACCAGTTGGTGAAATTCTCCGGAACACCACCATGATTGTTCCTGCAGTATCCGGTGATTTTCCTTTCACCGGGAATTATCTTCACACCCGAGCCCATATTGAATGCATCGAGTATGATATATGACGAATCACTTTCAGGAAATGTAAAGCGGAAAATTGCTGCGCGTGTTGTTGGTGTTACTTCAACTGTAACATCATAATCGGCAAGATAAACGCTGTAATAATAAGGTTTTGCCGTTTCAGCTTTATGGGAAAACCACGAAGCCCTCTCCTCCTCCCTGTAAGCTTCCTTTCCTGTAACAGCCATCAGTGCAAAGGCGGCATAATCATTTATCCAGGGGCTTGGTTGATGGGTTTGTTTTATTCCATTAATTTTTGTTGCATCGTAGGTATATATCCAGCCGTTCCCCATACGGCCTGTTTGAGGTGTCCAGAAATTCATACCCCACGGCATTGCAACAGCGGGGTAAGTATTACCATGTGATAAACGGTAATCAGAGTCGGTTCCCATTAAAGGATTTACCATCTCAGCAGGTTTCTTAGCCTCTCTGTCAAAAGGCACCGTGCAACCAGGTAAAAAGGTCAGAATGCTTACAACAATGACATTTAATAAAGTTCTTATTGAATTCATATCATTAATTCTTTTTTCTTATTTATCTGATTTAAACAAAGTTATTAAAGAACTTTTAACATTAATACTATTACTTTTATATTCTGTTTTTTTCCTTAAGAAGACCGAGTTTAACGATCTCCCCGAACACAATTTCAGGAGTAAGGCGGTAGAGGCAGGCAAGATCTTTCCTTTTGCACCTGCCTTTTCCATAAATTGTACATGGTCTGCATTCGAGTTCAGAAGGCGATATGCGTATTGAGTATTCAGGTGGCTGCCCCCATGCACCGAAACCGGCAAGCGGATCAGTACCACCCCATATTGAAACTGCTTTAGTCCCGACAAGAGCAGCCATATGCATGTTTGCAGAATCCATGGCAATCATAAAGTCGAGCCTTTCCATAACAGCAATTTCCTCTTCGAGGGAAAGCTTACCGCAAAGGTTAACACTCCTTTCCGTGACCTTTTCAATTCCTGCAAGCCTTTCACACTCATCAGTTCCACCGAAAAGCCAGAACCTGGCACTAACTGTTCCGGAAATCATTCTCATCAGACTAACCATATATTCCACTGGCCATTGTTTCAGCTCATGCCTTGCAAAAGGAGCTATACCGATATTCAAAAGTGTGCTGGTTGAAAATAGCGTGTCAACTTTTTTTCTTGCTTCAGAACCCGCATCAATAAATTTCCCTGCGGAAAGAGCTAACTCAAAACCTGCCCTCCGGAATACATCAGCATACCTCTCAACAGTGTGTCTCAACAGTTTTCTCTCCCTTCCCGACACCAGTCCTCTTTTTTCCCTTCTGCCTTTGTCAATAGAAAAAACCGGAGTCCCGGCAATGCGAAAAAAACACCTCAGAATCTTACTTCTTATAACGTCATGAAGATCAATAACCATATCAAATCGTCCGGAACCTGCCAGATCTCTGTAGATTTTCCATATCCCGTACAACCCTTTATAATGATTCAGGTCTGGGGTGAAAAGCCTTAGTGTGGGTATTCCCCTGAAAAAGGTGCTGAAAGCTGGCCGGGTAAGAATTGTGAGTTCATGGCCGGGATATCTTTCTACAAATGATTTAACGGCAGGCAATGTCAAAGCAACATCGCCCATTGCAGAAAGACGTATGACAAGAATACGCATCAGTACTTTTCGTAAGATTTCTCCTCAATCAGGCCGGAAGATGTTTTTATGTTTATCTCCCGTTTAAGCTCAGCTCTTCTGTCGTTTTTGAAATATACCGAACGAGCCGTGTTAATGAAATCATCGCCAAAATCTTTTCTCCTCTCAAGCTCCCGGATGTGATCCTCGATATCCCAGAGTTCACTGTTGACCTGATACAAAGCCTTTACGAGTGGATCGTCGAGGCTGATTACTAACTCGGCTGCTTCGCGAAGCATTTCATATTCTTTTCTGATGTTGGCTAACTTTTCCTCATCCTTGATCCTTTCGAGCTTAATCATCAGAATGGTTAGTTTATCTATTATTTCCCCGTTCGATACTTCAATTTTCATAAATTCTTATTTCTTTCAAAAGTAGGAATTTCAGAAGAATTAAGCGCACTATGATTTCTGTGATTTTTGCCAGATAATATTCAAATTTTTATCCAGTCCCGGAGTAGTAGTATAGCTTAATACGGGTCAACATCCGTTACAATCCTGAGTGTTGCTGCGCCTTTCAATTCCCTGGTCTTTTCGATAGCCTGCCTGATTGCATCTTTTGATGCCTGTAGTGACCTGTCTCGATTAATTTTCACAAGTATCTCCTTAAGGTACCACAATTGAATTTTTGATATTACCGGGTATTCCGGTCCCAATACGCCTTTACCGAATTCTTTTCTCAGCATATCAGAGAGGAATCCTGCGAATTCATCCAAAATTTTTTTATTTCTGTGTTTTAGGGTTATTTTCACCAGCCGGCAAAAAGGAGGGTAATTGAATGTTTTTCGTTCTTCAAGCTGCGACTCATAGAATCCCCTGTAGTCGTTTCTGAGCACCAGTCTCATAATTCTGTGCTCCGGGTCGGATGTCTGAATTATTACTTTACCCCTTTTAAGTCGTCGTCCTGCCCTGCCACTTACCTGTGCCATGAGCTGAAATGCCCTTTCATATGACCTGAAATCAGGATAGTTCAGCAGACTGTCGGCATTCATGATGCCGACCACAGTAAGGTTCTCAAAATCGAGTCCTTTTGATATCATCTGGGTACCGGCAAGAACATCTATGCGGTGTGCTTCGAAATCTTTTATTATTCTGCTGAAAGAGTCGGGTCTGCGTGTTGTATCATGGTCCATCCTGGCTACCCGTGCACCTGGAAACAGCATCTTTATCTCCTCCTCAATCTTTTCCGTTCCAAATCCTCTTGTCTCCAGCAATGAAGAACCACACATGTCACACTTTTGCGGTACACTCTTTGCCCGTCCACAGTAATGACACACCAGCCGGTTTATTTCTTTATGATATGTCAGTTTTACGGCGCAATTCTCACAGGAAGGAATCCATCCACATTCAGCACACTGAAGATATGGTGAAAAACCCCTCCTGTTGCGGAAAAGAAGAACCTGCTCTTTCTTTTTCAGTGCCTCCTCAATTGCTTCATACAGCTGAGGGGAAAAATGTGAAATCATTAACTTCTTTCTGTAAGCTTCACGCGTATTTACAAGAATAATCTCCGGTAGGTTTACTTTTCCGTAGCGCTCTTTCAGTTCAGCAAATCCATACTTCCCCGCCTTTGCATTGAAAAAACTCTCAACCGATGGTGTTGCTGAACCAAGTATTATCGCTGCTCCGGTAAGTGACCCCAGCATCACCGCAGCATCTCTTGCATGATACCTCGGGGCCGGATCCTGCTGTTTGTATGAACTGTCATGCTCCTCATCAACAATAATCAGCCCAAGCTCTGCAAAAGGCAGAAAAATTGATGACCTTACACCCAGTATTATGTCATACTTCTTCTCCATAACGCCCTTCCAGATCTCAGCCTTCTGTCTATCGCCCGACCTTGAATGGTAAACCATTACCGACTTACCGAAATACTTTCTTAACCTTTCAACAATCTGGGCAGTCAGAGCTATCTCGGGAAGCAAATAGAGCACCTGTTTGCCTTTACTCAGGCAATCCCTTATCAGATGAATGTAAATCTGTGTCTTACCGCTTGAAGTAACTCCATGCAGAAGCAGGGCATTTTTCTTCTGTAACTGCTCATTTATTGATCTGTAAACAGCGTTCTGCGCCTCACTTAATGGTTCGGGAATTATTGTACCGACATCTTCCTCCTGATTTCTATTATCTTCAAAATCCACAAGTAAAAAAACACCCCTTTTCTCAAGAGATGATATTACCGAACTCACAGTACCTGCCCTCCTTAAAAGAACCTCTTTTCTTACGGGTATAATTTCACAACTCCTTTTATAGCCTGTGATATCGAGCCAGGCTGAAAGCAAGGCATACTGGCGAGGAGCTTTTTTAAGTATTTCAAGCAGAGTCTCTATTTCCTGTACCGTAAATTTTCGAGCAAGAACAACATACCTTTCTGAAGGCCTTCCCTGTTTAATCCTTACTTCTTCCCCGGCTTTCAGTATATTTTTCTTAATCAGATTGTTAACCAGTTTAAGGCTATTCTGGTTACCTATTAACACCGGCAATCCTTTCAGTAGTATAACCTTCTTTTTTTCAATAATATTTATAAGATGCCTGGAGGGCTCATCGAGAGAATCAAAGTCATCAAATTCCGGATTAACCTGTAGCAGGGTTTCACTCTCCGGACAAAGGGAAGAAGGTAATGCTGCCTTCATCACCTCTCCTTCATAACATAAATAGTACCCTGCCATCCATTCCCAGAATTTTAATTGCGTTTCATTAACAACTGGCTCTGTATCAACCACATCTGTAATATCCTTAATATTTTGATATTCTGGCCTGTCATTATGAATCCTTCGTATGATGCCTGTATATAACTTCTTCGCTCCGAAAGGCACAATAACCCTTATTCCGGGGCCGGCTCTTTCACGGAAAGGTTCTGGCACACGGTAGGTATAACAATTTCTTACCGCAAGTGGGAGAATAATATCTGCAAAAAGATCTGCCATTACCGGAATTATTAGTGCAAAGTAATAATTTATAAAAATCAAAAGACGAAAAGCTTACCATTTTGTTTTTAACACCTGATCCCTATCTGCCAGCTGCCTGTAAATTGTCTAGATTGATTATTCCTTTGAGAGGACTTAATGACATAAAACACAATAATTGATAAACTTATATTATTTTTGATTGTTAATTTCGTGAAGCCGGATATTAAAGGTTTCAAGCTTAAAATTTGGATTTTAAAATCTCTATTTTATGGAGAGCAGTATAAAATCTGGCAGAGGCAGGAAATATACAAATGGTGAGATTACGGTATACTGGAAGTCTGAATCTTGTATTCATGCCTCATATTGTTACCGTGAGCTGATTGAAGTTTTTGACCCGAGCCGCAGGCCATGGGTCGACATGTATGGTGCGACGACTGCTGAAATAATCAGAACCGTAAATATGTGTCCTACTGATGCGCTAACATGGAAATGGAATGATGAGGAGAAAAACAGGGATGTGGATCCATCTCATACAAACCATGTTAATTTCCGACGGCCTGAGCTATTGAAAGACGAAACGGAAGCCCAGTCTGAGCCTGTGTCGGTAAGGGTAATGCCACAGGGCCCGCTGATTATAAGCGGCACATTTACATTGAAATACGACAATAAAATCAAAGAAGTTGAAGAAAGTGCTGTATCGCTGTGCAGGTGCGGAGCAAGCAGCCGTATACCCTTCTGCGATGGCAATCACAGAAAATCAGATTTTAAAGACGATTAATATAATGGAAGAAAAGAAAGCCAGATTAAAGCCGCAGGCTGAAATAGAGGTTATACCTGAAGGTCCCATCAGGATAAAGGGTAATATTATCCTCAGCGATGTAAGAAGGGATATTTTCGAGTCTCCCGAAGGTGAAATTTATCTTTGCAGGTGTGGGCGTTCGAAAAACAAGCCCTATTGTGACGGCTCTCATGAGAAGTAGTTAATTAATTCCCTTATTTTCTCTGCCGCCTCTCTGAATGAGATTACCGGATAGACTTTAATTCCGGATTTGTCTATTATGGCTCGTGCCTCCTCAGCATTTGTGCCCTGCAGTCGCAGCACAATAGGGACCTTAATCTCCCCTACCGCCCTGTAGGCTTCAACAACTCCGTTAGCAACGCGGTCGCAACGCACTATCCCTCCAAAGATATTAATAAGTATAGCCCTGACATTAGGGTCTTTAAGTATCAGTCTGAACCCTGCTTCTACCGTCTTTGCACTGGCTCCGCCACCCACATCGAGAAAGTTTGCAGGCTCACCGCCTGAAAGCTTGATCAGATCCATAGTTGCCATCGCCAGACCTGCACCATTCACCATACATCCTACATTGCCACTGAGCTTGACAAAATTCAGCTTCTGCTCCCCTGCTTCAACCTCAAAAGGATCCTCCTCACTTATGTCGCGCATTGCAGCTATATCCGGATGCCGGAATAAAGCATTATCATCTATCGCAACCTTAGCATCAACTGCAAGAACCCTGTTATCGCTCGTCTTGAGCACAGGATTCACCTCCAGCAGCAGCGTGTCGCAATGTACATGAGTTTCATAAATACCATGAAGAAACCTGATCATGTTTTTATATGCCTCACCCTTTACTTCAAGTCTGAAGGCAATGTTCCTTGCCTGAAAATCCTGAAGTCCGAATGCTGGATCGATCTCCTCCCTGAAAATCAATTCAGGAGATTGTCCGGCAACTTCTTCGATATCTGTCCCGCCCCGCGGCGAATAAACAATCTCATATTTTGAAGTACTACGGTTAAGCAGTATGCTTACATAATATTCCTCAGGCTCTGTATCACCTTCATAGTATACATCCTGTGCAACAAGAACTTTGTTGACCTTTTTGCCTGCAGGACCGGTTTGTGGCGTAACAAGCTGCATGCCTATAATCCTGCCGGCAATCTCCCTGACCTCTTCTTCCGATTTTGCAAGCTTTACCCCACCTGCTTTGCCCCTGCCGCCGGCATGAATCTGAGCTTTTATAACAAAATACTTCGACCCTAACTTCTCCTTAAGCTCTCTTGCTGCCATAACAGCCTGTTCCGGGTTTTCAGCTACAAAACCTTCCTGAATTTCAACACCGTGCGCCTTTAGCAATGACTTTGCCTGATATTCATGTATGTTCATGATTTTATAATAAGTTAATTTATAACGATTAAAAGTAAGAAACAAAAACATAAATCCGGTTATCTTATTCATTAATTTCGCAAAAAAACTCGCTTATGAGGAAAAGGCTTAATGACGAACTTGGCAGAAAAAGCATAAGTGAATTCAAAAAATCTGAGAAGCTTCCGGTTATTATAGTTCTCGACAATGTCAGGAGTCATAACAATATCGGTTCGGTATTCAGGACTGCCGATGCATTTCTTGTTGAAAGAATCATTCTATGTGGAATCACAGCCACGCCTCCGCACAGGGATATACAGAAAACTGCTCTCGGGGCAACAGAATCAGTCGACTGGCTATATATTCACGATACTCTTGAAGCAGTGAAGGAACTCAAAAAAAACGGTTACACAATCGTTGCTGTTGAACAGGTTGAAGGTTCTTACGAACTTCAGGATTTTCCGGTTGACAGGGGTAGAAAATATGCTTTAATTTTTGGACATGAGATAAGCGGGGTCTCGCAGGATGTTGTGGATATATGTGATGCCTGCATAGAGATTCCTCAGTTTGGAACTAAACATTCATTTAACATTGCCGTAAGCGCAGGGATTGTATTGTGGGAGTTTAACAGGAAACTATCCCTCCAGTAATAAAACTGCCCCGGCTCAATAGCTCGGGGCAGTTTTCTTAGATTTATATAATTTCTTTTCTTACTGGACTATTGATTTGAATGTATCGTCATTCCAGTACTTAGCCAGTTCGAGGTCGGTTTTTGCGTATTCTTTCCATGAAGCATTGAAACCAACAGCTTCACGAAGTCCGCTCATTGCATAGTTTCTGTCGTCGAGTCTGGCACCGACTACTGCTTTCAGATATGAAGGTTTGCCGCATTTGCATAGTTCTTTTATACCGTCGAGGGTTACCTTTGCTCTTGCAGCGTCGCCTTTCAGTACCTGGGCAAGTGCAAGGTTAAAGCATGGCTCGCCTGTGAGATAATTCACAGCTGCATCATACTGTCCTTTCATGATGGCCAGACCACCGAGACCCATCTTCGACTCTGCGGTAGCAGCTGACATAGAATTATAAGCTTCTTCTGCCTTTGCATAATCTTTCTTAAGCAGGTAAGCAGCACCCATATTGTTCTTTACAACATCGTTGTTGTCAATTGCTTTTGCTTTTTCGAGGGCAGCCAGGGCTTCATCAGCCTTTCCAAGTGCGATGTAGCAGCAACCTACATTATTATGGGCACGTATGCAATTCGGGAACATCTTTGCTGCAGTCTGGAAAAATGCCAGTTTTTCATTTACATCTGTAACAACGGAACCTCCTCTCAACAATTCTTCAAGTGTCAGGACAGAAGGATCTGATTTAAACTGGGCAACAATTTCCTCATCGCTTCTTCCAATAAGGTCAACGTTTACTGACATTTTTGATCTTCTCAGTCTTGGCAGGACATCAGTTTTCAGAACTTCAAATGCTTCTGCCATATTTTTGATTTCCTTCTCGCGGACTTCCGGATCAGAGTACATTGAAAGAACCCTCAGGATAAGGTCTTTATCCTTGATGTTTGATTTCTGAAGCTCTTCCCTGAAGCCATCCCAGTCTTCTGCGGTGGTTTTTTCATTGAAGAAACCTGCAGCTTTTGCAGCTTCAATCTTTGCAAATTCACTTCTGATGAACTTGTCAGCTGTTGAACCTCTGTTTCCGGAAAGTTTCTCATTGAAATTGAACGGGCCATCAGGTGAAGCATAAGAGCTGATTTCGACATTTTTAAAATTTCGTTTCGGATCCTGATTGACCTTTGATATATATTCTTTAAGAAGTTTGATATCTTCTGCCTTTAGTTCAGAGCTGCGCAGGTCGAACCGGTTAATAATATAATGGATATCAGCCATTACACTTTCCGGTATTATTCTCTGATATTTGTCGGGCATAAAAACTGGTTTCCCGTGAACATCTACCAGTGTTGAGGTGGCAATCACACCGTCGGCAATTTTAACCGGATCAAAATCGAGTGTTGTACTTCCTCTTGTGGCTTTCACTCTTACATAGAGTTCTGATTTTTTCATCTCCGGCTTATACTGCACCTTATCGTTGTATGTGAAGCTGTCACCGTTATATGATATAACCTCATTATTTGCCTGGACACTTTCTCCCTGAACTTTAACAGGTTTAAATGCAGTTTCTCCACCCTGATATACAAGTACCGGTGTAATTTCAAGTATGGTCTTCTTGTCGAAGTACTTCTGCGGATAGGTGCCTTTAATAGTTACATCCACCATGCCGGCATGTGTTTCAAGCACTTTTGGAGTAACATCATATTTTACAAGGCTGGCATTCTTTTTCATTTTATTCAGTCCGCTGCAGCCTGTGAATGCAAGTGCAGCAAGAACAATTAAAAATAAAGTTCCGAATTTTTTCATAGTCAGATAGTTTATGTTTTTATAACCAATATTATTTTCTGTTACAATATATTAAAAGTTTTATCTTTCTGCAAATCTAATAAAAAAACGTTAATAACAAAGTATTCTTTATCCGAAAATTGCGCTAAAGTACGATTTTGTTCATTCCTGAAGTGTATTCACAATTAAATATTTTATCAATAATCAGTGAGTAATCTTCCTCATTTTCAACGAAATCAATACTATTTATATCGATGATAAGATATTTATTTTCAGGATTTTGCCTGAAGAATAAAAAATAATTGTCCTGTATTTTTTTCAGGTATTCTGTTGTAATTAATTTTTCGTATTCGCGTCCACGTTTCTGAATGTTCTGAATCAGTCTGTCGGGTTCAAGGTGAAGATAAACATACAAGTCGGGTTTTGGTAGCATACCATATATTATATAAAATATCTGCCTGTACAGGTTGAATTCATCTCCCGTCAGAGTTGCGGCAGCAAAAATCAGAGATTTTGCAAAATAATAGTCGGCAATTGTAAATGACTTGAACAGATCCTGCTTCATGAACTCTTCCTTGAGTTGTTTGTAGCGGTCGGCCAGGAATGAGAGTTCCAGCGGGAATGAATATCTTTCGGGGTCGGCATAGAACTTTGGCAGAAAAGGATTGTCGGCAAACCTTTCAAGAATGAGTTTAGCATTGAAATCATTTGCAATTTTTGTGGCAAGTGTGGTTTTTCCTGCACCAATATTGCCTTCGATAACGATATAATTATATTTCACCATCTTCAGAAGAAGCAGGTAGTTTTTCGTTCAAATCAAATTTATAAACTGATGAATAAAATTTCAATAAATGGATAGATTTTATTCTCTTTCTCTTCTTCTGAAGTTCTTCCGTGGAGGATGTCTTCTTTGCGTGTCTCTCTCTGATCTGGGGCGGGTCTGTTCAGCCTCATTTCCTTCAGGCTGAGGCAGGAGGGCTTTTCTCGAAAGTCTTAATTTTCCAGTCTTTTCGTCAATGTCAATCAGTTTTACCTCCACTTCCTGTCCTTCCTTAAGTATATCTTCAACCCTGTTTGTCTTTTTCCAGTCGATTTCCGAAATGTGTAGCAGTCCATCTTTGTTAGGCAGTATTTCAACGAATGCACCATATTGCATCACCGACTTAACTATTCCTTTATAAACGTGTCCTATTTCCGGAACTGCCACAATTTTCTTTACTCTTTCCACTGCATCGAGGAGGGCTTCTTTATTCTCGCCGAAAATCTCCACCTCTCCCACTCCGTTCTTTTCTTCCACAATTATTGTTGTCCCTGTTTCGCGTTGAATCTCCTGGATTATTTTGCCACCCGGGCCAATGAGGGCGCCAATCATATCGCGCGGTATTGTCACCATCTCTATTCTCGGAGCATGGGGCTTCAGTTCGGGACGCGGCTCAGCTATTGTCTGCTCCATAATGTCAAGTATGTGCAGCCTTCCTATTCTTGCCTGCTCAAGGGCTTTTGCAAGTATTTCATACGAAAGTCCCTCCACCTTTATATCCATCTGCGTGGCTGTAATACCGTCGCGTGTGCCTGCTACTTTGAAATCCATGTCACCTATATGGTCTTCATCACCCAGAATATCCGAAAGGATGGCATATTTTCCTGTTTTGGTATCGGTGATTAATCCCATGGCAATACCTGATACTGGTTTTCTGATTTTTATACCTGCATCCATCAGTGCCAGTGAGCCTGCACATACTGTAGCCATTGAAGATGAGCCATTCGACTCAAGTATATCCGAAACAACCCTTACAGTGTAGGGATTTTCCTCATCAGGTGGAAGCATATTTTTGAGGGCTCTGTGTGCCAGGTTGCCATGTCCGATTTCCCTGCGGCTGATGCCCCTTACGGGTTTTGCCTCACCTGTGGAGAAAGGCGGAAAATTGTAGTGAAGTGTGAATTTTTCCGTACCCTGGTTAAGCACTTCATCAATAATTTTTTCATCAAGCTTGGTTCCCAGGGTGACAGTTGTAAGTGACTGCGTCTCGCCTCTTGTAAAAAGAGCTGAACCATGTGTGGCAGGGAGGGGGTCTATCTCGCAGTAGATAGGCCTTATCTCATCGGGTTTTCTTCCGTCAAGCCTTATACCTTCATCAAGAACAAGCCTGCGGGCAACATCCCTGTGTACTTCGCTATAATATTTCTTTACAAGAGCTTCATTAACCTCATCTTCTTCAGTAAACTGGGAAAGAAACTCATTCAGCACAGCCTCAAATGCTTCCGACCTTTTTTGTTTTACGGGAATAAGACTTTTTGCCACCTGATAACATTTATCCCATGTTTCATCCCAAACTTTTTTCCTCAGTTCTTCATTTTCTTCACTGGCATATTCTCTCTTCGGCGGAGCTCCAGCTTCAGCAGCAAATTCCATCTGAGCCTTGCAGTGCACCTTGATGGCCTCATGTGCCACCTTAAGGGCTTCAAGCATCTCGGCTTCAGAAACCTCCTTCATCTCACCCTCAACCATTATGATATTTTCGTAAGTGGCTCCAACAATCAGGTCCATGTCTGCCTCTTTAACCTGTGAAGCAGTAGGGTTAATTACAAACTGCCCATTTATTCTTGCAACTCTTACTTCTGAAATAGGCCCTTTGAAAGGGATATCCGAAAGGGTGAGTGCAGCTGAAGCTGCCAGACCTGCAAGTGCATCAGGCAATATCTCCTTATCGGCTGAAACCAGATAAATATTTACAAAGGTCTCTGCATGAAAATCGTCAGGGAATAAAGGCCGTAAAGCTCTGTCAACCAGGCGTGCAACCAGTATCTCATTATCCGAAGGCTTGGCTTCTCTCTTCAGAAAACCTCCCGGTATCCGGCCCGACGATGCATATTTTTCCCTGTATTCTACCGATAGAGGCATAAAATCAGTATCCTCTTTCACCTCCTTTGCAGCAACAACAGTTGCCAGAAGCATTGTTTTACCCATTGTTAGCAATACTGCTCCGTCGGACTGCCTTGCCAGCTTGCCGCTCTCAAGTGTTATTGTACGTCCGTCACCAAGATCTATGACTTTCCTGAAAATGTTAAACATGATACTGATTTAATACTGTTTTAATACTATTTAATACTGATTTAATAAGAAGCGAATTTACTAAATAAAAAGCATAAAAAAAGGCAATTTGACATTGCCTTTTTCCTATTTGCGGATATTAAGCGCTTTGATGATTTCGCGGTACCGGTTTATATCTTTCTCACGAAGGTAATCGAGAAGTTTCCTGCGTTTACCTACAAGCTTAATAAGAGCCCGCTGGGTACTGAAGTCTTTCTTATTCTTCTTCAGATGCTCGGTGAGAAAATTAATACGGTATGAAAAAAGTGCAATCTGCCCTTCCGTTGAACCGGTATCCAGTTCCGACTTCCCGTAAGTCTTAAAAAATTCCTTTTTCTTCTCTGATGTCAAATACATGTTCTTTACAAAAATATTGTTAATCCAAATGTAAATCGTATCACTTAATTTGGAACGCAAAAATAAGACTTTTTTATTTAATCTCTCAAGTAATCGCACTTTTTTTTAATATTTTTTATAAATTTTTCTTTTTCAGCAATTTTTACAGATATAATTTTTTAATCCTTTTTTAATAATGACGCAAAAACCATGCCCCGGGTTGCGTATAAACGCAGAAATAAATCAACTGTTTGTCAAATATTTTGCATTGTTTATCAAAATGATTCTAACCAAAACATTTTCCTTTAATTTTATAAGTCTTTAGAAATCCGGATTGATTTTATCAATCAGAATACTCTGATAAGTTTCATATTTTTTTATCATCCTGCTAATACACCCTCTAAATCTTTATCATACTCTTAAATTTACTTGCTGTTTAATAAGGTTCGAGCATTATCTCATCCTCATTTTTAAGAACAATTCCGCGGGCAATAAGTTCACTGCCCACCCTGCATTTAAGGCATTTTCTTCTGCAGCAGTATTCATTCCTCAGCTGTAGAAGTCCCTGGGTATCAAAAGCTGAAACAGCTTCAATACCTGCATCTCTCCATTCTTTAATAATCCTGTTATCTTCCGGTGCTATCTCTTCAAGGAAATCTATTGCTTTCAAGCAGAAACTGTTGCTGTCCTTCACCTTTCCATAGGTAAAAAGAACAGGTACCACCGTATTTATCAGTAGTATATCAGTCGCCGTATCACCTGTATTCTTTTTCTCATACCTTGTTTTTCGTCCGAAAACATAATGAGTGTCCCAGTACTCCGATGCTGATACATTGAAAACTTCTCTAATTTCTCCGGTGTCTTTTGCTTCTGCAACTCTTGAAAATAGCCCGCCTGTTACTGAAAGCATGGCAGCAAGTTGTGAAATCCTTATCGTGGGAAAATTTGCAGGCCTCAGTTTACTGAACTTCCAGATCCAGCCGTGTACAGGATTAATCGAATATTTTGTTTTTAAAATCTTGAATTCTCTAAGGAGATCTTTATAATAGCTGTCGTTCAATGCCTCTTTGAAGAGACCTTCGCTGAGCATTCCTGCTGCGCCGAAAAGAAGAGCCTCTACCTGCAGCCTGTTGTCGCTATGTTTTCTTATAATTCTGAAAGGTAGAGCCGTAGCGAGCATCTCAAAGGGTTCTGCGTTGACTTTAAAACCGAAATAACGTGATATCATCCTGTAAAAAACTTCTTCCCAATCATTTCCGGTATCATCGAGCATTTTTCTGATCATTTCATACTTTTCAACCAGCCTTTCTACCACCAGAGCTCCAAGCCAGTGTCTGAAGCGGAACCTGTCGATGCTCGTGATATTTTCCTGACAGGCAATGGTGCAGGGGTTGTTAACCAGACTGATATACCTTTCAAACATTTTCTCCTCAAAGGAGATTTCTGCTGTTGTTATCTCAATGCCTGATGCGTTGAACACTTTTCGGTCGTTTTCTGCTACCACATGGAGAATAACATTGTCGAAAGCATGATCTCTGTTATGGCCATGCATGTCGAAATGCGAAGCTTTCGTGTGTATCTCCACATTACCGGCCCATTCAATGCCCCTGTATTTTATTCTTGCATTGAAAAAGTCTGGACCAGCATCACGGTTGTATTCCCCTGGGTGGATGACCTCTACAGGTTCTCCTTCGGCGGTTCTCAGCCTTTCTTTGTAATAAAGACCATATTTCCAGATGAAATGCAGAAATTCCTCTTTCATTTTAGCACGGTTTAAATGCAGCGAAGTAAATATATGAAAAATTTTTTCTAAGGAAGATAAAATAATACCACTCTGATTACACAGATGCAACAGATTTTCACGGATTTTTTAATGGTTATATAATAATATCCCTGTGTGAAAATACCAGCCCGGGATGAATATCAACCGTGTGCTATAATAAATTTTCCGGTTATTATTAAAATTCAGATAAGTTTTTTCTGGCTGAGATATTTTTCCATCTCAACCTGCATTTCTCTTGCTTTATCTCCTGCCACACGGTGGAAAAATTCAGAGTTGTCGGCGAAAATAATTGCCCTTGATGAGTTTACAAGCAGGCCGCATGTATTGTTAAGTCCGTATTTTGTAACTTCCTCAAGGCTGCCGCCCTGAGCTCCAACACCCGGTACAAGAAGAAAATGATCAGGTGCAATCTTCCTGACATCTTTAAGCATTTCAGGTTTTGTAGCACCAACCACATACATTATGTTGTCTATCGTACCCCACTTCTGTGAAACTGAAATTACCCTTTCAAAAAGTTTTATTCCGTCTTCGTTATGATACTGGAAATCGGTAGAACCTTTGTTGGATGTGAGAGCAAGAATTATTGCCCATTTACCGGGTACCGAAAGAAACGGCGTAACAGAGTCTTCACCCATGTAAGGAACGACTGTTACAGCATCAAAGGGCATATTTTCGAAAAAAGCTTTAGCATACATGCGTGACGTATTGCCTATATCTCCCCTTTTGGCGTCGGCAATAACAAAGATGTCAGGATAGTTGTCCCTTATGTATCTGACAGTCTTTTCCAATGATTCCCAGCCTCTCGCTCCATTAGCCTCGTAAAAAGCAACATTGGGTTTATATGCCACGGCGTAGGGATGCGTTGTATCAATTATTCTCCGGTTGAATTCGAAAACTGGATCAGATTCAGAAAAAACCGAACGAGGAAGTTTTTCTATTTCCGGATCGAGCCCGACGCAAAGAAATGATTTTTTCTTTTTAATGTTTTCAAAAAGTTCAAGGCTTGTCATCGCTGATAAAGTATTAAGAATTACTGGCTTTCAACCTTTCAGCATTTTCAGCCATCTGCAGTCTGTCAATCACTTCCTGAATGTTTCCGTCGAGAATGGATGAAAGGTTATATACAGTATAGTTTATTCTGTGGTCGGTCATTCTGCCCTGCGGGAAGTTATATGTTCTTATTTTCGCCGAACGGTCACCGGTAGACACCATTGTCTTTCTTTTTTTCGCCATCTCATCGAGATATTTCTGATATTCAAGATTATAGAGGCGTGTTCGCAGTTCCTTAAGGGCTTTCTCATAGTTTTTTATCTGCGACTTTTCATCCTGGCATGTAACTACGATTCCTGTAGGTATATGAGTCAATCTTACAGCTGAATAGGTTGTGTTTACTGACTGTCCACCAGGGCCCGAAGAGCAGTATGTGTCTTTTCTAATGTCTTCGTTCCTGATTTCCACGTCAACTTCATCAGCTTCGGGAAGTACAACAACTGATGCTGCAGATGTATGAATCCTACCCTGTGTTTCGGTTTGAGGCACCCTTTGAACACGGTGCACACCCGACTCATATTTCATAATTCCGTACACGCCCTCACCTATCACTCTCATAACAATTTCCTTGTATCCGCCTGCTGTACCCTCGGTAAACCGTGTAATCTCAACTTTCCATCCTTTGCTCTCAAAAAACTTGGTGTACATACGGAACAGATCACCGGCAAAGAGGGATGCTTCGTCACCACCTGTACCGGCCCTTATTTCAACTATTGCATTCTTGCTGTCCTCAGGATCGGCAGGCAGGAGAAGGATTTTTATTTTCTCCTCCAGCTCAGGAAGTTTTGCTTCAAGCTTCTCAAGTTCCTCCTTCGCCATTCCCCGTAACTCCTCATCCTTCTCTGTGGCAAGCATCTCCCTGGCACTTTCAATATTATCAAGTATCAGTTTGTACTCCTGATATGCATCAACAACCGGCTTAAGCTCTTTATATTCCTTATTAAGCTTAATATATTTCTTCATATCGGCCAGAACTTCCTCTTTTGTCAGCATCTCGCCTATTTCAAGGAATTTCTGTTTCACTCCTTCAAGCCTCTCAAGTATTATGTTGTTACCGGCCATTGGTTTCAAAATTTTCAGGCTGCAAAGATAATAAAAAGGCAAAAGTTAAAGCTCAATGTTAAATATAATAAATAGCTCTCCGTTCAGAGCAACAACAATCAGGTTTAGGCATTAAACATCTGGCTATTAGTTTAGTATTCAAAAGTTCCGTATTCCGATTTAATTGTGAGTTTCTTTTTCTCCGATTTTCCGCAATACCCTACTATTCTTGTTTCAAGCCTGAAGCCTGAAGCTATTTCAATTATCCGTTCAGCGGATTTCTCGTTTGTGTATATTTCGAATCTGTGTCCCATATTGAATACTCTGTACATCTCTTCCCATGATGTATCTGATTGTTCTTTAATTATCCTGAAAAGCGGGGGTACAGGAAAGAGATTGTCTTTTACAATATGAAGATTGTCAATGAAATGTAAAACTTTAGTCTGACCACCACCGGTGCAATGGATCATCCCGTGAATTTCACCGTGCATTTCTTCAATAACCTGTTTTATAACCGGAGCATAGGTTCGGGTTGGCGAGAGCAGGAGTTTGCCTGCCGTTACATTAAGTCCTTCAACTGTATCTGTAAGTTTAAGCATGCCTGAATACACCAGTTCCTCCGGAATTGAAGGGTCATAGCTCTCGGGGTACTTTTCTGAAAGATATTTTGCAAGCACATCATGCCGCGCCGAGGTAAGACCGTTGCTGCCCATCCCACCGTTGTACATATCTTCGTAAGTGGTCTGACCGAATGACGCCAGCCCCACAATTACATCTCCCGGCTGAATGTTTACCGGCACAACATCGCTTCTCTTCATCCGGGCAGCGACGGTTGAGTCTACGATGATGGTTCTGACAATGTCGCCCACATCGGCCGTTTCCCCGCCAGTTAACCAGATTCCTATGCCAAGATTGCGCAATTTTTCCAGAAATTCTTCGGTACCATTAATTATAGCTGATATTACTTCTCCCGGAATCAGATTTTTGTTTCTGCCTATTGTGGAAGAAAGCAAAATATCATTATATGCTCCCACGCACAGAAGGTCGTCCAGGTTCATCACCACAGCGTCCTGTGCTATGCCTTTCCACACCGACATGTCGCCGGTTTCTTTCCAGTACACATAGGCAAGCGATGATTTCGTTCCTGCGCCGTCGGCATGCATAATATTGCAATATTCCGGATCTCTTCCCAGAATGTCGGGTACAATTTTACAGAAGGTGTTGGGGAATATCCCCTTATCCAGAGCAGAGATTGCTTTGTGGACATCTTCTTTTGATGATGAGACGCCTCTTTTGTTATAGCGTGAATTCAAATCCATGTCGGAAATTTCATAATACTAAAATAAAAAAAGTATTCAATCCCTCATGGATTGAATACTTTTTCGCAAACATTATTTTTAATACTCCTTTGCTACTTCAGTTTTATCGCCAAGTACAGGCGCATAAGGCTTAATTGAATAACTGAACCCTGCTTTTGTTGGCTTAAGCAGGTATCTTTCGAGTGGTGGCGGGCCGCAGCTTCCGTTACCAAGCCCGCATCCGGCCATGTCGACCGTAAGTATTGTCTCTTTCCTCCTGGTTAGCTCATACGGGTGATTTGCCCTGTCGAGATCGAGCGGGGTATAATGCAGTGCGCTGAAGTTCATCAGATTGGGTGCAGTAAACATGATGCCGTAACCGGCATGGTTAGTAACAGTAAACCATCTCACATCGGTTCGGTTGCCACAATCCTGTGTCCTAACATAAGGCACAAACATCTCGTCAACGGTTGTCCTGTACCTTCCAATGAAAGCTGCAGTTTTACGGTCAACATAGTTTTCAAACGGACCAGCACCGTAATACTCGACATTCTCAAATCCTTCATTCAGGGTAAAGATAAACCCGAGTTTCGGAAGCGACCAGTTGGCCTCATCGGGAATAAATACGGTGCTGATATCCACCCGGCCGTTACCGTAAACTTTGTAGGTCGTATTGGTTGCAATTGAATAGCCCGTTGGAATTGATGACTTCATGTCGATTTTCACCTCAACAAGTCTGTCATTGACTTTATTGAAGCTGAACGATGTCACTTCTCCCTTCAGGTTCCACAGATCGAGTGCTGCTGTGGCTCTGCCTACCGACCTGATGTCGTTGTCGGTGGGTGCCCTGAAAATGTTTAACTGGGGCCCTCCGATGAATGAAAATTCAACTCTTGGTACAGGTGGTGCTTGACCCTGTCCCTGACCCTGCCCCTGGGGAGGCCTTCCGAACATGCGGCGCATAGTGTACTTCGATTCAAAAATCTTTGTTCCGAAATATTCCAGATTTGTTATTGTCCCTGCGGTTTTGCTGAAATCCAGCTTAAACACCTTGCCTGTAATAGTTACAAAATCACCATTTTCAACAACTTCAAGAGATGGCATATCGTCAGGGTTCATCGCTTCGGCCGGAAGAACAGCAACCGGCATTCTGAATTGTTCAGCTGCAACAATATGACCTCTGCGTGCCCAGATTTCATCATTCTTAAGTGAGAAATACACTTTCAGAAAATATTCTGCACCGGGTACAGGATTGAATTTTTCGACCGGAAGGGTTATTTCCCGGGATGCTCCCGCCGGTATATCCGGTGACGAAATCAGTCCCGACTGAAAGGTTATACCGTCACACTGAAGCTCCCATACTAAATCGTACTGTTTCAGATTAATAAAACTGTTGTTATTTATAACTTTAATTTTTCCAGTACTCAGGTCAGCAGGGGAAATCTCAACATTCTGATAAATTTTCTTTACCTCTTCCATCTTGGGAGTTATGGAGCGGTCGGGTGTGGTAAGCCCGTTTATGCAGAAGTTTCCGTCGTTTGGAAAATCTCCGAAATCACCGCCGTAAGCAAAGAAATATTCACCTGGTTTACCCGGGACGGGCTTTGCCAGACCCTGATCGACCCAGTCCCATATACAACCGCCGATAAGCCTTTTGTAACTGTTTATAACCTCCCAGTATTCTTTCAGGTTGCCAACCGCATTACCCATTGCATGGGCATATTCGCACATAAGGAACGGACGCGGGTCGTCTTTCTTTCCTGCCTGTTCAAGACGGTCGAGTGCCGGGTACATGGTTGACTCGATATCGGCAATTTCGTTCTGCCTCTCATAATGAACAGGCCTTTCGGTATCCCGAGCTTTTACTGCATCGCGGCATGCAACAAAATTGACACCTCCTCCGGCTTCATTGCCAAGCGACCAAATAATAACACTCGGATGGTTCTTGTCTCTTTCAACCATACGCACCACCCTGTCGACATGAGCTTTCTGCCACTTCGGATCCTTTGCCAGTGATGCATCACCATAACCCATTCCATGCGATTCAACGTTTGCCTCATCAATAACATAGATGCCGTAGATGTCGCACAACTTGTAGAAATCAGGATGATTCGGATAATGACTTGTACGTACTGTATTGATATTGAACTGTTTGAAAAGTTCAACATCCCGTTTCATCACCTCAAGACTCACATGCCTGCCTGTGAAGGGATCATGCTCGTGGCGGTTCACACCCTTAATGAGAATAGCCTTTCCGTTTACCCACAACTGCTGGTCTTTTATTTCAATTTTTCTGAAGCCCCAGGGAGTGGAGATGATTTCAGCTGGTTCCCCCGATACATCTTTCAGTACAAAAACCGCCTGATAAAGGTTAGGAATCTCTGCCGACCACAGCAGTGGATTACTAACCGTAACCTGCTTTGTAATTTTCAGTCCACCCTTCACCGGTATCTGTTTCAGGGGTATTGAAACAATCAGGTTGCTGGCTTTTGCCACCTCGCCGAATTTTGTCAGGTAAACATCGCAGGTATATGTTCCTTTATCGCCAGTGTTTCTGAAATCGAGTTCAATATTCAGTTCTGCTTTCGTAAAATCGTCGTTGAAGTTTGCTTTCAGGAAGTAGTCCCATATATGGGTTTTGGGTACGGCATAAAGGAACACATCGCGGTAGATGCCGCTAAGACGGAAGAAATCCTGGTCTTCGAGGTAACTGCCATCGCTCCAGCGGTATACTTCCACAGAAATATTGTTTACTCCAGGCTTAACATATTTTGTAACATTGAACTCGGCCGGCGTCATGCTCTCCTCGCTATAGCCAACCTTTTGTCCATTCACCCATACATAGAAGGCGCTCATCACACCGCCGAAGTGCAGGTATATTTCCTTTCCTGACCAGTCGGCCGGCAGAGTAAATTCCCTCCTGTATGAGCCAACGGGATTTGGTTCCTTGTTTGCAGTATAGTTGGCAGGCGGATTCCCGATAATTTTAGGAGGATTTCGTTCGAACGGGTAGGTTACATTAGTATAAATAGGTGTTCCGTATCCTTCCATCTCCCAACAGGATGGAACTCTTATATCGTTCCATGCCCTGACGTCAAAGTCGTTTTTGTAAAAATCCACCGGACGCAGGTTGGGATGTTTAACCCAGTTGAATTTCCATGTTCCGTTAAGGCTGAGAAACAGAGGGGAATTGACCCAAACATCTTCGGCAGCCTGTTTAAGTGTAAGGTATGGCACATAGAAGCTGTGAGGAGCTTCCTTGTTTATGCCTATTACCTGTTCGTTCTCCCAGTCGGGTATCTGTGAAAAGGCCGGGAAAATAAAAAAGATGCTTACAACTAATACTACTATTTTTTTCATTGTATCTGATTTTGGTTCCGGATTAAGCATTCAACAAAGTAAAGTTTTATTCCATATAAAGAACCGGATGGAAATGTTAAAAAAATAAAACAGGATTATAATTTTGCATGAAGCGGTGAAACCTATCTGTGCATATTACCGATTCTCTCAACAGCTCTGAGCACATCTTCCCTCCGTGCAAATGCAGAAAATCTGATATAGCCTTCACCCGATGGACCGAAGCCTGAGCCAGGAGTGCACACGACGCGGGCTTCATGCAGAAGTTTGTCGAAAAGCTCCCACGAGCCGATGCCCTTTCCCGAATGAACCCAAACATAGGGTGCATTGATTCCACCGTAGACTCTGAAACCTATCCGGCCAAGACCTTCACGCAGAATGCGCGCATTTTCCATATAATACTTAATTGTTTCCCTTACCTGTATTTTGCCTTCCGGTGAAAATATGGCAGCAGCAGCTTTCTGAACCGGATACGAAACACCGTTGAATTTTGTTGTCTGGCGACGCAGCCATAACGGATGTAGAGGTTTTCTTGTGCCGTCGGATGTTTCTGCCATCAGATTCTCAGGTATTACTGTATAAGCACACCTTGTGCCGGTAAAACCGGCCGTCTTTGAAAAACTGCGGAACTCTATGGCAACATCCTTTGCACCTTCAATCTCATAAATTGAATGTGGAATATCAGGTTCAGTTATATAGGCTTCATATGCCGAATCGTAAAGAATAATCACTTTGTTATTCCGGGCAAAATCAATCCATTTTCTGAGCTCCTCGCGGCTTGCAGACGCACCTGTTGGATTGTTCGGATAGCATAGAAAAACAATATCAATTTTCCTCTCCGGAATCTCCGGAATGAAATTATTTTCTGCAGTGCAGGGCATATATACAAGGCCTTCGAAATAACCGTTATCAAGATATTCTCCTGTGCGGCCTCCCATAACGCAAGAATCGACATATACCGGATAAACAGGGTCCTGAACTGCTATTACATTGTTATATCCAAATATTTCAAGAATATTTCCCGTATCGCATTTTGCCCCATCAGATATAAATATTTCACCGGGCTTGATGTCAATTCCCCTTTTGCGGTAGTCGTGTTCAGCAATGGCTTCGCGCAGAAACTCATAACCCTGCTCCGGACCGTAACCTTTAAAGGTTTCTGCCCGCGACATCTCTTCCACCCCCTCGTGAAAAGCCTTAATTACAGCCTGACAGAGTGGTTGTGTTACGTCGCCTATACCCATTCTGATAATTTCTGCATCAGGGTGGTTTTTCTGATATTCCCTTACCCTGCGATTTATCTCAGGAAATAAATAACCACTGCGAAGTTTCAGGTAATTTTCGTTAATAAATGCCATATTTTGATTTTTGGACAAATATATCTAAAGTAGTTATTTCACCGCCGGTTATTCCTAAAAAATAATGACACACGGATTATACGGATCAGACGGATTCTCAACAATCCGCGAAGATCCGTGAAATCAGCGTTATCCGCATGCCATTGAAAGAATCTTAAATCGGAATCAGAAATCAATAAAAAAGAAGAATATCTTAATATTGACTAATTTTACCGAAAAATTTTTATGGAACGAAACAGTTTTGTCAAGATGCACGGGCTCGGGAATGATTACATCGTGCTCGATTCGGAAAATATTAATTTTAAACTTACACCCGCGGCTATCAGGAGGCTGTGTGATGTTCATTACGGGATCGGCTCCGATGGCATTGTATTAAAGGTGTCTTCATCAAAGGCGGATTTCGGTTTCAGGGTTTATAACCCCGACGGGTCGGAGGCTGAGAAGAGCGGAAACGGATTGCGGATCTTCTGCAAATACATATACGATTACGGATTTACCAGTAAACGGAGTTTTTCAGTTGAAACCCTTACCGACATTGTGCATGCCGAAATTGTGGAAGAAAAGAAACACAGGGCTCTGCTGATAAAAGTCGACATGGGCAAAGCTGTTTTTACCTCGCGGCAGATTCCGGTAATCTCAGATGAGAAGGAATTTATCGGGAAAAAGATTGTTGCAGGAGACAGGGAATATGAGGTGAATTGCGTGTCGGTTGGCAACCCGCATTGTGTTGTAATTAAAGAGAATCTTAATGAAGAAGAGATTAAAAAGTATGGTCCTCTGATTGAGAATCACATACTGTTTCCAAAGCGTATCAATGTGCAATTTGCAAAGGTTATATCGGAAAATGAGGCGGAGATACTTATCTGGGAGCGAGGGGCCGGTTATACGCTCGCCTCGGGAAGCTCGGCATGTGCAGTTTCAAGTGTGCTTGTAAAAAGAGGACTTGTAAAAGGCGATCTTACCATCAGGATGCAGGGAGGATCGCTGAAAATTCAGGTTGATAAAGAGTGGAATATAAGGATGACGGGTGAAGTGAGGGAGATTGCCAGCGGAGTGCTAAGCAGCGAGTTTCTTGAAGATATAACTGTGGCTAATTAAGTTTAAATCTCCGAAATTGTTTCACACAGAGAGCACAAAGTTCACAAAGGATTTTTCTTCGTGGTCTTTGTGGCCTTTGTGTGAAATTTCTCTACTTATTATTTATTATTCCTTAATCTTCATGTTAGCTTTTTGTCTCACACAGAGAACACAAAGCACACAGAGGATTTTTCTTTGTGGCCTTCGTGTCCTCTGTGTGAAATATCTAAAATAAGCAAATCACTGCAGACTCTTCAGAACCACGATAGTGGTTTTGGAAGGCAGCTTGCCTGCAATGAATGTTTCCGGATTACCCGAATATTTAACATCAAATTCCGTTCCGGCACTCTTAATAAAATCCTCCACGGTTCCAAGTTTAAAACCACCCTGCGCATTTGCAGGAGAATAGTGCATCGGTATTATTACTCTGGGATTGAGCTGTTTAATCACCTGCATAACAGACTGTAAATCAAGTGTGTATATTTCACCTACCGGAATCATCAGAATGTCTGGTTTGCCGATCTCTTTCACCTGTGCCTCTGTTAGAACATGTCCCAGGTCGCCAACATGTACTACTTTCATACCAGGCAAGTCAAAAATAAAAATTGCATTTTTCCCCCTCTGTGCCCCTCCCTGATTGTCATGAAATGTTGCTACAGTATGAACATGAATACCTTTGACTGTTTCATCAACTTTTGCATAATCCGACCCGCTTAGCCCTCTCAAAACCACAGGGTTTCCTTTTGCCAGAGCAACATAATTATGATCTCCATGTTCATGGGAAACAGTCACAAGATCAACAGGTTCGTCCAGATTCACTTTTATCATATTCGGATTGGCAGGATCCATCAGTACTTTCACACCGTCACCGGTTTTCATCAGAAATGTTGACTGACCATACCATGTTAATGTCACTGAGGTTTGACCCTGAGCCATTCCAGTGTTCACAGCTGTGATAATCATGATGTAAAAAAGCTTTTTAATTGTTTTCATAATAGTTACTATTAGAAGTTATTATTTCACAGTTACATTTAACAATTTAAGAACAAATTTAATCAACCTTTAAAATAATTATAAATTCTCTTCTTTGCGGTCTTTGTGGCCTTTGTGTGAAAAAAAATTTCACACAGAGAGCACAAAGTTCCCAAAGGATTTCTCTTTGTGGCCTTCGTGGCCTTGTGTGTTAATAAAACTTAACCAGACGAATAAAAATTAAAAAATAAATATTCATTTCTATTTTTGAACGAAAAAACAATATTATCTTTCCTGTTGTTAACCATAACTTAATATTTTGAAAATGAATAAATTATTTATTTCCTTATGTGCAGTCCTGCTGATTAGTTCAACCTCATCAGCCCAGAACTCTGTACCCAGGTCTCTCCTGCCCGGTAAAATTGTTTCGGAATTCATAGGTGAAGCTTCGGGTGAAAGAGCCATGAATCATATTATTGAAATGGCCGGGTATATTCACGACCGGCCTGCAAGCGAGTACACGGGTTATTTCTTTGAAACTGAATATATTGTAAGTAAACTTAAAGAATACGGACTTGAAGATGTTGTTGTAAATAAATATCCCGGAGGGACTACCTGGGATGGCGTCAGGGCCACTCTCTGGGAGGTTAGTCCGGGCATTTCAAAACTTGCTGATTATCAGGAGCTGCCTGCAGTGCTTGCGTCAGGAAGCTCGAATGCGGATGTTACTGCCGAGCTGGTATGGGTGGGTGAAGGACGGCAGGAAGATATCGAAAAAGCAGGTGTATCGGGAAAAATTGTTGTTACTTCAGGAAGTATTGCAATGGTCAATGCCCTTGCCTCGGCAAAAGGAGCACTCGGGGTAATATCGTTCAACTCACCCAGACCTTCAGAAGTGCCATTAGCCATTCCCATCACAGGTATCGGCAGCAGAAGGGGCAGTGAAGGGAGCGGCACCTTTGGTTTTTTCCTTCCACCACGCGAAGGAGAGATACTCCGCAGCAGGCTGCTTGCGCGTGAGAAGATCACCGTCCATGCCGTGGTTGAAGTACAGAACCTGCCCTATGAACTTGAGGTACCATCATGTATAATAAAAGGTACTGACCCTGCTGCCGGCGAAGTAATATTTTCTGCACACCTTTTCGAGGGATTTGTCAAAATGGGAGCCAACGATAACATTTCTGGCAGTGCGGCAATACTCGAAATAGCCAGAATGCTGAACACCATGATAAATGAGGGACGCATAGAACGTCCCAGACGCACAATAAGGTTTATCTGGGTGCCTGAATTTTCAGGAACGGGCCCATGGGTAAACGAAAACAAAGAACTTATGCAGAAAACTCTCTGCAACATTAATTTAGACATGGTAGGTCTGTGGCTGAAGAAGAGCAACTCTTTCCTGTGCCTGCACCGTACAACATTTGGTAACCCGCATTATATAAATGATGTGATGGAGAACTATTTTCACTTTGTGGGACTGGGTAACCGCGAAGGACTGGCTATCTCACCCGACAGAGAAGGCTTCATAAGAAGAATTGTTGCACCTACTGGTTCAGATGATCCGTTCTATTATGCCATTGACGATCATTATGGTGCATCCGACCATGAAGTATTTAACGACTGGGGAGTTCAGGTTCCGGGGGTAATGATGATAACCTGGCCCGACCTCTATTACCATACCTCACAGGATGTTGCCGACAAATGCGACCCCACACAGCTTAAAAGAGTCTGTTTCATAGGCGCTGCTGCTGCATATACTGTCGCCAGTGCCGGCGAAGAAACAGCCATGAAGATTGCTGCCGATGTAGCAGGAAACAGTCAGGCAAGAATCGGAAAACAGCTGCAACGGGCAATTGATCAACTCGACAAGGCTAAAAGTGACAACTTTGAAAATCTGTACAAATTGACAAAAAGCTACATCGAAGCGGCAATAATCAACGAAAAGGCTACGATTGAAACCGTTCAGGAGCTTGCGCCTTCCTCGGCAACACTGAAGGCTGGCATAGCAAAACTCATTGCTTCAGTTGATGCTGCAGGAAAAGCCACTCTTGCAATATTTGACAGTTATGCCGGGACAAAGGCACTATCTCTCGGAATAGCTTCAACATCCTTCAAGCCAACCGAAACAGAAACCAGGGCAAAAACAATTGTTCCAAAACCCACTCCCCTTGTTACGCAAAACGGTTACAGGGGATATAGCCAGATAATCTCAAAGCTCGATCCTTCAATAAGAGAAAAATACCCGATTAAAGGCCGCTTTCTCGATGCACAGGAACTATGCAGGTTGTGCAACGGAAGGAACTCAGCTCTGGATATAAAGAAACTGCTCGATGCCCAGATGAAGTCAGGTGAGGTGGAGCTTCAGGATGTTTTAAATTATATCTACATTCTTAAAGAAGCAGGTCTTGTTACATTATAACATGCAGCATGGGGGGAAAGGATGAGGAATGAGGAATGAGGAATGAGGAATGAGCGATGAGAAATGAGGGATGAGAAATGAGGGATGAGAGTGTTAAATGTTTATTTTACTACCCATTCCAGTGCCTGTCTGAGAAGTTGCCGGAATTCAGCCTGCTGAAAAGTAGGGGTGTCATGACCTGACTGAAGCACAACAATCTTTGCCTTTCCGTATGTTTTTGCCCAGCCTATAACCGGAGTACTCGATGGTTCATCGGTTGTGAGAAGCACCTTAACTGATGGGTCAACCCAGTAACCTTTATAAGTTTCGTCAAATATTTCAAAATCCTTTATTCCTTTAGTTACTGGATGTTTTTTATCAGCCACTTTTACATTAAAATGAAGATCATGTATATATGAACATGCCGGATATTCCTTCCCGTCAAGGAGAGTTGGTTTGTGAAAATATTTTCCGCCTATTATTCTCCAGTATTCTTCCCAGTCGTCGAAGGCACAGATACTGTGATGAAGTGCCACTACCGGCTTGCCATCTTTAATGCATGACACAAAAGCCTCTTTCTGTTCCGGAGTTATTGTCTGCCACATATGGTAAAAAAGCAGCACATCATATTTGTTCCTATTCTCTGGAAGGAACATCCTGAAAGCATCAGGTAATTCAGCCACCTCATAAGTGAATTCGCTTCCAAGGCTGTTAAGCATCTCATTGAATGTTTCCTTATTATATCCGTGTCCGCCTGTAACAACAAGTATTTTAACTGGCGGTTTAGCAGCAAAAGTAGAAAGCAGGGCAAATGAAACAAGAAATGAAAAGAATATTTTTTTCATAAGAAGGATATTTTGTAACACTCATTTCTTTTTAGGCTCATAATCTGTTCTAAGCACCCTGAATTCTGTTCTTCTGTTAATCTGGTGTGCTATTTCGCGCTGTTCGTCATTAGCCAGACTGTTGATATATTGTTCAGTAAGTGTAACACCCTGTTTCAGGAACGGATACTGGGCAGCCAGATCGGCATCTACCACTTTAGGCATTGATTCGCCATATCCTTTTGCTGAGAGTCGTTCTATGTCAATGCCTTTCGAAACAAGATAATCAACAACCGACTGGGCTCTTTTCTGTGAAAGTTCAAGGTTATACTCATCGCTTGCTCTCGAGTCGGTATGAGACATCAGTTCAATTGTTACATTAGGATTATCATTTAGAGTTTCAACAAGTTTATCGAGTGAAACCATTGACTCTGGTCTCAGTTCCCATCTGTCGAAATCGTAGTAGATGTTTGGCAGTTCGATAGGACGCTCAATGGATGAAAGCAAAATTGTTACCATAAAGTCGCGGCTCTTTTCCTGTCCTTTTGTTGTCACTCTTTCCTTTCCATTCAGGTAATTTTTCTTTGATGCAAGTAAGATATAATCCACATTCGGGCGCAGTGTAAATTTAAAGTCTCCGCCTGTACCGGTTTCTGTCTGGAGGTTTGCGCCGTCGCTTGCAATAAGCTGAACAGTTGCAGCGGGTATTGGTGCGCCTGTTTTTTCATCCTTTACCAATCCGGTTACTGAGAACCTGAGAGGTGGGCGTTCGAAATAATAAAGCTCATCATTCATTCTTCCTTTTCTTGTGGAGCTGAAGATGCCGCTCTCGGAGTTGCCCTGGAAAACGATTCCGAAATCATCGGCACTGCTGTTAATTGGAGGTCTCATGTTTTGAACGATCCATGTGCCGTCGGGTTGAGGGGTTGCTTTGAAGATATCAAGACCTCCCATACCTATGTGACCATCGGAAGAAAAGAAAAGCACACCGTCATTTCTTACATATGGAAAGACCTCATCTCCGGGAGTATTAATATCGGGACCTGCATTTTTCGGACCCGACCAGCTTCCGGATGGTTTGTCTCGTGTCACATACCATATATCTTTTCCCCCATAGCCACCGGGGATATCGGAAACAAAATAGATCGCAAGTCCGTCGGGAGATATTGCAGGATGAGCTGCTACAAGAGTATCGGCAAGAAGACCGATATTTTTCGGATCGTCCCAGCCTTCACCTTTCCTGACGGAGTGCATTATTACACAACCTTTCTTTTCCCTCTTTCCCGCCTCGCATCTTGTAAAATATATTTCTTTGAAGTCGGGTGTAAGATTAGGTGTTCCTTCCTCGAATTCACTGTTGAGTGATTCCACAGGTACCGGCAGGCTCCATTTTCCCTTTTTATCAAGCCGTGATTCAAAAATATCAGCAAAACTCTGGCCTGTTGCACCATGAGTTTTCTTTCCCTGTGCCCCTTCTCTTGATGAAGTAAAATAAACAACTCCGAAATCATCCCTGCCATATGCCGGACTGAAATCGGAGTACCTTGAATTGAGATCTTTCAATTCTTCAACCCTGTACGATTCAGGATTCCTGAGCCATTCATCAGCAAGTTCACAGGCACGGATTTCTCTGTCGGCCCTTGCATCTGACGGAACAAGTTGTTTGTATTTTTTAAATTCCTCGATAGCTTGCTGGTATTTCCCATTCTTTTTCAAAGCATCAGCAAGCCAGTATTGTGCTTCCGGTCTGGAATATGCTGATCGCACTGCCCTTTTATACCACAATTCTGCATTACGCGGGTCATTCACCAGCCGGTAACATTCCGCAACCATAAAAATCATTTCATCCTTAAGTTCCCTGTCTCTTGTTTTGGAATAGGCATTTTTAAACTGGTCTATTGCCTCATAATATTCTCCCGCCCTGAAAAACTCATAAGCCTTGTTTGCCCTTCGCTTCTGACTAAAAGCAGGTGAAGCAACCAGAATCAGCAGTAATAATATTAAGATACGTTTTTTCATAATAACCCTGCGGTAAAAATAGTGATGTTTATTGTACAAACGTATCAGAAAACCTTAAATTATAATAATAAATTGACCATTTATAATAAAAAAGAGGCTGTTTCAAAAGCCTCTTTTTTAAAATTAACTGTTAAATCTGATTCGTGAGAAATCGAAAAAGATTTTCCTTCAGCTGTTAACGTGTAAAGAGAATCTCCCTGTACTTTGGCAATGGCCATTTTTCATTATCTACTATTCTCTCTAGCTTGTCGATGTGCTCGCGTATTTCTTCAAGGTAAGGCTTTACGTTCCTTTCATAAGCTATAGCCTTATCATATAAATCTTCGATAACGTTCGCCTTCTTTCTTTCCTCAATCATGTCATGTACCAGTCTCTGGATTTCTGAAATGTGATAAGAGATTTTCTTAATCAGTTCTTTTCTTGGAGCAGCCAGATTTTCAGATTCTTCTTCCGGAAAAACTTCTTTCAACCCCTTTACGTTATCGAGCAGTGATGTTATATAATCAATTGCTACAGGTACAATGTGGTTCAGAGCAAGATCTCCAAGAACCCGTGACTGGATCTGGACTTTTTTAATGAATTTCTCATATTCCACATCCACTCTGCTTCTTAGTTCACGTTCACTGAAAATGCCTGTTTCAACGAGCAGGCTTTTACCCTGTGGCGTAAGATAAAGTTTCAGTGTTTCAGGCACACTTGTAATGATATGAAGTCCTCTTCTGGCAGCCTCCTTTCTCCATTCCTCGCTATAATTGTCGCCTTCAAACCTTATTCGCTGCGATTCAATAATATATTTTTTAAGAACCTGAAATATAGCTTCATCTTTTTTCCTTCCCTTTTTAATAAGAGCATCAACTTCAGAGCTGAAAATTTCAAGTTGTCTGGCAACAGCAGTGTTAAGCACTATCATGGCAGCTCCGCAGTTCGCTGAGGCGCCTACTGCTCTGAACTCAAACCTGTTTCCGGTGAAAGCAAAAGGCGATGTACGGTTGCGGTCAGTATTATCGAGAAGTATTTCCGGAATTTTTCCGATGCCAAGTTTCAGGTCTGTTTTTAACGAAGGACTCATCTTTCTTGTTGTAACTTTTGAAACAATTTCATCAAGTACAGAAGAAAGATATTTACCAATAAAGACAGAAATAATTGCCGGTGGTGCCTCATGGCCTCCGAGTCTGTGTGAATTTGGTTCATTTATTATGCTCGCAGCAAGTAATTCCTGATTATCGTTAACCGCTTTTATTACGTTGACAAGGAATGTAAGAAACTGCAGGTTTGTTTTTGGATTTTTACCAGGAGAAAGGAGGTTTACACCAGTGTTTGTTGCCATTGACCAGTTATTATGTTTTCCTGAGCCATTTATGCCTGCAAAAGGCTTTTCGTGGAAGAGAACTCTGAAGTGGTGCCTGCGAGCAACACGTCTCATAATATCCATAAGAAGCTGGTTGTGGTCAACTGCCAGATTAACCTCTTCAAATATAGGAGCGCATTCGTACTGGTTGGGTGCCACTTCATTATGACGTGTTTTCACCGGTATTCCAAGTTTATAGGCTTCGAATTCAAATTCTTTCATAAATGCAATAACTCTTTCAGGTATTGAACCGAAGTAATGATCGGATAGCTGCTGGTCTTTCGACGACTGGTGGCCCATAAGAGTACGGTCGGCAAGCATCAGATCGGGCCGTGCGTAATAAAGTGCCTCGTCAATCAGAAAATATTCCTGTTCCCATCCGAGTGTGGCATAAACCCTGGTAACATCCTTATCGAAATACTGACAGACCTTCACAGCTGCCTTATCAAGAGCTGAAAGGGCCTTAAGCAAGGGTGTTTTATAATCGAGTGCCTCGCCTGTATATGACACGAATATTGTTGGAATACAAAGTGTACTGCCCACTATAAATGCAGGAGAAGAGACATCCCATGCTGTATATCCACGCGCCTCAAAAGTGTTTCTTATACCTCCGCTTGGAAAGCTTGATGCATCAGGCTCCTGTTGCACAAGCAGCTCTCCAGAAAATGTCTCAATCATTTTACTGCCGTCTGTCCTTTCAAGGAATGCATCATGCTTCTCAGCAGTAGCATCAGTAAGGGGATGGAACCAGTGAGTATAATGAGTAGCACCGCGTTCAATAGCCCATGCTTTGAGCCCTGTTGCAACCTGATCAGCAATCTGGCGCGAAATGGGCATACCCGTATCTATAGATTTCTTTACTGCCAGATAAGCCTCCCTGGGCAGGTACCTCTCCATTTTGGGAAGATCAAATACATTGACAGCAAAAATCTCAGAAATATTTGACGGAAAATCTTCAATTTCAACAGGTTTTCTGTTGAAAATCTCTTTTAATGCATTGAATCTTAATTCTGCCATAATAATTTTTTTTGCAATATTAATAATATATTTTTTATTACTCCTATTATTTTAAGATATTTTTTTATTTTTTTTATTTTTTGCACAATTACCCCCCATTTTTTTCTTAGAGAATACATCTTTTTTTAATTTTTTTCAATAATTACTCCAAAAATTAGAGTCCCTCTTCTGAAAAAGTAATATACTTTATTTTTCACGTTCACAAAAACAATTAAAATGAGTTAAAGAAATCAAGACCGGATTAATTCAAGAATAAAATAAGGATAGAAATGTATTCTGAATAATGATTTCTGAAAAGAAATGGAATGCAGACGACAAACTCCGTTTATATATTCTGAAGTAATCAATCATGAATCATTTAATCTAATTTTGTTATATTTGTCGCCTGTTTAATTTAAACTTCAGAATAATTAAATATAGTTTACATGGCAGCTATTCAATATTTACGTGAGAAAGCGGGTGTTTTTGTTGCAGGACTTATCGGACTTTCGCTTTTCATCTTTGTAATAAGTGACTTTTTCGGTGGTGGCAGAAGTGCACGCATAAGGCAGCGAAAATATTATGAAATAGGACAGGTAGCAGGAGAACGTATAATGTATCAGGATTACGAGCAGAGAATTCAGTCGCTTCAGGAAATTTACAAACTCTCAGGCACAACATCTTTTGATGAGGCAACTCTTGAGAGCATCAGGGAGCAAGTATGGCAGCAGATGATAAGGGAAAGAATTCTCGATAAAAAATTTAACCGCCTCGGTATTGGCGTAAGCACTGAAGAGCTTGATGAACTGGTGCTGGGCGTTAATCCACATCCTATTGTAACCCAGCTTTTTACCGATCGCCAGACGGGCATTTTCAATCGCTCCTTTTTGATTAATTTCCTTAAAGCAACTGAAACAGACGAAACTGCAAGAAAATACTGGTTATTTTTTGAGAATGAGATAATTAACGACAGAGCCAATACAAAATTCAACAACCTCATTGGAAAGGGCCTTTATGTAACCTCAAAGCAAGCTGATTTTGAAAGCAATCTTCTTTCACCAACTGTTGATTTCAGTTATCTGGTAAAAAATTATTCAATGGTTCCCGACACTGCATTCAAAGTGACGGCTAAAGAAATAGAAAATTATTACAACACCCATAAGGAAAGTTACAGGAGAACTGCACAGAGAGACATTGAATATGTTGCGTTCGACATAGTCCCTTCCGAAGATGATTACAGGCAGGCAGAAGAATGGATAAACAGGATAAAGGAAGAATTTGCATCAACAGACGATCCTGCGCAATTTATTAATACAACCTCTGATACAAGGCATACAGGATACTATAATACCATTAATGAAATTCCAGATACACTGAGGGAGTTTGTCAGGAAAGAAAACCGTAAAGAGGTATTTGGCCCCTGGTTCGAGAATGGATCATACAAGCTTGCACGACTAATTGATGCAGGTGACAGGCCCGATTCGGTTCATGTCAGGCATATATTGATTTCCCCAAGAGAGAACATCACTTTACAAAAGGCACGGGAGATCGCTGACAGTCTTGTAAAGGTTATAAAATCAGGAACTCCCTTTGAAACAGTTGCACGTAACAATTCCGATGACCAGGGTTCTGCTACCATAGGCGGAGACCTTGGCTGGTTCAGAGAAGGCGTCATGATTCTGCCCTTCAATAATGCATGTTTTACAGGTAACAAAGGAGAAATAAAAGTTGTAGAAACAACCTTTGGGGTTCATATCATTGAAATTCTCGATCTTTCAAAAAAGGTCAGGAAATACAACGTTGGAATAATTGAGAGAAAAGTTGTTCCCGGAACATTGACAACTCAGAAAATATATGCTGAAGCAAGCCGTTTCGCCGGTTCAGCCAGTACTTATGATAAATTCAACAAAGTTATTGCTGATGAAAAACTTAACAAAAGAGTTGCCACAAATGTGACTCCTCAGCAGAAGACCTTGCCCGGGCTGAACAACCCGCGCTATCTTATTATGTCACTTTTTCAGGCTCAACCCGGTAGTATAATTCTTGATGCAAATCAGCAGGCCATTTTTGAAATTGACGATAAGTTTGTTGTTGCATACTGCACAAGGGCAATTGAAGAAGGACCAGCTCCTCTGAGCGAGGTTGAGAATGACATAAGATATATTCTTGTGAGAGACAAAAAAGCCGAAATAATTTCAGAGGAGCTCAAAAATCACATTAAATCAGGCAAGACACTTGAGGATATTGCAGCTCTTCTGGGAACTCAGGTTATGGAAGCCAGACAAATCAATTTCAATTCTTATACGGTACCCGGTGCAGGTGTTGAACCCGCTCTGGTTGCTGCAGCAACAGTATCTAAAGAAGGTACTGTCTCAGGGCCGGTGAAAGGAAATAACGGAGTCTATCTTCTGAAGGTAAACAATATAACCAAAACCTCAGATGAAGACCTGAAACTTTTAAGAGACAGACTCTCGTTAACTTACAGGATGCGCGGAACTTATGAGGCCTACGACGCCTTGAAAAAGAGCGCTGTTATTGTGGACAAGAGATATAAGTTCTACTAAAAATTTCACGGGACTTATTATTCTGTTCTTACCCTGAAGCGTTCAAACACCAAGGGGTCATTCATTTCTTTCGCAAGTCCGGATATTAACTCTGTGGGGGCTTCAAAAACATCGAGAATCATTAACCCATCAAGGCAATTATTGAATTTTGGATCAAAATTAAAGCCTATTATTTTACCGTTTATCTCGAGATATTTTTTAAGAAGGACAGGCATCCGGTAACCTGTTTCAACGTCGGTTATAATGTTTTCAATTTTATTTATATCCTTTTCAGAAATATCTATAAAAACGTTGCGAACATTGACATTGTCGGATACAGGAACAAAATTCTTTCTGGGTTTTATATATCTGGCTAGTTCCCTGTCAAAAAACCATTTGTTTATAAATTCCACAAGCAGGCTTTTTGAATATTTCGAGAGATCGTTGCTTATACTTACAGGTCCTATCAGGTAGCGGTAATCAGGATGTTTTAAAAGAAATATCATTATTCCTTTCCACAGCAAAAACAGGGGCATAACTTTTTTCTGATAATCTCTGACTATAAAAGAGCGACCCAGTTCGATTGATTGTGAAAGAACCCCGGAAAATTGCTTTTTAATTTTAAAAAGTGAACTTATATAGAAACCTTTTATGCCGTAAAGCCGCATAATATCTTTCCCTTTTCCCAGCCGATAGGCACCTACCAGCCGTTGTTCATCGTTATCCCAGATAAACAGATGCTGATAATAAAAATCATATTTGTCGATATCTATACTTTTACCGGTTCCTTCTCCCACCTCCCTGAAGGTTATTTCTCTCAATCTGCCTATCTCTCTGAAAATATTGGGTATAACGTATGCAGGTGCGCACAGAACAGAATAGTTCTTTGTTGAAAAGAGTTCACAATTGTTTTTAATACGTTCATATTCAGTCTGTAGAACGGCAGGGTCAATGGGTTCTGTAACAGGTTCTGATTTCCGCTTACGACTTGCCTTACTGAGCTTCTCCTTATTCTTTATTGTTGCACCAAGTGAAAAAACCCTTGCCCGGAGGTATCTCTCAAATGTATTTAAATCTGAAATAGCAGCTACTTCTTTTACAGATATAGGTGAGCCAATCCTTACTGAAATAATCCGGTTTTTCCCTTTTGTCAACTCATGGGGTAAAAATGGTTTGCTTTCAACAGGTGACATGTTACGGATAATGTATTTAATCCTGGTAAGGGTGCCATGAAAATAAACAGGTAGAATTGGCACACCTGCTGATTTGATCAGTTTAACTGTCGCCTTACCCCACTCCCTGTCGATAATAACACCGGGTGCTTCAAATTGCTTTGTATCTTCAGCAGCCGGAAAGATTCCCACACATTTACCTTCTTTAAGGTGGCTTAAAACCTTTCTTATTCCTGAAAAAGAAGATATTGGATAATCTATACTCTCATGAGAAGTGTGTACAGGAATAATTGCATCTCGCAGAGGTGCAATATCGTACAGCTGATTACTTCCAAGAATTTTTATGTCAGGCCTTCTGGAATTTATCAGCTTATAGAGTATCATTGAATCAATTCCCCTGTAAGGGTGATTTGAGACTGCAATAAATGGTCCACTGGCAGGTATATTTTTAAGGTCAGTTTCTGGAATATCAATTTTTATGTCAAGATATTTGATAAGTGATTCGATTAATGTCAGTGGATCTTTGTTTTGGGTTTCTGAATAGATTTTATTAAGAGTATTGTATCTATAAATTCTCAGCAGGGTATCAGTAAATATCGTTCCCGCAGGAATTATGAGGTCTGATTCTGAATCTGCTATTTTCACTCCGGAAAAAATATTTATTAAAGTTGATACACAAATTTAGTGAATAAATTATTTGATGCAGGGTCAGATATTAATTCAGGATAGAAGAGCAGTTAAAAAACGGGGTGGTCAATCGGGACTTAACTTCATTTTGTTTTGTTCAGCGTTCTCTTCCGGGGTGGTTTCGGGCAAAAAAAAAAAAAATCCCGACCTGAGGGTCGGGATTAATTTTAAAGTTCGGCGACGACCT
>ERZ795047.33-NODE-33-length-173987-cov-13.798300_pt1 | contig 173987 bp, 129 predicted proteins | sample MGYA00375131_ERZ795047 | MGnify/ENA primary metagenome ERZ795047 (study PRJEB30176, sample SAMN05720228) | activated sludge metagenome | isolation source: Anaerobic digester | place: Japan | collected 2015-05-20 ... | reverse complement strand
TTCAACTCGGCTGCATCGTCATCCTTCTTCGAAGGGTTTTGGGATGAGTTCTAATGACCAAAACGCGGCCGTCCCCCTGGAGGAGCTGTTTTGAACATTGAGGTTTTTGTTCCTTCGTCCTGGTTTGGGATTTTGAGTTTCGAGTTTTAGATTTCTTCTCTCATTCCGTGGCTATGACTCTTGACGATCCTCTGGACCCTGACCTGATCCGGGCCAACCTCAAGACCCGGCGAATCGGCCGGTCGCTGCTCGTGTATGAGCGGACCGCCAGCACCAACGACGTCGCAGGCCATTGCGCCCGCGGGGCCGACAGCGATGGACTGGTGGTCTTCACGGAAGAACAGACCGCCGGACGGGGACGCACCGGGGCCACGTGGCTGAGCCGCGCTGGCGAGAGCCTGTTGTTCTCTTTCGTCCTGCTCGACTTCAAAGCAGGCAACGAACTGCTCTCCTTGGCTTGCGCTGTGGGTGTGGCGGAAGCGATCGGACAGGTCGGCGGGCACCAGGCCGGGATTAAATGGCCCAACGACGTCATGCTCGACGGCAAGAAGGTCGCCGGCATCCTCGTGGAATCCAGACTCGTGGCCTGGGATGCGAAACGCCAGTCACGGGCCACAGGCGACGGGGCACGGGTCACAACAATTGTCGGCATCGGGATCAACTGTCACCAAAGTCGCGAGGCATTCCCCGATCAGATCCGGAACACCGCGACCAGCCTGGACTTGGTGGGCGGAACGACATGCCAGCGGGTGACCGTGGCCAAGCGGGTCCTGACCTCGCTGGACCACTGGATTGACGTCGCCGAACGCAACTCCCAGCAGGTCGTCGAGACTTGGAGCCGCCTGAGCACACAGTTGAACCAGCGGGTCGCGCTCTCCTACAATGGCAAAAGCTTCGTCGGCAACTGCATCGGCGTGGACCCCGAAAACGGTCTGATCCTCCAACTCGACCGCGGCGGGGTCCGAATGTTCGATGCCGCCCACACACACCGCGTCAGATGACCGGTCCTCAGGTGGCCACAATCCAAAGGCGGCCCTAAACTGGGCCCAAGCCACCATTAATCGGCGGGTTTGAGTACAAGGAACCGCAGATTGATCGCCTGCCAGCCCTCCCGGGGCTTGACGGTGAGCTCGACTACACCGGGCTTGAGCTCAATGGCGCCGAGTTTGACGGTGTTGAATCTCTGGTAGCTGCCTGTGCTTGCAACTTCGGCCGCCAACGTCTGGTCGCCGGCAGTGATCTCGAACTTGCTGTCGGCAGGTGAGGCGAACGCCATCATTACGTCAAAACGGCCGCCCTTGGTCACCCGGAACGACCAGCAAACATAATCCTTGGGGTTGGTCCACCAGCCGATGTTCGGCTGCCCGTCGATGGTCTCGACCTGGGCCTGGCCGTGAATATCCGCCAAATCTGCAGGCAGGGCGACGCTTCCGTCGGCGGACTGGCTGGGCAGTATCTTCTCGATGTCCGGCTTGCCCTTGACTTCCAGGACGATGACCGTCGCGATCGGGTCCAACGGCTCAGCGGGCACATAGATCGTCACGCCGTCAGGACTGGAGACAGTTTTGAGCTTCCGATTCGTCGTCAGCAGACGGGCGTCAAGAATCTCGTTGCGAAGACCAGGGACGAGCAGTATTCCATCCTGCGGCCAGTTAAAGACGTGCAGATAGAGCGTCGCGCCGTCGTCGCTGAGCTTCTTGGTGCAGCGGCCCCACGCCAGGCGGGAGAACGGGCTGGCGCTGGTGGCGTAGATCGACTCGCCGTTGGCCTTCATCCATCGGCCGATTTCCTTGAGCCGATCGACGCTGGGTTGCGGGATCTCACCCAAGGGGGTCGGTCCGACATTGAGCAGGTAGTTGCCGCCTTTGCTGGCGATGTCGATGAGGTTGCGGACGAGGGTCTCGGTGGACTTCCAGTTGTGGTCGGTGCTCTTGTAGCCCCAGGTGTCGTTCATGGTCATACAGGTTTCCCAGTCGCGACCTGGGGTGCCGGTGGCGGGGATGTGCTGTTCGGGGGTACCCAGATCGCCGGAGTAACCGCCGCCAAGGCGGTCGTTGGTGATGATGTGCGGCTGGAGCCGGAGCAGAGGCAGTAGCATGTCGGCGCGCTGACGCGTGATGTCGACGGGGGTATCCCACCAAAGAACGCCGAGCTTGCCATAGTTGGAGAGGATTTCGCGAACTTGCGGGATCGCGATTTTGCGGAGGTAGTCGTCCATGCTGCCGTCTTGGGCAAGGTCCCAATGCCCCCCGGCGGCGGCCCCGCCGGGATGGCACCAATCCTGGGCCTGCGAATAGTAGAAACCCAGGACCAAGCCATGCTTATCGCAGGCCGCGGCCAGAGGCTTGAGCAGGTCCTTGCCATAGGGGGTGACGTCCACAACGTCCCAGTCGGTGACCTGCGAATCGAAGAGAGCGAAGCCATCGTGGTGCTTGGACGTAATGACGATGTACTTCATCCCAGCCTCTTTGGCGAGGCACACCCAAGCCTCGGGATCGTAGCGGACCGGGTTGAACTGCGTCGCGAACTGCTTGTATTCGGCCACCGGGATTCTGGCGTTGTGCATGATCCACTCGCCGATGCCGCCGATCTCCTTGCCTCGGTATACTCCGGCGGGTACGGAATAAACGCCCCAATGAATGAACATCCCAAACCGGGCCTGGCGCCACCACTGCATCCGGGCATCTCGCTGCTCGGGCGTCTCCTCGGGCCGACCCACGATTTGCTGCGAACTCGCAACGCTGCCGAAAGCTGTAACCAGCGCAATGGCCACCACGCCGGCACCACGGATCCTCTTGAACCAGCAACCCAACATAAGAACCTCCATGAATCCTGAACTGACGCTCGACCGTTCAGTCGAGCCGAATACCACGCTGATGGAGCCAGTCTTTGAGCTCGCCCATCTCGCTGAAAACCTCGTTGTCGTAGTCTTGTTCGAGCTTGGTGATGCTCTCCGCCAATTCGGGCTGTTCCTGCACAACCTCCGTGAGCCTTCGCTCGAAGTCGTCGGCGGCCGTCTGGAGATCATCGAAGTCCAGACGCACGCCCAGCATGCCGGCCACGCGTCGAGTCACCGCAGCTACGCACTTGGGGTTGGGCCCTTGAACGTACGCCGGCACGGTCGCCACTAAACTGACCATCTCCACCCCCTCCGCCTTCGCCCGGATCGTTAGGTAGGTCACCACACTGGCGGGCCCCTCGTAATCGCTGAACTTGATCCCGTAATTTTCAAAGCGAGGTTTCATCTGCGCGTCCGAAACCGAACAGAAGAACTGCGGGTCCCGCGTGTGCGGCACCAACCCGGACACGCTTCCGATAAAGATGATCGATCGAACCCCGAAATGCCGACAGAATTTGAACACGCAGTCCCCATACTCGACCCATCGCATGTTCGGCTCTTTGCCGGTGAACAGGAGGAGATCTTCGTTCTCGACCACAAAGAACACGTTCTCCGGGAACACAAACTCCCGAACGAGGCCCTTCTTGATCCGACAGTGCGGACGGAACAGCGCCGTCACTTCCATTGCCCCCGGGAAATTGTAAATATAGAATCCCCCATGTTGGATCTCGGCGATCCGTCGGGCATGAAGCTTTTCGATCAACACCCGCACCGTCCCGGTCGAGACTTCGCCTCCATCCATCCAGCCTGAGAAACCCAGCACCAGACGGGGATTGTGAAGGTTGGCGTCTCCCAAGATCCGCAGCATGTCGTCGGTCATCACATCGTCCTCTTTCAACACTCAAGGCCTCACGAGACATTCGTCCTGTATCCTATTGTGCATGGTAAGTCGGACCTCCCCCCCTTCGCAAGAAAGAAATACCGCAGGCGCCCACCCGCGTCTCGCAGAAACAATCATCGCCCTTGGTCCTGCCCAACACAATTCGATGGATCAGGGGGGGCAGACGGGAGCTCTTACCGTAACAAAAGTCACCACCCCCCCCCCCATTGATCGCCTCGTCAAAGAAGGCGTACGGTTCACCAATGCACATTCACCCTCTGCCCACATGCACGCATCTTCCATGAAATCACACGCCCACACGGAATTGGGATATAACAGCCTCAGCGGACCTCCCAACCCTTGCCCCGGTGCCGCTGCCGGCGTCTGACCGGCACACCCCTCTGACCGAACTTTTTCCCCGATACCAGGTCCACTGAGCACCGCTATGTTGCTTGTAGACCTCCGTTACCTTCTGGTTCACTGTCTCCGTTCGATCCCACCCTCAAATCCGTCTGGACATTGAAAAGCCGTGGCCTTCAGACGATATCCAACCCCCAAGGCCTGCGATACGATCGGCTCAGCATACGGTTGGCTTCGTCGTCATCCACGAAACGCTCGGTCTGGGCGTTCCAGTAGAGTTTGCGGTCCCGTCGAATGGCAATGTGGCCGAGCTGGCACATCGAACAGGTGCGGTGACCGACTTCCGCGTCCGCCATCGTGGTCGCTTTGTGCTTGATGCCGTAGAGGAAATCCTCTTTGTCCTGACGCAGCGGAAGGCGAACGTCGTTTTCCTTGAGCTTGATCCGGAGGATCGCCGGGTCGCTGGCGGTCATCTGCCCGCCCAGCCAGGGGGCGTGGATCCAGCCGTCCTCGCCCTCAACCCGCAGGAAAGCACCCTGGTCCGTGTGGTAATCGAGCACGACGCCGTCGGCGTAACGGTATTGGACCTGGAAGTTCAGCAGGACATCCCAGAGACCGGAGCCCGGGGCCGGATATTCGCCCTTGCCCTCCACGCTCACAGGGCCAGTTCGTTCGCTGTCGTGGGCCTGCTGGGCGACGTCGATCATGTGGGTCCCCCAGTTCGTCACCATACCCTCGCACGTGTCGCGGCATCGCATCCAGCCGGGACGAGTATAGGCGCGGACCGGATGGACGCGGTCCACCGTGTACGGTTTCAGCGGGGCCGGGCCCACCCACATTTCGTAGTTCAGGCCCTCGGGGACAGGTTCGGGCACAGCGGACCCTCCGGCCACGTCGCCCGTGGGGACGCCCACCTCGATGCGTTTGATCCGACCGAGGTAGCCGTTGCGGACCAGTTCCGCAGTCTTGTGCATGTACGCATCGCTGCGGCACTCGCTGTCGGTCCGGAACGTGACGCCGTGCTTCTTGACGGCGTCGGCCAAGACGCGGCCCTCGGCGACGGAAAGGGTCAGCGGCTTCTCGCAACTGACATGCTTGCCCAGCCGGACCGCCGCCAGCGAGATGGGCACATGCCAATGGTCCGGTGTGGAATTCATGACCGCGTCGATGTCCGTGCGAGTCAGCACCTCGCGCCAGTCGGCGTAGGCGCGACAGTCACCGTTTTGATAGTGCTGATCCACCGCCTGCTTGGCCTGCTCCAGCCGCCACCGATCCACATCGCACACGGCGACCACTCGCGCGTCGGCGGAATTCAGGAACGGCTCGAGATTGGCGTACAGAGCTTGGCGTCCCATCCCGATCATCGCGATCGTGATCTGGTTCGAGGGAGCGTCCTTTCCCAGCACAGACGAGGGAACGATCGCCGGAAACCCGGCGGCGAGCCCCCCCGCCCCGATCGCGCGGAGAATTTGTCGTCGTGTGAACGTCGTGTCGCGATGGTCTGCATTCTTCATTGGAGTCTCCATGGACCAGGCCTTGAATTTCCTGCTGGTTCCCACAGAGTATCCGCTTCGCCGCTCGGTTTCAACCGCCCGCCGCAGCAGGCGTGCAAATCTTGACTATCCTGACCCCGGCGATATACTTTCCAGACGTTTCTATTAACCCCTTTCTAGAGAGGTCAGAATGCAACTGGTATCCAGGAAATCCCGGCTCAAGGGCGTCGTTTCGATCCCCGCCTCGAAATCCCATACGATCCGCGCCGTCGCCATCGCCTCGCTGGCCGAGGGCGACAGCATTATCCGCAATCCGCTCTGGTCCGGCGATACCGAGGCTGCGGTCCTGTGCTACCGGGCATTCGGAGCCAACATTGACACGAGCGATGACAAGGCCTGGAAGGTGACCGGCCTCGGCGGAAAGATCACACCGCCCAAAGAGACCATCGACGTGCTCAACTCCGGCACAACTCTTCGCGTCGCGATGGGCTCGGCGTCCCTGGCTGAGCCGGGTGCTGCGACGACCTTCACCGGCGACGAGCAGATCCAGAGCCGCCCGATCGCTCCCTTAATGCAATCGCTGGAGGAGTTGGGCGCCAAGTGTGTCAGCCTCAAGGGCAACGGCAAGGCCCCCGTCCGTGTTTGGGGCGGACTCCACGGCGGGCGGACCTCCATCGCCGCCTTCACGAGCCAGTACCTCTCGAGCCTGCTGATGTGCACGCCGCTGGCCCCGGCCGATACCGACATTGAAGTCACCCTGCTCAACGAGCCCGGCTATGTCCAGATGACCCTTGACTGGCTGGACAAGCAAGGCATTCAATACGACCGAGACGGCCTGCGGCACTTTCACATGCGGGGCGGTCAGAGCTACAAGGCCTACGACCTGCCCGTGCCGGCGGACTTTTCCAGCGCAACGTTCTTCCTGTACGCAGCGGCCCTGTTCGGCGACGGTGTCACACTCCAAGGCTTGGATTTCTCCGACAGCCAGCCGGACAAGGCGGTGGTCGATTATCTCCGCGCCATGGGGGCCGACATCGTCACCGACCCCGACGGCATCACCGTCAAGGCCTCGTCGCTCAAGGGTATCACCATCGACATGAACGCCACGCCCGACGCTCTGCCGGCGATGGCGGTCACCGCGGCGTTCGCCGAGGGAACCACCCGACTGGTCAACGTGCCCCAGGCCCGCAACAAGGAAACCGATCGGATTCGGTGCATGGCCGAGGAATTGACAAAAATGGGGGCTCAGGTCGAAGAACTGCCCGATGGTTTGGTCGTACATCACAGTAAACTCTCGGCGGCGCATCTCGACGGGCACAGCGACCATCGGATCGTCATGGCTCTGTCGCTGGCGGCGCTGGGGCTCGAAAAACCCTGCACAATCGAGACCGCTGAGGCGATCAAGGTCACATTCCCGGAATTCGTCACGCTGATGAACGCTCTCGGCGGAGACATGCAGATCAAAGGCGAACGATGAAGATCGTATTGGCGGGTCCCAAAGGCGCGGGCAAGAGCTCCGTGGCGGCCAAACTGGCCGAACGGACCGGCCTGCAGGCGATCGAGACCGACCGCCTGATCGAGGAGTGCTTCGAACGCGACACCGGCGAAAAGCACACCTGCCGGGAAATCTTCATCGAGCACGGCGAGCAGGTGTTCCGCGACATCGAGAGAAAGGTTGCGGTCCAACTGGCGGAAGCGGACTGGAAACTGATCGTGTGTGGGGGATCGAGCCTGCTGGACCCTGCCAGCCGACGCGCCCTGCGCAAAAACGCCATCCTGATCTACCTGACCGCCAACTCGGAAACGTTGTGGAATCGCATCGCCCAAGGCGGCCTGCCCCCCTGGTTGCGCGGCCCCGACGCCAGAACCCAGCTCGACAAGAACGTCGCGTACCGCGAGGAACTGCTGGGTCCGTATGCCGACGCGGTGATCGACACGAGCGACAAGACGCCCGAGCAGATCGCTGAGATCGCGGTCCAACACATCGTCGAGGAACTGACCATCCGCAGCCGGGCGGCCAACACCTACGGCGACATCATCCGCATCACCACGTTCGGCGAAAGTCACGGCCCCGCTATCGGTGCGGTTCTCGACGGGGTCCGGCCCGGCATCGATTTCTCCCCCCAGGAGATCCAAGCCCAACTGAACCGCAGACGCCCCGGCCAAAGCGAAGTGACCACGCCCCGCGACGAGAAGGACCAAGTCGAGATCCTCTCCGGCGTCTTCCAGGGCAAGACCACCGGCGCCCCGATCGCGATGGCCATCTTCAACCGCGACCACGACTCATCAAAATACGAAGGCATCAAGGATCTCTTCAGGCCGGGCCACGCGGACTTTACCTATTATCGCAAGTACGGCATTCGCGACTACCGCGGCGGCGGGCGGTCCTCCGGCCGTGAGACAGCCGGTCGTGTCATGGGCGGCGCCTTTGCTCGACAGGAACTGGCCAAGCGAGGCGTCCGGATCGTCGCTCACGCAGTCGAGATCGCCGGAATTGTGGCGAACCGGTGCGACTATGACGCGATCGAATCGAATCCGGTTCGTTGTGCGGACCCCGAGGCCGCCGAACGCATGGTCCAGGCGATCCTGGCGGCCAAGAACGACAACGACTCAGTGGGCGGGGTCGTACAACTCGAAATCCACGGCCTGCCGGCGGGCTTGGGCGACCCAGTCTTTCAGAAGCTCGATTCCCGCCTGACGGCCGCGATCATGACTCTCGGTGCGGTCAAAGGTATTGAGGTGGGCAAAGGGTTTGCCCTGACCCGGATGCGGGGCAGCCAATCCAACGACAACATGGCCGACGGCGGCTTCGTCTCCAACAACGCCGGCGGCATCACCGGCGGCATCTCCACCGGCCAGCCGGTCCTCCTGCGGATTGCGATCAAGCCTACCTCGTCGATCGCTAAACCCCAGCGGACTCTGGATACGAACATGCAGAACCAACCCATCGAGACCCACGGCCGACACGATCCTTGTATTGTTCCCCGCGTGATCCCGGTAATCGAGAGCATGGCGGCCCTGGCCTTGTTCGACGCCTGGGAAGTCCAGGACCGTCTCCGCCCCGGCTGGAATCGCTGATCGGATCGCGTGGTCCTCCGATCTGCGCTCAAGACTTCCGCCACGTCCACAAAACCAAAGACACCCTTGCAATTCGACGGGATTTCGCCTAGAAATGTAAGACAGAATTGATATTGCAAACCCAGTTGGATCAATAATCAACGTGCTTACAGGAGTATGCCCCGTGTTTGGATGTCATCTCGGACGCTTGTTCCAAGTCACCGTTGCCGGCGGTTCCTACCAGGAAGGCCTGACCAGCATGATCCAAGGAGTCCCGCCGGGAATCCTGCTGACCGAGCAGGAAATCTACGGCGACCTGCTCCTGCGAAAACCCGGTGCCGACGAATTGTCCAGCCCTCGTAAAGAACCGGATCTACCGGTGATTTATACAGGCGTCAACGCCGCCGACACGATCGAGAACGCCGGCAACAAAAACCACACCAACGGCACCCCCCTGACGATCCTGATTCCAAATCTGGACCGCCATTTCATCCACATCAAGCAATACCAGGACACCAACCGTACGCCCCGCCCGGGCCACGCCTCTTACGCCAGCTTCGTGAAGTACGGCCCGGATGACGACGCGATCGGCGCCGGCATCTTCAGCGGCCGGTATACCTCGACCATCGTGGCCGCCGGTTACGTGGCCAAGAAGATTCTCAAGAAGTGTGGCATCGAGGTTTTCGCCTACGCCAAGGAGATCGCAGGGGTACGGTGCCCCGAGGTCCCGCACGAAACCGCGCTGCGATCCACGAATGATTACAAAGCGATGCGCCATGCCCTGGACCCCTTCTACCAGGAGATCTACGTGAAAGGCCGCATCCACATGGAGATGCGGTTTCTGGAAAAGGCCGCGGTCCTGGCCCAGATCGAGAATGAGATCGACCAGATCCGCGACAAGACACCGCACATGACGGCCGAAGAGATTCGTGAACGGTTCGGTGTGCATCCGGTCGTCAATTGCCCCGACATCGACGCGGCCCAGGCGATGCTCGAAGCCTGCAACGCAATCTGCCGGCAGGGAGATTCCGCAGGAGGCGTGGTCGAAGTGGTCGTGTTGGGAGTACCGGTCGGTCTTGGCGAACCGGTTTTCGCCAAGCTCGACGCGGAGCTCGGCCGGATGCTGGGCATCGGCGCCGTCAAAGGCGTCGAGGTCGGTGCGGGCTTTGCGGTCAAGGACATGACCGGCTATCAGAACAACGACCAGATGCACGCCGTGGATGGCAAGGTGGGCTTCCTCTCGAACCACGCCGGCGGCATCACCGGCGGCCTTACCACCGGTCAACCCATCATCGTCCGCCTGGCGGTCAAGCCCACACCGACCATCGCCAAGCCGCAACAGACGATCGACAAGTACACACTGGAAAACACCGCCCTGGCGGCCATCACCCGTCGTGATCCGACGATCGTCGCTCGCATCTGGCCGGTCGCAGAGAACTACACCGCCCTGGTCATCCTCGACCACCTCATGATGCACTATGGCTACCAGGCGATCCGAAGCAAAGTCGAGCAGGCGTAACGGTCTCGGAAGACAGGCAACACGTTCGCTGAACCACGAAGGTCTTCACAGGCGAGGAGGGTGTTGGTTCTGGCACCGGCAGGCGTCTTCCCCATGCCCCCTTCGCAGACCGCAGAAATGGAATCAGCCCCGGGGAAACCCACCCCGGGGCTGATTGTCTGCTCTCACATCGCCGGCCCATGCTTCCTGCATAAGGCAACCCTCGCCCCCCCAATATCACCGCACCGTCGCACTGTATGGAACCGCCATCACGGCTTGTGACCACTCGGTCATATTCCCATAGGCATCCCTGGCCCGGACGCGGAAATGAAGTCCCTGGTTCGCCCGACCGATGTTGACCGTCGTGAACGTCGGCGTATTGATCCAACCGCTGCTGAATCCGCCCTGATTCTGTTCCTTCGGGTACTCTACGCAGAGGAAGAAATACTGGACACCGCCGCTGGCGTCGGTCGCCGTCGTGGCGGTCATCTGAACATAGAAGTCGAAGGGACCGCCGCCGCCGCTGATCTCGGTCGGCATGCCGTTCGGGTCGAACGTCATCGGGTTCGGAGTCGGAGGAGTCGTCTCCGTCGGCGTCTGCGTCGTCACGTAGGCCCAGCCGGACCACGGCGTCTCGTTCGTCCGCGACGAAAGGTCCCGTGCCTTGACGCGGTATGCATACCTCGTCGTGGGCGCCAGGTTCACGTCGGTATAGAACGGATCGTTGATCCAGCCACTGGGATGAGCGCCCGGCGTGTTGCTGTCGAAGTAATACTGCACGCCGCTTTCGTCGTAGGCGATCCGGGCCGTCATCGTGACCTGCGTCGGGGAATCCGCGACGATCGCCAGGATATACGGATCGGGCGTCGGCGGCGTCCTGTCGGCCCCGCCTGCAAACCGGACCTCGGACCACTTGGTCTCGTTGCCCAGAGCGTCGCGGGCCTTGACGCGGTACCCATATTCGATGTCCCTGGACAACCCGGTGTCCTTGTAAACCCGGCTCTTGATCCAGCCGCTGTCGTGACCGGTGCCGTGGACACACTCGAAGTAGTACTCGACATCCCAACCCCAAGCGTCGATCGCCTCGCGGGCGGTCATCTCGACGACGATGCTGCCGCCGAGGAGCGCGATGCCCGACTTCATCTTCGGGGCCTCTTCCCACTCGACCGGGTCCGGCATCGGCGGAGTCGTGTCCCGCACCAGCCAGCATTCCGAGAAGAAGGACAAATCCAACGTGTTGACGCGGGAATCGAAGTTGAAATCGGCGCCCTTACACCAGCCGCCGACCGGGATGCAACCTTCGTTGAGCCATTGCGTGGCGAACCGGGCGAAGTCTGCGAAGTCGATGATACCGTCATAGGCCAGATCGCAGAACTTGCAGGGCTCGCGGATCGCATAATGATAGCCCATATCCACTTGGCCCGAGTCTGGCGTGCCATCGGTGCGGGTCGTGTACCGGGACATCCCGGCCGCGGCGGCGGTGGTGCTGCCGGCATTGACGCACGGGCTGGCGGGACTCAGATAGAAATTGCCGAGCGGACCAGGCACAAACAACGGGTCGTTGGCCTTCGTCGGGATCCCGCGGAGGACGCCGTCGCCATAGACCAGCGTGCAACCGTTATCGACATAGACGTCGTTGGGCCCGACGATGATGTTGCTGTAGGACACATGGAGCTTGCCGCACTGGCGGTCGAGCTCAAAGCCCGTGCCCACGGCCAGTTCGGTCCCAAGACGGCCTCCGTTCTTCCAGAAGATGCTGTCGACGACCTTGGCGTCGCTGAAGGAACCACAGAACAGACCGCCGCCGAAGCCACTGGTGGTGTCCGTCGGGTTGCCCGGCGACGAGTTACCGACAAACGTGCAGTTGCGGATCGTCGGCGTGGCATACCAGTTCGTGGAGATGCCGCCGCCGTCGCGGAACGCCAGGTTGCTGAGGATCAGACAGTTCACGATGGTGGAGCTGTTCTCACCGCGGAGGTAGAGACCACCGCCGGAACCTTCGGACGAGTTGCCTGCGATGTTGCAGTCCTGTACCCGTGCGGTCGCAGACGAGAGGAAGAAGCCGCCGCCCATGGGTAGGACTCCCACGTCGGCCGTGGCGGTAGGATCGATGGTCGCCAGGTTGTTGCGGACCTCGGTGCCGCCGACGGTGATGTCGCCGCCCACGCCGGCCACGCCCGCGCCGCGAATTGCGACGTTCCTGACGATCTCGGTGTCATAGACCTTCGCCACCGTGTCGGCCAGGTACAGAGCGCCACCCGTGTCGGCTTCGTTATTCACAAAGTTGCAGTCCACGAACAGAACGCTGGCAGTGAACTCGGCCGCAACACCGCCGCCGAAGCCAACGTACGGATCCATGCGGAAGTTGGGCTGGCCGGCCGCCGGGACCGAGGCGCTGTTGTTGGCGAAGTTACAGCTGCGGAACGTCACCGTAGTGTCGGCCGCGCAGTAGACGCCGCCGCCGTAGCTGGGAATCTCGAACGGGATCAACGGTTCCGCGATCCGACCGTTCGCCTTCGTTCCGCCCTGTCCGGTCAAACCGCCGAAGGTCTGGTTGCCGCGGATGGTACACTCAACGAACTCGGCCTTGCACCTCTCATCGAGGAAGACACCGCCGCCATAGGCGGAATACCAGCGATAGTCACCGACGTAGGAGCCGCCGCCGATCGTGGCATTGTCGCCGCCGAAACTGACGTCCTGGTTGGCGAACGCCTGCTGAATCTGCATGGCGTAATCCCATTCCCAGAGGGTCCACAACTCTTCGTCGACCACTTCGGCCCCCAGGTTCTGGGGATCGATATTGATCGGCAACGACGGGGTATAGTTTCCACCATAGTTGGCCAGCCCCCCGTTGGCGACTTCGTTGCCGCCGTTGCCGCCGTTGCCGCCTTGAGCCGTGTTGTTTTCGATGATGCAGTTGATGAACAACGGGTTGGTGTCGGAAGCGCAGTAGATCGCGCCGCCGCGGGCCCAGCCGCCCCAACCGCCGCGACCGGCATTATGAGTGGCGTCAGCGTCGGCGCCGTCGCCACCGTTGCCTGCGGTGATCGAATTGTTCCGGATCACGCAGTTCTTGATCGTCGGGCTGGCGCCGGGCAGCAGGATCATCGCCGCGCCTTGAATTGGGGCGCCGTCGTAACCGTTCGGATGGCCGTTAGCCCGGTCTCCCGCCGTTCCGTTGATCGCGGTGCCGCCGAAGTTCTCCAATGTGAATCCGTTCAGAACCGTCCGACGGGTGGTGTCGCCGGTGAACAGCACGCCCACGCGACTGACTGTATTGCCGTTGACATTGGCAGGACCTCGGATCACGGTGGCAGCCACCGTACACGGATCGTGCGGATTTCTGGATGTGATGGTGATCGCCTTGTCCACAATCAACGCGATCTCGTCGTACCCGCTGTAGTAGGTGCCGGAATCGACCACGATTGTGTCGCCGTCCTCCGCAGCAACAACTGCCTTCTGGAGGGTGGTAAAGTCGCCCGGAATCGTCACCACGCGAGGCTGACGCTGTTCGAGCGTCACGGTCACGCGGCGATCCGCCGTCAGGGTGACGTAGTTCACCCGACCCGTCAGGGCGTCGTTGTCGGTGCCCGTCCACTTGACGACCTTCCAGCCGTCGTCGGGGAAGACCTCCAGTCGGATCACGTTGTTGGACGAACCTTCATATACCAACGCAAATGGCGGATTGATCGTACCGTGAACCATTCCATCGACGGCGGACGGCAAAACTTGGGCGGTCAGCGTGTAGAGCGTCACACCTTCTCGGTAATGGTAGCCCATATCCACGATGCCGGCGTCGCCCTTGCCGTCGGTTCGAGTCGTGCGATCGCCCAACCCAATGCTGGGCAGGTCGGCCGGACCGCTGCCGGCGTCGACCGCCGGGCTCTGACGTCCCTGCCCGGAGGCGGTTTGACTCAGATAGTAGCCAGCGATGAACATCGGATCAGCGCCGATATTACCGGTGCTCGGACTCCAAACCTCTTCGACCGGGTTCCAGCCCGGCAGTCTCGAGCCTTCGGACACGTAGATCGCAGGCCCGGAGTCGGTGAACAGGCGAATGCCGGCCAGGATGCCCGCGATCGCCTGATTGGGTTCGGACGCCTGGACCAGGGCCCCGCCGGCGCCGCCGACCAGGGTACGGAAATAAGCTGCCGTGGTCGTGTCCTGCCCAAGCTGGACCGCAATGATCCTCTTGCTGGGCGCCCGCGTCGCTGCGGAAGCCACGTCGGATAGCGTGTAGGCGTCGACGCCGGGCTCCGGATCGTGCGGCGGCGCGTCGCCGATCAGCACGATGACGCGATCGACCTCGCCGCCCCGCCAGCCCCCCAGATCGTTGCCGTCGATCGTCCTCATCAGGGCATAGTAGACGGAGTCGGGCGTATCGCCGCCGGAATCAGCCGGCGTCGTAATCGAATTGATCGCGCTGACGACGCGGTTGAGGTTGTCGCTGAACGGAAGGACGGCGCGATACGGATAATCCGAGGCGGTTCCGTAGGGACCGACCGTGCTGTTGAAATCCTTGAAGTCCACAACCGCGATACGATAATCCCGCACCTTCTGCCCGACCAGACCCACGATATCCGTCGCTGCGGTCTTGATCTCCATCATGTACCGCTGCATGGTACTGCTGGAATCGAAGACCAAAACCAGATCGAGCGGAGTATCACTGAGTGAGCATGGATCGGATGTCGGCTGCACGTCGCTGTAGGTCAGACGCAGAGACGATGGATTGGAACCATAGAGGAACCCATGGGTGACCGCGATCTGAGAACCTTGGGTATTGCTGCTGTTGCCCCAGATGATGGAGTTGGTGACCACCGCGTTGGAGTCGTAACCCACGAACAGACCGCCACCGTAGGCGTCGCCCAGGCCGTTGAGCACAACGTTGTCCGCGATCGTGCAGTTGGAGACGGAAATCTCGTCGCGCCAGACGGCCAGACCGCCGCCGTCGTGACCTGCGGCGTTGCCGTAGATCAAACAGTTGTGCAGCAGAGGCTCAACCGTCACATCCTGGTCATACCCGGTGAAGTAGATGCCGCCGCCGGAGTACATGGCGCGGTTGTCCGCAAAGACGCTGTCGCGGATGTCCAGGATCGAGTTGACACTGCACAAACCGCCGCCCCAGCCCTTGACGCCGCTGAAGGGGAAGGCCGCATCCAAAAGGATAAGGTTCGGATCGACGTTCGATTGGAATGCGCGGTTGCGATGTACGAGGGTATCGCTGATCGTGCCGGTCGAATCTGTCGCGTACAGACCGCCGCCGTGATACGCCTCGTTGTTGGCGATGTTGCAGTCGATGATCGTCAACTGCGACCTGGAGGACCAGATGCCGCCGCCGATGGCAGAACGGCTGTCCTCGATCCTGCACCGCAGGAACAGCGGGGCACAGTCGGCCTCGATCGCCACCGAGCCACCGTAACTGATATAGATGTCATCGGGCAGCGCCGCGGATATGTTCGTGTCGGCCACGTTGTTCTTGAAGACGCAGCCGATGAACTGCGGGTTGCTCGCGCTGCCGATGTAGACGGCGCCGCCGAAGTTCTCAATGTCCAAGTTTCGACTGGGAATCGGATCGGAGCCGCCGCCGACGCCGGAGACGCCGCCGTAGGTCCTATTGTCGCTGAAGTTGCAGTCGATGAACCGCGGTGAGCTGTAATACTCGATATACACCGCGCCGCCGTAACCGCTATACTTCCAGTAGTCGTCATAGTAGGTGCGAGGATCGTCGACCACGGTGTCCACGTCGGCCAGCAGGATCAGGTCGCCGTTGGCGTTGAACTCGCCCCACTCCCAACCATCCCACCAAGTGCGGATGTTTTTCTCGACCGATTCGGACATCATCCAGTTGCCGCCGCGTCCGCCTTGGGCACCCTGGTTACCGTTGCCGCCGTTGCCGCCGTTGCCGCCGATGGCGACACAGTTCTGGAACAGGCAGTTCTCGAAGGTCGGATTACTTCGGAAGCCGATGTACGCGGCGCCGCCGTAGGCCCAGCCGGCCCAGCCACCGTCGAAACCGACGGGGTGCTGTGTGGTTCCGTTGGAACCGTCGCCACCGTTGCCGCCGGTGATGGCGCAGTCGACAAACCGGCAGTTGCGTATCGTGGGTGAGGCACCGACAATGATCATGACGCCGCCCATGATGGAATCGCCCGGCGCGCCGTCATGGGGAGGAGGCGGACTTGTGATCGCATCGCCGTTATCACCGTTGGGACCGACCCAATTGACGTCGCCGATCGTCAGACCGTCAATCACCGTCTCGCTTCCGACGTCTACGATCTCGAACCGGTACCCGCGGAGGATCGTCGCAGCCACCACCTCGGGATCGGCGGGGTTGGAGCCGGTCAGCGTAATGTTTTTATTGCGAATCCGGATGTAGCTCCAGGGATAGATGCTGTTGGTGATTACCGGCCGGTACGTACCCGTCGGAACAACGACCACATCACCGTCGGCGGCAGCATCCACCGCGTGTTGGATGCTCATGTACTGTTGTTTACTGCCGACCACGATGACCTTGGGCTGGCCGAAGACGACCGAAACGCGCTTGTCCGGTCCGATGATCACAGTGTTCGTGGGACTACTGGACACGTCATCCGTGGTGCCGGACCACTGATTGACCCGCCATCCGGCCTCCGGTACCGCGGTGAGCGTAACCGCAGTTCCGGCGTAAAACTCGCCCGAGGTCGGAGACACGGTCCCATGACCACCGATGACCTCCACGCTCAGGGTATACTTGGGCATCGTCGTGTGGTCCTGGAAGTGGTAGCCCAAGTCCACAACGCCGGTGTCCTTCATGCCGTCGATCCGCGTGGTCAAATTCGCTAGGCCGGCCCCTGAGGCGGAGCTGCTGCCCGCGTTGATCGCGGGGCTGTTGGCGCCCTGCCCTGCGGCAGTCTGACTCAGATAGAAGCGCCCGAGCGGACCTTCCACGAACAACGGATCACCCAAAATGTTCGTCGAGTTGTGGTCCTGGCACGATTTGGCGAGAATGTCGCCGGCCACCGTGTCGAACACGCCACAATCGGCGGGCGTGTTCTCATAGAACAGGCTGTGTGTGATCGTCGCATCGGCGAAATCGACCTCTGCGACCGCATATTTGCTGTTTTTCACGAAAATTGAGTCGATGACCGTGGCCTTGGCGCTCCAATCGCAGAACAACGCGCCGCCCAGATTGCCGGCGGTGTTCTCCGCAAAGGTGCTGTTGACGATGGTAGGCTGCGCGAACAGGTTGCTCGACACGGCGCCGCCGTCACGGAAAGCGGAGTTGGATGCGAAGAGGCAGTTCCGCACAAAATGAGTGACCGTGCCACCGTCGGCATAGAAGCACACGGCGCCGCCGGTACCTTTGGCGCCGGTGGCCTGGTTGTTCGTGAACATGCAGTCGTCGATCTGGGCGTTCGCGGTGGCCAGCACCAGACCGCCGCCGACGTCGATACCGGCGCCGGTCTCCTTACGGGCGAATCGCCCACGATTGAAATAATAGGCGTCCGTAAGACTGGGCAACACGGTTGTGCCCGAAATTGTGATGGAATCACTGACGAGCACGTCGGAAGCCAGAGTCACGCCGCTGCCACCGATGGCGGTGTTGCCGCTGATGCTGCCGCCCCGGAGCTCGATACCGCCGCCGGTGATGAACAGACCGCCACCGCTCTTGGCCCGGTTGTTCAGGAAGTAGCTTTGCGTCACCACCGCATCGACGTTCTCCAGGTGAAGGGCGCCGCCCTGGGCGTAGAAGCCCTCGTTGGCGTAGTTGCCGCTGAAGATGCACGACTCGATGTTCAGGGAGAGGTTCCTCACAGTGGTGGAATCGCCGGTATCGTAGAAAGCGTCGATCGCGCCGCCGCTTTCGCCCGCCCGGTTGCCGGCGAACGCACAGTCGACAAAATACGCATCGCTCAGCAGGCGAATGGCGCCGCCGCTGTCGGCGGAAGTATTGCTCTGGAATTCGCAGTTGCGGAACGTCACATCCGTGCAGGAAGGCCCGATATACACGGCACCGCCCTCGGTGGAAAGACCGACTGGATAGACATCACGGACCTGGCCATCGACGATCCGCACTTGGGTGACGTTGACCGCATCGACAGGGATCTGGGGCGCCTTGTTGCGACTGAACTCCGTCGCGTTGGCGTCGATGGAACTGCCACCGACGAGGTAGACGGCGCCGCTGAGGTTCTCGACGAACTGGCAGCGGTCCAGATTGAGCTGATTGCCCGAGGCAAGATAAATCGCGCCGCCGGGGGCATAAAGACGGAACTCGTCGTCCTCGGTGGTGCTGCTCAAACCAAGCGACTCGTATGTGTATCCGGCGTATGCGCTGTTGGCCGTGAATTTGCAGTTGATAAACGTCAGGTTGGCGTCTTCCTGGTAGACCGCGCCGCCGGCAATCGTCCCGTTGACCGTCAGTTGGCCTTGGGCACCGGGACCGGCCGGATTGGGATACGGATCACTCAGGCCGCTGCCAGGACCATTCTGGCCGACCGCACCGACCGCACCGATCAAGGCTCGGTTGTTGGCGAATACGCAGTTCTTGAAGACCGCGTCGCTGCCGCCGCCGGCATAGACCGCGCCGCCGTGACCGTCGCCGGAGGCGTCGCCTGCGTCTCCGCCCCAGCTCTCGCGACCACTGCCCTGGTTGTCCTGGGTGCCGTTGCCGCCGTCGCCGCCCATGCCGCCGCGGGCGCTGCAGTTGCGGATGATGCAATCGACGAAGGTGGGCTTGCTGCCGCTTAGGCAGGCGATGGCGCCGCCATAACCGTTGCCGGAGGCATTTCCGCCGTAACCGCCCCAGTAGCCGTCCTGATCAGAACCCGGCGGGATGGAACGACCACTGATCCCGTTACCGCCCTGGGCCGCAACAACCTGGCAGTTCTCGATCACGCACTTCTGGAACGTGGGCGAGCTGCCGTTCTCGCAAAGGATCGCGCCGCCGTAACCGGTGCCGGTGACATTCTGGCCCCAGTTTTCCCACCAAGGCGGAGAATCATCCTGAGGATCATACGGAACCGGTTGGGAGGGCTGGCCGCCGCCGGTGATGCCTACCGTACCGATCCAGTATCCGTTGCGGATGGTCACGCCGGTGATCACGCAGTCGGCGGTCTCTCCGTTGTGGAAATGGAACGCGCGTTTGCGGGTGAACCGGCTGCCCTGGCAATCAATGACCGTGCTGGCCACCACCGATGGATCGTTCGGATCGGTGGACATGATGCGAATGTTCTTGCTCTGGAGATCGATACCCTCCGGGTTGGAAATATAGTAAACCCCTGCGCTAAGAATGATGTTCGTGGCACCGGGACTGGCCGCCAGGACCGCATCCTCAATGGTTCGATAGTGCGTCGGAACCAGCAGGTTGCGGGTCACGGCCAGCTCGAACTCGACGGTGACAAACTTGTCGGCGCCACTGTCCATCGTCACGACCGCGGTGTTCTTGTTCCAGGACGGATCGACGTCGGTGCCGATCCACTGGCGGACGCGCCAGCCTTCCTCGGGAACCGCGGTAAGGGTCACTTCCTGGAACTCATGGTATAGACCGGTCATCGGGGTGACGGTACCATGGCCGCCGACGATGGTGACCGTCAGGTTGTACCGGCCGGGACCGGGGTAATGGAAGCCCATGTCCACCTGGCCGGAATCGCCACGATTGTCGGTCCGCGTGGTGTACCCAGCCATGCCGACCTGGTTGGCCTTGGCGCTACCGGCATCGACCGCCGGACTGGTCTGGTTTTGACCGGCGGCCGTCTGGCTCAGGTAGTACGAAGCCACAAACAACGGGTCGGCATCAATGTTGCCTTCGAGCCAGTTGAGCGTCCGCCCCGGCTCGATGTGGACGCCCGATCGACCTCCCTGGACGTCGCTGAACTTGACAGTCAGAACCGCCGGACGTGGCAGGTATCTCGGATCGTCCTTGCTGCCGATGGCGATCTGGTTGCCGAAACGGCCCTGGTTACCCCAGAGAATGCTGTCGGTCAAAATTGTCTTGCTGCTGTGCGTACAGAGCAGACCTCCGCCGTAGCCAGCGCTGCTGTCGTTTGGATCGGAAGCGGTGTTTTCCACAATCGTGCAGTTGCTAATCAGCAGACCGGTGTCCCACTGGGCGCTGACGCCGGCACCTCCGCTCCAGGCGCTGTTGCCCTTGATCAGACAGTTCTGGAGCCTAGGCAAACCACCGGCAAAGTACAGACCGCCGCCGATGCCGCGGACCATGTTCTCGCTGATGAACGAGTCCCGGATGACCGCATCGGAGGACAGGCAGTACAGACCGGCGCCTGAGCCGCAGTCGCGGTCGCCGAGCGTGGCGATGTCCGGAGGTGTAAATGGGTTGTTTGGATCGAACATGGAGTTCGGATCGTTTGGATCAGGCCACTGATCCGAGGGTGGCCACGTGGATGGATCGTTCGGATCAGGGGTGGGCGCTGGTACGTAGACCGTGATCGCCGTGCCCAGAGCCGTGTTGCCCCGAACAATGCAGTTGGTGATTTCCGGCGCGCCGCCGCTCCAGTAGAGACCGCCGCCATGCTCGGCCGTGTTGGTGCGGAACGTGCTGTCGACGATGTGAACATCCGTCTGGTTGCCGTACCAGTACATGCCGCCACCGAAGGCCGCGACGTTGTTCTCGAAGCGGCTTTTGTTCACGCGGATCGAACCGCCATTGAAGAACTCCTTCGCGTCGTCGTCGAAGATGCCGCCGCCGTAGATGGCGCCGCCCAGACCGCTGGCATGGCTGGCGGCTTGGTTGTTCGTGAAGGTCGAATTGTTCACGTCGAGGTCGCAGCCGTACCAGAGATAGATGCCGCCGCCGTCGCCGGATGCGGTGTTGTTCAGGTAACTGGTATTACCCGCCGTGAGCGAACAGGCGGTACCAAACGCCTGGGCGCCGCCGTCGCGGCCGGCGGTATTGCTACGGAAAGTGCAACGATCCAGGACACTCACGCAATTGTCGAAGTAATACTCCGCACCGCCGTTGTCGACCTGGGCCGAGTTGGAAATCAGGGAACAATTGGTCAGCTTGACAGTGCAACCGGTGCTGTAGAGGACGGCACCGCCGAAGCTGGTGGTCGTGCTGCGGACATAGGACCCGCCGCTCCCGGCCGCGGCGTCACCGCCGCCTGCACCGCCATCGCCAGCGGGGGCACCGTTGCCGCCATTGCCGCCGACGCCGCCTGCGGCGCCATCGCCGCCGACGCCACCGGGGCCGCCTGCGCCGCCGGCATATTCAACCGTCACGCCGCCGGAGATGGCTTGGCAGCCACTGATGGTCGTGTCGGACATTTCAATCTGGCAGTTTTCACCAAAGAAGATGGCGCCACCCCAAGCCATGGTTCCGTTGCGGCCTGTGTTGCCGCCAGCACCGCCGGGGCCGCCGGCACCGCTGGTGCCATCGGGGCCATCGGCTCCCGGCGCACCGTCCGGCTCGCCAGCACCGCCGGCACCACCGGCACCACCCGTACCGGCGTTACCACCGGCGCCACCGGCACCGCCGGCACCGCCAGCAGCACCGAGGCCTTGTCGGACTGTGGTGTTCTGAATCGTACAATATTTGATGATCGGCTTGCAGTTGGGACCGAAATACATCGCGCCGCCGAGCGCGTCACCGCCATCGCCGCCGTTGCCGCCAGCCCCGCCGGCGCCACCGGCGCCACCATTACCACCGGCACCACCGTTGCCACCGGCCCCGCCGGCGCCTTGAGTGCCATCTCCGACTCCGTCGCCGCCGTCTTGACCATCTTGGCCGGCTTGGCCGTTTTGACCGGCCTGGCCGTTCTGACCGGCCTGGCCGTTGCCGCCGGCCCCGCCGTTGCCGCCGGCGGCGCTGCAATCAATAATCGTGCAATGCAGAATTGTCGGAACACTGTTGGCATCAAAATAGAATGCGCCGCCGTAGCCTTGACCGCCTTTACCACCGTTGTAACCGGGGGCGCCGGGCGCACCGTCGGCACCGGGCGCACCGTCGGCGCCGGGCGCACCGGGCTCGCCGGGCGTTCCGTTGGCGTTTGGATCCGCCGCCTCATCCGGAGCGGCCGGAGGGTCCAAAGCAGCAGGCGGATCCGCCGGGTCCGGGGGTGCCGGGTGATCCGGTTGGGCCGGATGTACAAACGTACCTGGGGCACCGTTGAAACCGATGGCGGTGCAATTGCGAATGATCAGGTTCGATAGGGTCGGGCTGCTTCCGTTGAAGCAGGCAATCGCGCCGCCGAGAGCGTCGGCGCCGGAATCTCCGGTATCGCCGGTGGGAGCACGGGTGCCCCACTCATGGCCGTTTCCGTTTTGGATGGTGAAGCCGTCGATGACCGAATCGGGTCCCTCGCCCTTCTGGAATTTGAAGGCGCGTCCCTGGCCCTGGCAATCGAGAACGGTCGTGGCCACGCAGGCCGGGTCGTCCGGGTTATCGCTGGTCAAAGTGATCGCTTTGCCGTCGAAATCGAGCGTGCCGTTCAGACGGTAGGTGCCGCGTTTGACAATGATCGTATCGCCGTGGGTCCGCGCCGCCGCGATCGCCTGCGCGATGCTGGGGAATTGGCCGGGAACCTCAAGAGTCCGCGGCAGCGTGAAGCTGACCGTCACTTCCTTGTCAGAAGTCATCGTCACGGTGTTGGTCAGAGCCCAGCTGGCGTCGTTGTCGGTTCCCTTCCACCGATCAATGATGTACGGGCCGACCGGGATCGCGGTGACGGTGACAATCTGGCCTTCGCGATAGAGCTCGCCTCTACGGTGTTCCGGTTGGATCCTACAGGTGTCCGTGCTACCGGCAACCGGGTATTGACCCTGGACACGCGTGATCAGACGGTACAACGGGATCTCTTCGAACTCCACCTGAATGGCGACGGGCCCGTGAACCACAAACGTTTGGCTCAGATTCTTCGTCGTGTCGTCCGCCGTGCCGACCCACCGTTTGATCCTCCAGCCCTCCTTGGGCTGAGCCTTGATCGTAACCACTTCGAATCGTCGGAACGAACCGTTGTTCGGAGTAACCGTGCCACCGGCGACATTGGGATCCACGGGATTGCCGGCCGCGTCAATCACGGTGACGATCAGCGGATAATAGACCGCGGGCGCGGCCACGTAATGCGCGCCCACGTCGAGCTTTCCGGCGTCTGCGACGCCATCGGTGCGTGTGGTCATCTGCGCCATCTGCGCCGCCAGGGACCCGTCGATATCCGACGTACCGGCATCGACGCAAGGACTGTCGCCAAGCTGTCCGGCGGCCGTCTGGCTCAAGTAGTAGACCCCATCGGGGCCCTGAGTGAACATCGGATGGGCGTGGAAGTTGCCGTCGCCGCCGTCCTCGGTGTCCTCGATGCAGGAGTACGTGGCGGTGCAACCGAACAGGTCGTCGCCATTACCCCACAGAATACAGTTGGTGATCGTCGGATTGGAGCCGTCGAAGGCCCAGATGCCGCCGTCCCGCGAGGGCGTGGTATCGTCCACAACGATCGTGCAGTGGGTGATCGTCGGCGAGGAGGCGACCAGATCGATTTGGCCGCCGCCGCCCACGGCCGAGTTGTTCAGGAAGAAGCAGTTGCCGATCGAAGCGGAAGCGTTGTACATCGCCAGGCCGCCGCCGGCGCTCATGGACCGGTTGTTGCGGATGACGCAGTCGATGATCGTTGGCGTAGCCTCTTCGATGTTCAGACCACCGCCGACACCCGCGGCGTCGAACACCACGTTGTCGCTGATGACGCAGTTGCGGATCAGAGGCGAGCCGCCCAGACAGTCGATGCCGCCGCCGAAAGACCGCGCGTGGTTGTTGGCGATGATGCAGTCGGTGATTGTGGGCGAAGCGTTCTCAATGCGGATACCGCCTCCGTTTTCAGCAACGCCCCAGCCGATCGTGAAACCTTTGAGGACCGAGTCGCGGCCCTCGCCATGGGCGAAAGTCACGATAGAACCCTGCTTGGCCAGACCGAAGAGGATCGCGCTGTGGGGATACAGATTGGGGTCTGAAGGGTTGGTGATGTCGCCGCTTCGCAACGTGATCGCCTTGCCCTTGAAGTCGATCAGTTCGAGAAAGAGGGTGTTTCCGGTCCTGCGACCTTCGGCGATCAAGGTGTCGCCGTCGTTGGCGTCGTCGATGGCCTCCTGGATCGAGTAATAATAGTTGTCCGGGTTGGTGGGGTCTTTTCGGGTGTTGATAACCCTACCCAAGGTCCCACCGGGCACGGCCGCCAGAGCTTTGGCCACGTTGAGCCGTCCATGCGACTGGCACAGGCCGGGGACGACCTTATCGGTCGTCTGCATCAAGACCTGCTTGACCTGGTGGTGCGACAGCGCAGGGTACTTGGTCCACAGAAGCGCTGCGGCTCCGCTGACGTGGGGCGCCGCGACTGAAGTGCCGGAGAGTGTGCCATATTCGGCGGTCAAACCGGCGGCGGTCATCGCGTCGGTCGCCTTGGTCGGCATGGTGCTGAGCACCCCTTCGCCCGGCTCGGCCAAATCCACTGAGCGTACGCCGTAATTGGACGTCGTGGCCATCTGGTCACGATTGTTGGTCGCCATGACCGAGATCACGTTGTACAAGGGATAGCAAGCCGGATAGATCGGCGTGTTGTCGGTGTTGATCCCGCCATTGCCCGCGGCGGCGACGACCAGAACGCCTTTCCTTCCGGCCGCTGCGATCGCATCATATAAGCTCTGGCTGTATTGGGGACCGCCCCAAGAGGCGTTGATGATCTTGGCGCCCATGGCGGTGGCGTACTGGACGGCCGCTACCGCGGCATCCAGGTTCACACCGTCTCGGTTGGCGACTTTGCAGATCATCAGGCTGACGTTCCAGGAAACGCCGGCGATGCCGACGCCGTTGTTCGAGGAAGCGCCGATAATGCCTGCGACGTAGGTGCCGTGATAGACGTCGTCGGCCACGTTGGCGTTGTTGCCCAGGAAGTTGAAACCCGAAACGTCATCAATGTAACCATTGCCGTCGTCGTCTTCGCCTTGCTTACCGGAGGCTTCCCTTCGATTCGACCAGATGTTCTTGAGGTCGGGATGGGTCGCATCGATGCCGGTGTCCAGCACTGCGACAAGCAGATCCTTGTTGCCGGTGGTGATGTCCCAGGCCTCGGGGGCGTCGATGTCGGCGTCCACGAGCCCCCCTTCCTGACCGGTGTTGTCCAGGGCCCATTGATCCTTGAAACGAGGATCATTGGGCGTTCGGCTGAGTTGGTATCGATAGTTTGGCTCGGCATAGAGCACATTCGGAGAGGCGGCGAATCTCATCACCGCCTCGATGGTCGAGGTGCCCTTAGGCAGCTTGACGAGGGTTAGACCGGGAACCACATCGTCGTACTGGCCCGCCACCTCGGCACCCGGGACCAGACTCTGGGAGATCACCGACCTACGGGCCCGCGTGGTCAGAGGACCGATCAGGTCGGGAGCAGCCGCGGACGGGGCATCCAAGTCCCCAAAACGAACGAGCAAGGCATCGCTCCTGGGAGAAACCACGCCCTGCTGTTCAAAGACGATGTCCGAGAAAGAGAAAAGGGAGAGTTCGTTCGCTGCTGCCAAGCCCATCTGCACGCAGACGATCAGCATGGAGCTGATCATCAGTCGCCAGGCGCTCGGTCGCTCCTGAATCTGCTCTGTCATATGGCTACTTCCGTTCAACTATGCCCAAGTCCGTACACTGACTGTATAGAGTACCCCTCGCGTGCAGACTATCGTCAAATCCGCGTCGACACTGAACTTACCGCCGCAATCCGCTGAGAACCGGTTCCTCCATCGCCGCGATCGCTTCCTGCTCGGTTTCCTCCTGCAGAATGATCGTCGGCTTGACAAGGATCAGCAGGACCTTCTGGTCGCGGACGCTGCTGCGATTGGAGAACAGACGTCCGAGAATCGGGATCTTGCTGAGAATCGGGACACCGGCCTCCTTCTCGACCTGAACCGCCAGTTTGTGACCGCCCAGCAGGAGGGTCCCGCGGTCCGGCACACTCACTCGCGTCATCACGGTGGCCTGTTCCAGCTCGGGAACGCTCACGTGCGTCGTGACTACGTCGTTGGAGTCGTCGCCGCTGTCGTCGCTGGTGTCGTCATCGTCGTCGTTCTCCTGCTCGATCGCGTGCCGGGCGAATCCCAGCAGGTCTGTCTGGTTCGTCACAATATTCAGGAGGACGTACTTCTTGTCCTTGGAAATCGTGGGTGTAATACTCAGCGTGCTACCCACCGGCAGGAAATTGACGTTCTGATAAGTGCCGGAAAGCCCGGTGGTCCCGGTACCGGAGGTGCCCTGGAACACGCCCTGCGTCTCCGTCGGAGGCAATGCGTAGGACACCATGCTCTGCAGACTGAACGAGGCGGACTCACCGCTAAGAACCGTCAGTTTCGGCGCCGCCAGGGACTTTGAATCGGTCCTGGCCTGGGTCGCCCTCAGCAGGAAGGCCACCTGCAAGTCATCGAGAACCGAGCCGTACCCACCGGTGACGCCCATCCCGGGATTCTGGCTCGTAATGTTGCCCAAGTTTCCGGTGACCCCCGAGGCGATGCTTGGAGCCGCTACGTCATAGGAACCTTGGTTGAAGGTCCCCACACCCCATTTACCGCCAAAGTTATAACTGAAATCCACGTCCAATCCGATATCTTCGAGGAAATTCTCGGTAACCGCGAGGAATCTGGCTTCAATGGAAACCTGATGCCCCAGAGCCTTGCGGAGTTCGTCCAGCAGAATCTCGATTCGCTTGTGCACTTCCGGCGTCTGATAGATCGCCAGTTTCTTGGGGCTTTCCTGGGGGAAGATCGTGATCGTACCCAAGGCGGTATCCGGATAGAGATCATACCAGCTTTCCGGATCGATGCTCTGCTCGATCAGGTCTCGCAGGCCATAGGCCATCGACATGCTTTGGTAACTGGTGTTTCCACCCATGCCTCCCATCATTCCCATGCCGCCCATGCCCATGCCGCCCATACCACCCATCATACCTCCGCCATAGCCCCCCATGCCGCCCATGCCGCCGCCCATCATGCCGCCGCCGTAACCTCCCATGCCGCCCATGCCGCCGCCCATCATGCCGCCGCCATAGCCGCCCATGCCCCCCATCATGCCTCCCATGCCGCCCATACCCATGCCGCCCATGCCGCCGCCCATCATGCCACCGCCATAGCTTCCCATGCCGCCCATACCCATGCCGCCCATGCCCATGCCGCCCATGCCCATGCCGCCCATCATCCCCATCCCACCCATCATTCCGGCCATTCCGCCGTAATTGGCAGGGGGACTTACGAGATCCGAAACGTCATAGACACGGGTTTCCATCCTCTTCTGGGGAAGACCGGCGCGAGTCGCAACCGTGATCACGCCTCGGTTGATGACGTAGTCTACCCGGTAATCCGGTCCAGCCAGAGGATCGGTCAACGCGCTTACCATGTTGTCCAAAGCCGTCCCCAGGCGAATGCTGGGCGGACCATCGAAATCGACGGGGCTGGAAGCCTCAATGCTGGCATTCTCCTGCAGGTCGCGCCACAACACAACAATGTTCAGCGGAGGATCGATCGAACGACGCAGGATCTCAAAGGCCTCTCGGGCCGGCGTCTGCTGCGTGATCGCCGACAGGTCCACTTCCTCTTCGAGCTGCTCATACACTCGGGTGTTGGATGGATCCAACTGGAACGGCGCATCGGGTTTTCGTTTCTCGACGATCTCACGCCAGTCCTTCGGATAGGTGATCTCATCCGCGTAAGGGATGGTCGCCTCGTCCGTGCTGAGCTTGATGTCGGCCGTCTGTCGGCGGTCGAGTTTCTCCTGCTCGAGCTGCTTGCGGAAGTAAATCATGTCCTCGACCATGTCCTTCATCGTCAACGCTTCGTCGTTGAGCGGATCGATGACCAGAAGAGACTCAAGCTGGCCGAGGGAGGCCTCGTATTGCTGTTGTTTCCAGTACGCCTTGGCGCGGGTCATCAGCTCGGCAATCCTCTGCTGACGGTCCTGGTCGGCCTTTTCCCGCATCCGCCGGTTCGCCTCGGCGGACTCGCGGAGCCGCTGTTCAGCCTGTTGACGTTCCTGTTCGGCTTGGGCCTCGGCGATGTTCGCAGAGGTCTCGTTCAACCGTTGCATGTGCTGTTTGTATAGCTCGTCGCCCAGATAAGCCTGATACTGATTGACGGCTCGCACCGCACCGTCGATGTTGTCCCTGGCGGCAACAAAATCACCCTGGGCCATCAACTTCTGAGCCTGGTTGACGGCATTGTTCACCAGATTCTCGACGTAACTGCGAATCGTATTCCTGCGTCGGTTGATTTCATCGACGAAGGAACCGCTCTGCCCGGCAGTCGGTTGCTCGGCGAAGGTCGGATTCGACGGAGTCTGCATCGGAACCATGCGAGGGGCGGAGGTCGTCGCAGTTCGGGTCGTCGGGGCCGGGGTAACATCCTGGTTGGCCAGTTGGACATCGATCTGGGCAACATAGTCCTCAGGACGCAATCCTGGCGGGGCCGAGATCAGACCGCTGGCAGCCACCTCGGCAAAACCCTGACGCGCCGCCACCAACTCGCCCTGGATATAGAGTTCGCGGCTGCGATGGTACAGCTCCTGGATGCGTTCCCGCTCGCCCTGCCCGGCGGGCGTGGCCTGAGCCCGGAAATTCGAGGGCCGCGAGACCGTGCCGGCCGCTGGCATCGCCTGGGCCGACACATCGGCCAAAGTCATCGGGCGGGCCGCCGCCTTGCCAGCCTCGGCCAGTTGAATCTCCGCCAGATATCCGCGGATCTCCTCCGCCATCGGCGCCGGAGTCAATGGACTCTGAAGAACCTTGTTGAAGCCCTCTTGGGCCGTCTTGAGGTCGCCGTTCATGTAAGCGGCCTTGCTCGTGAGGTAGGTTTCGGCAATCCCCTTCTTGTACCGTTCCAGCGCCTCGCCTGCGCCGGGTTGGACGACTTGGGACAACTCGTCAGAAGCAGTGGTGACGACGGAGGCAGGTACCACCGTGCTGCTCTGCGAGGGCGCAGTGATTCTGTCAGCAGGAGAAGTCGCGGAAGGACCGGTCTTGTTCAGCAGAGTTGTGATTTCCTGACGTTCTTGAGGAGTCAGGAATTCACTGTCGCGGATGCTTTCAAGCTGCGCACGCGCAGCGGCAAATTCCCCCTTGTGGTTCAGTTGTTCCGCGGTCTGACGGGCGTCCGTGATGCGTTTGCGTTCCGCCACGGCCTTGGCGGCCTTGTCCCGCAGAGAGGCAAGCTTGCGCTGCTCGAGCGGGTCCAGATACTGCGAGTACTTCTGAGCCGCTTCGAAGGTCTTTTCTGCCTCACTGTAGTAGCCGCGATCGTACTGCTGCTGACCGACCCCCATAATGTGCTGAACCATGGGACGCAGCGTGGCGACCTCATCCCCCTGCGCTGCCGGCGACGGAGTCACATGTACAAGACATGCCGCGGTAAGCGAGACCAACGCCAGAATTGTCGAAAGGGCCCCCTTCCGCACAGACTTTGCGTACACACTTAGCCTGTCCAAAACCTAACCTCCTGCCTATAATGTCGTCACCCTCTTATGGGAAAACCTGTTACCGTAGCTGGTTGTCAAAACCTCCACCGTAAGGATGTAGGACAGAGTTACGACTTCAATCTAGTAAAATAGCTACTTTTTTGCAAGGGAAAAATCTCCCCCCAGATTGTTTGACCGATAAAATCAGAATCGTCTCCAGTAGAACCCAGGATCGCTCCACAACAGCGGGCAAATTGAGGCACCAAAAATGAGCACAGCAATCCCCTCTTCCGACGACACCCCCGACAAGATCGAGAATTCGGCGTTTCCAGGGCAGAAAACGCTGATCCTAGCGGTCGAGACTTCCAGCCGCATCGGCTCGGTAGCCTTGGCCTTCGAAAACCGATTGATCGAGGAGTCGATTTTTGCCAGTCCGATGCAACACAGCGCCGAGATCTTCCCGGCCATTCAGAACCTGCTGGCGGGACAGGGACTGGCTCCGAAGGACATCGGCCAGCTCCACATCGCCATCGGTCCGGGCAGCTTTACCGGACTGAGAATTGCGGTAGCCATGGCCAAGACCATGCACCTGGCGCAGGGCACGCCGATCGTCACCGTGGATTCCCTGGATGTCGTCGCAGCCAACCTCGGTCCAGGAACGGGAGAATCGATCGATCGAACCATGCCCCATATTCCCGAGCTCCCCAATAGGATTGCCGCCCTCTTCGACGCCAAGCGAGGCCAGTTTTACGTCAGCATCTATGACCGAGTCCCCGCGCAAACCGACGTGTCAGAGAACCCTGGCGACCCTGATTATCGGATCCCGGCACAGGGAGGCGGCATGTGGCTCAAGATCCACCCTGCTTCTCTCTTGACCGCCCGGGAAATCGTCGAAGGTTTTGGCGAAAAAGCCCCCCTGGGCGTTGTCGGCGACGGCTTGCTTTACCACCTCGAGGAGTTCACCCGGGAGGGAATCGTCGTACTGCCGAAATCGGTTTGGAGTCCCCGAGCCGCCAACGTCCACCGCCTTGGGTGGCAAAAAGCTCAACTCCGTCGGTTCGCGGACCCGTTGGCCCTGACGCCTTTCTACCTCCGCGGGCCGCAAGTGACCCTGAAGCGAAAACTTTGACCGGCGGAATTGCCGCCGGAACCGCTTCCTTCCAACGCCCCTTTCCGAGCACAACCCCGGTGGATTTGCGCAAAAAACTCTTGCTGCCTATTCCCCTGTTTCGCACATTCTGGTATAGCATGGTCAGACAATGGGCATCCTATCGTTAGACCCTCTACGCGGTGATGCGTTGTAGCCTGTGTAGCCGGCATGCCCTTTATCACTCAGGACTCCTACGAAAGGAAGGTAGTTCAATGAACATCTACATCGGGAATCTTGCCCCCGACACCACCGAGGACGAAGTGAAGGAAGCCTTCGCTGCGTTCGGCGATGTCGCATCGGTCAAGATTATTCGAGACGGCGCCACAGGCGAATCTCGAGGGTTCGGTTTCATCGAGATGCCGAACGAAGAGCAGGCCAAAGCCGCAATTGCCGGTATGAACGGCAAGGAGCTCAAGGGAAATGCGCTCCACGTCGAGCAAGGCCGTGCCAAGGCGACGCCCGGCGGTTTCGCGGGCGGGGGCGGTGCCGCCGGTGGCGGCGGCAGACGACCCAGCGGTGACCGCGGCGGATCTCGTGGCGGTGGACGCCCTGGCGGCGGGTATCGCGGCGGCGGAGGCGGCGGATCTCGCGGCGGTGGACGAGATCGCGGTGGGGATCGTGGCGGTTCGCGTGGCGGCGGCGGAAGGCCCCGCTATTGAGTATCGTCAGCGGATTGTCCCTTGACGGCGATTCGCCTGTGGCTTCGTCATCGACAGCGAAAAGGCGATTTCGACCGTCCCAGGCACATATACCGCGATGGACACTCCCAGGCGGCGGTCTCCCTGCTGGTGACCGCCGCCTGCTTTTTTGACTCATAACCCTCAGGCTTCGAGTCCGGGCGGACGCGTTTCAGCGAGGTGTCTTGCCGTCCGGCAAACACGGATCGTCCCGCTTACCCCAGGATGACAGAAAAATGTTTGGCAAGAACCGACAGGGACGGATATACTCCTTTGCTTGTTCTGAAACAGTCAGTCCTATTTCTCTTGGGTCGCTGTTGAAATGATTCTGACGCAGATACTGCAGCCAACGTGTGTGAAGGTTCCGCTGGACGGCAAGGACAAATACGCGGTCATCACGGAACTGGTGACCGTTCTCGATGAGAACAAACTGATCCAGAATCGCCAGACTGTTCTGGACGCGGTGTTCACCCGCGAACAAACGCGGAGCACCGGCATCGGCTCGGGGATCGCGATTCCGCACGGCAAATGTACCGCCGTCAAAGAATTGGTCATGGCCTTGGGAATCGCCGCCAGTCCGCTGGACTTCGACAGCGTCGACGGCAAACCGGTGTCCATCGTGATCCTTCTGGTTTCGCCCCAGGATCAAACCGGACCGCACATCCAGGCTTTGGCTCGGATCAGCCGATTGATGCTCGACGAGGACTTCAAATCCGCCCTCGAAAAGGCGCCCTCCTCCGAAGCCGCCTACAAACTCATCAGTGAGCGAGAAACACAGTAGACTCGAAACCGCTCAGTTCTTTTCCCACAGGACCAGCCCCAGTTCGAACGGGTTGCTCTGGTCAGGATGGTGGGGCAGGACCCGCACGGCCACTCCGTGCCGGCCGGCTGCCCGGCACTCCATCCGACCCGTAAACCAGTGGTCACCGTCTTCGCCGGACTTCTGTTCGTAGGCCATCGGAAGCGCCATCCCCTCGCGAATGTTGCCCCAGGAATCCGTCGGACCGTGATAGAGTTCGACGTTGACCTCCTCAGGACGGACCCGTCCGAGTCGGATCAAAGCTCGCACGGTCAGTTCCGTCCCCACCTTCATCTGCGGTTGACGCGGATTGAGTTCTTCGCCCCCGTCGTTGTTGCCGGAGTTGAGCGTCACTTCGCGTACCGCAAATTCCTGCCACGCATGACGAATCTCCGACTTCCACCGGGCGAGGGCCTTGGCCCGATCCATCGAATCGCTGGTGAAGTGATGATATCGCGTGGCCGACGGGCAGTAAAACCGACGGGTGTACTCCGCCAGCATGCGATGAGTGTTGAACCGAGGGGCGACATGCTTGATGCAGGCCTTCATCCTCTGAATCCAGGCCCGCGGAAGGTTGTCCGGCGAGCGGTTATAGAACAGCGGAACAATTTCGTTCTCCAACACGTTGTACAACGCCTGGGACTCGACCAAGTCCTGGTATTCGAGATTCTCGTAGTTCTCGCCGGATCCGATGACCCAACCGCCGTCGGGGATGTAGCCTTCGCACCACCAGCCGTCCAGCGTGCTGAGGTTCAGAACGCCGTTGGCCGCGGCTTTCATGCCGCTGGTACCGCTGGCTTCCATCGGCCTTCGCGGGTTGTTCAACCAGACATCCACGCCGCGAACCAGGAAACGCGCGACGTCGATGTCATAATCCTCCAAAAAGACGATCCGTCGCCGGACGGGATCTTGCGAAGCGAAGCAGACGATGTTGCGAATGATCTCCTTACCGGCGTTGTCCTTGGGGTGTGCTTTGCCTGCGAAAATGAACTGGACGGGCCGCTCGGAATCGTTGAGCAACCGGAGCAGGCGATCCGCGTCCCGCAGGAGCAGATCGCCCCGCTTGTAGGCGACAAACCGACGGGCAAAACCAATGGTCAGCGCCTCCGGATCAAGGATCCCCTCGGCTTGCCGCAGTTCCCCCTGGCATGTCCCACGTCGCTGCATCTGGGCCATCAGCCGCTTTCGGGCGAAAACGATCAACCGGTCTTTGCATCGCTGGTGCGCGCTCCAGAGTTCCTCGTCGGGAATGTGATCCACCTGGTCCCAGGCCGACTTGTCGAACACCGTGGACGACCAGGTGGGACCGAGATACCGCTCGTAGAGGGCGGAAATCTCGTCCGCCAACCACGTCTTGAGGTGAATGCCGTTGGTAATCGCGGTGATCGGGACTTCCCGAGACGGCAACCCGGGCCACAACGCACCCCAGACCTCGCGGGAAATCTGCGCGTGCAGTTTGCTGACGCCGTTGAGATAACCGCTGAGCTTGATCGCCAGCACCGGCATCTTGAACGGCTCGTTCTCGTCGTCCGGTAGGATCCTGCCCAACGCGAGGAACTGCTTACGGTTGACGCCCAAGTGGGGAAAATAGGCGCCGAAATACTTGTCCATCAGATCGACCTCGAACTCGTCGAGACCGGCCTTGACGATCGTGTGCGTGGTGAAAACGTTGCCTGACCGGGTGACTTCGACAGCCTCCTCGAAGCTCATGTTCGTCGCGCTGCGAATCTGGCGAATCCGTTCGAGGGCCATAAAAGCGGCATGCCCTTCGTTCATGTGGCATACCGAAGGCGTGATGTTCATCGCGGCCAAGGCTTTCATGCCGCCGATGCCCAGAAGGATCTCCTGGCGGATACGCAGTTCACGGTCGCCGCCGTACAGGCTGCTGGTAATCATGCGGTCGCCGCCGGAATTAGCGGGGATGTTGGTGTCCAGCAGATACAAGTTGAGCCGACCGACGTGAACGCACCAGATCTGAGCCTGGACCGAGCGGCCGGGATACTCCACGCCAATCGTCAGGGGGCGCCCGCTGGGTTTTCGCACCAGATCGATCGGCATGTTGAACGGATCGTTTTCTCCATAGGCCTCTTGTTGCCAGCCGTCGAGGTTGAGGTGCTGACGGAAATACCCCTTTTGATACATCAGACCGACGCCAACCAGAGGAATCCCCAGATCCGAGGCGCTCTTGAGATGATCGCCCGCCAGGATACCCAGACCGCCGGCGTAAATCGGCAGACATTCGTGCAGACCGAACTCTGCACTGAAGTAGGCAATGGTCATCGGGGGATTCTCGCCACAGGCTTTCTGGTACCAGGTCGGAGCCTGAAGATACTCCTCCAGCGTTTGGGAGGCTCGCCGTAACTCATGGAGAAAGCTCTCGTTCTGGGAGAGCGACTCGAGCCTAGACTGGGAAACCGAGCCCAGCAGCTTCACCGGATTGTGACCGGACGCTGCCCACAGGGCCGGATCGATCCGCTTGAACAGATCGATCACTTGCGGACTCCAGGACCAGAACAGATTCCGGGCCAAGGCATCCAACTCTATAAGCGATTCAGGCAGGGCCGGTAAAACGGTGAAACTTCGCACACTCGGCATTTCATCTCCTCACAAACTGCATCCATCTGCAAGATAAGCCGCTCAAGACACGGCAAACCCATGCTGTCATCGGCAATTGGCAGCATGCGCTTAACTGCAAAAGGAAAAGGGAGTTGTAGTTCACGAGGGGATCGCCGGACCGATAATCTCAGGCCCGCTCAAGAAGAGAAAAAGGCCTGTGTAACTCAATGCACAGGCCCTTCTCGTAAGTGCCAGCTCACCTCCACCTGTGCCGTGAAAAAGGCGATTGAAGGGAACCCTTACTATCAAGTGGGTGATCGTTGCATGTGTCCGGAAGTCCTGACAAGCAGGCGTTTCCGATCCGACAAGACCTGATCTCCCTTAGTACGGGTATCGGTTCCTTCAAATACACGCCTAAGACACGAACACCGCAGGGGTCAGCCTGCAAATTGTATATACCAGATTCGCAACTGTCAGTCAAGAAAATAGGATCCGAGGCGCTATGGAAACGCACACCCCAAAACAGCATTCTATTTTTCTTTCATCGACATGCCGGCGGCTTTCTCTCCAAAAAAATAAGGGCACGGCGGTTCGCGATGGTCTACGCTCGTCCTGGCTACACCGTTCGCAACTCGGCATTCACCGCCTTGCCAAGGCTTTCGAGAATGGTCCTCTGGTATCCGTCGACGATCTCGTGGGTGAGCGTGCCGAAATCGTCGCGGAACCGAAGCGAAAGCGTAACGCTCTTCTTGCCGGGCGCAATTCCCTTACCTCGATAGATGTCCACGAACCGGACCTCTTCCAATTCGTCGGGCGACACTTGCTCGACCGCTTCGGCGACCCGCGCCCATGGCGTCTGTTCGGGAACGAGGATAGACAAGTCACGATCGATAGCGGGAAACCGAGGGATCGGGCGGATCCGGATCGGCCCGCTTCTGAGAGCCATCAACTCCTCGAAATCCAGTTCGGCCCCGCATGGAGTCAGATCCTTGAAATCGAACTTCTCGCGAACCGCGTCCGAAAACACACCCGCTTGGCCAATCTCCTTGCCGTTGACCCGAATACAGGCGCCCACTTGAGCCCACAGACAGTCTGCGGGCTCAAATCGCACGTCGGCCGTGCGGTTGACGTTCCGAATCAGGCCTTCCACCACCCCTCGGAGCTGCCGCAAGTCGTCATCGGTCACGAGCGACACCTTCAGCCGCTCCTTCGGCAGTGAGTCTTTCCCGCCGGAGGGCACGAACGTGTCGGCCATCTCGTAGATCCGGCACGGCAGGTTCTTCGCGTTCACATTCGTTTTGAGAACGCCCAGTAACGAGCCCAGCAGGGTCTGGCGCAAGAGGTTTCCGGTCTTGCGAGTCACGTCGCGAACCCCCAGGTGTGTCGCCCCTTCGGGCGAGAACAGATCCGCCACAGCCCGATCCACAAATGTTACGTTCACCGTTTCGTAGTAACCGCAGCCGGCGAGGAAAGAACCAATCGCCTGGGAGAATTTTTGTCTCGCGTCGGCGGGCTTGGCCTCAATCTGAATCTTGCGGCTAGTCGTGACCTTGTCGTATCCATAGACGCGGATGACTTCCTCGATCAGGTCCACCTCCCGCTGGATATCGCTTCGCCACGTGGGCGAGATGCAAACGATGGAGCCGTCCTGCAAGCGAGGCTCGAACTTCAGCGCCGCCAGGATTTTCATCGCCGTGTCCCGGGGCACCTCGATCCCCAAAAGCTTGTTCAGGCGGGACAAACGCATGGAAACCTGCCGAGGGTGAGGTTTGGCCGGATAGGCGTCCACCACGCCTTTGGCCACCCGCCCACCGGCGAATTGAACAATGAGCTGCGCGGTCCGCTGCGAGGCCCAGTCGATCCGCTCGATGTCGACGATCCGCTCGAATCGGTAGGAGGCCTCCGAAGGCAGAGACAAACGCCGAGAGGTGGTTCGGATACTGACCGGCGCGAAATGTGCATCCTCCAAAAGAATCGTCGTGGTCGCGTCGGTAACTTCGGTGTGCAGTCCGCCCATGACGCCCGCCAAGGCAATCGGTCGCTTGGCGTCGGCGATCACGAGCATCTCGGGCGTCAGAGTGCATTGGGTTCCGTCGATGCTGACGATCTGTTCGCCCGTCGTCGCTCTTCTCACGATGATCTTGCCACCCTCCAAAGTCGCATAGTCGAAGGCGTGGGGCGGCTGGCCCGTCTCCATCATCGCGTAGTTCGTCGCGTCGACCACGTTGTTGACGCTTCGCATTCCAACCGCTTCGAGCCGCTTACGCACCCACTGGGGAGAGGGGCCGACCTTGACACCCTCAATGATCCGGGCGGTGTACCGCCCGCAGGCTTGCGGGTCGCGGATCTCCACCTGGACAAACTCACACGCGGAACGGTCGCTCTCCTCGAGGCGAATCTCCGGAAGCCTCAGTTCCTTTCCGGTGGCGGCCGCCAGTTCCCTTGCGATGCCGATGTGGCTCAAGCAATCACCACGGTTGCTCGTCACTTCCACATCGATCACCGCGTCGTCCGCCAAGTGTTCGATTCCCTCGCAGGGCAACCCGAGAGTCATCAGAATCTCCGCCACTTTCTCCGGCGAGAGATCGATATCCACGTAGTCACGAAGCCAATCGATGGAAACCTTCATGTCGCAAACCCTTAACACAAAGCGATTAAAGTTTCACACCCTACCCCCTGCCTCTCCTTCTGTCAACGTTGTGATGCCGCTATTCCCGACAGATCCGCCTCGCAAGCGACACCACCACGGGGGGTTGAAAGGCAGAATTCCCTCCGGTAGGATAACGCCGGCAACCTGGGGCGGCTTGGGGTCGCTTCTTGCGCACGACCGCCACCCGGAGAAGAACTCTAGATGAACGACTTCGAACGATTCGAGCAGTTGATTGCAGGCGGCACGTATTGTATTTCGATCGTGACGCACGAGGAACGCTATGCGCTGGAGATCCTCCGCAAAACCGCGGCTAAATTCAAACGGGATCTGTGGGTGTGGTCTATCGCGGACGGCGTCCGCGACGGCGCCATCGACGGTGGCCCCTGTATCGCGGACACCGACGCCCCCGCGGCCGGCCTGTTGAACCTGTCCCAGGCCCGCCCGGGCTCGATTTGCGTCACGCTTGATCTGGCCGATCATCTCAAGAACGCAAAAGCCCTTCGCATCCTCCGCGACATCGTGGACAATTTCCACAAGACCGGCATCACCATCGTAATGATCGACAGCACCGCCAATCTGCCCGATGTCATCAAAACCTATGCCCGCCCGTTTGAACTTTCCTACCCCGACGAGCAGGAACTTTTGCAGATCATCAAGGCCACACTCCAAAGGCTTCATCGCAAAAAACCGATTGAGGTGGGCATCACCGAGAAAGGGCTCGACACAATCGTCCGCAACCTGCGGGGCCTGACGCGCCGCCAGGCGGTTCGAGTCATCAGCGACGCGGTGGCCCTCGATCAGACTTTCAACGACGACGACATCAACGTCATTATCGCCAACAAGCGACGCATGATCCAGCAAAACGGCTTGCTTGAGTACATCCAGACCCCGTTGGACCTTGATGAAATCGGCGGTATGAATCACCTCAAGAAATGGCTCAACCATCGCAAAGACGTGTTCAGTCCCGAAGCCAAGGCCTTCGGGATCGTCCCGCCCAAAGGCGTGCTCATGTTGGGCGTCCAGGGGGCAGGCAAAAGCCTTTGCGCCAAGGCAATCGCCACCGCATGGCAACAGCCTCTGCTGAGACTCGATCCGAGCACGCTTTACGCCAGTTACATCGGTGAATCGGAGAAGAATCTCCGCGAGGCCCTGCGCCAAACGGAGATGATGGCGCCGGTGATCCTGTGGATCGACGAAATCGAAAAAGCGTTCGCCTCGGCCGCCAGTCGAAGCGCCGACGGCGGGCTTTCACAACGCATGTTCGGTACCCTGCTGACTTGGTTGCAGGAGCACCAGCAGCCGGTGTTTGTCGTCGCCACGGCCAACGACATCGAGGCCTTGCCACCGGAGCTGCTGCGTAAGGGTCGTTTCGACGAGATCTTCTTCGTCGATCTTCCCCCCGAGGAGGTTCGCAAAGAGATCTTCGCGATCCATCTGAGAAAACGCGGGCGCGATCCGGCCCGGTTCGATCTGGACGCGCTGGCCCGCGCCTCGCAGGATTACAGCGGTGCGGAAATCGAACAGGCAGTGATCGCCGCTCTGCACGACGCTTACGCGGAGAAGACCGATCTGAGCACCGCGAGAATCGTGGCCGCGGTGCAAGGTTCGCCCCCGCTGTCGGCCACGATGGCGGAGAAGGTGTCGGCTCTTCGCCGTTGGGCCCACGGTCGGTGCGTGATCGCCGAATGACGAAGGGGCGACAATGGATTGTCAAGGTTGACTGTTGATGGAGGGCTTCGTGTGATCTCAAATCTCAGATCTCTGATCTCCAATCCCGGATGGCGTGTCCTTCTTTGCCTTACAGGAGTTCTCCTGACCGGCTGCGTGGAACGCCGGCTGACCATCTACACCGAGCCCCCCGGCGCGATTGTGACACTGAACGATCAGGAAATCGGCGTCTCGCCCGTGACGGTGCCGTTCAACTGGTACGGCGATTACTGGGTCCGAATCAGTAAAGACGGCTACGAGACGCTCAACACGCACCGCAAGCTCAACGCTCCCATCTACGATCATCCGCCGCTGGATTTCTTCGTGCAGATCCTCTACCCCGGTCGAATCGTCAACGCGTATGAGTGGACGTTCGACCTGGCCATCAAGAGATATCCCACTCGTGACGAACTGATCGAACAAGGACGGTCGTTTCGTACACAGAGCCAGTAACGGTTTGTCTTCTCAGCCCAGATTGCGACGGTACCAGTCGATGGATCTCTCCAGTCCCTCCTGGAACGGGACGACGGGTTTGAAACCAATCAACATCCTGGCGGCAGTGATGTCGGCCAGGGAATGCCTCACATCGCCGGCACGGGCCGGCGCGTAAATCGGTTTGACGTTCCTGCCCAGGAGGCGGTTGATCTGGCCGAGAATCGCGTTGACCGTGACCGCTTCGCCGCAGGCGACATTGATCACCTCCCCGTTGGTTTTCCGGGCACGGGCGGCCAGCAGGTTGGCGTGCACGACATTGTCGATATAAGTGAAATCGCGGCTCTGTTCGCCGTCGCCGTAGACCGTCGGCGGCCGGTTCTTCAGGATCGCGGTGACAAAGGCGGGAATCGCTGCGGCGTACTGGCTGGCGGGGTCCTGCCCTGGCCCGAACACGTTGAAATACCGCAGAGAGATCGTCTCCAGACCATAGACCTTGGCGAACACCGAGAGGTAATACTCGCCGACGAGCTTGCCGACGGCATACGGGCTCAAGGGCTCGGGACGCATCGTCTCGACCTTGGGCAAGGTGGGCGTGTCCCCATAGGCCGAGGAACTGGCGGCGTACACGAATCTTTTCACGTGGGCGTCGCGCGCCGCCATCAGGAGGGTGAACGTGGCGTCGACGCAATGGCGGTGAGTCAGGTCGGGCTCGTCCACGCTGCGCGGCACCGAAGGCAGCGCGCCCTCGTGCAGAACCACGTCGATCCCCTGCATGGCCGAGCGAGCCACCTCCGGATCGCCCATGTCCGCCTCAATCAACTCGATCTTGTCCAGGATCGGCGCAAGGTTGCTTCGTTTTCCGGTTAGAAAATTGTCGACGACCCGAACGAAACATCCCTCCGCGACGAGCCGCTTACACAGGTTCGAGCCGATAAAGCCAGCTCCCCCTGTCACCAGAAACTTCTCCATGCCTTCAAACCCCTCGCAAAACATTGTTTTGGAAGAAACGAGCCGCCATTTTATGGTCACCCCAGAGGAAGAGAAACCTTTTTTTCGACGTCGGACGCCGGTATCAAACCGAACCGGCCGCCAGTTGCCCTTTGAGATACTTGCGATACGCCTTGAACTGCTGACGGAAATACCCGCCCTTCATGGCCTCGGCGCCGAACAGCACGCAACCAACCACATTGGCGCCCACCTCCTGGAGTTCAAAAATCGTTCGTTCGGCAGCACCTCGCTTCGTAGCTGCCGCGTTGAACACTAGGATCGTCGCATTCACAAGTCGAGCCAATACCTTGACGTCGCTGACCAGCAAAACCGGTGGGGTATCGATGAGAATTCGATCGTAATCTTTTGCGACGTTGGCCAGTAGGTCCTTCATGGGGTGGCTGGCCAACAGTTCGGCGGGATTCGTCGCAGCCGGACCGGCATAAATGACGTCCAGACCGGTCAGGCCACTGGGTCGGACGGCGTCCGGGTACTCGCATTCGCCCGTCAGAATGCTTGTGAGTCCCGGGCGGGATTCATCGTCATACGCATCGTCCTGGGGAAAAACCCTGTGCAGACACGGCCGGCGCAGATTGGCGTCGATCAACAGAACTTTCTCACACTTGGCCACAAAAGCCTCGGCCAGGTTGCACGCCACCGATGTTTTTCCGTCCCGCGGCTGGCCGCTGGCAACCAGCAACGTTTTGTACCCCTCTTCGGTCGAAAGATCGAGATTCGTCCGACACCTTCGATAACACTCGCCGACCAGCGAATGCGGAGCCTCCTCCACGACGCGCCCCAAATCGACATCGTCGACCGCGCGGTCTTCGTCGGCGTCCGGAATGATCCCCAGCAACGGAACGTGCAGGAATCGGCGGATATCACTCGGAGTCCGAACGAGGTCGTTGAGCATCTCCACAAGAAAGGCCAACGCCAATCCGACCATCATTCCGAGCATCGTCCCTCCCGGCCCCCACAACAGCAGACTGCGGGAGACGACCATCTCCAGCGGTTCGGGAGCAAGACCCAAGAGTTGCACTTTGGGCGTGTCGGGATGCTTGACCATGATCCGCAGCTTCTCGATCTGCATCTTGACTTGGTTGAGCATTTCGACGCGTTCATCGCGGATCTTCATCTGCCGGCTGTACCTGGCCCGGGCGTCGTCCAACGCCGCCTGTTGGACCAGAGCCGCCTGTCGCATCCGCTCCAGCTCCGCCAAACGCGCCTCGAACACACGAAGGCTGTCCTGGGCGTTCTTGAGATTGGCCCGTCGGGTCTGCTCGGCAATCTCCGTCTTGCGAACCTCCCTCTTGGCTTGAAGCTCCTGTATCGTCTCCTGCAGTTGCAGAACGCTCCGGTGGCCTTCCCCGAATCGAGAGAGCCGGCCCGACAACTGCGCTTCGGCCAGCGCAATCTGTTGCGCCAGCGCGAGCATCACAGGATCCCGCTCGATCGCGTGGGCGATCTGTTCGTTGATCGGCCCTTGCGCCAATCGACCGAGGTTCTCGATGTCGGTCCGGAGTTGGTTGACCGCCAGATCCAACTCGTTCTTCTGCAGTTCCAGATCGTTCAGTCGAATGGTGATCGTGTTCTGGAAGTACCGACCGCTCGCGGGTACCTCCAGATCCGTGATCCCGGTCTCCTTTCGCACCTGGTCCAAAGCGGTTTCGCTGGCCAGAAGATCCTTCTCGATCTCGCTCTGGCGGGCGGTCAATTCGACGAGCTTGTCGGTGACATCCTGCCTCTCGGTGTCCCCATGCTCCTTCACGAACAATGCCGCCATCTGATTGACGATGAGAGCGGCCTCCGCCGCCTGGCCGCACGCCATCGAAACCACGATGTGTTCGGCCTCCCGATGTGGATGGACGCGGAGGTTCTTCTCCAGATACCGGACTGCTGCGACGGTCCCAGCCCGCCCTTTGACGGTCTGCCGATACCACTTCGTGGCCTGGACGGCCTCACGCTGCAGGAGTTTCTGCAGACTGCTTTGGCTTTTCATCAGGTTAGCCAGCGAGACACGATGACCGTATTGGATGTCCTGTTGAACCTGGGAGGCGACGATTTCCATCGGATCGGTTTCCACGGGGGGCAGGACCTTGATCACCGTTTCGGCCCTGTAGAGCGGCAGATAACGTCGAACGAGAAACCACCCTCCCCCGCCAACCGCCGCACCCACAACAGTCATGAAGAAGATCAGCCAGAGGTGCCGGCGAAGCATGCCGAATACTTCTTTCGGCGTCAAAGCCGCCTCGGACGCGCCTCGGACTTGCGTCGATCTCGAGACGGTGCCCGCAGCCGCTGGGTTTCTCTTCATCATGTCGCATCACCCTTACTGCAACCGCTGAATCGCGGAGTTGATTCGTTGCCTGACTGTATCCGGCGTGTGGTCGCCGTCTGCTTCCAGCGCGCGACGATAGGCCGCAAGGGCCTGGTTCCTGTGCCCCAGCGCCTCGTTTACCATGCCCAGGTGTTCGTACACCTCCGCAGGGACCGCACCACCCGCCTGATACAGTTGGATGGCAACCGCCAAAGCCTCGGCCGCTTCGGTATGCCTTGCGTTCTTGTACAGCACGTAGGCATACGTGTCGTGGTGGCCCGCGACCTCGGGACTCTGTTCGACCGCTGCTTTGGCGTACGCCAGGGCTTCATCAAGTCTCTGGTCGCTCTGCGCCAGCATATAGGCCAGATTGTTCAAAACACTGCTATTCTTCGGCATTTTCGACCGCAGACTTTCGTAGACCGCAATGGCCAGTCCAAGATAGGTTTTATCGGAGGTTTTCTTGTGGGCGATGGTCAGAAGGTCGGCCTTTCGAATCGTGTGCTCGATGCCGGACGGCGTATCGGGTCCGCAGAGCCGGATGCAGGTGTCGATGACAGAGATCGCCTCGGGATATTTATCCTGAATCTGCGCCAGATGGAACAGGACCAGGTGCGAGGTCAGAGAACCCGGCTCCTCCGTTAACCGCCGGCGACAGTACGCCGACACCTCCTCTTCACCCAGCAACAGGTAAATGCGGAGAAGAACTTCCACGGCCAACCGCGGATGGTTCCAGGCCTTGTCGGCCGCCTGTCGGCTCAGATCCCGGGCAGCATTCACATCCCCCCCTCTCAGCTTGGCCTCGGCCATTCGCAACAAAACCCCAGGGGCATATGGCGTCGCAACGAATTGCTCCCCTTCCCACAACACGCGATCCAGTCTTTGGGGCCGCCAGTTTCCCGCGTCCGTGGGATCGCCCGCCCCCAGAATCAGCGACCGAAAATACCCATCCACCGCGGCGGAATACTCCGCATCCGGAACAAAATCCGCGGCCTCCTGTCCTGCGGGACCCTGCTGACGAAGTTGGACAGCCCTTCGAAAGAGTTCCTCGGCCTGCCCGTACTGCCGTTGGTCCAAAGCGAACGCACCTGCCCGATTCAGCCAGAAGACGCTGTCGGGAGATTCCGCCAGAACATTTGTATAGAATTCTCTGAGATCATCGACGCGTCCGAGCCTGCGGTAGGTAGCCTCCAATAACGTCATCGCCTCCAGAGGTACCTGCGGCTGCCTTGTCGCCCGCCGCAGCTCGCTGATCGCTTCGTCGTTGCGACCGGACCAGAGATATGCCTTGGCCAGACCGATCGCTGCGCCGGGGCTGTTTTCGATCTCACGGCTCTTGCGGAAATCGAGAATCGCCTGATCCTCCTCCCCTCTCAGAAGGGAGATCTCGCCGCGAAGCAGCCAGCCGAGTGCATTGCGTGGATCGGTCTCCAGGCCGCGGTTGACCAGGTCCATCGCTCGCTTGAGTTGTCCCTGACGTTTGGCCACCTGGGCCTCCAGGAATAGAGTGGTCGACTCATTCGGATGCTTTTCTTTGAAGGTCCGCAGTTTCGGTTCGACCTCGGCGACAAGTCCGACGTGGAGGTAGGCCCGCAGCTGAGCCAGGCGATTGACCACGGTATCCTCGATCGCAATCAATTCCTCGGAGTAGGTCTTCACCCCTTGCCGGTCACCGGTCTCTTCCGCGACCAGAAGCAATCCTTTGAGGGCATCCACCCGGCTGTCGTTTTCAGCATACAGCTTGGCCAGCAAGCGTTTTGCTTCCGCGAAATCGCGGATGTGAAAGTAGTGCCGCCACAAAAGCCGACTGTCGTTCGACTCGATAAGCAACTGTCGGGCTTTGTCGTTCTGCCCCCGGGCGCGGAAATACGCCGCATAATTCTCAAGCAGAAACGTGTCGTTCGGATCCATCCGTCGAGCCTGCTCAAACGCGGATTCCGCCACCGCAAAGAACGTCTTCTTTTTCTGTTCATTGGATTCCTTCTGTGCCGCCTCGGTTGCCAGCCGTCCGAGCATCACCGCGTTCTGTAGCGTCGGGGCGTTGGTCTGGATCGTCTGGAAGATTGCGATCGCCTTCATCGGGTCCTCCTCGCTGATCAGACCGGCATAGGTCGAGAGCAACGGAACGTCCCGCGGGTTCAGATGGAGGGCCCGCTCCAATGCTTGCCGGGCTTCGTTCTGTTGTTCCGAAGAAACGCTTGCGCCCAGCCTGTTGTTGCGCAGATAGAGAGCGTGGGCCAATGACTGAGCGATCGAAGGATCCATTGGATTCAGACGCAAGGCCTCGCGGAGGTCGTCGATAGATTCCCGTTCCTGCCCCAAGGCCGCTTTGACAGTGCCTCGAAGCAGATACCCTTGGGAAAAAACAGGCCTGTGCTTGAGACACTGATCCAGCTGGACAAGTGCGACGTCGTACTGTTTTCGTGAAAAAGCCAGTCGGGCCGCGTAAAGAGAACCGCCGCAATCATCCAGATCTTCGCGCCGGGCCAAATTGATCATTTCTTCCGCGAGTTTCCAATCCTCTCGATGGCGAGCTAGATCGAAGAGGTTGCCGACCGCTACGTGGCGAGGACTGATGTTGCGAATCTTCAAATAGGTGGGCATGTCGTACGCCGCCTGCGAAACCGTAGCGTCCAGCACGCTTCGCCACTGTGCCTCCGCCTGGTCCGGTTGATCGGTTTGTCGATAGAAGGCGCCGAGTTCCAAGGCCCGACGAATCGGATCCCGAATCGCGTCCAGGACCCGGCCCTGAATCTCCCTCCGTCGAGCGGGGGAACAGTTCTTTGGATCGGGTTCCGACAGCAAGGCGTGGTAAAACAACGCTGATGGACTGTCCGGCCATTGCTGGAGAAAAGCCTCCACGACGGTCTTGGCGGCGACGAGATCTCCCTGTTCGACCAGGGATTCGCACAGACCTACGACGTGATGTTCCTCGATGGTATGGGGATCGACCTTCAGCAATCGCCGCGTAAGGTCCGCCTCGCGGCGAGAGTGACTGAGCAATTCGGCGGTCAGACCACGAACCGTGTCGGATTGTTCCTGATCGGCGGCCCCCGTTGCAGACGACATCCTGCCGGCGATCTGTTGATGGATTGCGGCCTGGATCTGCGTGATCTTGCCCCGGATCAGATCGAGCTGCAACGACAGAACCGCGCTTTCCTCCGCCTTTATCTGGGCCAGCGCATCTTCTGCCTCGGAAATAAGCCCTTTGGCGATCAGAGCCTTGATCCGCAGCAGCCGGCTCCGATCAGTAACGCCGTATCGCTCGTCGAACGAGCCGGCCGCGCCGAGCGCTCCATCGTACGCACCGACCGATAACAACGCCTCACCATAGTCCAAAAGAGCGTCGGGTCTGGTGTGAATGATCCCCGCGCCCAACGCGGTACCTAGGAAGTCAATGACCGCGCCGGTTTCCAAAGTTTCCTTGAAAATCGAAGCCAGCGTCATGGCAAGGTAGGGGTCCCGTTGTCCCGGCGCGTGGGCGGCTTTGTCCTTTTCGTACGCAGCGTAAAGGCTCGTCACCGCCCTACCCGGTTGTCCCCGGGCCAATTCGAGCATACCTCGCCATTTGAGAACCTCCGGGTCGTCCCCGCTGCCCTGGATCTGTCCGATCTGACGCACCGCCTCCTCGGCGCGAGCCAAGAGGCCCTCTCGTGCGGGATCCGAAGCCGACATCGAAAGAATCCGTTCGACACAGCCCCGCGCCAACAGAGAACACAACGACAAGCGATTGACCCGTCGAGCGGTCCGGGTCGGGCCGGGGGTGTCCTGCGCATCTGCCAGATAAAGCGCGCCGTCCGCCAGATCGATCATGGCCTGCAGAGCCGCCACATCCCTGTAGATCGAGGCTTTCCTGTAATGGTAGCTGGCCGCCAGGATCGCGTGCTCCGGGTTTTCGGGGTCGAGAGTACCCGCCTGCAGGGCAGAGGCGATCGCCTTTTCGAGTTTCTCTTGCGCGGAATCTGCGTCCAGATAGGCCGCGAAGAACGAAAGGAACTGGGCCTTGGCGGCGTAGGCCTGCGGGTTGCTGGCGAACCGCCGGGTCAGGGCGTCGTACTCGGATTCCAGAGCTTTCATTTGTTCTCTGGCTTCGGAGATTGTCCCCCGCTGGACGACATTGAGTTTTCTCGCCAAGACGTGGATGTGCGCCTCGGGCGAATCGGCCGCGGCGTCCAGGCCCTCGGCCAAGATCTCATCAGCCTGCTTCTCGGCTTGGGTCTGCTCGCTGCGGTTGCCGACCGACGCGGCGATCTTACCCCGCGTCACAAAGACCTGTGACAGGCAGTAGTACACCTGAGGATTGCCCCGGTCCAGTTTCCTGGCCTCCTCCAGATCAGCCTGGGCCTCACGCAGCAGATCGGCGGGAGAAGGAACGGCCCCCATAGCCGCCAGTTCCATCGCTGCCCGCCCTTTGACGAAGTGCAGATGCGGACCGAGAGTTGCCGCGCCGCGGCTCCATCCTCGATCCCGGATCGGACCGAAAGAAGGCTCCCACTCAACCCTGGAGGCCTCCTGCAAACCGGCAGCCTCGATCACATTCAACGTCTTTCGAGCCTGCGTCAGAACCTCTTCCCAATACCCGCTGACGCTCCGCCCTACAACACCCAGACTGTCGACCAGAATGTAGGCGTATTTGAGCCGACCGAGATGAGCCTTGACGTTCTGCGGATCGATCGTGACAATCGCCTCCCAGCACCCCTGGACCTTGTCCCACAGGCCCAATTCCCGATAGACATCCGCCCGTTTGAACAGCAATCCGATCCGCATTTCGGGCGAATCGACCAAACCGTAAGCCTTCTCGTAATTCTCCCTCGCCGTCTGGTAGTCCTTGGCCGTCCAGGCGGCATCGCCGTCGGCGATTAGGGGCGCCGGGTCGCGATTGAGATGCAGGAAGACGAAAACCACCAGCATCACCAGCAACACGAGCACCGTCGTGCCCATTAGCGCCACCTTCTTGTTCAGGCGTCTTCTCGCCATCGGTAATCCCCTTTCCCGACTTCGTCAGGACGCATCCGAACTCCCGCCCTGCCGGAGCCGACGATTCCTTTTACTCCCAGTCCGGCCAATGCTCCTGTTCCAGGACGGGCAACAGCACCGCCAGGATTTGTTCGCCCGCGGTCACCGCTTCCTCCTTCGTAGGAGCGACGCGCGACTGGTTGAAGACCAGCTCGACCTTGCAGAAATACGAGTGTTTGCGGAAGATATTCTTGTTCAGGGCCATACGAGCCTCATCCCGGCTTCCGGCGTATTCTCCATTGACACGGAACAGATACAGCACAGGAAACTGCTGCAAGCCCAAAGACAGGTCCCCTGCCTTCCTGGTGAAACGCAGGTAGCGTCCGGGAACAGCCCGACGGTCGTCGGCCGGTCCGATCTGAAAACTGACGGCGTCGGTGTTCAGACGTTGATAGCCGCCTCCGGTGTAGCACTCCTCCGGCACATGCGGAACACGGTCGGGGAGTCGATAGTAGGTGACGAACAGGAGCACTTGCCTCGTAGGACTGTGTGGGGGTTGGCAGGGATCCTCCAAAACCCATTGGAGGTAGTCTTCGGTTCCCAGGGATTCGAGGATGTCCTGATTCTCGATGGCGTACCGGGCTGTGACGCGGTACGGTAAGAGTGTTCCCACGTCCAACGCTCCGAGCGGTTTCGTCAGCGGCAGCGGCTCTTTTTTGAGATACAGGCCCAGCTTCCGCGTGGCGACGGACATCCCGCCGGCCGCCAGAGCCAGCACAGCAACGCACAAAACGAACGAAGGCTGCACGTACGCCGCAAGAGAAGCCGATCGCTTAGCCATTCGCCCGCCTCCTGACGACGACGCCTTGGACGCCCCCATCGTCGTCTTCGATGAACAGGCTGGCCATGAACCACGCGAGCAGTCCGTACAGGCCGAAGGCCAGCGGCAGCATCGCCAGGCCGAGCATGTCGTGGTAGATCCCCTGCGTGTATTGCTGGCCGACCAGGACGTAGAGAAATCCTGTGAGGGTCACGCGGACGATGTTGCAGCAAATCGAGATCGGCACGGTGCTGGCCAGCAGGACCAATCGTTGCCAGAGAGGCCGCTCGTGCAAATAGGCCATCGCCACGCCCAAAGCCAGAAACGCCATCAACAGACGCATGCCACTGCACGCCTCGGCGACGTCCAGCGCCGGATCGAGACGCCGTCCCTGGTATACAACCTCGATGACCACGCCGCTTGCGGTGGCATCGAGATTCGGGATCAGGTTCAGCAGCGTCGTCGTGATCGTGGCCGAGAGATGCCGCATGGGCATCGTCACACCCACGTAGTACCGCCGGGGCAGAGGAATCGCGAAAATAAAAAACGTGATCGGAAGCCACGTGTAGCGGAGCAGTCGCCATCCTCCCAGGAACAGGACCACCGCCCCCACTGTCGCAATCATCGAAATCGGCCGCAGATAGACGTACCCTGCGGGACTTACAACATTAAACACATAGGCGGTCAGGATCAACAACAACAGCAACAGACCGAAGTAATTCGGGCGGGTCTGATTCGGAAGCAACCGCTGCGGACGACGACCCGCGAGCCGTTCCCACAGCGGATCGCGCGTATGCTCCAGGCTCAGGATTTCGCATCGCTTCTGATGGACGAAGTACAGGCTGAACAAAGGGATCAGGATGCCATGCGACCAGCTTGGATCAGTGAGCCACAGATGGACCATCTCCCCGATCTCCGTGCGAAAAAGGACGCACAGCAGTCCCGCGAGAAGGAGGATCTTCACCCAGACATGGGGTCCCAGCTCGCTCCACCTCCGATCCGCCACGAATGGACCCGCGTCCCGTCCTGGGGTCCGCGAGGAATCCGCCACGGGAGCCATGCTAGAACCAACTCGGCAACTGGAATCCTTTTCCGTAGTCCGCATCGGCGAAGTTCCGGTCGTACACGAACCCGAATCCGTAAGTGGCTCGGAACGCGTTTCGCAGAACCGCGCGCCATCGCGCGGTCGCGTCGGTTCCTACGTTGATCAGATCGTTGGGCTTGATGAAGAAATCGGGTTGCTCGCCCCTGGCGATTCGGTCCAGATCCACCATGACGATCTCCTGCTGCTTCGTGCCGATTCTTCGGGTCACCTCGACACGACGCGGCATCGCCAACGGGCCCAGCCCCCCCGCGGCGGCAATCGCCATCATCAACGTCATCGGCCGGCCCGTCAGGTTGATCACGCCGGTTCTGTTGACGTTGCCCATGATGAAGAATTCACCGATCAGATCCACCGGAACGTGGATCGTGTCGCCGGGCTTGATGACGATGTTGTAACGCGGATCGCCCGCCAGCAGCTTGTCGACCGGGATGCGGATCGAACGAGTCTGCGGACCTGCCTCCCAATCCAGATCGATCGGAGGCGTTGTCGGCAACCCGGGCGCGACAACCGCCGGCGGTTGCACGCCCGAAGGCTTGGCCTGGGAAGACACAGATTGCGTCTGCCCGCGAGGCACCTGCACCCACACGCCGTTACGGAGGACCCATTCCATCTGCGGCGGGTTCTGAGCCGACAGCGGGACTGAAGAGCGAGCTTGCGACGGAACCTGGGCCGTCGAAGGCGGGACGGGAACCGATCCGCTCTTGGCGGGGACCTGTTTCCACTGGGTCCCGTCGTAGATCCACTCCATTCGCGGAGCGCTTTTGGCGTCGACAACAGGGCTGCCCGCAGAAGCGGAATAGGAAGGCCCGAACTCAACCGGCGATTGCACGATACCCTCAGGCGCGGTTCTGGGCGTTCCTTGCGAGGGGATCGGAACCAGCACGCGGAACCCGCCCGGCAACACCGAGGCTGTCATGTCGTTGTTCGCCTGAAACGTTTCGGTCGGACGTCCGATCACCTTGTCGCTCTGCGGCCAACCCCTCGCCTGAGGCGAGATCAGATCGAGCATCTCCCGTTCGTTCTCGAACTTCAGAGCCGGCTCCGACGGCTCGGCGATTTCCCTCCTGGATGTCACGGAACCGGCCGGGGCGGATGGCAGCGGTTGCCCCGCGGAGGAACCGGGCTGGAGAGTCTCCAGTTCGGGCCCTGGCCTGGGTTTCTCCGAGGGACGCTTGTCGCCAGGGCCTTCTCTGCGGGTAACGTAGATATGGCTGACGTTATACTGCATCGCCACCTGCGCGGTCGCCAACGCTTCAGTCAATCGGTAATCGTACCGCGGAATAAAGTAGCGACCGGGCGCCGGAACTGCATTACCCAGGATCGAGAATGCTCGTTGCTGTGAGTTGTACAACATGACCGTGACCGAAGGATTGCGAAGGATGTTGGGCGAAAGAGCCCGGCGAATCGCCTCTTCGAGTTGAGGCTCTGTCAGTCCTGCGGCCTGAATCGGTCCGACTTCAGGAATCGAGAGCTTGCCGCTCTCGGTAACAGTGTAGTTGTTGACAACCGCGGCCCCCTCCTGGAGCAGCTCGAAAATCGACACCTGGACGATGTCGCCCGGCTGCAAGACATAGTCCCCCGTCTCGGACACAATGTCCTCCCGTCGGGGTTCCTCTGCGGTTTCCCAAGCCAGAGGAGGTTCCTCCGCCACGCCCAGGGAGTCCAGAATGACGCTCACCGCCGGGGTGGGCCGAAACCGACCGATCTGGCTGGGGTCGAGAACCCTGTTGTTGCATCCAGCCAGACCCGTCGCCAGCGCCGCGACGACGAACGACAGCCCCGCTCCGCGGACAGTCCTGCAAACATGAATTATCAAGTGTGCGCAATCCATTCCGGGGATTTATCGGTTCTCCGCGGAACTCGCTTAAGCTTTTTGAGGGTCTGAGAATCGAATATCGCACGGAGAGATAACGGCGCCGGACTCTCGCATCCTCTCTGAAAACCGCGTCAAAAGCACAGGTCTCATAACAACGGTTCGTTCATCACTGGGGGCTCTTCATTCCATATTCCCCGGCGTGTGGCGGTGAGCCAGAGCCCGGGTCATATAGTCGTCGAGCAGTTCAATGTGAAACTCCGCGATCATGTCGTAGACGGAGATCGCCGGGTCTTCGCTCGTGATCAATACGGAACCCAGAAATCCGGGATCGCTGATCGTGACCTTCGGGCCGTATTTGTTCTTCAACTCGCGGAGCCGGGACCCGTTGTAGTCCAGGTGGGCCAGGCGGCAGTCAAGGTTGACGTCGGCGACCGCGTAGTCGAAGTAGTTCGTGCTCGACGCGAGGACTTGGCCCAGGGGATTTCGGATTTCACACGGCAGTCCTTGGATCGCCCCTACAAAATGCGCCCGGCAGGAATACGCCCAGTACGCCTGCATCAGACCCCCATGGTACATGGAGGAGAACACGATCAGGTCCGGCTTGGCTTTGACGTACTTCAGCCGCAACTCATCGAAGTTCAGATCGAAGCAGATCGCGAAGGCCACTCGTCCGAAGTCGCACTCGAAGACCGGCGCCTCGCGCCCGCACAGGATGCCCGACTCGGTCGTCTCCTCGATCACCACATGGTTCTTGTTGTAGACGCCCACGACCTGCCCCTGCCGGTCGATCAGAGTACTGGAATTGCGCCAGGTGCCGTCCTCCACCTGCCTGGCGGCCGAGTAGACGATGTAGCAACGGTTCTCCGCAGCAACCTCGGCGAAGAAATCGCGGACCTGATCCTTGCGTACGCGGTAGTACTCAAGCAGTCGCTCTCGCGACAACCCGCCGACGCGGTCGCACGCCTCCGGTACGACGATCAGATCGGGCCGATCCGGCAACACCTGAGAGAATTCGCGTCTCCAGTGGGCGATCACCTGGCCGACAACCGCCTGCGGTTCCGCAGTCCCAGCGACCGACGGCGACCGCGGCCCCAGGGTGGCGATTCGAATGTGTCCCCTCTTTTTGACAACCGGCCTCGGAACCGATGTCCCGGGCTCTGTCGAAAGCCGATTCGGCTCGACGGCGAATACAGGTCCCGCCGACAAGAGAAATGCCAAGGATGCCGCAAGCACTGCGAGGTTTCGTACGATGTGTGTGTTCATGACCGTGCCTTTCACCATCATCGACAGCCGAACGTCCATGATCCCGGCAAGTCGTCCGCCAGTCAAGACGCGATCTGCTTCGAGGCTTGAGGTATCCCCTGATACGAAACCGGGCAACAGCGGCAGTCGTCAAACTGCCCCTGTCGCCCGGAGGGGGAATCTCGATGGATGTACGTTCTTGGATCAGACGGCGTTGCGACGCCGCAGCCAACCGACAAGGCCGGTGCCAAGGCTGGTCAGCATGATCGAAATCGGGGCCGGCACCGTCGCGGGGGTCACAACCGGATCCGGCTCCTGGGCCAGCGTATAGTAGACATCGACGGTGATTTGGGTCGCCTTCAGCCCACTGGAAGACTCATAGCCAACGCGGAAGCCCGCCTGCAGACTGTCGATCGCGCTATCGGTCCAGGCTCCGCCGCCGTTCGGATTCGTGAAATACGTCTGGCTGTAGGTGTTCCAGCCATTGCTGGAGCTCGTCACCAAGGTACCCCAGTAGTTCGTGCCGCCGGTGCGGATGCCGAAGTAGCCCTTACGCATGTTGGTGTCGTCGAATCGCATCACGGCGTTCACTGTGATGTAATCGATCGTCGCGCCAAGAGGAAGATCCAGGTCCTGGAAAGTGAACATCGAGACAGCGCCGTTGGTACTGCTGTAGATATACGACGCGTTGCCATCATGTGTGCCGACCTCGTCCACCTTCTGCCAGTCCGGCCCGCTCGACGGCCAATCGCTGAAGTTCGAGGAGTATCCGTCCCCGTCTACATACAAAGTCACATAGGCCTGCGAAGAGGCAGTCAGACAACCGATCACCAGCGCCGCTAGAACCAAAGCTCTTTTCATACCTTCTCCATCTCCATCTCGCGTGGCACGGGACGCTTCATCGTCAATTGACGGGACCCCGGAACACCCGTGATCCCTGCATCTGTGCCTGGACTTTATGCAACACTTGACGCCACCGAGGAAACCGCCTTGATACGTGTCGTATGGCCCACCCATTTGATACCTCAGATTGTATCCCAATTCCCATCGCATGTCAAGACCCTGGTGCCTCTATTACCGCATTTTCCTATCGACAAACACCCTATGCGACGCCAGGGGACAGTAGTCCCCATAATGTCGCCGCTGCGGCGATGCCCGAGCCGGCCTCCCGATGGAGTTTGAGAACTCTCTGTTGTTTCTCCATTGACGCAGGCGGCAGAGAATAAAAGAATTCGCGACAGTTCCTCGCTGAACCGTCGCGGGGAATCGGCGTACAGGAAAAACACCAGGGACATTCGAATGTTTACCGGACAATGAAGGGATAAGCACATGACGCAACAAGAAACCCCAGCGAAACCGAAATACGATATTTCCATCATTCGCCCCGAAATGCGGGCCGAGCAGTTCAAATTGCGAGGCGATGGCTTCGCTCCCGAACGTCTGGCCGCGATCCGAAAAGGCCTCCGGACATTGCACACGTTGGAACTGATGGCCCAGACGATTTACAAGTTCCAGATCACCAAAGAGCGCAGCGAAGTCAACAGCATACTGATCGCCGCAATGTGCAACGAGATGGGCCACTACCAGGATTTCCAGGTCAAGCTGTATGAATACGGCTTTCGACCGAGCATCCTGAGGCCCGCCTACTGGATGGTGGGCTTCGCTTTCGGCTTCGGTTCTCGCCTGCTGGGCAAGGAAGCCATCTTCAAGACCGGGGTCTGGGTCGAAAGCAAGGCGGTACACCACTACGCCGAACTGCTGAGGACCATCGAATGGGACGACGAGACCCGCAAGGTGATTGAGAAAGACCAGGCCGACGAGGATGGGCATATCAGCCGATGGAAAGGTATGCTCGCGGGCACAAAAACAACCGACGCCAAAGCCTAACCGCTCCTGTATGTGCTTTCGGTCCTCCCAAGACCGGCGATGCCCTCGCCATCAAACTCTGAGATCCTCCGGCCGTTGCCCCTTGCCCTACTGGCCAGGAAGCCGGTGCGAGAAATTGCATCAAGAGGGTTTGTTTTCCGGGTAGGGATGAGACCGAGTGTCCTGAATCTCGACGGTCTTGTCCCCAAGAAAAACTCAGGTGGATTCCAACGAAAATGGAGGTATCGGTCCCACCGGGTGGGAAGAACGCTGGCGCCGGGGAATCCATGCCCCCTGGAAAATGGCGCTGACCTGTTTTTGCATGCCCCGTCGGATGCGATCCTCCGCAGGCTCTGCGGCTCGCGGGACGATTTGCAGAATCTCGGCAGCCAGAGCGCGGTAATCGGCGGCAGCTTTGCTGTGCGGCGCATACCGTAGGACAGGTTCTCCGGCGCTGGGCGCTTCCGCCAGCCGGACATTGCGGTGGATCACGGTTTCAAAAACCAAGTCCCCGAAGATACTTCGCATTTGCTGCTGCACCTGTCGGCTAAATGTGGTCCGCTCCTCGACGAAGGTCAGAAGCAGACCAATGTTCTCCACCGAACAGGGGTGAAACCATTGTCGCATGATGCCCACAGTGTCGAGCAGGCGGCGAAGCCCTTCGAGGGCGTAATAGTGAACCTGGACCGGCACGACGAGATCCGTACTGGCGACCAGGGCGTTGAGCGTCAGAATACCCAGCGAAGGCGGACAATCAATCACGCAGACGTCGTAGGCGTCCCGGACGCCGCGAAGCCCTGCGCCCAAAAGCAGCTCTTTGCTCGAGACAGTCGCCAGTTGCAGTTCCGCGCCGGCCAACAGGACATTGCATGGGGCCAGGTCCAGGCGGTCGATCGTCGTACGAACCAAAACGTCCGCTATCGCCACGCCGGGCTTCGTCAGAACGTCGTATATGGTTCGTGGAAAGGAGTTCGGGTCTCGCCCCAGTCCAAGGGTGGCGTGGGCCTGGGGATCCAGATCGATCAGCAGGACCCGTTTGCCTGTTTCCGCCAGAGCCGCCGACAGATTGATCGCCGTCGTCGTCTTACCACAACCGCCTTTTTGATTGACTGTAGCGATGGTCTTCAACGAACTCACCCACCTCTCGATGACTCAGCAAGGCCGTCCGAAGGCCCCCCTGTTCGATCCCTTGTAAAATAGTATACCTCCTAAGCAGGACTTTGTCAATCCAAAATCAGGCAGGAGGGAAGGACTCGGAGAGGCCTTGCTCCAACAGAGGATATCCGACGAAAACAGAGGGAAAGGGGAAAATCGAATCAACACAGACGCTACGAACATTACCGCCGACACAAACCGCCAGGGACCGTCCCGCAAGGAACAGTCCCTGGCTGTCGGCACGAACAAGTCTCAGATGGGGTCGCCAGCACTGGGCGGGACGGTCTCGGGTTTCTCGGGGACGGGCCCCTTCTCATTGGGCGTATTTTTCCTGTCGAGAAACTGTTCCAACATCTGGCGGTTACGTTCCTCCAGAGCCTGTATCCGCTCCTGGAGACGCTCTACCTGCGTCTGAATCCGTTCCACCGCCCGATCCATCCGTTCGGACAGACGTTCCATGTCCGGACCGGGAATCGAGCGGAAGTACTTCTGGTATACCTCCGGGCGGGGCGGCTCGGGTAATCGAAACCTTTTTCCGAGAACAACGTCGTTCTTCACATCTTTGCGAGCGTTTTCTACCGCCTCGCGCGCTCGGTCGCGGTACTTCTTCGGAAGCGCATCGAGTTTATCCGCCGTGGTGCGGTATTCCTCCCCGCCCGCCTGAACGATCACCGTGGCGTTCTCGTCCTTCGGATCGCCTTCGATGATGATCGTGAAGTCTTCATTGTCCGCCCGGTGGCGGAAGACGCGCCTTTCTTTGAAGAAACGATTCACGTCCACGTTGAAGTCGGGGATCTTGTCGAAGGGAACTTCCATCCAGTCCTGCCCGTCAGGGCCGATCTTGAAAATCTTGCCCGGCCGCCAGGTCGTCATCGCTTCCGGCTCCGCCGGATACTTGAGTTGCCGGTTCTCCTGAGCCGCTTGGAGCTTCAACCGCAGGGTTTTGCGTTGACCCAGATGGATCACTTCGAGCGTCACCTCGTCGCCGACGTTTGCGGCCCGAACCCCTTCGATGATCTGTTCCACCCCAACGACCTTCTTGCCCTGGAAGTCGACAATCAGATCGTCACGCACCAGACCAGCCTTGTCCGCCGGGCTGTCGACGATGATGTTTCGAATCCTGACGCCCTGCCCGGCCTCCAAGCCCAGGTGCTTGGTCAGCAACTCAGGCAAGGGAGCGGAATCCAGTTCCACGCCCATCAGAGCCCGCTGGCCCTGAGCAACGCATACCGAACCGACCATCCCCAGAACCACGCATCCGAACAACAACGCATTTCTCTTCATAGGATTTCCTTTCGTCATAAACCGCTGTGATAGGAGGCGGGTTTGACCACGCCCTCACGGTACCCTTCAATGAGCCAATGATTGCCCGCCGGATCGGTGAAACCATACCACTCCACCTCGCGGGTGACCTGGTCGCCAGTTCGCGGCTGCAGCCCTCGCCAACTCTCTCTGAGGCCCTCCGGCTGGACGGGCGTATCCCTTGCCACCAATTCCCGGCCGGCTAGGTCCATCGGAGATTGAAAACCTCCGCCTGGGACCCAATGCCAAGCCAGTCCAAACAGCAGGCCGGCCGCCACCCCGACCGCGAAACGAGACCAACCGCCAAGGCGAATGATCCGCAGTCGGACCGATCTCTTGCTCCGTTGCCAAGCCCGTTCGAAGACCTCTTGGGGGGGCGTTTCCCCACGCTGCACTTCGTGTTCAATGATCTCCCGACCGCATTCCTGCAGCACACGCATCTGCTCCAAAAACTCCCGGGCACGACTGTCCTTCTCCAACTGGCAGTCGAGAGTCCGTCGTTCGGAGGGAGAAATCTCTCCGTCCAGAAGCTTACCGATGAGGATATCCAGTCTGTCGTCTTGGGGGTTCATGTCTTATGCACCTTCTGCTCGTGGTATTCCGCGATCGCCTCGTGATGCGTATTCCAGTTGCGGGGCAATCCGATCTCGGATCATCCGACGGGCCCGGACCAAGCGGATCTGCATCGTCGTGATCGGGACGTCCAGTACCTCAGCCATCTGCGCGTAGGTCAGTTCCCCGGAATGGGCCAGCATAAAGACCTCGCGATATTTAGCAGGCAACTCTCGAACCGCCTCCAGCACCCGCCCGAATAACTCCTTCTTCGCAACATCCTCCGCAGGATCGATCGCGTATGGGGGTTCGTCCTGCGTAACAAGCTCGGGTTTTCTTCGGCGAGCGGCCTTGATCGCCTCGCGTCGCGCCAGGATCGCCAACCAGGCCCGGAACCGTTCCGGCTCTCGGAGCGTTTGTATCCGGGTAATCACGCGAATGCAGACCTCCTGCATCACATCGTCCAGATCCCGCGGGTCGCCCAGGACGCCGTAGACCAAACTCCGGACCCAGCTCCAGTGTCGACGCAGGAGCGTCTGGAGAGCGTCCTTGTCGCCCCGCTGGGCGGCGTACACCAGCATCACCTCGTTGGATTCGCGATCATTCATGCTCTTCTACCACTATAGATACGTCGGAGGGATCGCTCATACATGACTTTTGCATTTTCTTTGGCAGTTTGGGTTGCCCGCGCAACCACCGGCCTGGAAGGATGCAGGATTTGTGAGTTTTTCCGAGAGTTGGGGCTTGACGCCAGGGACTGGTTCGGCTTAACTGAGCCTCTGAAATGCGCCCGTGGCGTGCTGACAGGAATGGCAACGGAGGCGGAACTGACCTGTGCAGAGGACCCGGACCAGTAAAAATAGCTTTGGCAGTGCTTAAGGAGGCCTTTAGGATGACACGGATTGTTACAACCGCGGCGGCGATTCTGATCTTGACCATTGTCGCAGGATGTCAGAGCAACACAGGGATCAGCCAGCAGTTGCCGCAACGGTCGAGCCCGTACATGAACACCGGGGAACCGGCGCCGTTGGCGACACCCAGCTCGTCGGATCAGATCGACTTGGTCGAGCAGTTGACCATGCATCGCCAGGCCTATCGCCGTAGTCTGCAGGCCCTGATCCAGCACTATGACGCGATGGGCGACAATCAGAAAGCCACTTGGGCCAAAGAGGAACTGAAAGCCCTGGACCGCATACCGATGTACCGTTACATCGTCGAAGCGGATATGCCGGCCACGCTGCGGGCGACCGAGCGGATCACTGCGGCCGACGAATTGTACAACGAAGCGGTCAGACTCGAACGCAGCGCCGGTCCGCTCTCGGCGCCGATTCTCAAGGACGAAGAAGTGCTCCGGGCCGCGCTGGCCAAGTACGGCGAATTGATCCGCAAGTATCCCACGAGCGACAAGATCGACGATGCAGCCTACCGAATGGGCCACATCCAGGAATACTTCAAAGACTACACGCTGGCGCTGCTGTCGTTCCAGCGGGCTTATCAGTGGGATGCCAACACGCCGTATCCCGCTCGGTTCCGCGCCGCCAATATCCTGGACCGAAAGCTCCAGCGCCGCAACGAAGCCCTGAGCCTGTATCAGGAGGCCATCATCAAGGAGGCAAACTTCGATGAATGGCGCATCCCGGCCGAGAGACGGATCAAAGAACTGACCACTTCCGGAACCAACTGAGTTCCGGTCGATCCCTTCGACAACTCAACGGGTCTGACAAGGCGTCAGGCCCGTTTTTGTTTGGGAACCGGCCGCACGTGTGCGACAGCTTTGAAAACAAGGTGTTCGAGTTCATCCTCCGGCAGGGACTCTTCGCGGACGACAGAGCGATTCTCGTCGCAGTCTCCGGCGGCGCCGACTCGATGTGTCTGCTGCATGTCCTCCGGACATTTAGGAACCAAGGCCGCCTCGCGGCGCCGCTCCTCTGCTGCCACGTCAATCATCGCCTGCGAGGGAGCGAATCCGACGCGGACGAACGATTCGTCGTCGAGCTGGCGAACGAGATGGGTGTGCCGGTCGTCGTCCGAACCGTCGAGGTTCGATCTCATGCCGAAACGAGCCGCCAATCCATCGAAACCGCAGCCAGACAATTACGGCTTGCCGCTCTCGAAGAGATTGCCCGCGACCGCGGTTGCGCGTGGATCGCAACGGGACATCAGAGGAACGACAACGCCGAGACGGTCGTCCAGCGGTTGCGGCGAGGAACGGGTTTCCGTGGCTTGGCCGGTATTCGACCGATGCGACGCCTTGGCGAAGGACTGTCGCTGGCCAGACCCCTGTTGTGCGTCACCCGCGAGGAGGTCGTCCGCTACCTTTTCGAACATAACCTCGCATACCGGGAAGACCACACGAATGCCGACGTCGCCTACACCCGAAATTACATCCGCCACCGCTTGCTGCCCCTGTTGCAGCAGGAATCGGGGGCCCTGCTCGTCGAAGAACTCGCAGACCTGGCAGCATCGGCCGGCAGGCTCCACAACCGAATCCAGAAGGAAGCGCAGCAAGCGTGGACTACCATGGCGCAGGCCGGCAACGACGAGGTTCGCATCGACGCATCAGGGTTGGCTTCCTTGCCGGAGTTGGTCGCGGTCGAACTGGTCCGACGTGCGTTGATGAACCTGGGCTGCGGCGAACGGAACCTGACGGCAGAACACTACCAAAGCGTTCTGGGATTGGCGAGAACGCAGGTACAGGCGAAGCAAACCTCCCTGCCGAGCGGGTTCATCGCCCGTATGGAATCCCGTCAACTCATTCTGCGACACGGCGTCGCAGGATCGAGTCCCAAGGCCCACGACATTCCCTCCCCGCTGAACATCCCCGGCAGGACTGCCTTTGCCGATGTGGAGATTGACGCCAGGATTATACCGCGTCCGGAAATCGAAGGGGCAGAGATCCGGGATGACAAAGGCCCATTTTGCGAGTATCTTGACTGGGATCGGATCAGGCCGCCCGTTGTGGTGCGGCCGCGCCGACGTGGCGATCGGTTCCAGCCGCTTGGTATGGACACCGAGAAAAAGGTCGGAAAGTTCCTGACGGCGGCCAAGGCGCCGCGCCGGTCACGGGACCGGACGATCGTCTTCGCCGACCGGGATCGGATCCTCTGGATCTGCCCCGTTCGCATCGCCGAACCGGTGAAGATCACGGACGAAACGCGACTGGTATTGGAGTTGACCGTTCGCAACACCTGATTCCTCAGGAGGAGTCAAACCATGAGCAGCACAGTCACCACACGACGGGAATTCCTACGGACGGCCGCTGTCGGAGTCGTTGGACTCATAACCTCTCGGAGCGCCCGCGCCGGCACGCCAACCAACGAGCCGTCGCGACATCCGAACATCCTGTTCTGCATCGCGGATGACTGGTCCTGGCCACACGCGAGCATCGCCGGGGACAAGGTCGTCAAAACACCGACCTTCGACCGCATCGCGCGCGAGGGCGTGCTGTTCTGCAACGCCTTCGTCACGGCCCCTTCCTGCACACCGTCACGAGGGTCGATCCTCACAGGACAATACCACTGGCGGCTGGAAGAAGGCGGCAATCTCTGGAGCACACTGCCGGCCAAGTTCGATGTCTATCCCGATCTCCTGGCAGAAGCCGGTTACTACGTCGGTTACACCCGCAAGGGCTGGGGGCCGGGCCAATACCAGCCCGGCGGCCGAACCCGCAATCCGGCAGGCCCTCAGTTCAAAGACTTCGCAGCTTTTCTGGAGGCTCGGCCGCAGGGAACTCCCTTCTGTTTCTGGTTCGGCAGCAACGACCCGCACCGCCCCTACGAGCAAGACTCCGGCGTCAAGAACGGCATGAGACCCGAAGACGTCCAGGTGCCGCCGTACCTGCCGGACAGCCAGACCGTGCGGAAGGATCTCTGCGACTACTACTTCGAAGTCCAGCGTTTCGATCGGGAAGTCGGAGAATTGCTCAGCCTGCTGGAGGAGCGAGGCGAGCTGGATCGGACCCTGGTCGTCATGACAGGCGACAACGGTTTTCCCTTCCCCCGAGGCAAGAGCAATCTCTACGACGGAGGGACGAACGTCCCTTTGGCCGTGCGATGGCCGAGGCGTGTCGCCGGGGGGCGCCATGTGGAGGATTTCGTCAGCCTACAGGACCTGGCGCCGACTTTCCTCGAGGCAGTGGGCCTGACACCACCGGCCGCGATGACCGGACGCAGCCTGCTGGAGCTGCTTGTTTCGGGCAAGTCCGGCCGAATCGATCCCGCCCGAGACCACGTCCTGGTGGGCAAGGAGCGGCACGCATGGGTCCGTGCCGGCGGGCTGGGCTACCCGTGCCGAGCGATCCGAACCCGCGAATTCCTGTATATCCGCAACTTCCAACCGGACCGCTGGCCCGCGGGCGATCCCACCAAAGGCGGCGAGCCCTTCGATCCCAACCGCGTGTACGGCGACATCGACGACTCCCCGTCGAAAACCTACATGATGGAACACCGCGACGAGGCCGCGGTCAAATCCCTATTCGACTTGGCCTTCGCGAAGCGGTCTGCGGAGGAACTCTACGACCTGGGCGAAGATCCGCATCAGCTTCGCAACGTCGCGGCCGACCCCGCATACGCTGAAACGAAGAAGAAGCTCGAATCCTCGCTTCTGGCGGAATTGAAAGCCACAGGCGACCCGCGTCTCCTCGGCGGCGGCGACACCTTTGACAGCTACCCCTACTACGGAGGCCCGCGGCCAACGGGGCGATAGGACCTCCGCGGCCAAGTCCCCCGGCGCGTCAGAACTCACAGACGCCGCCGGCGCAACCACCGGTAAAGTCGATGTCCGCGGCGACAAAATCAGGCTGTTCGTCGTGCTGCGATTCCGTCTCGTCGCTCACGGAGAGGACCTGTCCGGTCTTGGAGCCGTACCGGTAGACCGTGATGCCTTTGCATCTGAGGCGGTGGGCCAGGAGGTAGATCTCCCGAACGTCTTCAACCGTCGCATCCGCAGGCAGATTGATTGTTTTGGAGACCGCATTGTCGGTATATTTCTGAAACGCGGCCTGGATCGCCAGGTGCTGGCGAGGTGCAACGTCGAACGCGGTCGCAAAAAGCTTCCTGACATCTCCCGGCACATCCTTGACCTGAGCCAACGAAGGCCGACGAGCCACCTCTGCGAATAGTTCACGTCGGTAAAATCCCCTGTCGCGAGCGATCTTCTCGAACAGCGGGTGACACTCGAACAGTCGGGTCCCCGACAGCACATGTCGAATGAAGCTCACCGCAAAAATGGGTTCGATCCCGCTGGAACAGCCTGCGATGATGCTGATGGTGCCCGTCGGGGCGATCGTGTTGACCGTGGCGTTACGAACCTCCCGACCGGCTCCCGCGTGCACGGACTGCGCAAAGTTCGGGAAGACGCCCCGCTGCCGAGCCAGCAGCGCCGAGGCGGCAAGCGATTCCTGACGGATGAACCGCATCAGTCTGCGTGCAACGACCACTGCCGCAGGGTCGTTGTACGAAATGCCCAGGCGGATGAGCATATCGGCAAATCCCATAACGCCCAGCCCGATTTTGCGATTGCCCAGCGTAGCGACCCGGATCGGTTCGAGGGGAAAACGATTGACGTCGATCACATCGTCGAGGAACCGAACTCCCCAGTGAATTCGATCCCGCAGCTTGTCCCAGTCCACCCTGGCTCTGCCGGTACGCGTGCCGGTGTCGTCATCCGTGGTCATCCGGTCCAGGTTGATTGAGCCCAGGATGCAACTCTCGTAGGGCAACAACGGGACCTCGCCACAGGGATTGGTCGCCTCGATGGAACCGATCCCTGGGGTCGGATGGCTCCGATTGATCTGGTCGAGGAAAATCAGCCCTGGGTCGCCCGTCCGCCAGGCCGCGTTGACGATCAGATCGAACAGCGAGCGGGCTCCGATCCGCTTGACGCTCCTGCCCGTTCGCGGATTGACGAGGTCGAAAAGCCGATCCTGTGCGACCGCCCGCATGAAATGGTCCGTGACCCCGACCGACAGATTGAAGTTCTCCATGGCGTTGGAGCCGACCTTGGCCTCGATGAAGTCGACGATGTCCGGGTGATCGCACCGGAGCACGCCCATGTTGGCGCCCCGCCGTCGGCCACCTTGGACGATGACCTCGGTGGCCTTGTCGAAGATGCCCATGAAGGAGACCGGGCCGGAGGCGCGCCCTTTCGTCGAGCCGACCAGATCGCCCCGAGGACGCAGGCGGGAGAAAGCAAAGCCCGTTCCACCGCCGGTCTGGTGGATGCGAGCCATCTCTGCCAAAGCTCGGAAGATGCCTTCGACCGAATCGTCCACCGGAATCACGAAGCACGCCGCGAGTTGTCCCAACGGAGTCCCGGCGTTCATCAGCGTCGGGGAGTTGGGCATGAACTCGCGGTTGCGCATCATTCGGTAAAAGATGTCCTCAACCTCGTGGACGTGGAAATCGGAGCGATAGCTGCCTTCGGCCTGCGCGACATGGTGGGCTACTCGTCGGAACAGTTCGCTGGGCGTCTCGATGACCCGACGCGTTTCGTCCTTGAGCAGGTATCGCCGCCGAAGGACCTCCAGGGCGTTGACCGGAAGTTTTAAGTCGTCCTTGAGACCCAGAGCGGATTTGGCGAAGCGTACCTCGGAGCGGTTCTGGCGATAGAGAATGTAGCTTTTGGCAATCCGGTTGTACCCCTCCCTCATCAGGATCACTTCGATGAGATCCTGAATCTCCTCGACTTCCGGAGTTCTGCCCTGAAAACGTCTCGCGAGTTCTTCCGTCACCTTCTGCGTCACTCGCCCGGCGACATCCTCGGCCCGGCGGGGATCCTGGAGCACCTCCAACCCGGCTCTCTGAACAGCCCGCTTGATCTTGGAGGCATCGAAATCGACAAGAGCGCCGTCCCGCTTCCTCACCTGTGCGATCGTCGATCGGATCGTCATGATTGGGCCTCATTTGAATCGATCAGGACCTTCCTTCGCAACCGGGACTTGAACAAAGGAGGGAACCAAGGCACAGTGCCGGAATCTTCCACACTTCGACAGACAAAGACAAACGCGGGGGGAAAATTCATCGCCACGAACTTGAGCGTCACATGCGAAAAATACCGTCGGAGATCCCGACCCAGAAGGGGTGTGTACTGGAGTTGCACATACAGTCCCGATCGGCTGGCGATGGCGAGAATCGCCTCCCGGGCACGGTTGTCAAACAGCGTCAGCGGCAGCCCCGAGATCACGCAATCGGCCTGGTCGACATATTCACGGCAGTGAACCGCGTCATCATTGATCACACACAGTCGAGGATCGCCGATTCGCCTGAGGCATCGGCAAAACTCCGGGTTGATCTCGAAGCACGTCAGCCGCCCGTTCTCGGGCAACCGCCTGAGGATCTCCCGGGTCACCGGCCCGGTTCCGCTTCCGAATTCGACCACCTGCAGGCTCTGTCCAACCTCTTGAGCCATCGTCCTGGCCAACATCCGACCGCTCTGAAACAAGGTCCCGAGCTGCCGGGGATGCTGCAGAAACTGCCGCGCAAAGCGGAGGTTGTGCATATCGCTGCTCCTTCAAACCAGCGACGCCATATGTCCTTACCTTACGACGGTACCATCACATCGGTCAAGTGATTTCCTCAATTCGGGGTCATCGAGGCGAAAAGGCGGTTTTCCCTTAAGAAGCTTGACGGAAAATACGATGTACTCTATAAAGTCTGTGCAGAGTCGCGCCGGCAATCCGTCGCATGAAGCGCAGAATACAAGATGGTCCCATAAGATTCCTTATGATAAGGAGAACAGCGGTGGGCATGTCCAGAAAATTGTGCAGGGTATTCCTGTTGGCCTTCGTCAGTTTGATCGCAGGCTGTTTTGCCTCGAATCCGGAGGACATCCAGGCATGGGTCAGGCCGTATGAGGTGAACGTCACCGCTGAAAACTACATCGTGCAGCCGCCCGACGAGATCGAGATCCGCTGTACCCAAGTGGCGGAAGTCCATATGCAACGCCAACGGGTCCGGCCGGACGGAAAAATCAGCTTCGAGGTGCTGGGTGAAATCGACGTCGCCGGCAAGACCCCCACGGAAATTGCAGCCGCCGTCAGCAACCGGATCAAAGAATTGTATACCCTGCCGGGCGACCATCCGGTGGACGTCCGGATTTCCACGTATGCGAGCAAGGTCTACTACGTCGTCGGCCAGGTCGCACGACCCGGTCCGCGCAATTACACCGGGCGCGATAGCGTTCTGATGGCATTGGCTGGTGCTCAGCCCAACGCCATGGCGTGGGAACAACGAGTTCAGGTGATTCGTCCGGCCCTCCGCGAGGACGAGGACGCCAGGATCTTCGAATTCAATTACGAAAAGGCGACTTCCCGCGGCGATACCACGAAGGACGTCCTGCTGGAAGAGGGCGACATCGTGTATGTCCCGCCGACGATTCTGGCATCGATCGCAATGGTTCTCGAAGAATTTATCAGCCCCATTGCCCGGGCGTTCTACGGCGCGTATCTGATTCAGAACCCGCCGGGAAGCCCTGGAAGCCGGGAAGGGTATCAGCCCTATGGCAGCGGATATTGACAACCGCCTGATCGGATGGTCTTGCACAATCTGAAGATGGTTCCATAATGACGCGTCAAGTGCTCAGACTCACCCATGTGGCAAGCACGATCTGGTTCATGGCCTGCATCGGCTATATCCTCGTGTTGTCCCTGCACCAGGCAGGGTTCCGTTGGTGGATCATCTTTTCAGTGTCCGGGCATTCCGCGCTGGTGGTGTTTCTCCTGGTCAGCGTTTATCTGTTCGCTTTGTTTCGGGGCGTAGGAGTATCCCAGCAGAACGAGCGTGAACATCCCCTGACTACGACGAGCTATTACATGGGTTTCTATGTCGCGGCGCCGCTCCTCGGAGGACTGGCGGGTTTGCTGGGCATGATAGGAACCCCCTATCTTGCCAACTTCCTGCTCGGGGTAGCGATGGGCACGCTGGGCACAACTTTTTTCGTCTGGGTGGTTGTGGACCCGATCGCCGGATTGGTCGAGTCATTTCTGCCTGCCAGCCGCAGACATCGCCTGGAACGACTGGCCCAGGCAGAGGCCCAGCGTCGGACCCGCCAGGAAAAACGCGAGCAGTTGCTGGCGGAGGCTTTTGCCCGTGAAGAACAAGAACGGCAGCGATGGCAGAAGCATCTACGCCCCAGTGCAGAGAGACTGGCCGCCTTGCTCACGACAGATTCGGCCGAGACTCCCGGTGCCGAAGGGGAAGCCGTGAATATCGGCGCCAACGCATGGCGACTCGGTGGGCTGAGCTGTATGAGGCAACTCCGTGACATGGCGGTGTCCCTCCAGAAGGATTCCACAGATCGGGCGATCACCTCCGAACGGCTGAGCAACTGGTGGGATGGGATCGGCGACTGGAGACGACCGGTTTTCCATTGATCCCCGCCGGTTTCATGTGCCCCCCTCGCTTACTTTCGATTCTCAGGCCCCCCTCACGTTTGACTTGCTTGCCTGTCGCCTTCTCGCCTTCAGACTCTGCTGGCTGGGGTCCCAAACGTGGACGTAGGAAGCGGATCACGTCCCTGCGATCCAGCTTCCTGACATCCAATCCGTTCGGCGATCCTACCGTGCAGACAAAACCACGGCGGTTCTTACATCGCCCGACGTCTCTTGAGCCAGCCGACCACGCCAAGACCGAAACTACCCAGCAGCACCGCTCCTGGAGCGGGGATGGGCGAAACCGAGGTATGAATCGTGTCGCCGCCGGTCGAGTTGCCGACGAAGAACCCGATCGTAGCATCCCCCAGGTTCAATCCCGCCAGATCCGCAAACAACGTAACCGAATCACCCATGGAAACCGTAGTCCAACCGGAACGGTTGGTGAACGACCCATCGCTCGCAAATACGGCATATTCCCACGGCTGATTGTTGTCGTTGAACAGCGTGATGGCAAATGAGCTGTAACCGGTGAGATCGAAGCCCGATTTTCCAATCGCGATGTATTGGAAATCGTTCGCTTTTCCCACCTTATCTACTTCATACCCGACATTTCCCTGAAAGATCAGGGCATCATAACCCGAATCGGGATTTGTGAAAACCGACAACGTCCCGAAATCCACGTCGGTAGAATATCCGGGCAAAATCTCAAAACTCAGGAGATCTGCTATCGAAGGGGTAAACGTAATTCCGGCCGACGACGGGGCCACCATCGCGCCGCAGACCACTACCGCAAGCAAAAACCGTTTCATCTCTTTCTCCTTGTCGCGCCTTGAGCGGAAAACCGAGGAAAACTCCATTTCATCCTGCTGTCACATGTTCTTCCGGGAGGTGGGCGAGCCCACTGGCTGCATCCGCTGACCCCAGACCCACTTACGGCGTCACTGCCAACAGGGTCCCAACGCACCCACTCGGCGCCCTCACGAACCTCAACGACCCAAGGCAGCTGGCCTTTCTCGAGTTGCCTGAAAGACGCCCCGTCCTGAGAAGAAAAGAGGTTCCTCCATCCCGGCATCAGCACCATCGGGACGCGCACCGCCGACGAAGCCCCCCTTCCCTCCCGTGTAGGAATGCCAACGAATGGCTGGTGCCACAGCACATCATCGACTCCGTTCTCGGTCGGGGAGTCAAGGCCGGTCAACTCCGGCGAGGAAGCGTTCATTCGAAAGAAACGAGCCGCCCCCAGGCGACCGTTGCTCAAGACGGAAAGACATACGCCTATCCAGATCCTGCGATTTCTGACAAGAGAGACACAGACAAATCCCAAAACCCCGAAGCAGACCGTTCCAGGACCGTGGGGCAGAGACGTCGCAGGGATGTACCCGGCACACACAAAACGATGAGTCAAACCCACCGAATCGTCCACCCGGGATAAGCCGAAGAACTGAGAATTGTTGAAAGGATTCTGCCGTAAGACCGAAGCCACACCGGCATTCCTCTCCCTCCAGCCGGAAAAACCAGACGCCTCTTCTGCTCCATGCACACCGGCTCCACTCCACAGAGCCAAAGCACAGAACAAGAAGATAGTCCTCAACCGAACTTTGCGGCCCAGCCACATCTCCCCGTCTCCTTACGGTTCACCCCCTCCGATCCCTCAGCTTGATGGCCAGCCACCCCCATCACAAACCTGGGAGACGGCCTCCTCCGGTCGCGCCACAAGCTGTTGTCAGCTTAATGAAAAACAACTCACTGTCAAGTCCAAAAAGTGAAAATCGTTGAATTTCACGCCGGAGGATTCACCCCTGGTTGCTGTCCCCTGGACACAAACGATCACTTACACTCACACCCACCATGACGCCAAGGAACTTACGGCAACCTGGTGAAAACCACTGAAGGATCTACCGGGCGTATCTGAAAACATTCTACACGCCAAAGCGTTGAAGGGTTCAGCCAAAGAGGTAGACATTCTTCCCCCCTCCGCCGTCAGGCTGCAACGGTTGTTACCGGAAAAAAAGACAAGCTGCTTCCGGGGGACTCACGTAACCTTCCCCAAAATCTGGCACTCCCCCAAATTCGAGAGGCCTCAGGCGAACCGAAATTCACCTGAGGCCTCGATGTTCACAAGACCGACCTGCTTCTTTCTTCGGCGCCCGATAAGGGCCGGATCAGAACGCCGTTTCAAGAAACCGAGTCGGGCGGGATCGAACTCCCGCACCGCCGCCCGAACAGTGGCTTACGCCACGACTGCACACCTCTAGGTAACCATGCTCCGAGGCGTACAGAGCGACGGATCATAACCCTCTTACGCTGCAGACCTACTACACAGCGCTGCGTCGGCGGAGCCAGCCAACCAGACCGGTACCCAGACCGCCCAGGACGATGGCAGCGGGAGCCGGAACAACCGGAGCGGGCGGAATCGGATCATCCTCCCAAATACGCTCCGTGACCTCGTACACGACGTCCAGCTTGGACCAATTCAGTGTGATCGTGCCGTACTCGCCCGGGCTGAACAGTTTCGCATACACGGTCAAACTGCCATCCATCAGGCTGCCGAACGCGTCCAGATCGAACGCATTCTCGCCGCTCTGCAGTTCACCGACGCTCGGAGAGGCCGGACTGTCGAGATGGATGGTTGCCGTCTTATCGTTGGCGTTCGTCGCCTTGACGGTAAGATCGGCGCTTTGGAAATCGACGGCCACAACATCGCCGCCGATGGCCGGGGCGGTCCAGAGATGATTCCACTGGACCAAGTAATTGTTGCCGACGCCACCGGAACCCCACTGGTACGACTGGCCGAGCGTCACATTACTCTGCACGGCTACCGTGTACACATTGGTGGTCCAACCGGCGCTGGCAACGCTGACTGTCCCCAGCACTAGGAGAACTACTGCTAGTGCCTTCACAACTTTCTCCATGACACTCTCACCTCCAAACTTTCTGCATGACTACATCACGGCCTACACTCGCCGCAGGCCGCCAGGGACCTACGCGATCCCCACACACCACATCGCCGACGCACGACAGCACACACTGCCAGGCCGGCGTCGAGTCCGGGAACACCACCAATCGGCAACGACGACACTGACAATTCGTCACCGCAGCCTGATCCAGCCTTCCTCGGACTCTCCTCGACAAACACTACTGATGCATGCCCGACTCCTCTCGGAGCCCACGCGGCTGTGAGACACGGGGCGATGACTGCTTCGCCAAGAAGGACCTTGCGCGCATCGACCCTCCCCTGCCCTGCAGTCATGCGATCCTCGGTGGCTTTCGTGGGGGACAGCGAGGGGCCTGCACGAACAGACTCCTCGACGCACGAGGCCAGCAAGAACCCGACTCCAGAGCCGGACAGCACAGTACATCTGGGGGAAGCTCAACGGTGAACTGAAGCGGGACACAGACAGGCTTCGGCCGAGGGTGTCGGACAGAGACCTTCGCGTCGTCTGCAACGCAGTCGATCTCCGCATGAAGCTATCGCAGGACACCGCACACGACGGTCGGGAGACGCGTAGCCATGTACCCTGCTCTTCCACCACCGCTCCTCCTCCAGATTCGAGCATAAACAGTACAGACGCCGGAAGATCCAGCGTCCAGCCCCTTCGGAAACGAGCCTTCCTTTGCAAAGCAAGAACGAATTGAAAAGCCGCACACAAGGTTGCTCATCCCGTGGGAGCCATCAACTACCTCATTGTAAACATGGAAGGCAATCAGGTCAACTCATATTTCCCATATTAACTCAAGCCGTAAATTTTCATATTACCCATATACACGCCAACACCGGGTTTCAATCCTAATTCAGAGTACCCAAACAGGGATTCTGACCTTAATAGAATACCTCTAATGATCTATCTTATTAGGGGTAGTACGCCGACAAAAAAAACCTCTGATCGTGAATGGGATTTCTCATTCAGACCAGAGGTCTTAAGAGGTCTCGAGACAGTTTAACAGTCAGAACACTTTCTAAACCTGGTTCACATCCCCCATACCCTCGCGTGCATCGCAGACGAACCGCAGCAACATGTTCATCTTGTTCCGGACTTTCACTTTTCGATAGATGTTGTGGATGTGGGTCTTGACAGTTCCCGGCTGAATGCTGAGCCGACCGGCAATGCTACCGTGTCGCAATCCCTGGCACACCAGCTCGGCAATCTGCACCTCGCGAGGAGTCAGGTCGTATCTTCTGGAAAGATAAGACCACTGTTTGTGGTCCAACAGCACTGCAGACGATCCCGGGTCCTCCGGTTTGGCGCCCGAGGTTCGGTCCCCATGTAATTCGTCTGACGGCATCATCGTCAGCGGCCTTTCTGCAATTGGTCAAGAAGAAATTTGGCCTCGGTCCAATCCTCACCAGGCCGGGCATCCATCAGATCCTGTTGATCGAAACCCATCTTGAATTGATCCATCTCTTCCTGGAGCGACAACGCATCCCGAAGCACCTTGATCGCATGGGTCCTGCGCAGGGCTTGGGCGTGGTCCCGCGCCAACTGGATGTTTTTGCGATTGAGGCTCAGAGCCATTCTGAGGTGCTCCACCGCCTGTGTTTTGCGGTTCGTCGCGGCATAGACCCTCGCGAGATGGAATTGCGGCGCCGCCGATTGAGCCGAACCGGCGGGGAGCAACGAGAGACTCTTTACCAAGTCGGCCTCGGCTCTGGCCATGTCGCCGTTCTTGAAATGGATGACGCCCCGCGTGTCGAGCAGATCCGCATATTCCGGTTCCAACATCAGCCCCCGATTGGCCAGCGTCAGCGCCTCCTGAATCACCTCGGACGAGGGAGAAGGTTTCTCGCAGAGCATCCACGCCAGATTGTTGATCGCAATGACGTTGTTAGGATCCAACTCCAGGATTCGGCGGTTGAGCCGGGCTGCTTCTTCGGTTCGCCCCGCGTCCTGCATCAGCATGCTCAACGTCACAAGAGGGGGTACCGCATTGGGATTCGGATCCAGAATCATGCGGAGTTGATCTTCCGCCATCTGGAGAGCCTCGCGGTCGCCGCTGCCGGCCAGAATCCGGGCTATGCTCGTCGCGGTCTGGGCATCTCCGGGATTCCTGGTTCGCCACAGGTTCAGAAGCTGATTGACCTCGGTCCATCGCTTCTCCTTGCGAAGCAGTTGTCCCAGCGCCATCACCGGCATCGGATCACTCGGATCGGCGGCGATCAGCTTGTCAAAAAGTTCCCGCGCCTTCTCCCGCTGCTGATCGGTGTACACCGCGACTGCCAAGGCGATCTCGCACCGTCGTCGCGCGGGCCCTTTGAAGTCGTCGAGTTTGCCGCGGAGCAACTCCACCGCCTTCTCCGGCCGATTGGCGAGGATGTAAGCATCCGCCCACTCCAAAAGAATCCCCACGTCGTCAGGATACTGCTTGGCCAGCGACGGCAGGGTCGTCAAAGCCGCCATGGACGGAGAGAGTCTCTTCTCCGCGACAGCTTTGAGCAGAAGCAATTGTTTGTGTTGCTCGTTGTGAGCCAAACCACGGGTGGCAAAGTCCAACGCCCGGCCAGGCTCATTTTGGTTGAGTTCGAGCTGGGCCATCAATTCCCAGCCGTCCGCGTACTTGGGGTAATCCGTGGTGACTTGCCGCAGAAGCTGACGGGCCTCTTCGATAGAGGGCCCCGTACCCCGCAGAATCAGGATCCGAGCCTTGTACAAACGCAGTTCGGGATCCGTCTTCTCCTGGGTCCCACTCCGGCTGGCCAGAGCCTTGTCCAGCATGGCCTCCGCTTCCCGCAAGAGCGACGATTTTCCCGACGCGATGAATAAAGCCGCGGCGAGTTTCTGAATTCGCGGCTCCTGGGGCAACAGGGCAAGAGCCCGCCGGACATCCGAAATCGCTTCGCCCATCCGCCCGGAGGAACTGTAGGCCCTCGCACGAGCTTCCCAGTTCTCCGCGTTCTGCGGCTCCAGAGCGATCGCTTGGCCGAGGTCCTCCAACGCCTTGTCCCCTTGTCCCAGAGTCACCAGCAGGTCGGCACGAACCAGATGTGCTTTGGCGTTGCGCAGTTGATCCACCGCCGCATTGCAAATTTGCATCGCCTTGTCGGGGTTGCCCTGCTGGAGATAAAGCTGAAGCTGCGCGCGAATCACAAGGATCGAGTCCGGCATCCGAGCCCGTAGATCGGACAAAAGCGACTCCGCCTTGGCGAACTCTTTCCGGAGGGTCAACACCCGCGCATACGACAGCGAGAGCATCATGTCGTTCGGATCGCGACGGATCATTTGCTGGAGCGTTTCGGACGCCGACTCGACGTCCCCCCGGCGGAAATCGTGCTCCACAAGAAACCGCTGGAGATCGGGGTTGCTCAGCTGCTGCGAACTCACTTTGTCCAGAATAGCCTGGGCCTCATCGAATTCATTCGCCTTGTGCAACGCGGCGATCAGCTTCACCAGTACCTGTGTATCATCCGGAGATTTCGCGAACGCCTCCCGGTAGGTCGTGAGAGCCAATTGCCGCTCCCCCGCCATCTCGTAGGTCGCCGCCAGAAGAAGGCGACTGGCCTGGTCATCGGGATTGGCCAGCAGGTTTTCCTGCAAAAGCTTGACGATCTGAGCATAGTTGATCTTGAAGTCGTTGCTGGAACGCATCCAAAGCCGGGCCTGCTCGTACCGCCACTGGCCTCCCTTTTCTCCTTCCAAAGCCTTGATCTCATCGATGATTTTCTGCGATCGTGAGGCGTCCTGGACCACCGGATCGCAAACCAGCAACATACGCCGGGACTGAATGTCATTGGGGAACTGCCCCGTCAAATCGGTGAGCCACTGACAAAGTTTCTCTTTCTCCTGCCACCGATAGTACAACTCCGCCAGCAACAGGCCGCAATCGCGACGAAGCTGAGGTTCCTGGAACCGGGCAAAAGCATCTTTGAGCACCGACTCGCATTCGGCCCGCTGATCCTGCCGGTCCAGAAACACCGCCAGTCCTCGCACCGGATCAAACGCCTGGGGATGCCCGGCGATTGCATTCAGATACAACGTCCTGGCTTTCTCATTCTGGCCTTCGGCTGCGCTGAGTTCCGCACGGACAAGCGTCAAGCGGAGTTCGGACGGATTCTCGCTTTCCAGCTCGCTGAGCATCGAAGAGGCTTGGGCGAACTTCCCCTGCATCATGGCAATCTGGACCTGGAGCAGCTTGACGCCGCTGGCGCCGTTAGTTTCCTTGTCCAGCTCCGCCAGTTCGGCTTCAATTTCCCGCCACGCCTCTTCCTTGTTCTCCTCTGCAGAATTGGCGGCCAATAGATGAGTCCGAGCCTGTAGACCCAACAGTTTCGCCTCTGTGACGACCTGCGGATCGGCTTTGGCCAATTCCACGAGCTGTCGGGCCAGTTCCTGCACCTTGGGCCAGTTCCTGGTCTGAGCGAACAGTTGCGTCAGATAGAGACGGGCCTGGATATAGTCGGATTGCGCAGCGGATGTTCCTTGATCTCCCGAGCGTTTGTTCAGCATGACCTGCAACTGGTTGATCGCCGACTGGGTGTCACCCAGCCGGGAATAGGCGGAGGCCAGCCGTCGATACACCTCTTCAGGGGCCCGCGGGCTCAGGGAGATCGCCCGCTGCCAACTCGTCACGGCGTCGCGTAGACGACCCTGCTTCTCCGCCAGAAGCCCCTCGAGGTAAGCCAAAGTCGGGGGATCCAGATCCTTTTCCCGCATCCGAGCCAGATAGCCCTCCACGTTTTCCAGGCGTCCGGCGAAAATGAGCAGGCGGGTCGCAGTGGCAATGAAATCCCAGGATTCCGACGTCGCCTTCATGCCTTCGTCGGCAACCATGAACATCTCCTCCGGAGAGGCTGTCCTGAAAGCCAGAACCGCCCAAGTCTGCCACAGTCGAGGGTCGGTCTTGTCGATCTCCTGGAGGACCTGAAGCTGCTCCCTGGCCTTGTCCAGATTCCCGGCAACGATCAATTCCTCCACCAGCAACAAGCGAGTCGAGACGTCCGACAAATCATATGACATCGCCTTCGCCAGATCGGCCATCGCCTTGTCCTTGTCCTTCTGCCGCAGATAATATCCCGCTCTCGCCAGATAGGCACGGGCCGACTCGGGATTCTTCGCAACCGCGTCATCGAACCAGGCGAGGGGCGATTGCTTTACGATCTCGGGCCTCTCCGCGGCCCACAAACCCAGGACTTCGTAGGCCGGAATTTCGCTGGAATATCGGTCAATGACGGATTTGACCTCCGCCACAGCCTTGTCGAACTCCCGCAGTTGCCAGTAGGCTTGTCCCAGCATTCTGCGCAAACCGGGATCATCCTGGATCTCCAGATGGCGAGTGGCGATTCCGATCGCCTCGCTCGGCACTCGGAGCTCCAAATACAGTTGCGTGAGCTTCTTGGCCGTCTCGATGTCGCTCGGTTGGAACCGCAGCGCGTTGCGGTAGGCTGCGATAGCTTGCTGAAGGTTTCCCTGGGTCGTCGGTCGACGTTTCATTTGCGCGTCGGCGTACTTGACCAACATCGCGACGTCCTGATTGTTCCTGGCGATATAGCGACCGAGCTGTTCGGCGGCCTCGTCCCAGTTCTTGGCTTCGAAGGCTTTCAGCCCTCGCGGCAGCGCTTGCTCGGCCTTCGTGGCGGTCTGCCAAGCATGCAACGCATACACGGAAACACCCAAAACCCCCGAAGCGACGATCAAAACGATCGCCAGCTTCCAGTTGAAGTATCTCATCGCCATTGGCCAGCCCTTTCCTACTGTCCAAGAGGCCTTCTCGCAACTGCCGAGACAGCCTGCGTTCGGGCCCCGAGGAACGGAAACGCGCTCGTGATTCGAGACGCGTGTCTCCGTCTCAGAACTGATTCACAAAATTCTCAACCATTCTGCGGAATGTCCGCCAGCAGATCCATAGATCCAATCCCGGCGAGAGATTCCGGACGTATTCCGTATCGTAATGAATCCATTCCTGGAAATCCTTGTTTGCCGCACGAGTGCGACACACCTGCCACAAACCGGTGATGCCCGGTCGCACGGAAAGCCTCGCATCGCGCCAGGAAGCACACAGCGTATTCTCGAATTCGGGCGAGGGCCTGGGTCCCACCACACTCATCTGACCGCACAGCACATTGAAGAACTGCGGAATCTCGTCCAGGTACGTCTCCCGCAGAAAACGCCCGACCGTTGTGATGCGAGGGTCGTCCGCCATCTTGAATTGGGGTCCGTCCACTTCACAGACAAACCGCAGTTTGTCCTGCATCTTGTCGGCCCCCTGACGCATGGTACGAAACTTGATGCAATCGAACACTTTACCGTGAAGGCCCTGTCGCTTGTCCCGGAAGAAAACCGGGCCGGGAGAACTCAGGCGAACCGCCAGCGCAATCACCGGGATCACCGGCGCAAACAGTACCAGCACGATCACGGCGGCGATTACGTCCGCGACCCTCTTGATCGAGCGGGCGTAAGAGAATCTCGGCCACGTGCGAAACGCGCTCTCCAAACGACCGCACACATGCTCTTTCGGTTTGGCCGCCGGCCGGATCGGCCGGGTCTGACCTCCTGCGTCGCTTGGCCCCCGCTCCAGCACGAGACAGTCGCGAAACACCTGGCCCGACTCCACAGACACGCCCGTTCCCACGATCGCCGAATCAATCATCGCATCCCTGCGAACCACGCAATCATCGCACAAGACAGCCGGTCCCACAATGATGGCGCCGGGTTCGACGGCCACACTATTGCCCCTCACGACCGGACCGATCAGACGAGGGGCTTGGCGGGGATGTTGCCGGTCCTCGGAGGAGTCCTGGTCGCCCTCGGAGAGTTTTAGAACCATTCCACACACGGCCAGCACGCCCTCCTCGGAATCCAGATCGAACACCGTCCCGGCGACGGCAATCCCTCGCACCGTGTAGTTTCTGGCCCGGCACGCCTCGACCACAGTCTGGAAATCCGCCAAGAGATTCGGTCTGACGACGGCGTCAAACACATCCGGTCGGACCAGTAGATGGTGTGGCCATCGGAAGGGCACCGTCGTCGGCACGACCGAATCGGCAAACAGCCGTCGGTAGCCGACCAGATGATTGTCCGGGGTTAGACGAACCCGTTCCTGGTACCCCATCAGTTCCGGCTCAATATCCACGGCAATGACGTCCGCCTGCATTGAGGCCACCGCATGCGTCATCAGCAAGTGGTTCACACACGTCGCAAACCGACCGTCGGTGACAACGACCCAACGATCCCTGGATCGGGGAAGGCCTTCACCTTGGATCCGATCCCAGGAACACCGCGATAGACGATCGATCGAGATTTCTTCGCACCACGCCGGTGGAAGAATCCAATGGGATTGCCTCGGGCTCGTCCAACCGGCCATGGGAGGCCGACCCCCCGCCGTGCGGCACCGCCACAAATGGTCCCTCCCGTCCAACAACACCCGGTTCAACGGGTTCGAGGACAGACCATACCGCAGCAGACTTCCCCGGCCGCCGACGGTACTGTCTCCACTGTCTCGAATGACGATCGCCTGCATATTCAACTTCAACCAGATTACGTCCCCGTCGTCTGTTTCCCCGCCAGTGGAAATCAATTCGCCGGACGATCTCCGCCCGAACCGGACGACGAGAGCAACAGTTTCTTAGGTTTTCCGGTTTTGCGCGCCGAGACAGTGCTTCGCGATCGATAGGTATAACCTTGACGGTACAGACCTTGATCCACAGGAACATTGCTCACGACGGCCCCCAGAATCCGCGCCCGGATGCGGGCGAAACGCTCCTTGGCCTCTTTCAGATCGGGTGCAGTCGTCTGACCCGCAAAACTGACCAGGATCACCGCGTCGGTGAGCTTGGCCCATACCAGCGCGTCCGGAAACGCCAGTGCCGGCGGACTGTCTACAATCAAATGATCATATTCCCGTCCCAATCGCTCCATCTGCTCGGAAGCCGTGGAAGAGGTCAACAACTCGTAGGCATCGCCGGTATACCGGGGATTGGCCGCCAGAACATGCAACCCACTCGAGGGCAACACACACACGATGCCGTTGGGATCTTCACCCAACAGAACGTTCTGCAAACCACTGGTGTTGTTCAGAACGTTGAGCATGTGTCCGATGTCGGGCTTGCGGAGATCGCCGTCGATCAGAAGCACCTTCTTGCCGGACTTGGCCAGGCTGGTCGCCAGATTGACCGCAAACGTGGTCTTGCCCTCACGCATGCCGGGACTGCTGACGACAAGCCGCTTGGGCATGCCGCCGTTATAAAGAAGACCGAGGTTGGTGCGAATCGTCTGGTAGTCGCTTGCGATCTGCTCGGCAAACAAAGCCGGCTTGACTGTCCGAGAACTCGTTGTGGTTCCGAGAATTGGAAGGTCGGTCTGCCGCAGGATGTCCGCCGGCGTCTGAATTGTCTTGTCCGTCTTGTCCCGCAGCAGTGCCAGACCCAGTCCACAACCCAGGGCGACGAACACGACCATACCCGCGTACTTGGGGCGGTCGTCGTCCTTGCCCTTCATTTCGGCCAACGAAGCGATCTGCACGCGAGGCCGACGATCCCGCTCCATCTCGAACCATCGAAGCCGCTGGTTCACTCGGTCGAGCACCTGTTCATCCATTTCCACTTTTCGCTGGAGATCCTGAAGGTCGAGATTGGTGGTTCCCATCTTGACCGTTCGCACTTGTTGTTCGCTGAGAATCCGTCGAATCTCGTCAATATGGGCTTCGATCTGGGCCTTCTGGGCCTTGGCCTGAAGCACCCGTTGCTGGGCTGCTTCCTTGAGCTTGTTCTCCAAATTGGCGTCGAACTCCTCCGCCAGAACTTTTCGCCGTTCTTCCAGTTTCTGCTGGAAAGCTTTCAATACCGCCACCCGTTGCGCGTAAACCGGGTTGGCAGGCAGATGCGTCTGCTGGGCAGCGAGCAACTCTCGCTCCATCTGCACAATGTTGGTCGATAGCTCTGTTACCATGGGATCCGAGTTGATATGGCTTGTACGTGCGGCCACAATCTGCTCAGGAGCCAGCGCCATCGTCTCGGTCTTTTCATAGACGCCGATGTCGGCCTCAATCTTGACCCGGTCGGCCTCAAGTTGGGTGAGGCGAGACTGCAAAGCACTCTGGGTCTGGAGTTCCACCGCCTGGAGAGCGTCGAGCCCGGTTGATCCGTACTGCATCGCCAGCTCCCGGAGTTTCTGCCTCGATTCCGCGATCCTCTTTTGGTACTCGTTCTTCTGATTCTCCAGAATCGTGATGTTCTGACTTTCGCTCGTGGTGGTCTCCACGCCGTACTGGCCGACATAATTGCGAAGGAACGAATTGACGATGGTCCGAGCTTCATCAATATTCCGGCTCTTCATCGTCACCGCCATCAGTTCGGAACCCTGAAGATAGCCGGCCGTGATCGTCTGTTTGGCGATGGCTTTGCGAAGGATCTGATCCGGCAACTCGTTGGCGTCCCTGGGCAACACTTTGGCAAGAAGTTTCTCAAGTCGCGTCCCGGGCCTGCCGCTGAAAAACGCCAGATTGCGGCCGGCCAGGTCGTCGACGATCTTCTGAAGCCGCTGTTCGTCGCTCATCAACAGCAGGGCCTGAGTGTGCACGAACTGCACATAGTTGGACAACTCATCGGGCGACGGAGTGTTGTCCAGAATACCTGGGACCACGGGTTTGACTCGCACCAACCCCTGGACGATGTATACCGGCTCGACCAGAAACCACACCCCCGGCAGCCCAACCGCCATGATCAGCAACGTCACAACCACGACGATGGGCCATCGCCTGCGTACTGTCTCCATGAGGTTCGACGTCGGGGGTGTTTCCTGGACCTCCGCCGGCGGCTCATAGACGACCGGCTTCTGCTCGATCACCTGATCCAGATACTTCTCCAGGTTATTCATAACTCTATTCTCCCATTATCAAGGGTCTGGTACGTGTTGAGGTTGTCGCCGGGAAATGATGGCCGGCTCGATCTGAACCGGGAGGGTGGTCAGCCGGGTCAAGACCCACAATTCTGCCACCACCATGCCCAAGGCCAAGGGCATCATGGCATATCCGCCGTAATCGTGAAACCCCTGCCTCCATCCTTCTCCCTGGATCATCGTAAACGCCACGCTTGTCACCGCAAGCCGCAGCGTGTTGCACAACAGAGCGATCGGCAGGCTGGAAATCAGAATGACCGCCTTGGCCCACCATTCCCGTCGCGTCAACAGCACGACCAAACCGCTGATCACAAAGAACGCCGTGATCATTCGCAAACCGTTGCACGCCTCGGCCACCGCCACGCTGGTATCTCCGATGTGAATGATGTTGCCGTCCCGCACGACATCCCATCCGCCCAACTCCAGGCAAAAGACCGCGGAACCCGTGGCCCACCGCTGCAGCGGAATCGCCAGCGCTTGTTGCACGCGGTTGGGCCACGGAAGCATCAGGCCCAGAAACGCCAGCACACCCGCCAGTTTCCAAAGATATCGCCATCCCAGCGTCATCAGCACCAGCGATACGATCGCCAGCACGAAGGATAACCGCTCGGCCGACTGGTACATGTAGAAAAGCCCTGCCATGCGAAACACTTGCGTGGCGAGGAGCGCCGCTCCCCCGGCCCAAACCGCCGAGTGGATCCGAATCGCACCCAACTGCTGCCGACGCGACCAGACCACGTAAGCCACCAAGAAGGGAACCAGCATCCCGGAGGAATATTCGTCGCTTCGAGTCCATATGTCCATCAGTCCCCCCACGGTGGGCCAATACGACCACAGTAAGGCCGCCACGATCGCCAAGGCCGCCGCCACGAGGGTCGTCTGAACGGGCGACAGATCCAACCGTTCGCCCAAAAGCCGCAGGAGCCTGCCGACCGGGGATTCCCGGATCGGAACCGCCTGAGCGGGATCCATCATTTGCTCCCCCTCCTCACAAACTACGGTCCGTCGCACGACACGCCCGTAGTCCGGCACCGAAGCTCGATACCCCAGGATCGAGTCACGAACCTGAGAACCTTTGCCCATCACGGCGCCGGCCCACAACGTGCTTCGGACCACCGCACTGTCCTCGCCCACCACGGCATCACGTCCGATCATCACAGGTCCCACCACTACCGCCCCCTCCAGAATCCGGGCATGATCTCCGATCAGAACCGGCCCACAAATCCGTGTGCCAGGGTGCACAAAAACGCCGGCCCCCTCATATATCGGACCTTCCCCCGACATTTCGCGGGAAGAACCCCACAGTGTGCCGAGTCGGCCGCTTTGAAACAGAACATCGACCGCATTGAGGTATCCTGCGTGATCGCGGAAATTCCCCACCGAATGCGAGAGTACCACCGGTCGAACGGTCCCTCCCGCTCGGAGAATCGCCGGGACCACCCCTTCTTTGATGTCCGAATAACCACCGCAGGGAATCCGATCAAGCACTTCAGGGTGACACAAGAATATCTCTGCCGCCGGACCGGGTTGCGTCGAATCCACTACTCCAGGATTGAATACCATGGTCAAGTCGGCCCCGCCGGCTCGATGCCTCTCGACGAGTTCCGCGATCGAGGGCGGAACCGCCATACTGCCGGAGAGCACAAGAATCGCATCTTTTGAATCACGCGACGCCGCGTCGCGAAGGCACCCCCCTGTTCCCAGGACGAGTTCTTCGACCCGAAGCTTCGGCCGCACCCGACTGTCGCGACAGATCGCCTCCACGTCCGCCGCCACGTCGCCGGGGCAACAGACGGTCACGTCGGAGAGCCCCTCCCCAGCCAAATGATCCAGCAACCGCCCCAGCGCAGGCCGGTCCGCGATCGGCCACAGAGCCGCAGGCATGCGTTCGGCCAGTGGGCATCGACCGAAACCTCGCCCTGCGACAAGCACGATCGTGCAGATCTCCAGACCCTTTACTGTGCTTTTACCGGACATTGGTTCTTCGTATCGCCCGAAACCTTCCGCCAGGCAGACCCTACCACCCATTTTACAGGAATACCCCGTGCCGCCCCGGGAGAACGACAGAGCCATCTCCCTTGCGCACGAATCCAGGATATCCCACCCATAGACACACTTCTCAGCGCTCCGGCGTTCCCACCGTCTGTGGCACTTGCCCAGAGCCGGTTTCGCCGTGAGGCGAAAACCCCTCGTTTATGGACCGGCGCATTCTACCACAGCAGTACCGTCATTTCCACCGAATTCAATGATCATCGGTAACCCGCCAATCGGACACAAGTTTCCCCTCTGACGCGGGGTTGCCGTTGACGTAGCCCCATTGGACACGTCCGTATCATCGGCCGGGCGTATCCCCTACATGACTACGATTTTGACTCCCCAAGCCCCTGAGCATCCTGCGGATTCAAAGGCCCGTTCCTCCTCAGTACCGACGAGGTCGATCGACCCACTCCGAAATAGGTTAATCCCGCCTTGGCTACACCCTCGGGATCATAGAGGTTCCTTCCGTCGAAAACAACCGGTCGCCGCAATCGGCCTCGGATCAAAGCGAAGTCCGGCGTCCGGAATTCAGGCCAATCCGTCAGAACAACCAGACCATCGCAGCCGTCAAGCATCGCATAGGCGTCCGGGTGTAATTCCATGGCACCCTCCAGAGCGGTTAGCGCTGCCGGTCCGGCTTGCGGATCGTAGGCCCGCACTTTAAGTCCGGACTCGACGAACCGCCGGACACAATACACCGCCGGAGATTCACGGATGTCGTCCGTGTTGGCTTTGAACGCCAACCCCCACACGGCCAGAGTGCATGGAAGCCGCCCCCCGGCAAAATACCGGATCACCCGGTCGGCGAAATGGTCGCGAACGGCGGTATTGACCTTCCAGACCGCCTGGATCAGAGACATATCCGCGCCGTGATCGCGTCCCATGTGGGCCAGCGCATGGATGTCCTTGGGAAAACAACTGCCCCCAAACCCAATGCCGGGAAACAAAAACGCCGATCCAATCCGGCTGTCCGAACCCAGACCCTGCCGAACCAGTTCGACATCGGCACCCATTTGTTCACAGAGCATGGCGATCTCGTTCATGAAGGAAATTCGCGTCGCGAGCATCCCGTTGGCTGCGTACTTAGTCATCTCCGCGGACGCCGGGTCCATGAAAATAATCCGTTTGCTCTTTCGCATGAACGGCTTGTACAGTTCCGCCATCATGTCCCGTGCCCGCTGGCTGGTGGTTCCGATAATAATGCGATCGGGCCTCATGAAATCCTCGACCGCCGCCCCTTCCTTGAGGAACTCCGGATTGCTTACATAGTCGAAGGACACGTTCGTATGCGAGCGGATGATCCGGCTGAGCGTCTCGTGGGTGCCGACCGGAACCGTGCTCTTCATCACGATGACCCGGTAGTCCGTCAGTTCGGTTCCCAACGAGTGAGCCACGGCGCAAACACCGTCCAAGTTGGCCGAACCGTCCGATGCCATGGGGGTCCCCACTGCCAGAAAGATGATCTCGGAGTGGCTTACGCCTTCCTTCAGGTCCGTCGTGAAACGCAGGCGTCCCGCTTTAACGGTGCTCCGAACGATCTCCTCCAACCCACGCTCATAAATGGGAATCTCGCCGCGACACAACCCTTCGATCTTGCGGGCGTCACTATCGACGCAAATCACGTGATTGCCGGCCTCGGCGAAACAGGCCCCGCTCACCAGGCCCACGTAGCCAATTCCGACGACACATAGCCTCATATTGCGACCTCAAAGAACCGACTCGTCCTCCGATATCGCCCGGTCTCGAGCACGGAGGGTTGTTTTCATGATGCGATGGAACTCACCAGCAAATGCCGTAGTATTTTCCTTCCTGCGTGGTCAATGGCGCGACCCGGACCAGGTCTACCACGACCTGATCGGGCCGGACCCGATCCACGATCCCATCGAATTCCGCGGACTTGTTGCCGATCACAAGGACCTCCGCGTGCTTGAGCACCTCGTCGAGGCTCTCCACCAGAAGACTCGAAATGTGCGGAATCAGATTCAAAAGATAGTCCCGGTTGGCCCCGATCAGCCGGGCCATATTGACGTTCTTGTCATAGACACGGAGGTCGTAGCCTTTGCCGAGCAGCCGCTCGATCACGTTGACCATCGGACTCTCGCGGAGGTCATCCGTCCCGGCCTTGAAGCTCAAGCCCAGAACCCCGACCTTCTTCTTGCCCTGATCTATGATCAGATTCAGTCCCGTCTCGATCTGCATCCGATTGCTCTGGAGAATCGCGTTGAGGATCGGCAGATCCAGGTCCATCGTGCGAGCTTGGTAGGTCAGAGCCCGAAGGTCCTTGGGCAGGCACGAACCGCCGAACGCGAAGCCCGGCCTCAAATAGGACGGCGACAGATTGAACTTGGTATCCTGGCAGAAGATGTCCATCACCGCATGGCTGTCGATCCGCATCACCCGGCACAGGTCGCCGATTTCGTTGGCGAAGCCGACCTTCAACGAGTGCCAGGCGTTGTCCACGTACTTGACCATCTCGGCCACCTCGATCCGAGTGCGGATCAACGGAGCATCCAACCCGGCATAGAGAGTCGCCACGCGGTCTCCGCTGGCGGGATCGCTCTGGCCGATGACGATCTTGGGCGGATGGAGATAATCCTGAACCGCAGTGCCCTCTCGCAGGAACTCGGGATTATGACAGACGCCGAAGCCTTCACCCGCCCGTTTGCCCGAATGTTCCTCCAGTAGCGGAATCGTCACCTCCCGCGTGGTCCCGGGCGGAACCGTGCTGCGGCAAACCACCACATGAAAGTCGTCGAGATCACGTAGCGATCGGCCGATTTCCTCGCACACCTTGCGGACGTATTTGAGGTCCGCACTTCCGTTGGCTTGTCCCGGCGTCCCCACACAGATCAGCGACAAGTCCGAGACCCCTATCGCTTCCTCCATGTCCACCGTGGCCCGGAATGTTCCGCTGGCCACCACCTCGTGAATCAACTCGGAGGTCCCGCTCTCGACGATCGGCGAGACCCCCTCGTTGATCATGTCCACCTTGGCCCGGTTGGCGTCTACGCCGACGACGATATGCCCCTCCCTGGCGAGGCAGACCGCGCTCACCAGCCCGACATATCCGACGCCGACGACACATATTCTCATGCGGTTGTCCCCATCAAACCATCCGGTCGCTTCTTGCCGGCGATGGTTCTCCATATTTCAGAGAGTCCAGGAAACGAGAGATTCGCTGGACTACAGCATCTGGACTCGGATGGCGGAGACGTGGGATAAAAACCTTGAGTTGGCGAATTCGCTCGGGCAATTCCGTCTCGTCCTGCGCCACCAGAATATGGCCGCACGCGGCGAACTTGTTCGCCAGTCCCTCCTGGTGGTCGTTGACGACCTCGCCATAGCAGCGACGGCGAGGCATAGCCAATAACGCCTTTTGGTGATCCATTGCCATTGCGATGGTCCCCATCCCCGCATGGCTGATAATGGCGGAGGCTTTCACCAGTTGTGCGTCAAAAGCGTGCTTATCCAGGGAGGTCACCGCCTCGAAGTGGCGAGGCTTGTACGCACTGTCCCCCACTTGGGCAAAGACCTCTTCGCCGATCAGTCCCTTGCCGGCCAAATCGTCCACCGCCCGGACCAGACGATCGAACGGAAACTGAGTCCCCACGGTAAGGAAAATCATATCACCGCTCCAACATACTCGGCCTTCGGATACTTCGCGATCAACTCAGGCCACTGCACGAGGAACAGATCGGCGAACGGACGAACGAGCCGTCCGGACAAAGAAAGTCGCTCCACATTCGTGATACTATCCAGCCAAACGATTTTGGCTCCGATTAGTTTGCCCAACAGACACATCAGACAACCGGGAGCAGCCCCCGTGCTGATTACCACATCGGGTCGCTCGCGCAGAGTGATGAAGATACAGCGGGACAGCACTGCGATCAGGCGAAACGGGTGGTCACGATTGCACTCCCCCACGGCGTAAACCTTGCTATTCTCTCCGAGCGAGCCACTGACCATTCGACCCGTAGTCACCCAGAAGGTAGACAGTCCGGCCCAGGCCTCGGCCACCTTGCGCAACTGACTCAGGTGTCCTCCAGCCGAAGCTGCCAAACAGATCTTGGGCAACTTGCGTTTCATCATGTCTCCTAATTCAATCGTCCTGTGAGGATTCTGAAGCCGCTCTCTTGCTCTTCGGGAGGCGATTGAAACAAAAGACTCGCCGGAGTTGCTCTTTCCTGGCGAATCGCGCGACGTCCGGAGGCATCTGACGCGGGTCACGTTTGAGGAATCCATAGGTGTATCCGGCTAGACGCAGGATCCCGCTCACAAAACGGGGCGACTCCAGCAGGCATCTCTTGAACGATTTGACGATCATGAACAACGGATGGGTCGACACGCCGTAGTCGGCGCGACCCTGCACGAAGCGGGCCCGCAGAATGCTCTTGGCGTTCCCCACACCTGTGGGACGCCGATGAACGACCTTGATATCGGGGAACGACCACGTCTTCCACCCGTTCATCCGGGCCATCACACACGAGCATGTGTCTTCTCCCCCGTGGGGGAGAGGCAAGTACCCACCGATCTGTTCGAAACAGGCCCTGCGGAATACCTGGATCGCCTTGGGGGTGGACCGCCGATCGCTCAAGACTTTCCGTAGCGAACCATCGATCAGGTTCTCGTACACTCCCGACGCGACGCCCAGTTCCGGATCCGCTTCGAAGCGGGCGAAAATCTGTTCGTAGTAATCGTAGGGGAGAGTAATATCGGCGTCCAGGATCGCGAGGAACTCGTAGTCGAGGTCCTTGGCTAGGTCCACACCTTCCATAATCGCATAGACGTTGCTGGCGAAGTAGGCCTGCCCGGGCTGGCGGTGGCGACGATGGTACACGACCCACGGAAACGCCTGTGCCACCTGCATAACCTTCTCTCGCGTGTGGTCCGTGGAACCGTCGTCGACAATAATCCATCGTAACGGAACCCGCGTTTGGGACGTCACCGACGGAATGGTCACCTCTAGGTACGGCTCCTCGTTAAAAGCCGGAGTGATGATGACAAACCGAGGATGGGCTGGCGGAATCACAGGAATCCTTGATTGAGGGGAACCCTTCGGGAATACGTCTCGTTCAACATGTGACTTTACGATACCGCGGTGCACAGTCCTCTCCAACCGCCAAGGCTTTTGATGCAACCCTTCGCGTAGGTGCGGACCAGCAGAAGGCTGTTCGCCCTGTTCTTTCGAGATAGAAGCGCCTTGAGCCCCCACGCGGGGATCCGCACAGTGAACCACAACGATGTCAGCAGACACGCGGCCCAGTATGCAGGACGTGACCGCTGCTTGTGGAAGAACAACAGAACCCCGCTGCGTAATTGTAATAGCATCCGCGGCCGGACCTGAGCGGTGCTCTGGCCGCCCAAATGAATGATCTCGCCCGAGGGGGTGAACATCAATCGCCAACCGGCTCGGTGGAACCGCCAGCACCAATCTGTCTCTTCTCCATACATAAAGTAATCGGAGTCCATGAGCCCGACGCAATCTAGGGCCTCGCGGCGTACTAGCATATAACAGCCGGTAACGACTTCGACCTCACGCACGTCATCTCGGTTCCACCAGGTCATGCGTTCACGCCCGAAGAACCGATTCCGGGGGAACAGCTTGTCCAGATACAGCACCGCGATCGCCAGATTTAGCACGGACGGGTACATGAAACACGTCGGCTGCAGTGACCGGTCGCGGTTGAGCACCCGGCACCCGATCACCGCCGCATCAGAATGCACATCGGCGAATTCCACGCTCCTGGCGATAGCCCCGTCGAGCACGATGGTGTCGCTGTTCAACAGAAGAACGTACCGTCCCGTCGCCACAGCCATTCCCTGATTGTTGGCGGCGGCAAATCCGCGGTTGTCGGAATTGGCGATGAGTTGAACCTTGTCGAACTCGGTCCGAACCATCTCGGCGGAACCATCCGTCGAGGCGTTGTCGACGACGATCACCTCGAAGTCGATCGGGCCCGCATTCCGGTAGACGGACCGCAGGCAGTCCCGCAGAATCTCACGGGTGTTCCAGTTGACGATAATGATGGTCACGTCTGGCTTGGGCATTCCGCGTTCCGGATTTCCTGAAGAAAGTGTCACGACCGCCCCCTCCACCCCACGCATCATGCCTGTTGCAGCCGACCCACCATCACGGGTTGCCTGGCTACCTGACGTTCATTCACTTTGCCGTAGAAGAACCCTATGCTGGCGAGCAGCAGGTACCATATCATCGTGATCTGACCGAAGTAGGATACCCCGATGAAGGAGATGACATGGGCGATGACCGTCACAAATGTGCACCACGCCAGATAGGACTCGTGCTTCTCGCGGGAACGCAACGACAGGCGAACCAACGCCCTGGCCCCCACGTATAGAATTGCACAGAACAACACGAAGGTGACAAATCCCCCGCGCACCCCCTCGAGAATAAACTGGTTGGTGATGTCATCCAGACCGTAGCCCCAGTGCCCCGTGTTGCGAATGCCGAGCACCATCCATTCGCTGAAGTGGCGGATGGCGTTGTCGATCAGGTTATACCGGTGCCACCCCGTCGAGCCGGACACAACGCCAATTCGAGCCACAAGGTGCCAGACGGGAGCTTTCATGACGATGTGCAAGGCCACCAGCATCGCCACGATCCCCCAAGCCGCCGTTCGGGTCAAGGACCGCCATTTATAGACCGCCAACAAGGCCGCCCCGGCCACGAGCGCCAGGATGGGCGTGCTCGAGTTGGTCGCCACGATCATGAACGCGCTGGCTGCTACCGCCCCCCAGAAAAGCCATTTGTGTTGCTGGCGGGAGAACCCGACGAACAACGGCACGAGCGTCGCCCAGAACAGGCCCATCATGATCGAGTGCGGAAACGTTGCGGCGCAGCGGTAGTTTCCCTCTCGCACACTGGTGGTCACGCGTCCCAACAGTGTGAACACATTCCTTCCGTTGGCCCATTCCCAAGCGACAAATGGAACCATAGCAATCGCACAGACCGCCAGCCCGACATAGGCGAACCGCAGATCTTCCCAGGACCGCACGGTCAGACGGAAGACCCAGTACAACCCGAGCCATTCAACCATACGGCCGCACCGGTTGATGAAAGCCGCGGTGCTCATCCACTGCAGTACATAGACGATGCTGCCGACGACGAACCAGACCAGGACGAGCTTGTCGAACCGATTCCATCGAATCGGCGTTATTTCCCCGCGAAGCCACATCCGCAGCAGCCCCACAAGGACCAGGATTCGCAGCACTTGGAAGTTCAGTTCGCCGACCATGACCGTCTGGTCCGCCGGGACCCAACAGGCTCCGACCACGTACGGCACCAGGATGTACTTCCGCGGCAAAGCGAACGTCACGACGCTCAGCACCGCCGTGAGAAAAAGAGTCAAGTCGGTTATCAGAACTTGTTCACCCATGGTTCAACCGCGCCTTCCTCAAGAATCTCCACTTATCCCCGCCATCACCCACTCAGTTCATACTGGAGTCCACAACTTCGAACTCCTCAAGGCAATTTCCCCAATGTCCCCTTAACATCTGGGACTTTGGACTTTCCGCAAGTAGAATGCGACTTGATCTCCACGCCTTATAGTGTTCAGTTCTGCAGCCCGTCGTTCGAATTGTCGAATCTGTCTCCTGGAGAACTCTGACTTCTTTCGGTCGACCGCATAGGATCGCTCATCACACAGAGGAATCCCTTTTACATACTGCTCACTGCCCCAGAATTGCATAGCCCCAGAATCGTAAACAACAACAGAGAGAGCGAAGTTGGTTTCCTTAGCCATCATTTCCATGCTTTGGATGGAATGGAGCCATAGATGCCGAGGGGCATCGAGTTGAACCCAATTCACACCATAGTGTTCCCAAGCATATGAGGATACGGTCGGAACCCGGATTATACATATCCCCCCGGAATCCAACAATGTATGAACATGCCTCAAAGCTGCATGACCATCCGGAATATGTTCAAAGGAATGATGGAACATGATGAGGTCCCAAATACCGCCAACCTCATTCAATCCCTGCTTTCGGATCACCAAACCATTAGGGTACTCAATATCGTGAGGAAGAAATGGATCCACACCGAGAAGATTTCGAAATCCAAGCTCCTGCAAAGAAAACAGCAATCGGCCACATCCACAGCCCACGTCGAGAATCCGCGAATCCCTGTCAATTGGCAAATGAGCGAGAAAGCGAAATGAGTCCGTGGCATACAGACGAGATAACATCCATCCAACAAACCCATGGCCAAAAACGCAGTATCCATCTCGGAGTTTCTGCAAAAACCTTTTCAGCCTGTTCGAGCTGGGTTTCTTGTTATAGGAGTAATAGTTATTCGCATAGTATTTTGATAGGTCCGACGGGATACTCGCAATCTGGAGGCACCCACATTTCGCGCATTGGAAATACTGGAAAGAATCTCCGCATCCGTACATCATCTCGTGTACTTCGTATTGCCGATTATCCGCCTCATTACCACAAATCTTGCACCGCATATTCGCGTAACCATCTATCCGAAATGATATGGTGATAATTCCCTGTGCCCAACGAAGAACCGGCGATACCCCTCATGAGATTGGTATCAAGTCGCATGATGGATAAAAAGGGGATCGTCGAAACCACGCCTTCGCCAAACAATCCCAAATCTGAATACCGCATGCCCCGACAAAACCTAGGAATCCGCCGCTGGCATTCCACCGCTCGGCCAACAGTCGGCTGCGTACACTCCGGAGCTCCCGTTGCAGGTATCCTCTGACACGAGGGTCCAAAATCATCTCCTGTTCCAGAAGCTTGCAGTCGATGTACTCGATCGACTCATAAAGCCGGATCGGCTGTTTCGTCGCGGCCACCGATAAATTCCCCTCGTTCATCGCCCCGCACCATTTGGTCAGGGGTTCCTTGACCAACACCCACGGCCCTCTTAGGGCCAACCGCAGCGCCAGGTCGTGATCCTCCATCAGCCATAGGTGTTCGTCGAAACCACCGCAGTCCAACAGAACACTTCGCCGGACCATCACCGACTGGACGAATAAAATGAACCGCGTTGCCAGGATCGCTGCAGGATTGAGGCACACCCCCTGTGGCTCGCTCAAGTTCAGCTTGGCCAACTCGAACGAGGTCTGTCCCCGGTACTTGGGCATCTCCAGAATCGAATTGCACAGACAACACGGCACATGCTCGCCTGCACGCTGCAGCAAAGTCACCTGCCGCTCGATCTTGGTCTCCAACCACACGTCGTCGGAATCGAGAAACGCGACGAACTCGCCTTTGGATTCGCGGATGCCTCGGTTTCGGGCCGCCGCGGGTCCGCTGTTCTTCTGGCGGATGTAGACAATGCGGCCTGCATACGACTGCAACACGTCGGCCGTGTTGTCGGTGGATCCGTCGTCCACGACGAGGATCTCGCACGGACGATATGTTTGCGCCAGGACCGAGTCGATCGCACGGGTTACGACATGGGCACGATTAAACGTCGGGATCACCACCGACACCAGCGGAGGCGCCGAGGGCATCTTTCGAGATTCTTCCGAATGTGCGAAGTCTTGCGTCAATCTACGATCCTCCCATTGTCCATTGGGACCAGGGCGGTTGCCATCCCTCAAACCAGCTGACTTGACCGGTCTGAGCGATACTGGAGGAGTCTGCGTTTGAACCGTCGAAGTACGCGGGTCGCGCCGGGAAACGCCAGTTTGAATCGAATCCGCAGCCAGTCCCAGGTCCACTCCCGTACCCGAGGATAGTGCTCCAAAAGCCATCGGGCGTTCTCATAGTCGCCTGTAGCGATTTGGATGTGAATCGTCTTGAGGGCGTGGGCGGCCAGCCAAGAAGAGAGGGTCTCTTGATACTGCGGCGGACAGTTCCGCCAGATCGGCTCAGGATCCAAAAACACAGGCTCGATCGGGAAATGCGCCTTGTGACTGGAGAATCCTAAGCTGGAGCCCGTTGTATCGTACCACAACAAAGGCTCGCAGATACGATACACTTTGTGATTCAGGACGACCTGGATCCACAGGTAAACATCTTCGCCCAGCAGGCATCGATTCTCGTAATAGCCCCCATATTTTCTGACCACCTCTCCCCTTACCAGCAGAGAACCCGCACAGAAGCCGCTGAGCAAGTGATGAAGTTCCCGTTTGGGAACTCGGTGAGGCAATTGCCACAACCCCGGTTGAACACCTTCCAGATGCGTTATCATCTTCTGTCCCTCGGGCCCGACGTAGATGCCAACCGTTGCAACATCAACATCGGGATACTCATCCAAAGCGGCCACGGTCTTGGCCAGAAACGTGGGCAACCAGACGTCATCCGAATCGAGAAACCCCAGATACATCCCGGCGGCCACACGAATCCCGTGATTTCGGGCAGCGCCCGGCCCCTGGTTCTTCTGAAACACGTATCGCACCGGAGCCCCATAGGCGGTCACGACCTCCCGGGTGTTGTCCGACGACCCGTCGTCCACAACGATGATCTCGAAGTCGCGATAGGTCTGCGACAACACGCTGTCGATCGCGCGAGAGACACGGTCTGCACGATTGAACGTCGGAATGATCACGCTGACGCGGGGTGAAGTCATACGCTTCCGATACTCGCTCCGGACGACAAGGGTTACGTGGAAGGTCCGCGGCCTTCCGCCTGCCCCTGAACGCGCGTCTTGCCGCCACTTCGAAAGGCCATGCGGACACGCCCCTCCAGACGGCCCATGGCGGTCGCGGACACCAGGATCTTGTCGACCAGGATCCTTCGAGACGGACCGCCCCTGAAGGGGCCTTTCAACACGCTTCCGGCACACCGGGCCGCATGGATCGCAGCCTCCAACACAGAGGGAAGGGACGCCCCGTCCTTCAATGCGATGGCGATGCTGTCCCGCCCTGCGACAAAGAAGCGTCTCAAAAACCACCGCAGTTTCAGTCTTTCCCTCGGGACGATGTGCCCGACGACCGCGGCCGGCTCGTAGACGGCAATCCCGCCCAGGGCTCGGATCCGTCGGAGCAGATCGGATTCCTCTCCTGAAACAAGTGACCGGCCGCACCGTCCTAAGGACGGGTCAAATCCGCCCACTCGTTCCAACCAGTCCTTCCTCACGGAAAAGTTGAGTCCGAAAAGGTCCTGGTCCGTTCCGACGATCGCCTGATTTCCGTAGTCCAGCCGCGACAGAAGTAACTGACACTTCTCGCTGAGCCACACCGGTGGGTCCAAAGGGAACAGCAGATAGCTCCGCCCCCCCACGACCGCCGCGGCGGCATATGTCTCAAACGCTGTCGCCACGGCCGAGAGCCAGTGAGGATCCGCTTTGATGTCGTCGTCAATGTAGGAGATGATATCCCCGGCCGCCTCTGTCATCGCGCGGTTGCGGGCACGACTGAGCCCCTGATTCGGCTCGAAAACGTACCGAAGCCGGGGGCCCCAGACGCGCCGGTATTGTTCCACCACGTCCTTCGTTTCGTCGCGGCTGTTGTTGTCGATGACCAGGATCTCATACTCCAGACCGGGCGGATACACCATCTCTTTGAGGCTTTCCAAAGCCACCTTCAATTTCGCGGCGTTGTTGTACGTACAGATGGCGACGCTGATCACAGGCCGATTCTCCCACGCTCCCCCTGCGACCGAACCGTTGAACCGTGGTGCAGAGCCGCTATTCTTTGACGCATTTCGATCTCTTGAGAATCTGCTTGCATCGGCGATGCAGCCCCGGCGCGTGGGCTCGCAGGGCGGTGGAGAACAACTTCCCGGTCGGCGCCGACAACCCGGAACGAACTTCCCGAAAACACTCTCTGACACACTGCCGTGCCTCTTCCCAGCGGCCTTGATCGCAGTATTCCCAGATCAGTCTGCAATATGCGATGCCCAAAGAACGCCTGGCCGCCGCTCGATGCTTGTGCGGGACCACACAGCACAGACGTCGGAGCGACTCCACCGCGACACGGAACTTGGCCAGCTCGTCCATGGACGAGTACACGCCGCCGCCATGTTGTCTGTAAACCCCCATGGGCTCGTCGATGTAACCGATGTTGCCGTGCCGGGCATGCAGAATGTGATGAGGCCAATCGGCCACAGGTCCCAGGAAGAACCACGCCGGATGTTCTCCCATCACTGCCCTGCGGTACATGGGCGAACAGGCACCGATGAAATTGGATGCCAGCAGATCGCCCAATGTGTATGTGTCTCGGATGGTGGGGGGACGCAACGTAACGGGTGGGCGGCTCCCGTCTTCCCACACCATCATGACCGAGTGAAAACACATCGCACAGTCCGGCCGGCCGTCGAGAAGATCCGCCTGACGCTGGAGTTTGTCCGGACTGACCCAATAATCGTCTCCATCCATGGGAGCAACGTACTGCCCTCGGCACGCGTTGTAAGCCCGCACCAAGGTCCGAAAACCTCCAATGTTGTGCCGGTTCAGAAGCACCCGGATCCGGTCCGGCGCCTTCTGCTGGTACGTGCGGATGACCTCCCGCGTCCCGTCCGTCGAGCAGTCGTCCACAATCACCAACTCGCAAGGGAAATCCGTCTTCTGAAGCAGAAATCCTTCGATCGCCCGCCCAATGAACCGCTCATGGTTGTATGCAGTGATCGCCGCGCTGACTTTCACGGTTGGAACTCTCCCCTCTGGCGCTTCGGCAGACCCGAACGCCGTCTCAGTTCACCAAATCCCTAAGGAGCCGTCGGAGTTCCCGATGGTGCGTCGCCGCCAATCGCAGGAGGCTACAAACCGTCGAGATCGACTTAGGCCCCATGTTCGTCCCGGTCGGCAGACACATCACCCGATCGGTAAGAACCTCCGTATGGACCAGGTTCCGACAGGCATCGGGAAACTCGGATCGGTATGGCTCCATCTGGTGACATCCGGGATAGAAATATCGACGGGCCATCACATTCTCCGCAGCCAGGATCCGCACAAAGTCGTCTCGCGACAGAGTCAGGCGATCCGGGTCGACCGTCACGACAACATACTGATAGTTGTTCCGTTCCGTATCGTCATAGGCCATCACGTCCAATCCCGGCGTGTCGGCCAGTTCCCTTCGATACTGCTCGTAGTTGCGCCGATTGACCGCGACGAACTCCTCCAGGCTCTCCAGCGACGTAATCCCCATGGCTGCGGACACTTCATGCATCTTGCCGTTGGTGCCCAGACTGACGACGCGGTCGTAGCCGGCGAACCCGAAGTTTCGCAACAGCTCCACCCTCTCGGCCAGATCCGAATCGTTGGTCACGACCGCACCCCCCTCGAATGCGTTTACGAATTTCGTGGCGTGGAAACTGTACACCTCGGCATTCCCGAACGAACCGATCATCCGACCGCCCCGTGAACAGGCGAAAGCGTGGGCCGCGTCGAACAGCAGGCCCAGGCGATGTCTGCAGGCGATCTTCTCCAGCGAATCCGTATCGCAGGGCCGCCCCCAGACATGAACCGCCAGAATCCCCGTCGTCCGCGGAGTGATCAAGGGCTCCACCTTCGCCGGATCAATATTGTGCGTCCGAGGATCGATGTCGCAGAACACCGGCGTGATCCCCAGGCACCGCAACGCATGCGCCGTCGCAACAAACGTGAAGGAAGGCACGATCACCTCCCCGCTCCAGCCCATCGCTCGGATCACGATCTCCAGGGCCACAGTTCCGTTGCAGATGGCCAGGCAATGCCGCACCCCGGCGATCTCAGCGATGCGCCGCTCGAATTCTCGAACGTAGGCGCCGCCGTTCGTGAGCCAGCGACGATCCAGTATATCCTGGATTCGCTCCATCAACCGATCGCGATGACCGATGTTGGGTCCGCCCACGTGAACCTTGGAGGACAAAGCCGGTACGCCGCCCAGAATCGCCAGATCTTCAAGTCGTTTTTCCTCTTCGCTCATGGTGTTCGCTTCCTCCTGGCGGGTTTCCCAGCAGTCTGTGACTAGCCGGACAAAACCCGTCCCTTACAATTACCCCTTCATTGCTTCAATCTTAAATGGAAAGTGCCTCGGCCCCGTCGTGGAACACTTTGGACGGGCATCTTCGTGGTCACTTCCTCTGCCCCTGCAGCCGCCGAGGTGGTTTTGAGCACCCGCAGAATCGGTTTCGGATCTGTCGGCTGGATCCAGGATAAGGCCAACGAGATTCTGTTCGTTCCGACCTCACCAAACACGGATATCCCTCTTCTTCTGGTATTAGGAAACCTGCATCTGGGCGACAGAGGCGATCTCCGGAGACGAGGCGGACCTCGCCAGTGGGCCTCTCAACCGATCGAGAACCTTCCTCAGATCGGCTCGGTCCGTCGGCTCCATGCAAAACACCAGAAGAAATGCCAGATAACAGGGAACTCCCGCGGCGGCACACGCAGCCACCTCGAACCAGGTGTCGGGTTTGACCAAAAGGTTCAGAGAAATCCAGAGGACTGCTGTTACGCAAGCCGGCGCCACGCCCGGGATGAGTGTTTTTCGAATCCAGGAATCCAATCTCACCTCCGCCAGACGAAGCCCAAGAGGCAATATAAGAATTACGGCGGAGAACGCATTCGCCGACAGAGTCGCGATGGCAGCACCGACGGCGCCGAATCTCAACCAACCCGCCAGAATGATCGTCAGCAGCACGCCCGCCACTTGAGCCATAGACAATTGAATCCCCAAAAGACGCACCTGGGCCTTGGCCGCGGCCATCGTTCCGGCCAGCCAGTTTCCGTGCGAAAGAACATAACAGGCCAATGTGAATGTCATCACCGCCGCGGCATTGGGATACTTGCCTTGCGTATACAGGCCAACCACCGGCTCAGCAAAGATCGAAGCGGGAATCGCAATCAACAAAGTGATCCACAATCCGATCCTGCCGCCTCGCAGGTACGCACTGCGGAAGCGGTCGATGGCCCCCATGGCATACATGCCGGTGATGATGGGATAAGTCGGCCGGGCCATGACACCAAAACACTGATCGGTGAGACGTCGGGCCATCGAACCAACATGGAATGTGGTGAGCTCCACCGAGGCTCCCGGTCCGAAACGGTTGAGAATCAGAGGAACCGAGTATTCCCTCAGTCGCCCCGCCAGACCGATCAGGAAGTTCCACCCTCCAAACCCTGTGATCGCACGAACAATATTCCAGTCGATGCACGCGTATCGGTATTTCAACTCTGGAACCGCGCGCAAGGAGAAGATCGTACTGACAATAAGAGCGATCATCTGGCCCACGAACGCCGAGACAACCATCCAAATTACGCGAGTGCTCACTGCCAGCATAAGGACCAGGAGAACCACCGTCTTGACAGCATCGCAACCGAGCGAAATGAGGTTCAACGTGACGTACTTCTGCCGCACGTACAATCCCAAACCCAACGGCGTGCAAGGTAGTTGTGCCGCCATCACCAGAAGCGGCAGGAACATCATCAGCCGGGCGTCCCAAATCAGCCCCTCCGGGATCACGAGAATCTTGTCCACGTGCCAGGCTGCCAGCCCACCGCCGAACAGAAGCACCATCCCCCCCGCCAACAGAACCGGGAACATGGACGATACGATTTGACGCACCCGATTCTCGTCTCCTTGGGCGTATGCTTCGATCACATACCGCTGCAATCCGGCGGTCAGGATGTCCGTAAAGAGCGGAATGAAGTGAATCACCGCCCAGACCAGCGGCGACAGACCGAATTCCTCGGCGCTCCTGCGTTCCAACAGGCGGTACTGCACCCACAGCAACACCGTGGTCTGCAGCACATGCGTCACGATGGAACTTGCGGAATTGACCAACAACAGACGCTTGCTGATCTCGACTCGGGATGCCATCAGCGTTCCAACATTCCATTGTCCCGGGGCGTGTTGCGACTCCAATCATCCGGCCCCAGAAAGCCTGTTCGAATCCATCGAGGCGCACTCCGTCCCCGTGGGGAACGGCCCCAAAAACGGACACAATCCATTGCTATTTAATGAGTTATGACGATTTCCATCGCGTCATATCGAGCGGTTATTCTTTGCGTCCACTCAAATCCTGCACTGGCTTCGGTACACCCAGAACCTCCGCCGCAGCGACGCGTCCCTCCTTGTCGGGCAGGTGGAAAAATACCACGTCGGCCACATCCGAGGCCAAAGCCCTGCACGCCTGTTCGGTGTTCGAACTGATTTGGATCTGAGCGACGTAGCGGGCCGGATCCCCCGCCAGATTTGGCGTTCGGCCAAACCAGCCTGAGAATTCCTTTTCGCTGAGAGTGACTCGCCCATTGAGAACATAGTAGTTCAGTACGTAGATCTCGGAAAAAGCCGGCGCCGGCTTGTGAAAGCAGTGAATCAGACATTCCACGATCCTGCCGGATCGACTGACGATCTGCGAAGTGGTGGTGTTATCCCAGATCCAGCCGCTGCCGGGATAACAAACGCGGGGCTGATGTCCTAGAATCCCCGCCATGCGAGTGGCACAATAGACAACGTAGAGATCTGCCACAAATCGGGCAGGAGTATTTAAGTACCGGCGGCTCACGTAGTCGTCCGCAAAATTCCGTTCCATGTAGATCAAGGCGCCCGGATCGATTTCCAGGTCTTGGCCGACCCACTCGCCGATTTGCATGGGAAGTCGACTTAGCGGAACCGGCAATTCGATGTGCCTGTCTACAGACATCTTCCAGCGAGGAGCCCAATATCGGTAAACTACCCCGCTTCCCAGCAGGATGATGATCGCCGTTACGGTAGCGGTGGCAATGCCTGCCGCCCCGCCGTACTGGTGTTCAATCCGATGCCTCTGCTGCAAACGCATGGTAACAGTTCTCATTCCATCAGAAAAGAGTATGCCTGAATGCATAGTTCTGAAGGAGTATATTCTTGGCCTACACCCATGACGAACCCAGACGAAATCCAAAACTGTCAGCTCCCCGGGCTAATCAAGGAGCCGGACCGTCACACTCCGACGGTCCGTGTGTTTAGCCGTTGAGTCATTATCGACATACCCTTCGGGCAACTCAAGCCAAAAACATACAGAGTGTCTCCGCAAAAGGGGCCTCACAGAGCGCGTTCTACGCAGATAAGGCCCCATAAAATCAGGGCTTAGGCTTCCCCGCGGGTAACGCCATGCCCATCCAAACCCGCACAACCTCGAAAAATCATGCAATCGGGCCAATCACAACGAGCGTCTCAGACATAAAGGTCACCCGCTGCTTGATGATTCGGCTCTGGGGAAACCACTTTCTCAGATCGCCGGCGCCCACCAGGCGAAGCGGCCCACTGTACCATCCACCCCAAATATACCTGCCTGCTGCCGAGCTATAGAAGACGATCCTGCTGAACCACAGATAACCATGTCGGGGCAGCCATGTCACAAAAGGCAGCCGCATGTGAAACTCGAACGGATACCATCGATTTGGTGTAGTGACGAACCACCGTTTGCCGACCCGCATGATCTCCGAAGCCATCTGCCGTTGATCCGCCTCTGAGCCGACATGCTCAATCACAGCGTTGCTGAAAACAATGTCGAAATGCTTGTCCGGCCAAGGCAGTCGCCTCGCATCGGCGACCCTGACGTCGATCATGGGATACCGCTTTTTGATCGCGTCAGTGTGCTCCGGAGAAATGTTCACCGCAGTAATGTTCTCCTTCCAGGGATACCAGTCGATGAATTGGACGTCTTGGCCTTCGCCGCTGACCTGAGCCCCGAGATCCAGGACCTTCTCATGGGCAGCGGGCTTCATATGCGCCTCGAACAACCGGAGCTTGCGCTCACGACTGATCCGCGATAACCGCCCAAATAGGCTCATGGAGCAACACCTCGACAGTTACGCACAACAGACACCAACATCCTCAAACTCTACCGCTCACCTTGATCTCAGCGATTTCAGCTTGCTTACAGACACCTGAACGAGGTATCTGACCATAGCATTACCCTTGATCACCTCCGTCACATAGCCAGAGTCAGGATTCACCTTTTCCGTAAGTGTCTCAGCCCACAGATGTTCAACCAGTTTTCGAAAGAATGAGAAACCGGGAGCCCGCCTCCTCTTGGGCGAAACACACAAAAGCCCCCGAAGGAGAGCGTGGTTGTTGAAGGGGGAAATTTCCTCGACGGCAATGTCCTGCTCTGAGGGAAACATGGCTCCCCAGTTACCCATTCGCTGCTCCCAGTAGAACAGATCCAGCAGAGGGATGCCCGATTCGGCCGCGTACTGACAGGCTTGAGGATACCATTTCTCCAATTGCTCCCGGACGTAGTCCGATTGTCGTCCATAACCAGAAAACGTAAGCAACATATCAATGGTAACCTTCCGGGTAGTGTAACCGTAGAAACACCGGGCGATTTCCGCCGCATTGCCGTTGACGTTAATCACGTTGCGGTCGTAGCGACGATCATAGTGATATTGAATTTGCGCGGTCTTTGGCAGAATCCTGGGTGTAACGTGTTCCGCCCGATAATCGGAAAGAAACCTCTCGTGCAAGGGTGCAGGTTCTATGACTGAGAAATCGAGCCCGAGCCTTTCACTGAGGCGACGGGGAACCCATACGTCGGCGGACTTCATCGAAGAGAAAGAAAACACATAGAATCGGATTTTGCCTTTGAACTGGCGGCTGGCCGACAACAAAACACGTGAATCCCACCCCGCCGTGATAGGTTGCATAAGTTGGTATCGGCGAATCAAGGCTGAATACGTACCCTTGAGAATCACCACGGTGTTGCTGATCGCTTCTTCGTCCGACACAGATCCACACAGGGGCTTCACCGGCACCCGTTTCACGCTTCGTTGCGAAATTTCCAGATAGTGATTTGGCAGCAGCTTCCGGAGGCGATCGTCGATAGCCTCGTCTCCATACCATGCGTTCTCCTGCTCTTGATACGCCGGAAGACGGGTAAACTCCATTTTTTTGCTGCTGATCTGCAAGTCCAACCGAAAACAGGTGAGGAACAACTTGGGGGAGGATGTAAAGACGAAGCCACCGTCCAACTCGGCGAAGTAAATCTGGCGAAAATGACACGCGTCCCCTGTTACAATAAAATTCTGGCTGTTCTTGTACAGGAGCACAAACCGTCCAGAAAACCGGTGAACACTCGCAAACATCGCCTCCACGGTTGGGCATTCACGGGCCACTGTTTCCACCACGTTTTGATCCGTTTTATCAGGAGCAAATGGGTCTATTACATATCCCAAGACAGCAACTTCAGCCTGCGGACACCTCGCGACGGATACACTCAAAATTGGGTGAGCGTAAATCTGCAGGCCGTTGAAGTCAACGGCTTTCATGCCTGTAATTTGACCTGGTGCAACGTCTGAAGTCGCCACCAAGTACTGGTTTCTGAACATGAGATCTCTCCCTTCTTTCACTGAACGACTGTCTCCATGTTAGGGGCGATGTGAACAATCTAAAGCATCTCAGGAAATCGCCCTATAGGAGGATCGAGCACTACATTATCGTGATCACCGTGTCCAAAACGATATCAATGAGGGAACCGGGTGTCAAGAACAAGCATGTCTGTAACCGGTCGACTGAGTGGTCAAGAGAGTCAGATCCGAACGGCCGATAATGGAATCCTTCCCAAGGAGCGAGGGCACCATCAAGCCAGTTTCAAACGTGGGAATTTCCGTGAACGTTCAGTCATCCAAGGTCCCTCCTTCAGATTTGCATTGAACATAAGAAGTCCGTAAACTTGAATAAAGTACTTCTTAAGCAACAAGATGCCAGACTATGGGGTATGTATGGGTCTTAACAATCTCCTACGTTTCCACAGAACACGACGATTTCGCCTGCTAACGGCGACATTCCTGTGTTTCAACTTTGTGTGTAAAACAGCCACAGCAAAGGTCTACTACGTCAGTCCTACAGCAGGAAACGCGGATAACCCTGGAACTTCTATCAATGCCCCTTGGACTTTAGCCAAAGCCAAGTCAACGGCACGCGATGGCGATGTGATCTATTTATTGGCCGGGAATTACTCTGCAACGACCTTTGGAATGCCGGGTGATGCCGCGGGCACCGCGGATGCATGGATCACCTACCAGAGCGATCCCGCTCATCCATTCGGCGCTAAGTTCAGCAGTATAACGTTCCAGGGTGACCGACCGCTTTACATCAAAATCATGGATCTTGATGTGGAGTGCGTATCAGGTAAAGCAGCCGTTCAAGTCGTGTCCAACGCATCAAGTGTTATCATCAAGAACTGTAAGATTCATGGAAAAGCCAACGGAAACGGTCCTTCCTACGCTAACGTTCTGGTGTCCGGGACAAAAGATGTGCTGGTTGAGGATTGTGAGATCTACTACAGCGGTAGAACCGGTCACGGCGTGCAACTCGATGCATCCAAGGCCGTGGTGATTCGACGATGTCATGTCCACGACATCGTCAGTAGCGGCATCCGAACCAGCGGCGGCGAATACTATACGATCGAGTACAACCGAATCCATGATCAACGAGAAGATTGGAATCCTGAGATTCACGGCTCGGGCATCTCTATTCACAGCCACTACACAACAATCCGGGGCAACATCGTTTATGATTATGGCAACACCCGCCCCATTCGCTTCTATCAATCCTGGGCTGGTCCCGATGGCTACCATGACATGCTTGTAGAAAACAATCTGGTTTTCAAGACACCCGGATATTCCCGCGTCATGTGGTGGCCCGAATTCATAGATGTGGGACCTCGATGCATTTTCCGAAACAACACTTTCTTGCTGAGTTGCTGGATCTACTTCGCTCAAAACGCCGATGGTTCAGGCCTGTCGATTCATAACAACGTCTTCGCAGGCGGCCTCACTCTCGATAACTTCGGTACCACCACAACTCTGCGAACCCAGACCTGTGCCCAAAGCCGTGCCAAATGGGATTTCGTATCCGAAGGAAATAATATCTTCCGCTCGCTGAATGCCAATGGAAACGGTTATATTTGCAGCTTCTCAAAGTTCGCAGAGACCAGCAACAGCATCGTTGCTGGAAACTCCTCCTACTTTGCAGTGGGATCATTTTTCGAATCGCGCGACGGCGAGTATCCCTATCAACTAGCTCAGAACTCTCCGGCCATAGGCTTTGGCGATCCAGCCAACACAGCGATGACAGATTTGCTCGGTCAGACCAGAGATACCACACCGGACGTGGGTTGCTATGAGCGTATAGGATTTTCGGGCAATCGTCCGCCCATACTAGCCACACTGGCTAATCAGGAGGCGACCGTAGGAATTAATCTTACGCTTGAGATTACTGGTACCGACCTAGATGGCGATGCAATCCAGTTCTCAGTCAGTGGTCTTCCGGAGGGCGCGTCTTTCTCTGAACAGGTTTTCACTTGGACACCAGCTCCCGGACAAATTGGCGTGCATCAGGTCACTTTCACCGTCAGCGACGGACAGGCCCAGGATTCCAAGACGATCACGATCACCGTGTCGCGGCCGAACGCCGCGCCCATTCTGGGCGGCATCGGCAACAAGAGCGTGAATGAGAACCAGACACTGAGCTTCACCGTCAGTGCCACCGACGCCGACGGCGACTCTCTTACGTATTCCGCCATCGGTCTTCCGGACGGTGCGACCTTCACCGGACAGACGTTCGCCTGGACCCCCGGTTTCACCCAAGCGGGGTCCTATTCGGTGACTTTCACCGTCAGCGACGGCAAAACCCAGGATTCCCAAACCATCACAATCTCGGTCGTGAATGTCAATCGGCCGCCCACCTTGGCGGCCATCGGAGATCGATCCATCAGCGAGGACGAAACGCTGGCCCTGACCATATCGGGAACCGATCCCGACGGGACCGTCCTGACCTACTCCGCCAGCGGGTTGCCCGTCGGCGCAACGTTCACGGGCCAGAACTTCAGTTGGACACCCGGTGCCGACCAGGTCGGCTCGCACCAGATCACGTTCACCGTCAGCGACGGGTCGCTGACCGCCTCCGAGACGATCGCTGTGATGGTCGTGGGGTCCGCCCCCGACACGACTGCCCCGGTCGTGGCCAGGCAATCCCCGGCGCCGGGAACAATCCAGGTGCCGCTGAACAACCTGATCACGTTCCACGTCACCGACGCCGGCAAGGGAGTCAACGCCTCGTCGGTGACCGTGCTGCTGGACGACCAGATCATCTACCAGGGCAACACGGCTCTGTACACCAGCGCCCTGGGTCGGTGCATCCGATCGGGCTCCAAGCACGACTATCAATTCACCTACCAACACAATGAACAGTTCGAATTCGATCACGAGATCCGCGTGACGGTCAACGCCGCCGATCTGGCGGGCAACGTCATGAGCCCGACGACATATTCTTTCTCGACCGAGATGCGAACTTTCGGAAGCCACCATCGCGTCAGTCAGGTCGGGACCCTGGCCAAAGGAGCACCTGTGACGGTAGGCGACGCCGCCGGCAACATGTGGGCGGCCTGGCACGCCGGGCCCGTCGGCGCCAGGGACATCTTCTTGGCGAGGAGACCTGCGGGCCAGAACGACTTCGACAACCCGGTCCAGATCACAAACCATCCGTTGGATCAGTGCCATCCGGACCTCGCGTTGGCCTCCGACGGGACCTTGTACGTGGTCTGGCAGGACAACCGTAAGGGCCATTGGAACATCTATTTGTCCGTGAGCACCGACAGCGGTCGGACCTTTTCGAAAGAAACCGCGGTGGCGGATGTCGACAACAACCAAACCGCTCCGGCGGTGGTCGTCGACGGCGCCTCGCCGGGCCGGGTTTACGTCGCCTGGCAGGACGACCGTAACGGAAACCAGGATATCTACGTTGCCCACTCGACCAACGCCTTCGCCGGCTCGACCGTGACCCGCGTCACGACGAACACCGCGGACCAGACGGAGCCGGACATGGCGGTCGGCGCAGACGACACGGTCTACCTCGTCTGGACCGACAGGCGAAACGGGCAGGCGGATCTCTATGCCGCAGCCTCAAACGCTTCGTGGGCGAACGTTCCTCTCGTCACCGGCGCCGGCGATCAAACGAGCCCGGCTCTGGCCGTGACGCCGGGCGGTTCCACTGTCCACCTGCTGTGGGTGAACCGTGTCTCAGGCAATGCGGACGTCTATTACGTGTCGTTCAACGACCTTCCCTCGTCCCCGTTGAGCGGCGTGAACATCATCGACGACACCTCCGGCGCCGACCAGGCAGCGCCGTCCATCGCGTGCAACTCCGCGGGCAAAGTCTTCGCCTGCTGGCAGGACGACCGCAACATCGGCGCGTATGGAACGGACACCGATCTCTATTTCACCGAATTGAGCAACGGCGCCGTCAAAACCAACGTGCTGCTTAGCGGCAGCGCCCGGGCCAGCCGGACCGAACCGGCCATTGCGCTGAGCGCCGACGAACAACCCTACATCGTCTGGGCGGAGTCTCGCGACTCATACTCGGACATCTACTGGGCCGCGACAACGTATCTAGACTCAACCCCATTGTACTCCGCGACGATCAATCCCACCTCCCAGACCACGATCGGGACCTCGCCCGAGGCAATTGCGAGAACCTCGGACGTCTCCATCGTCGTTCCGGCCGGTGCTTACCCGAGTGGTGTCCGTGTCACCATCTCGAAGATTCTCAACCCGGTCGTTTCGCCGGAGGATTGCCTGGGCAGCTATGACTTCGGCCCCAGCGGCATCGAGTTCAACCAGCCGATCACGGTGACGATCCCCTATCCGGCCGATGCCTTCAGCCGCCCTGCGCGAGCATATTGGTACAATTCGCTGACCGGGGCTCTGAGCCAGCAGGGCATCACCGACGTCGAGAACATCGTGATCAACAGCAATCTCCATGCTCTGCGGTTCAAGACCACGCACTTCACGCCGTATTACCTCGTCGCCAACGATGCGAAAATCATGACCTTTGCAGGCACCGACGGCAGCAGCGGCGGCTGTTCGATGTCCACCACCGGCAACGGCTCGCCGAGACACCTGCTCGTTCCATACGCCGTCGTGGTGGTATTCATGGCCGTCCTGCGACACAAAGACAAAAAAAGAGCGGCAGAACGTTTCGAATCATGAGTCGATTTGCAGGTCTATTCCGTAACTGGGGCAGCGACGCCGGGCCGTGCGCGATCGCCGGATCGGCGCCGCTGCTTCTGCCAACCTCGTCGATCCGTCCATCGATGTCGTTGGCTCTGGAGACCGCAACGGTGGCGATCGCGGCGGTGACCGCTGTGCGGTTGCTCCATGTGCACCGCCCGATCGGCTTGCATTGGCTCCTGATCCCGTGCACGCTGGCGGTCGCCGCCTTGGCGCCCACGTGGATCGCCCGGAGGGATTTCCCTCCTGTGGGCCTGCGTGTCGAAACGATCGTTCCGTCGCTGCGTTCCACGGCGGTCGTCTGCCTGTGTGTCCTGCCGCCGGTCTATCTCGGACTATGGCTGCTGACCAGCTGGGGCGTTCCCCTCCCGCTGCGTCCGACTCTGGCCCCGGGCGAGGACCGGCTCAGTTGGCTGCTGTACCAGTTCCTGTACGTCGCGGCGGCCGAAGAAGTATTTTTCCGTGGATATCTCCAGGCCAACACGATGAGATTGCTCGGCGAAAGCCGCCTGTCCCCGCCGGTCCGGTGGTGGATCGCGATCACGATCTCCGCCGGGGGCTTCGCCCTGGCGCACGTCGTGGTCCAAGGTCAGATAGTATCGGTCTTGACATTCCTGCCCGGCCTGCTCATGGCCTGGCTGTTCGCGCGAACGCGCTGCCTGCTGGCATCCATCCTGTTTCACGGCCTGGCCAACGTCTCCTATGGGATCATGGCCGCGACCCTGGCCTGATTCCTCGCGTGGAGGTGCTTATCGGTGCTTGCTGAAGTTCCCCACACGTGGGGACCGATAAAACCCTACCCAATGGAACAAGGTAGAGGCACGCGGCACGAGCTTTTCCTCCGACGCCATTGGAATCAAGTGCAGACTCCGGCGCGACGATAGAACGCTGTGGCAAAACCACGTGTGGGCTTTCCTGACGCGGGATCTCCCCGCAGGAACCCCATCGGAAGAGGGTGTCAATGAACGAGAAACGAGTCATTCAAATCGTCTGGCTGGTCAAGGCTTCGCTCGTGGTCGCGTTGGCCTACGGCGGCTTCCGCGCCGCCAGGGACCATCTGCACATTGTGGCGTTCGACCCGGGCGTTGCGGTCGGCGAAGAACCCCTTCTGGACATCGACCAGGAGGCGACAAACCCTCGATCCTCCACGGACTATGAGGGAATTCTTCAGAGCCATTTGTTCTCCGCGACGGACCCTGGGAGAGTCCAATCTCTGGATTCCATGCCCTCGGCGGAGGAACTGGGATTACGTCTGGTGGGCGCGATTGCCGGCGGACCGGCCATCTCCCGAGCCAACATTCAGGACACCAAAGGCAAAACCACCGGCGTATACCGAATCGGGGACACCGTCGCCTCGGCCACGATCGAAGCAATCCAGCAGGATGCGGTCGTTCTTCGCCACCAGGGCCGTCAGTTGATTCTGCGGTTGCGAACCGGAACGGCCGGGGGCGAGACATCGTCTTCGGGGTCCATGCTTCCAGCAACGACGACTGAGAAAACCGCGACTCAGACCCAGCAGGCGTCGATGCCTCCGGTCAAGGCTGACTACGTCGCGGAAGTCTTTCGCAAAGCAACCATCGAACCCTATGTCAAGAACGACCGGATTGAGGGGTTGCGAATTACCGGCCTGGACAAGATCCCTATGGCCGAACTGTTCGGCCTGCAGGACGGCGACGTGATCCGAAAAGTCAACGGCCAGCAACTGACGAGCAAACAGAAGGCGTTCCAGGTCCTGATGAAGGCCCGGACACAACCGAAGGTGGATATTGAACTGTTACGCAACGGCAAAAGCAAAGACCTGTCATTCGGTCTTTAACACGAGGGAGGGCACCGTGAACATACAACCTCTTCGCAACAAACCGCAATCGCGCGACAATAGGCGGCACGGACACTGGGCCGCCAGGTTGACAATGATGATCCTGGTTCTGACCGCCGCGGGATGCCAAACACAGAAACAAAACATCTCCGCCTCCTCAGTGCCGGCGACGCAAGCGGAGCAACCTCAGCAGAATCCGACGGTTCCTGCCGTCGAACCGGCGCGAGGGGAACCCGTCGTTGAACCCCGACGCATCAGCGGCCTGCCACAGCAAAACAGCCCAAGTCGTCGATGGTTGGCCGAAGAGGTCGTCCATCCAGTCGAGTTCGGCTCGTCCCAGCCTCCGGCTAAAACGCCCAAGGCTGTGGAGCTTGTCGCGGTCCCGTCGCAACCGCCTACGCAACCCCCGGCGGTGGCCCCGCCTCAACCGACACCTTCGCTGCGGCCGGGCATGGCCGACGAACCCGTTTCCGTGAACTTCGACAACGTCGACATTCGCACGGTCCTTAAGACCGTCGGCGATATCACCGGCATCAACTTCATTCCACACGAAAGTGTCACCGGCAACGTCACCGTGATGTCTCCGACTCCGATCCGTCTGGGCGACCTCTATGCCTTTCTGCAGTCGATCCTCGACGTGCGAGGCTACGCCACGATTGAGATGGACAACGCGGTCAAGGTGGTGCCCAAGGCCGATGCGGCCCGACATCACTTGCAGGTGTGGATCGGCGCCGATCCGGCATCCATCCCGAAGGTTGACATGGTCGTCACGCAAATCATGCCGCTGAAGTACGCGGACGCCGACGAAATCCGTCAGATCATCGAACCGATCCTATCGACAGGCGCACAACTGGCGACATATCCGCGGACCAATTCCCTGATGATCACGGACACCTCCGCGAACATCCGTCACATCGCGCAGGTTGTTCAACAGCTCGACGTCGAAGGTTCGCAGGAGAAAGTGCTGACGTTCCCGTTGACCCACGCGTCGGCCCGAGTGCTCAGCGAACAAATCACGCGGATCCTCGAGAGAAACCGCAGCGCGGGCCCCCAGACCGGTCGCATCTCGCCCGGCGGCGGACCGACCGGCGCCAGGATCCTCCCCGACGACCGCACCAACTCGCTGATCGTCATCGCCGGCGAGCAAAACGTCGAGATGATCCGAGGCCTCATCGAGCAGCTCGACATCCAACGCCCCGTCGGCGTCAACAACGTCCACGTGGTGTACCTCAAGAACGCCGATGCCAACGAGGTGGGCCGTTCGCTCGACCAGGCACTGGCCGGCATGAAGCTGGCCGGGGCGGTCGAGGCTTCCCAGCAGATCCAGATCACGCCGGACCCGAGCACCAACGCCCTGGTCGTGGTGGCCTCGCCCCAGGATTTCGAAGTCGTTTCGCAGATCATCGAGAAACTCGACATCGTTCGCGACCAAGTTCTGGTCGAGATGCTGATCCTGGAAATCACGGAGGAATCGCTCCGAGAGATCGGCATCGACTGGGCCACGCTCGACAACGCGGTGGCCGACAGCGTGCGAGGCTTCGGGATGACCAATTTGGGCCCGCGTGTGGATTTCCTCAGCGGGACCTCCGAAGGTCTCAACGTCGGCGCCTGGCGAGGAAGCGGCAGCGGCACGCAGATCGGTGCAATCCTACACGCCCTGCAGAAACAGTCGGGCGTCAACATCCTCTCAACCCCGTCGATCCTGACGTCGAACCACCGCAAGGCCCAGATCATCGTCGGTGAGAACCGCCCGTTCGTCACCGAGTCGCGGATCACCGAGAGCACCGATCCGATCAACCCGACGGTCATCAAGAGCTTCGAATACAAGGACGTGGGCATCACGCTGGACATCACGCCGCACGTCAGTCAGGGCGGACTGATCCGCCTCGAAATCGACAGCGAGTTCACCAAGCTCATCGAGGACGTCACGACCCTCTCGATCGACACGCCCGCCACCGCCAAACGCACCGCCCAGACGGTCGTTACGATGGGCAGCGGCGCGACGGTCGTCATCGGCGGACTGATCCGCGACGACACGACCCACGCGGTCAAGAAGATCCCGCTGTTCGGGGATTTGCCCCTGGTCGGGTCGATGTTCCGCTCCGAGCGGAACCGCACGCAGAAGACGAACCTGCTGCTGTTCATCACGCCGCACGTGATGTCCACCCAGGAAGACCTCGTCAATATGACCGAGCGAAAGAGACAGGAAATGACCTTGGCCCAGCCAAAGGACAAATAATGTTCCGAGCGGGCCTTCAACGGGCGCCAATAGAAATCTCCAGACGGTAAGATCCCAGGGGAGCCAGGGAGTGATCGAACGGACAGACAACCGACAGCGGCATCCGATCCGCCCCGAACAACTGAGCTCGGAGCTGATGCGGCGACTGCCTCTTGAATTCCTCAAGAGGCAACGGGCGATCCCTATCCTTTTGGAAAAGGGCGAACCAGCCGTGGCGTTGGCCGATCCGCTCAATATCGGCGCTTATGATGCGATCGTGGGCATCCTGGGCCGGCCCTGCCGCCGAGTCCTTTGCGAGCCGTCCGAGATCGAGCAGGCGATCAGCCGATGCTACTATCTCAGCCCGGGCGAGGAAGAAAACTATTTCACGCCCGATGCCCCGGAGTCTTCGGCACAGACCGACGCGTCCGCGTCGTCCGTCCAGGAACTTGCCAGCACCGTCCAAACACAGGCGGAGGATCTGCTCAACATCGCAGACAAGGCCCCCGCGATCAAACTGGTCAACAAGATCCTGTTCCACGCGGTGCACAGCCGGGCCAGTGACATCCACATTGAACCCTATGAACAGGAAGTGAAGATCCGTTTCCGCATCGATGGTGTCCTGCGACACATCCTGAGTTTGCCCAAAATCCAGATTAGCCCGATCCTGTCGCGTCTAAAAATCATGGCCAACCTGAACATCGCGGAGCACCGCCTGCCCCAGGACGGGCAGAGCCGCGTCAGCATCGGCGACGAGGTCGTCGATATCCGTGTCTCGGTGATTCCCACCGCCGGCGGCGAACGGGTCGTGCTGCGACTGCTCGACAAGGGAAGAGGCGAGCTGAAACTCGAGGAGATCGGCTTCGGACCCGACCTGCTCAAGACCTTCCGCAGCCTGATCGGGGTCTCGCACGGAATCGTCCTGATCACCGGTCCCACCGGCAGCGGCAAGACCACCACGCTCTACGGCGCTCTGAATGAACTCAACAGCCAAGAACGGAACATCCTGACCGTCGAAGACCCGGTCGAGTACCAGTTGCCCGGCATCGGCCAGATGCAGGTGCATCCGAAGATCGACCTGACGTTTGCCAACTGCCTGCGTCATATCCTCCGCCAGGACCCGGACATCATCATGATCGGCGAGATTCGCGACCGGGAGACCGCGGAAATCGCGATCCAGGCCTCGTTGACGGGGCACCTCGTGCTGAGCACCCTGCACACAAACGATGCAGCCTCCGCGTTCACGCGTCTGATCGACATGGGGATCGAGCCCTATTTGATCTCCTCGACCGTCGTCGGCGTGATGGCCCAGCGGCTCGTACGAGTGATCTGCCCCAACTGCAAGCAGCCGTATACGCCACAGGAGGGCACGGTCTCCTGGAGCGAGCTGGAGAAAATCGCTGCCCAGGGTCTCATCAGGTTGCACCAAGGCGCCGGCTGCCCCAAGTGTCTTGAAAGCGGGTATATGGGCCGGACCGGCATCTTCGAACTATTGCTCGTCGACGACGCCATCCGCGACCTGATCGTCCGTCGACAGGCGTCGCACCTGATCAAGGAAGCGGCCCTGACGCGCGGCATGACCACGCTCAGACACGACGGGTTGCGAAGAGCCCTGGAGGGAGTCACGACGATTCAAGAAGTCTACCGCGTGACGCAGGACAGCGTGCAGATCGGATCGGAGGGAAACTGAGATGCCTGTGCTCGAATCGACATTCGCCAACGACCTGCGAAAAGAAGCCGCGGCGGCCGGGCAACGCATCCATCGGCCCGCGCCGACGTCAAAGCCGAACAACGACATGCTGCGACGAGCTGGCACGAAAGACCTCTGTCGGATCGCCAGGCAACTGTCGGCGCTCTTGCACGCGGGAATGCCCCTGGTGCCTGCCCTGTCGGCGCTGGTGGAGCAATTGGAAAGCCCCACAAACAACAAAGGCAAGTCGCTCTTGCCCGGCGAGAAACCGCTCGTTCGCGCGATCCGCCAAGTCCGGGACGACGTGAATGAAGGTGTGAGCATGGCGGAAGCCCTGGCCCGTCATCCCGGCGTGTTCTCGCCGTTATTCGTGAGCATGGTCTCGGCCGGTGAAAGCAGCGGAGCCCTCGAAGAAGTCCTCGCACGCATCGCCGACATCCTGGAGAAACGCGTCCAACTCGTCGGCAAGGTCAAAGCCGCGATCACCTATCCCACGGTCATGGCGACCGTGGCCACCGCGGTCGTGGTGTTCCTGATCTCGTACGTGGTACCGGGCATCACCCGACTATTCACGGAAATGAATCGCGGGCTGCCCTGGCCGACGCGTTTTCTGATCTCGGTCAGCGAGTTCTCGCAGACGTATCTCATGGTCTTTCTCGGCCTGTTCTGCGCAGCGGTGATCGGCTTGGCAACCCTGCGACGGAACCGCGAAGGCAAGGCATGGCTGGACCACATTGTCCTGAAGCTGCCTTTGTTCGGCCCCCTGCTGTTCCGATTGGAACTGGCCCGGCTGACGCGGACGCTGGGCACGCTGATGAAAAGCGGCTTGCCGGTGATGGCGGCAATGGAGATCACCCAGCGAGTGATCCAGAACCGCTTGATCGCCGAGGCGATGAAAGCCATTCGCGAGTCGGTACAGAAAGGAGACAACATCGCCGCAGCGATGAAAACCACCGGCCTGTTCCCCCCGGTCGTGTATCACCTCATCGCGACCGGCCAGATGTCCGGCAACATTGAGGACGGCCTGATCGACATCGCCGAGATGTACGACGGCGAGGTCGAGGTGTCTGTGCGGACGCTTACCTCGCTCTTGGAGCCGGTGATTCTCCTCGTGATGGGAGGCATCGTGACGTTCATCGTACTGGCGATCCTGTTGCCGATCTTTGAAATCAACCAGGCTCTGTGACAATTGAGGACATTTGAATATGAATCCAATCGCTAATCGTAAATCGTTGTTCCGACCGGGTTTTACTCTCATCGAACTGATGATTGTTGTAGTCATCCTGGGGTTGCTGGCGACGACCGTAATGCCCAAAATCCTGAGTCGGCCGGACCAGGCCCGCCAGACCAAGGCAGCCGTCGACATCCGCGCGATCCAGTCCGCCCTGGCAATGTTCAAAACCGACATCGGTCGTTTTCCTACCACCGCCGAGGGTTTACAGGCGCTCGTCACCAATCCCGGGCTCAAAGGATACAACAGCGAAGGCTATCTTGAGCGAGTGCCCATCGATCCTTGGGGAAATCCGTACGTTTACATCAGTCCCGGCCTGCACAGCAAGGATTACGACCTCAAGTCCCTGGGCAAAGACGGCGAAGAAGGCGGCACGGGTAAAGACGCCGACATCGAAAGCTGGAATCTCCAAGGCTAGACGCGGAAACCCGGCCGCAACGAGGAGGGACGATGAAACGCGGACGTGCCAACGCCTTTACGCTGGTCGAAGCGGTCGCAGCTCTGGCGATCGTCTCGATCGCTTTGCTTGGGTTGCTGCAGTTAAACCTGACCAGCATGCGGGTGGCGGACAAGGCGCAGACGACCGCAAGGGCGGTGTTTATCGCCCAGGAGAAGATGGCCGAGACGCTGGAGACGGGATTTCCACCAGTGGGGACATGGTCCGGCGTGGTGGAAAGCGACAGCGGACGATTTGCCTGGCGGACCGAAGTGACCGACGCCTCAGGATCGCCGCAACAATCCTTCGGCATGCGGCTCAACCTCCTGCGGAAACTCTCGGTCGAGGTTGCCTTCGGGGATAACCCCGCCAACAGCCCGGTCCGACTGACCACCTATATTGCGGAGAGAAAAATCCGTGCCTTGTAGAGCCGCACAAAGAGCGTTCACCCTGATCGAAATGCTGGTCTCGCTGGCGATCGTCGCATCCATCGTCACGATGGTCTACGGCAGCTACGCCGCCACCTCCCGATCTCTGGACGTCTACGGCTCCCGCATGGCCTGCTCGGAACGCGCGCATCTGGCGCTTCGCATGATGGCCCGCCAGATCCGCTGCGCATACCTGCCCCCGACCACCACGCCTGCGACGAGAATGGATGACACCCGCACCGTCCAGTTCGGACAGTCCGATGCCGCGTTCTTGGCCGAGCCGTCGAGTTTGCACGGCGATCTCCTGAACTTCGTCACCACAGACGGATTGGACCTGGAATCCCACCACTCTATGGGAATCTCTCGGATCGCATACCGCTACGAGGACTCGCAAGACACCCTGCTGATTTGCTGCGAGCCCTTCGTCCAACACACAAATACCTTGAAGGAGACCAGCGTCTGGCGGCCGATCCTCACCGGCCTGACAGAAATCCAACTGAAGTTCCACGATGGGAAACAATGGCAGACCGCCTGGGATTCGAGGCGGGCGGGACGTTTGCCGCATGCGGTCAGGATCGCAATCGGCGTCGCGGACCGCCAGGGTCTTGTGCATCGTTATGGGACAACGGTCGTCGTCGCGTGCCAAAGTGTGCTTCGCGGACAACCAACGAGAACGCCGGGCAGATAACCATGACACGAATCCGCACAGGTCACAGACAAAACGGCTTCATCCTCGTCGTCGTTCTCGGGGCGGTCCTTGTGCTGTCGAGCCTTCTGTTTGGCTTCAACCTGACAGCTCGCACAAGGTTGAATTCCGCGGACAGTTTCTATCGGACCGAACAGATCGGCGCCGCCGCACGAGCGGGGATTGAGATCGCGATCGCCGTCGTTCGGGACGCCAACGACTTCGGGGCAGATCCGCGGTTCTTCGCCTTTCTGAACGAAGGCCATTCGTTCCTCATCGACGACGCCAATTGTTCCGTCACGATCAGCGACGAAAGCGGACGGCTGAACATCAATCATCTCAAGACCCCTGATGGTCAACTGAACCGACCGGTCATCGATCAGTTCCTTCGACTGATTGATTTGGTGAACGCCCAACAGGATGGCGGCGAGCGGATCGGCTACGGCGTCGTCCCCTCTCTGATCGACTGGATCGATCCCGACGAGGAAGTGACACGTCTGCCCTTCATCCAGCGGGACAACACCGGCGCCGAGGAGGATTATTATCGGGCCCTGCCCCGGCCGTACGGCTGCCGCAATCGACCGCTCGACACGGTCGAAGATCTGCGCTGGATCCGAGGTGTCACGCCCGAAGCCTTCCACCGTCTGCGTCCCTATCTGACCTGTTTTGGCGACGGCAGAATCAACGTCAACACAGCGCCCAAGCTCGTCCTGCAGTCGCTCTCGGAGCAGATGGACGGCGCGGTGGCCCAGATGATCCTCAACCAGCGTAGGCTCAAACCGTTCGAGAACGTCGCGCAGTTGCGAGCACTGCCGGGAATGACCGATAATCTCTATCGTACGATCAAAGACCGAATCTGCGTCCGTCCCCAGGAGCGATTTTACCGCGTTCTTTCGCGGGCCAATCTGGCCGACCGCAGCCGTGCGGCGGAGGCCCTGCTTCGAAGAAATCCCCAGGCCGGAACGGTCGATATGGTTCTATATCGGGAACAATAGAGACGCTGTGGACGCGTCCCCGTCCCCCGACGGCAATTCGAAAGGGGTGCAAGCATCAGAACGTCCAAGAAATGCATCGGAATCGAGATCGGACGCAACCACGTCCGAGCCGCGCAAATCGCCCGGACCGCGGAAGGCCTTTGCTTGGAGAGAACCTTCGCCACACAAACCCGGCGAAGCACAGATTCGACCGCTGCGATCCTGCGCTCGCTGATTCAGGAACATGGCTTTGATCCGCGAGCCGAGATTGCGGTGTCTCTGCCTTCCCACGTGTTTTTCTTCGCGGACGTCCAGACCGACGCGGCCGGGCTGGCCGCACTCCAGAAGGGCGACGCATCGAACCTGCGAGACTGTTTTCCGATCCCGAGCGAAGACGCGATCACACAAATCTGCACCGCCTTGCCTTCCCCCGACGGACGGAATCTCCTGTTGGTGGCCGCCACGTCCTGTGAGCAGCTTGCCGAGCACCTGGGCGCGCTGGAGGAGGCCAGGATCAAGCCGGTCCGAGTAGACTGCCCGACAATCGCCGGTCAGGCGGCGATCGCAGTGAATCATCCCGCCTCGCTCCACGGACGCGCGGTCGTCCTGTATGTGGACGAGTCCACGATCAGCCTTGCCGCCACACAGGATGGTTATCTACTGCTCGTTCGTAATCTCCCGATGCTCTCGAGCGAAACTCAGGACCTTGAATCGGTGGTCCAACAGACCGCGGAGATTCTCGCCCAGGAGATCGAAATCACCTGGAACCGGATTTTCCACAGCGACCCCGAAGCGGGACAATACATCTTCCTGGTCGCATCGGGTCGAGTGGCTGAACTTCTTCCCCCCGCCCTGGGCGAGAAGATCGACAGCCGGATCGTGCTGGTCAATCCGTGCGTGAACATCATCCGATCGGCAGCCGCCGACGCGGACTCGTTCCTGTGCGTGGCGGAAGGCTTGGCCCTGCGGACCCTTCAACCTCACGTGGTAAATTCAACGGATTTCCTCAAGCCCTATCGAACCCGGACCCAACCGGCCGTGCGGGTACGTCGGGAGATGGTCGTCTGCGGAGGTCTTGCTGCCGCGGCGGCAGCCATCTGGGTGATCGGCCTGTTCCTCCAACTCTCCTCGCTGGAGTCACAGTACGCCAAACTCAAAGAACAGGAAAAAGCCATCTTCCTCCGCGTCGTCCCTGAAGAGCGGACCGTCGTAAATCCCTCGGCACAGCTTCAACAGAAGCTCGACGCCCTTCGCAAAGACTGCGAGCTGTTTACCGGCTTCAACCCGAACCGCCCCGGTCCCTTGGAGGTCCTGGCCCTACTGAGCCGGCAAATCCCCCCCTCGGGCAATCTGCGACTGCACGAGATACTGATCGCCGGAGGGACCGTTCGAATCACCGGCACCTGCGATTCGTTCGCCACGTTCGGCGACTGGCAGCGTATTCTCGAGAATACGCCGGGATTGAGGCTCGTGGACGCCCCCCAGCCGCAGAAACGACCTGAGTCACAAAAGGTGGAGTTCAAGATCTCGCTGTCCACAACGGAGAAGAAGGCATCATGATCCAGATCACCCCCCGAGAACGAAACCTAGCGATCGGCCTGGTCGCCATGCTGGTCACGTTTGCGACCTGGACCGCGGTCTTCCGACCCGCCCGCGAGCGGATACGAACCCTCGAACGCATCCTGCCCGAGAAACGAACCCAGGTGCGACACCTTCAGACCCAAAGTGCCGAATACCAGGCTTTGGCGAACCAGTTCAAAGGCCTCCGGGCGAGAATCGCTTCCCAGGACCCGGCATTCCAATTACCTCGATTTCTCGAGACGATGATCACTCGGCACAAATTGGACGCCCATGTCACGAAGATGCAGCCCGGTGTTGTGCAGATCCGCCCGGACTACTCTGAAACCGTCGTAACGATCGAACTGCAAGACATCGCCCCGCGACAACTCGTCGCATTTCTAACCGCACTTGAGACCGCCGAAGCGGTCGTCCGCGTCGGCAGTCTCTACTTCCGCACCGACGCCACCAACGAAACCCTCCTCGACGCCACCGTGGAGATCTGCAGTCCCCGCCTGACCGCCGAGCAAACCCAGGTCGCCCAACTGCCCCCCAAAACCCTGTCTGCAGGAGAATAAGCGATGACGTTCAACGGGGGGCGTTGACATACTCTAACGCCGACGACGGGGCTTTGCGCAAATCGCTTTGGAGACTCGCCTGAGGCGACGGCCCCACAGACGCAGGATGTTTGTGCTGCAACCGACCCGTGTGCCAAATTTGTCGGTTGACATCCTTGGCGAAATCCCTGATAATCCCGTCGTCGCCGAAGTGGCGGAACTGGCAGACGCGCAGGATTCAAAATCCTGTCCCCGCAAGGGGGTGAGGGTTCGATTCCCTCCTTCGGCATTCATCGTGTTGCGCCGGCACAGATTGGGGGCGGTGGATGATTGCTGCGGAGTGATCACCGCCGTGGAAACGACCGCCGGCGACGTGGAAGAGAACGCCAAACTTCTGGATCTGGTGGATCAGCAGAATGACACGTATCGTTGTCCGGCGGGTCAGACGCTGACGCGTCGCAAGCACCAGAAACCACGGACAGCCTACGAGTATGCCTGTGCGGCGACGACCTGTCGAGACTGCGCGATGCGGAGTCAGTGCACTCGGGCCAAGAACGGAGCCGCCCGCACAATCAAACGACACAACGATCCGGAGGCGATTGACCAGGCCAAGGCGCAGTCGCAGTCGCACGGTCCTGCGGTCCGACAGGATCGCCGCCGTCGCAAATGGCGGATGGAGGACAGCTTCGCCTGCAGCCAGCAGCGCCCAGCGGGGGCAAACTACGTCTGCGCGGTTTCGACAAACACCGCCACCACCAAACGAGTCCCCCACCGATCCTTGCGGATCGGGGGATGTCATCTGCCGATCTTCACGCGGTTCCCCTCGATCTGCAACCGTCCTTCTGCGAACAGACGGATCGCCTCGGGATACGCGAGACATTCCTGTTCAAAAACCCGCTCGGCCAAGGTCTCGGGCGTGTCGTCGTCAAGCACGGGGCACGTTCGCTGTATAATAATCGGGCCCCGGTCGTACTCATTGGTGCAGAAATGCACGGTGCACCCGCTGACCTTGCAACCGGCGGCGAGCACCGCCTCGTGGACATGGTGGCCCCACATGCCTCGGCCGCCGAAGCTGGGAAGCAGCGCCGGATGGATGTTCATCACACGGTTTTCATACTGCGCCGGGATCTTCCAAAGGCACAACCAACCACCCTGCACGACCAAATCGACACCGGCCGCAGACAGCTCCTCCTGGAGCCTGGCGCTGAAAGCATCGAGATCCGGATGATCTTTCCTCCGAACCACCTTGACCGGCAATCCTGCGTTGCGGGCCAGCGCCACGCCGGCGACGGTGGAAAGCGAACTGATGACCAACGCGATCTCGGCATTCAGTTCGCCGCGTCGAATAGACTCCAGAATATTGAGCATGGTGCGACCGCCGCCGCTGAGGAGGACCCCGAGCCGCAGTCTCTTCTGGAAAACGCGGCACTCGGTGGATGGGGGACGGGACGCCGCCACAGGAACACTTTCTTCCACGTCCTCTCCCGCATCCAAAGCCTTGTTGACGAGCCGATCGGCCTGACTGTTCTTGTCGCGGGTCACATGCATGATGACACAGCTGGCAAAACCGGCCTGCAACTTTTGGACCCGCTCGACCACCGGCTGGATCAGGTCGCTCTTGACCTTGTACCGGCCTTCGAGCTGCCGAACCACCAGTTCGCTGTCGGTATAAAGGGTCAGGTCTGAAATGCCGATCGTTTCAGCAGCTTCGAGAGCCCGAATGACGGCGGTATACTCGGCGACGTTGTTGGTCGCGCGACCCAGAAAATAGGCCCTGGCCAACAAATGCCTGCCAGTCTCGTCCTGCAAGAGAAAACCGGCCGCGGCCGGCCCCGGGTTGCCCCGGCTGGCGCCGTCGGTATAGGCTACGCCTCTCATACGCGCATCTGAGTATTGCTGAGCACAAGGATTCGCGTGCAGTTCGGGCAGCGGATGAGATCGTCCTTGGTCATCAGCAGGTTTACACTCTCAGCGGTGATGCCCATGAAACAGCCGCCGCAACTGTAGGCGGCGTGCCGGCCCTCCTGCTCCTCGACCTGCGCAACGGCTTCGCCGTCATAAGTCTCGGCCACCCGCTTGAAGATCTTCAATGGCTCGGGGGGGATCGCCTGAGCCGCTTCGTTCCACTCCGCTTGGATCTTGGCAATCTCCGCCTCGTGCTCGACGGCGGACGCCTCCGCCGCCTTTCGCGTCTGTTCGAGCACATGCTTCTGCTCTTCGATCTGCCGCTGGATGTTCTTGCACTCCGCTTCGTCCGCCTCCACAGCCTTCATCAGTTCGAGGATCTGGGTCTCGAGCTTGGAGTTGTCGGCGCGGGTGGTGTTCAACTGCGTCAGCACCGCGGCGTACTCCTTGTTGCTCTTGGCGGTGTTCAGCGCGGCACGGAGTTTGGCAACCTCTTCATCCCGAGCCTTGAGTTCCAACTCCAAACGACCGGATTGCACCTTCGTCAGTTGCAGCTCTTCCCTCTTGGCTTCCAAAGCGTTTTGCAGACTCCGAACTTGGTTCTCCTGGATAATGACACTTCGTCTGCTGCGGGACAGCTTGGCCTTCGCCGCCCGCAAGCGATTCTCCACACTTTGAAGTTTCATCAGGCCATGTAATATGGGTCCCATGTATTCTCCTCATGGCTCGGGAAGGGCGAACCATCGCCGCAACGCCCGATATCCATAGTTCTGAATCGTTTATTATCTGGGGATTTCTCGTTCTCCGCAACGAAAATTCCCTCCGACTCCTGAGATATTTTTGGGCCGGCGGATGGGACTCAAAACTTGCGATGGATCATGGACGAAAACCCGGGAATCTGTTACAACGACCCCCTTCGCTCCCCCAAAGAGGAGCATCGAAACAACAAAAAAGGGGTCCGACGGACCCCACGGATCCATGAGATCGAAACGATGAAAAACTTGCTCCGACAACTGATCCAGGCCGATTCGACCCCGCACAAAGGCGAAGCGGTGGCCGCCGAAGTCCTTGCCAGTTACTTCAACCGCCATGGAATCGACTGCCGGGTTGATCAATGGAACGGCAACCGTGCCAACGTCGTCGCCCACGTTCGAACCCGCCGACAGCGGCCCGCTCTGCTGTTCGTCTGCCATCTCGACGTCGTCAGCCCCGGCGAAGAAGATTGGCTGCATCCGCCTTTTGCAGCCGTAGAGGAGAAAGGCAGAATCTACGGCCGGGGCGCCACCGATATGAAAGGCGGAACCACCGCAGCCGCGGCAGCAATCTGCGAAATGGCCCGCTCCCAGACAGGCCTGTGGGGCGATATCGTCTTCGCAGCCACCGCCGGCGAAGAAACCGACAGCAACGGTGTCGTGCGGTTCATGCAAAACTGCGACGCGCTGCCGGCACTGGCGGGCATTGTCATTCCCGAGCCAACGGACTTTGCGGTCGTGACCGCCCATCGCGGCCTGTTCTGGCTCAAAATCACCACGCGAGGCAAGGCAGTCCACAGTTCCATGTCCGAGCGAGGCGTCAACGCCATCGGCGCGATGAAGCGAGTGCTCGACGAACTCGAACGGTACAAAGTCCAGGCCGAACCCCATCCCCTGCTAGGCAATTGCTCGATGAGCATCAATATGATCAACGGCGGCGAGGCGATGAACATCGTTCCGGACCGCTGCACGCTCGGTGTGGACATCCGCACCCTCCCGGGCCAGGACCACGAGACTATCCGCTACGACTTCGAGCGTATGCTCGCCAGACTCAGGAGCGGCGTCCCCCAATTCGACGGCGAACTCGCCATCGAGCGATCCGCTCAGGCGATCGAAACCGATCCCGAGTGCGAGTTCGTCAAAACGTTCTGCTCGGCTGTGGGCGTCGACCTGACGAACGTCATCGGCTACACCACCGACGCGCCGCACCTGCTGCCCCTGGGTGCCCCGATCGTGATCTTCGGCCCCGGCAAACCCAAGATGTGTCACCAGGTCGATGAGTGCATTGAAATCGCCGATCTTCAGACCGGCGTGGACTTATTCAAAAGGGTGATCACCAAATTCCTGACCTGACGACCCGCGACGAGGAGTTGCGCAGATATTTTCATATCCGCGGTCATTTTGGCCGATAGTGGGACTTGACAGCGCGTGTCGGGTTTCATAGAGTAATGCTTTAATCGTTGTTTTCACAAGGTTTCGAATGGTTTCACTCAGGGACAACAGGCTCATGCATCTGACCCGTCACGCCGTGACGATGCAGAGTCTGCGCCTTCACACGGCCGCCGCTTGCATCGCCATCATTCCGGCCGTCAAGGTAGCCTTTGAAAAGGAGGTTGCTCCCTAAGAGGATCAGGTAACACGCCGAAAAACTTACCGAGCCTTTCAGGGAGCACGAGACCCTGAAAGGCTTTTTTCATTTGTGCCGCCCCGCAGAGCCTCGGCTTGGCGGGAGCGCAGGAGGTTTGGACTCATGACGAAACGCAAAGACACACACCGCCGGTCGGCGGCCCCGGACGCCGCGAGCCGGGCCGCCGCGTGGCGGTACGACGAAATGAAGCACAGCGGCGTGGACTACAACGACGTCCAGGTCGCAAAAAACTACGACGCCCGCCACACACAGTTCCGCGACTTCAAGCGGGAAACCGAACAGATCGTCGCGGCGTTTGGACTGGACGAGTCAGCTACGGTGATCGACATGGGCTGCGGAACCGGTGCGTTCGCCCTTCACGCGGCTAGGCACTATCGCAGGATCCACGCCGTGGATGTCTCCCGACCGATGATCGATCTGGCTCGCGAGAAAGTAAAAAAGGCCCAACTGACCAACATCGAGTTTCATCACGGCGGATTCCTGACATACGAGCACCGAGCCGAACCCGCGGACGCCATCGTCTCGACGGTGACTCTGCACCACCTGCCCGACTTCTGGAAACAGATCGGTCTGTACAGGTTGTCGCAGATGCTCAGGCCCGGCGGTCGCTTCTACCTGTTCGACGTGGTCTTCTCGTTCGAGGTTGAGCGACACGAAGCCGCGATCGCGGAGTTCATCAACACGATGAGCAGACGCATGGGCCCGGCCGGGCGGGCCGAGTCGGAAACCCACGTGCTCGACGAGTTCAGCACCTGGCATTGGATCATGGAAGGCCTGCTCGAGCGAGCGGGTTTTCAGATAGACACAGCCAACTGTATCACTGAGTTCTTTGCGGGGTACCTATGTACGAAGAAAGTCCATTCAGCCACAGTCACGTCCTCGACCGTCGCGGGGCGACGGCGACCTTGATTCGGGGGTGTTTGTCTGCCTTGTCCGGGACAGCCGGACGGACACAAGAACCGCTGGTGCTTCGAGAGTTCCGCGCGAGCGATCGGTTCACCGTCAAATCGCTGGTCCACCGGACTATCGCGGTCTGCTATCCGGCGTACTATGCCCTCGAGGCCGTCCGGTTCTTCACGAACAGTCATGACGAGCAGGCGATCGTCCGCGACGCACGCGAGGGCTGCACGCTCGTGTTGGAAAAAACCGGTCGAATCCTCGGGACCGGTACACTGGTCGGCGAGGAGATCAAGAGAGTCTTCATCGAGCCCGGCCTGCAGCAACACGGCCTGGGCCGGTTTATCATGCGGCAGTTGGAGGACAAAGCCGCCTCGAGGGGCGTCGGCGTCGTCCGGCTCGACGCATCGCTGCCGGCCAAACAATTCTATGACAGACTCGGGTACACGACGGTCGAGCGGACGAGCCTGGAGGTGGAGAACGGCCGGCGGCTCGATCATTTCAAGATGCGAAAAAGCCTGATGGGACTGGACGGCCAGCCCTGGTGAGATCGATGGAGAAGATACGATGAACTCGCTGTATGCGTCGAGGATGGGCAAGATCCCCAAGTCCTTTGTACGAGAGATCCTCAAGGCAACGCAGGATCCGGATGTGATTTCGTTTGCGGGCGGTCTGCCCAACCCGCGGTTCTTTCCATCACAGGGGATTGCCGAGGCGGCAGCCCTCGCTCTGGGCACAACCGACGGCTCGTCCCTGCAGTACGACACGACCGAAGGCTATCGCCCCCTGCGGGAATACATCGCGCAGCGATACCGCCGCACGGACGGACTCGAAGTGACCGCGGACGAAATCCTGATCACCAACGGCTCACAACAGGGCCTGGACCTGATCGGCAAGGCGTTTCTCGACAAGCAGGACGGGATCGCGATCGAGCAACCCGGTTATCTGGGCGCGATCCAGGCCTTCTCGGCGTACGAACCGGAGTTTCAAGCCGTGCCGTTGCAAGCGGACGGAGCCGACGTCGACAAACTGGCCAAGATTCTGCGAGGGCGCCGGATCAAGTTCTTCCACACGGTGATCAACTTCCAGAACCCCTCCGGCATCAGCTACTCCGAGAGTAAGCGGCGCCTGCTGGCCGAGACCCTCGTGCCGTACGATACGCTCGTGGTCGAGGACGACCCCTACAGGGAGCTGCGCTTCGAGGGCCGACCCAGTCCTTCGATGCGCCATTGGCTGGGCGACAGAGTCATACTGCTGGGCTCGTTCTCGAAAATCGTCGCGCCGGGGCTTCGCATGGGCTGGGTGTGTGCCGCCCGCGAAACGCTGGACAAGCTCGTCGTCGCCAAGCAGGCAAGCGACCTGCATTCGAATTCGTTCTGCCAGAGGATGCTGCACCAGTACCTGGTCGGCCATGACATCGACCGACACATCGCCACCATCCGAGACGCATACCGGCAACAGAAGGACGCGATGCTGGCCGCGATCGAAGCCCATTTCCCCGCCGAGGTTGACTTCACCCGACCCGAAGGAGGGATGTTCGTGTGGGCCACGCTGCCACCGGGGCTGTCGGCGCTCGAACTGTTCGAGCATGCGGCTCGAGAGAAAGTGGTCTTCGTTCCGGGCACGCCCTTCTTCGTCGATGGCGGCGGCGCGCACAACATGCGACTGAACTTCTCCAACGCCGACGAGGACAGGATCGAGGAAGGAATCGCCCGGCTGGGCCGGATCATCGCCGGATTGCTGAGCCGCACGGGAGAATAGATGTGAGGACCTTCTCATTTCACATGGTGGACGTTTACGCCGACTACTACGGCATCGTCGAGGACCCCGCCACCGGCAGCGCGAACAGTTGCCTGGCCGCGTACCTGGTCCAGCACCGCTGCTTCGGCTCCGATTCGATCGATGTCCGCGTCGAACAGGGCTACGAAATCGGCCGACCATCGCGGATCTACCTGCCGGCCAGGGAACTCGCCGGGAGAATTCGGGTCGAGGTCGGCGGGAGAGTGCTTGCTGTCATGGAAGGGAGACTGCTGTGAACGGTAAACAGATGATCAAGAACCTGGCCCGCGATCTCGGTGCCGATCTGTGCGGTATCGCGCCGGTCGAGCGATTCCGCGACGCTCCTGCAGGCTTTCGGCCGCAGGACGTCTTCCCACAGGCGAGGTCCGTCGTGGCCCTGGCCAAGCGATTCCCTGAGGGCCCGTTTCACTCACGCAGTCCGATCCCCTACACGTCGGCAAACGATGTGATCCTCCAGGAGACCACTCGAATCACAACCCTGCTCTGCGTGAACACCTGCCCCGTTCATGCGATTTACGATCGAACGGTGACGCAGAAGCTCTGCAGAGGCAACTGCGAGAGCAAGACCGCAAAGGGCCATTCACTGTACGTCTGCAACGCGTGCAGAAGGATCTGTCCCAACGGGGCGGCACAAACACGGGGATTGAAGGACCCCGGCGGATCGGGTATAAGCGTACGCAGTTGCACACGATGAACTCGAATAACGGAGTAGCACAATGACGGTGCATTTCAAGAAGTACCACGGGCTGGGCAACGACTACCTGGTGATCGACCCGAACATCCGCGACTTTCCGCTGACGCAGGAGAACATCCGCCTGATCTGCGACCGCAATTTCGGCGTCGGCTCCGACGGCATCCTCTACGGCCCAAGGCTCGATGGCGATCTTCCTGTTCTGCGGATCTTCAACCCCGACGGCAGCGAAGCCGAAAAGAGCGGCAACGGCCTGCGGATCTTCGCCAAGTACCTCTTCGAAAAGCAGTACGTCCGCTCCAAGGGCTTCCGGATCAAAACCCTCGGCGGCATCGTGGACGTGCAGGTCAAAGACGACGTCGCGGGCCTCATCCGCATCAACATGGGGACAGTGACCTTTGTCAGCAACGAGATCCCCGTCGCCGGCGAGTCGCGGGAAGTCGTCAACGAACCGCTCGACCTCAATGGCGTCACATACAGAGTGACGTGCCTCTCGATCGGCAACCCGCATTGCGTGATTCCGATGCAGGAGGTCGATGAAGCGAAGGCCCGGGCGATCGGCCCGCACGTCGAGAATCACAAGATGTTCCCAAACCGGATCAACATGCAGCTCGTGCGGATAATCGACCGGGCCAATATCGATATCCGGATCTGGGAACGAGGCGCGGGTTACACCTTGGCCTCCGGCAGCAGCTCCTGCGCCGCGGCGGCGGCCAGCCATAAGCTCGGCCTGATCGACAACGACGTCACAGTCCACATGCCCGGCGGCACGCTTCACATCGAAATCGCCGACGACGGCCAGATCCACATGACCGGCCCGGTCGAAGGGACTTTCGAAGGCAGCTTCCACAGCGACCTGCTGAAGAAAATGCAAAATTCGAAATCCGAAATCCGAAACAAGCACGAATGACCGAAACATGTACTCTCTGAGATCTCAAATCTCAAATTTCAAATCTCAGAGCTGGCCACGGCTGCGGCCGGCGACCAACGCCGACTCCGATGCGGTGCGAAGCCTCGTCTTCGCGGTCCTCGTCGAATACGGCCTGAAGCCCGACCCCGGCTGCACTGACGCCGACCTGGACGACATCGAGCAATCCTACCTCGCGCGAGGCAGCGTGTTCCACGTCCTCGAAGCGCAGAACGGCTCTATCGTCGGCTCTTACGGCCTGTACCCGACGGAGGCGGGGGTCTGCGAATTGCGGAAAATGTACCTGCATCGCGACTACCGAGGCAAGGGGCTCGGCCGGTGCCTTCTGGAAGGCGCCCTGGCCCACGCGAGACAATCAGGTTTTCGACGGATCACCCTCGAAACCGCCTCGGTCCTGAAGGAGGCCATCCGACTCTACGAACGCTACGGCTTCAAGCCCGTGAAGACCGACCACCTCTCCTGCCGCTGCGACCAGGCCTATGCGTTCGATCTGATGACTTGTGACAACGACAATCGAGAATCCAGGTCCGGGGCAGCCTGTGAAGAATGACGGGCACACAAGGCAGAGGCCGCCCCAAGGAAATCTCGGGGCATTCCTCGGAGAATTCGTCTCCCATCATGGCTGTCGATCCCCAGCGTCAAGGAGATAGTCCTCGAATTTGTGGCGGACGATGACCCCTTCGATCATGTAGATGACCTCCTCGGCGATGTTCGTGGCATGATCCGCAATCCGCTCCAGGTGCTGGGAGGCGGAGAGCAGATGGATCAGCGAATCCGTCTGGTTCGGATGCGTGCGAGAGGCTTCCCGCACAATCAGGCACATCTGGCGGTTCATCTCATCAATCTCGTCGTCGCCGGCAAGGACATGCCGAGCCTGCTGGGCATTGCGATTCACCAGTGAATCCAGGCTCTTCTCCAGCATGGCGCGCGTCTTGCGCGCCATGGCGTCCAGATCGAACCGGATGTCAAGACGAGGCTGCGCAGCCAGAAATGCCGCGTGTTCAGCAATGTTGACCGCCAAGTCGCCCACCCGCTCCAAATCGTTGTTGATCTTCAACGTCGCGATGATGAACCTCAAATCGCTGGCAACCGGCTGATGAAGGGCGAGGGTCTTGAAGCAGTCCTCCTCGATCCGCACCTCCATTTCGTCGAGTCGGATATCGTTGGCGATCACGTTCCGGGCCCGCGACTCGTTTCGGTCTTCGATGGCGGAAGCGGCTTCGCGAACCGCCGCCTCGGCCATCGCGCCAAGGGTGAGGATTCCCTTCTTGAGGTTCTCGATTTCTCTGGAGAGATGTGCCGACATCGCATGTCCTTTCTTCGCCAGCTCCGGCCTGGCGACCGATTCGCCGCAACATAACGCATCCCGCAAACGTGGTCGATCGGGCGGAGCGGTCGGTCAGGACGCTCCGCCCGATTTTGACCGCGAAGCTCTATGCCCCGTCGACCACGCCCATGACCGCGTGGGAAGACGGGACTATCCTGGTCGGCCCCCGACATGATCCACGCCGCCGCCGAGCCGATAGGAACCCGGCACCGTCCAGATTTTGAACCACGGCGAATTGACCGGAGCCCGCATCTTCTGGAAGCACCTTCCGTGCCGTCGGCTGCGTTTGTCCGGACCATCCTCCGGGGCATCGGCATTCTGCATGGCCTGCTCCTGGGTGACCCTTTCTGCCAAACCGCTGAAACGACCGATCCGCCGGACCAGTAACCGCCAGTAGTACGCCGATAGTCCCGCCACCAGTACGTTGCCTAGCACTGTGAGAAAGACCGGATGTGCCTTCTTCGTATGGTGAATGCGATGACACTGGATCTCGTCCTCCCACCAGCACAAGTGGTAGTACTCGATAGGGTGAGGGCGAGCCGCGCCGATAGCGTGGGTCACGATCTGTCGTACTTTCTCTTCCGTCATATCCGTATCTCCTTGGAACCTCTGTGCTTTCTGCATACGGCCAGTCTTGGGTCCGACCGGAATGTCTCATCGCAGTCTCCGGACGCTCACAGATGGAAATCCCCCGCGGCTTCCGGCTGATACAGGATCCGATCGATGCGGATGCGACCCTCGATGGTGTCGCCGACCCGTCGTCCGAGAATCGAGACGCCGATCGGAGACAGGACGGAGACGCTTCTGCGGTCCGAATCCTTCCCTTTCAGGGAGTCCAGCGGAAAAACGAGCGAACAGGTCATCTCTTCGTCTCGCTTGGCATCCTCCAGACGCACCTGCGAGTTCATCGTCACCACGTCATCCGAAACGTCCTGCGAAGCCACCTCGCGGGCGGATGCGAGCACCTGTTCGAGCCTGTCCAAATGCGCGTTCCGCGGCGATCCCGGCGTCCGAATCCCTTCGATCAGATCGCGGAGACGCACCGAATCGAAGTCCGTGATCTGAATCGTCCCGCGGGACAGGTCCGCTTTGGGAAGACCGTACCGCGGCGGCCCATCTGCCAGCGTGATGCCACGGCTCCGGCAGAAGTCCATCACGCGGCTGGTCAGAAGCCTCCATTGATGGACGTTCAATCCTCCGATGAACACGAAGCCGGACGCGGCAAAAAAGGACGGGTGGTGTTCCTTTGTATGGTGCACATGGAGACACTGGAGTTCCCCTTCCCACCAACACACGTGGTAGCATTTCCACGCCTCGAACTTCGTTTTCGCAATGGCCGAAGCAATGATCTGCTGCGCTCTCTTGTTGGTCATGGAATCATCTCCTTTCTGCAAACAACGGGTATGGATGCCGCACGGGCTCTGCGCCGCGTCGGGGGCAAGACGAAGAGCGTCCGACTTCTCCGCGGGCCTTGAGACGCTCTTGTTCCAGGCTCCGCAGAGCATCGGACACGGCCGGGCGAAGGGGCTCCAGGCACGTGATTCGGACCTGCCCAATGTCGTCTTCTCCGAGTATGACCGCATAGGTCCGATGCCCCCTGGGTCCGAGATAGACATCCTGGCTGCCGGATAGATGTCGGCGATACACGCGTGCCGCGTGCTGCCTGGCCTTCGCCAGGTTCGGCGCCTGGACGACGATGGTTCCAATCTCTCTCTCGCCGCGGGCATCTCGCATCTCGATTCTCCATCTGGTCATGTTCATGCACTCCTGTCGAAAGCGCTCTTGTTTCACACGGAGCCTCTGGCGCGCAAAGTACAGGCCCAGAAGACTCCGGGGACCGTGCGTTCGGCTGCTCTCAAACCATGCCTTGGCGGGCCATCAGACCGCCGTCAAAGGTGATGCTGTCGCGGCACACGATTGGGGCGAGAGGCCGACGCAGCAACTATGGACGAATTGCTTCGACAGGAGGGTCGTCGCTTCGAGGAAGACGAGGATGCTTGTTCTCGTCAATGAAACCACCGGGATTAGCTGGCAGCAGAGAACATGGCCACCGGTCGTACGACAGTACGATCGCAGAGACAACTGGATGTGCTCTGAAAGTGGTCATTTCCGCTCACCGACGACAACCCCAAACATGGTTCAGTTGACACAATCGTTATCATTACGCCAATTATACAAGAAGGTTCTCATCTGTCAAGCCCCCGACGTCGGGAAGTATCTGATCTTCAGGTAGGGCCATTTCTCGGCAGTCTCCGGCCGATACCAGAAGAGCTGCCAATAGCGCTGGTCGGTTTCGAAGATGTCGATGGGATCTGTGGCGGGGTCGAAGTCGGCAGGAAGGACGCCGAAGCGTTTCATCTCGCGGATGTACTGGCGGTTCGGTCGGAAGCCCGGCATACCGAATCGCGGCGGCTGATCGTACTGCTTCTTGCGATCCTGCATCAGCGACAGAAGCGATCGGTAGTCAGGATCGTCCGTTCCGTTGAACGGGCCTGCGCACGTGCCCCAGCCCCCCGACGTCTTCGGCAGCGGCCCCAGTAACAAGGGAGAGAACTCCGGACGGGACGCGTTCAGCAGGACGTGGACCGAGAACCGGCTGTCGGTCTTCTGCACGATGCGTTCATAGGGCGCCAGGCCCATCTCCCGCACGATCTTCTGTCGCTGCTCCTCGGACATGCCCGTCGGCAACTGGGGGGCCTGCTTGTCCTGACCATGACATTGCGAACATCGCTGGCCCAGGACGCCAGAGCCAAAGACCGAGTGAGGTATTCCCTGGCGGGCCTGGTCCTGGGCATTACGGAGGGCGGCGTACGTCCCGGCGTACGGCGCGCCGCTCTCGAGCCACAGCCAGACGGTTCGTCGCTGCGCGTCCGGGACGGTCGCGCCATAGTGCGAGCCGTCGAGCTTCGCAAGCAACGGACTGGCGGATGCGCCGATCGTATGGGGCGCCTGGTTGCCCAAGCCATTGCGGCCATCCGCCACCTGCCCGGTCGCCAGCAGCGTGTGGTAGCTGATCGACCAGCATGGGCCGAGATCGTCGCTCAGGACCACACGGCCCTCGGGCCTCTGATAGCTGTGGCAGGTGACGCAATGAGCGTCGAGCACAGGCTGCACGTCCCTACGGAAATCCAGCACGTCCGGCTGCCCTTTGTACGGCTCGATCCGGCTGGGCGGGCGACGGAGGGCCTTCGACATGCGCCCGGCGGCCATAGGCGATGTCTGCAGGCGGGGCTCGTGGCAGCCGATGCAACCCAGCGTCTCGCCCGGCATCACGTTGGTGAAGCTCTGCATCCGCTTGACGGACCGATCCTGGCCGTCCAGGGCGACGAAGAAAACCGGCCGGCCCGCAGGAACTTCAAAGTACGCTGAGCCGTCCTCTTCCACCGGGACCGTGCCCAGCACTCGTTCCAGGGTGAAGGTGCCCAGCCAGGATGTAAGATCCATTCCGCCGCTGAAATTCACCGGCTTGGGCAGGATCTCCAAGACCAGCAATTTGCGGATCGTCCCGCGTTGTACGCCCTCCATTCGGCGGCCTTCGTGGACGTCGACCACGAACATCCGCCCGGAGTCCACGCTCTCATCCAGCCGGTCCGCCAGGAGCGTCTCCCGCGGCCTTGAACGTACCAGAACCGGTTCATGGAGATTGGCCTTGCCGTTGTATGTCAGGACAGGCTGAATCCGCCCATCGCGATGCCCCAGCAGAAGCTGCTTGTAAGAAGCGACGATGTACCAGTCGTCATCGATGGGCACAGGGTCGTTGAAGGCCGCCTTGTTCGTAAGACGACGAAGAGCCCGATCATCGTCCGGGCCGTAGGCGGGCGTTACGCGGGCGACAAAGCCCCTGTGATCGGCGATGCCGTGACCGGGCGAATCGATGAGCAGTAGATCGTCGGAGCCGGGGATCGGCTTGGCCTCGATATACAGCGGATAATGCTGCTGATTACCAAAGTAGGTCATCACTGCGGTGCCGTCGGGATTCATCGTCCAGAGTTGATGATACCCCACCTGGGACCGGTCCACGTACTCCCACCGCGTGTAGAGAATCCGGCCGTCGGGCACAACAGCGGGCGTGTTGTCATGCTCGAGATTGAACGACAGGGGGCGGAGGTTTCCACCGTTGCGATCGCAGCGAAAGAGCGTACCGACCTGGGTCATCCAGCAGCCGACCCATCGCCGGCTCCGCGTGGAGACAAAGACGATGTGGTCGTCCGGAAGGTACGCGGCTTCGTAGTCGTCGTACGCCCCCCGCGTGATCTGTTTGAGACCCGATCCATCGGACTGGATTTCGTACAAGTGGTAGCAATCGGTCCCAGCTGGACGATAGGAAAAAAGGACCGTACGGCCGTCATAGTGCATATGGGGATCCCGGATACTCCCTCCTCTGGCGTCGAACACCGTGCAGACTGAACCGGCGGTGGCATCCCAAAGGTACAGCCCGCTCTCGTCGGGTTGCCCATTGCCGGCGTACGCTTTGTGGTTCTCGTCGTCGCAGTAATAGCCGAGGTTGGCGTACCAGTGGGGATCGTCGTATGTGAGCCGGGAAGTGAAGACGATCTGCTGAACGCCGAGTTCGGCGAACCGACCCAGCGACTCCTCGCAACGGAACCGTCCGTCGCCGGCGAGGGAAACCCGCGCCGGGCCTGCGCAACAGAACAGGAGGATCACCGACAGCAACAGGCCCTCAAACCGCCGGTTTTTGTCCACGCCGCCAACTGAACGATTCGTCATGATGCTCCCCTGATGCAAATCATCGACGACGCGAAACGGACCGTACACAACCGTCGATGGTAGGGTTTCACGACAGGGTTGTCAACGGAACTGCGGAAACTGGCGTCAGAACGAAAATTGGTCCCGAAAGGCGGTCTGAAAATCGTAGACCTCGTTGAAATCGTCGATTGTGTCGGTGGGCTGGGCGCTCATCCATTCGTAATCGATCAGTGTGTAGACGATCTCCCCAAAGTCACGAGTCGTCCGAACACCCCAGGACCGCAGGACCAACAGGGCGAGGCGGCCGTACCTTTCCAGAGCCATGCGACGTAGTCCCTCGCACAGGGTCTGACCACTGACGTGGCGAGGTTGCTTCGTGATGTTCTGGACGGTGTAGGCGAGTCCCTCGTAAACGAACTTGAATGCCGCCGGGCTGTAGACGCCGGTTTCCCGAGCAATGTCCTCAATCGTGCTCTTCATGCCACCCTTCGAATCCACCATTTGCCATTGACGACTTGCTCTTCTGGATTTCGCGAAGCCTAAACAGTAAATCGCAAACCGTCAATTGCACATTCTAAGAGATCTTCTGTCCGGCCTTGGCGCCCGCGTCGGGAGACAAGATAAAGACTTCCTTCCCGCCGGGGCCGGAGGCGAGAATCATACCCTCCGACAGACCGAACTTCATCTGACGAGGCTTGAGGTTCGCAAAGAGAACCACGTGTCGTCCGACCAGGCTTTCCGGCGTGTAGGCCTTGGCGATGCCGGCCATGACGTTCTTCTGACCCACGCCGACGTCCAGAACCAGGCGCAACAACTTGTCGGCGCCGGGGACACGTTCAGCGCTGATGACCCTCGCCACCCGCAGATCCAGCTTGGCGAAATCCTCGATCGTACATTCCGGCTTGATCGGCTCGATCCCAGGGGCCGGCGACGCGGGGACCGCTGCAGGGGCCGGAGCCTGGCCTTCTTTGCTCTCTTCCACCATGGCGTTTACCTTTTCTTCGTCAACTCTCTCGAATAATCGCTCGAACACACCGATTGGGTGGTTCTCCAGTGTCTTTTCGACGTCCGCGAATTTCAGCGGATCGACACCTAGGAACTTCTCGACCTTCTCCGCAAATCGCGGGAGGATCGGCTTGAGGTAGATCGTCAGCACCTTCACCGCGTTCAGCACAGCCGTCAGCGTGGTCAGAGTCTTCTGTGGGTCTGTCTTGGCGGTCGTCCAGGGCTGATTCTGCTCGACGTAGCGGTTGGCGTCGTCGGCCAAGGCGACGACCGTGCGGACGACGGTCGCGTAGTTGAGACTCTCGTAGCCATCGAGAATCTGTTCTTTCACTACGGTCAGTCTCGCGAGGAGCTGGCGGCCGTCCTCATCCAGCGTCCCGAGTCGGTTGTTGAACTGCCTGGCCAGCATGGGGCCCGAACGGGATGCCAGGTTGGCGTACTTGCCGACGAGATCCGAGTTGACCTTTCCCACAAAGTCCTGAAACGAAAGATCAATGTCCTCGACCGCGTCCGTCAGTTTGCTCGCGTAATAATATCGCAGGTATTCAGGGTCCAGATGCTTAGCATAAGTCCCGGCCTTGATGAACGTCCCGCGGGACTTGCTCATCTTCTCGCCATTGACGGTGAGGAAGCCATGGACGAACAGCCTGTTGGCGGTTTTGAAGCCCGAACCGATCAGCATCGCCGGCCAGAACAGGGCGTGGAAGTACATGATGTCCTTGCCGATAAAGTGGTACAGTTCGTTCGTCGGACTGTTCCACAGCTCGTCGAAGTTCAGGCCATGACGCTCGCAGTAGTTGCGGGCCGAGGCCATGTAACCGATTGGAGCGTCGAGCCAGACATAAAAGTACTTGTTGTCCTCGCCGGGGATCTTGAAACCGAAATACGGCCCGTCGCGGGAGATGTCCCAATCCTTCAGGCCCGCCTGGAACCACTCGTCGAGTTTGTTGGCGACCGACTTCTGCGTGTACCCCGCGGCGAATAGTTCTTTAAGCTGTTTCTCGTAGTCGGCCAGCTTGAAGAAGTAGTGCTCCGACTCCTGAAAGACCGGCGTCGTCCCGCAGAGCGAACAGCGAGGCTGGAACAGGTCGATCGTGCGATACGTCGCCCCGCAGACCTCACAAGAGTCGCCGTACTGATCGACCGCGCCGCAGCGAGGGCAGGTACCCCGCACATACCGGTCCGGCAGCGGCATCTTGTCGACCTCGCAGTAGGTCTGGCCGACCGGTCGCTTGGCGATGGAGCCCGCTTGGTTGAGCCGGTTGAAGATCAACTCGCTAAGTTCTTTGTTCTCGGGCGAATGTGTCGTGTAATAGTTGTCGAACGTCACATGGAAGCCGGCGAAATCCGCCGAATGCTCCTTGTGGATTGCCGCGATGAACTGCTCGGGCGCGACACCTGCTTTCAGGGCGCTGATCATGATCGGCGTGCCATGTGTGTCGTCGGCGCAAAAATAGAAACACCGGTTGCCGCACATCCTCTGAAAACGGACCCAAATATCGGTCTGAACGTACTCCACGAGGTGTCCGATGTGGATGGGCCCGTTCGCATAGGGCAAAGCCGAAGTGACGACGATTGTTCGGGGCATTGGTTCCTTTTTCTCCTACTCCTCCTGCTTGTCGGCATTCTCGACGCCTTCGCCGGCGTCAAAACGCCTCTGACCGTGATTTTCACGACCCAACCCAGGGCCGCTCTGCTGCGGATCGGGTCTTTCCGAACACCCGACGGAGGCATCCGACTGCGGTTCGCGTCCCCCCCGCTGTCCGTTGCGATTCTCCGGCCTGCGATCCCCCCCCTCCCGCCGTCCGTTACGCGGAGGCCGTCGCTGATCACGCTCACGGCCCGGACGTCGTTGCGAATCGCGGTCGGCCGGTCGGTCCCCATCCTCCGGTGGCCGATTCGTCTCGGATCCCGATTCTTCCGAGGCTTTGCGCTTGACCGCCGAGGCCGGGAGGACCGTGACCTCATCGACCGGAAAGGAGGCCCTGTCCCCATTCGGAAACTCAACGACGACCAGCTGGGTCAAGATTTGGCCGTCCAGGACCTTGCCTTCGCCTTTTTCCGTTTGCACGAGCACGCCTTTTTTCGGGAGGCTCTGTTTGAGCTCGGTATAAGTCTGGTCTTCGTACCGGAGACAGCATTTGAGCCGACCGCAGTAACCGGAGATCTTCGAGGGATCCAGCGTGGCTTTCTGCATCTTGGCCATCCGCATGTTCACCGGCTTGAGCAGTTGAAGAAACTGGATGCAACAACACTCGCGTCCGCAACTTTCGACATCCCCGAGCAGCTTGGCCTCGTCGCGGGAGCCGATCTGACGCATCTCGATACGGGTCTGATACTCCTGGGCGAGTTTTCGAACCAGTTCGCGAAAGTCTACGCGTCCTTCAGCCATGAAATAGAAGATGATTCGCTCGCCGCCGAAGATGTGCTCGGCGTCGATGATCTTCATTCGCAAACCCAGTTCCGCAGCCAGCCGCTCACAGCTTTCGATCTCCTCGGCAGTGATCGCCTTGAGATGCTGCTCCTCACTGATGTCGTCGGGCGTCGCGAACCGCACGACTTTGCCCGCCGGTTCGGTGTTAAATGGAATCTCGCTGATCGTGTAGTAACTGGCGATCTGCTCTTCGCTCAAGCGAAACCGACCGTCCTTGTAGTGGTCCAACTGGCCCACGAGATGGCCCAGTTCGAGTCCCTTGTCGGTCTTGACGACAACGCGAGTGAGCGTCCGCGGGATCTCCGATTCGTTATGCTCGAAGAGGCCCAGATTGTTCATGCGGCCGTAGCGGACCAACAAAAACTTCCTCTTGGCCGTCTTGGGCTTGCTCGGTGTTTCTTCCGTCATCAGCGATTATCCTAGTCGGGCAAAGGCCTCGAAACCCACGAGGCACGCCCCCGAAATACAACATGTGCGTTCAACGCTCTCAGGTCGAACAAGGCCTGATCCAACCGCGCAGACGCTAACTCGAAACGGTCATTATAGCCGAACGCGCCAGACGGAACAATAGCCGCTCCAGAATTAGGCGGTCGTTGACATTGGCGTCCAGCCAGCGGAGCATTTCATAGCCGTCGCGGACGCCTTCGAGGGCCTGCTCTGGACCCAGCCGACCCGCCAGAACCGCGATCTGAGGGGCTTGGTCCGCGTTGATCAGCGGACGATCGGGAGCGACGTGATGGATCGCCACGTCGTACAGGGCGGAGATGAAGATCTGGATCAACGTCCGCTGGGCCCGACGGCTCAGATCGCTCTTGCTCGTGGCTTTTTCAAGATTCCCCCAGCCCAAGGCAATTCTCTTTCCGGCCTCCTGTGTCCGGTCAACAATCTGCGGCACATCGGCCAGCTTGCAATCGGCCAGCGCCGCCACCAAGTCTCTCTTGGTCTCGAATAGATCCACTCCGTCTTGCTGGAGCCTGGCCCACTGGCAGGCAAGCCCCAGACTGCCCTGCGCCAGGCGAGCGAAGAACACGGACTCCCGACTACCCAGGCCGGTCGCGACCAGTTGAGCCGTGATCCGTTTCTCATCCACCGGACCGAACCGAATGACCTGGCAGCGGGACTTGATCGTCGGCAGCAATTGTTCCAGCCGGGTGCACAACAGGATGATCGTGCAATATGCCGGCGGCTCCTCCAGCACCTTGAGCAGAGCATTTTGCGAATTGGCGTTGAGCTTCTCCGCCTCGCTGACGATGTAGACCTTCCTCGATGAGAGCGATGGACGACTCGACACCTGCTCGATCAGAAACTCTCGAATCACGTCGATGGGCAAATCGATCGGGGTCTTCTTGCCCTTGCCCTCGCGGGTGTACTCCAGAAGTTCCTTGTACACGTGGGTATAATCCGGATGCGAACCAGCATCCACGAGGGCACAGGACTCGCACGACCCACAGCTATCGGCAAACGACCCGGATGGCATAGACTCGACCTGGGAATGCTGGCACAACAGGAGCCTAGTCCACTCCCGAGCGGTCCTGAATTTCCCCACGCCTTCCGGCCCGGCGAAAAGATACGCATGAGCCGTGCGGCCGGCCGCCAACCCTCGCTGGAGTATCCCGATGGCTCTGTCCTGACAAAAAACGTCTCTCAAGGACATCAGAGCCCCCTCCCTTTCGCCAACATACCCTGAACCGCCGCGAGGACCCCTTCGTGCACGGTCTCAAGATCCGCGGTGGCATCGACCACCGCGAATCCCGGCCGACCTTCAGCCAGTTTGAGGAATCCCTCGCGGACACGGCCATGATAGTCGTCGCCCTTGCGTTCCATGCGGTCGAGCTCTCGATTGAGCCGCTGGGCCGCGGTCTTGAGGTCCACGTCGAGAATGATCGTCAGGTCCGGCCAGATCCTCTCCAGCGAGACCTCCGCAACCGCCAGAACCTTCTTCACACCGAACCCGCCGGCATGGCCCTGATAGGCGCACGTGCTCGACAGCCAGCGGTCCATAACCACGCACTTACCCTCCCGCAAAGCAGGTCCGATGCTCTCGGACCACAGTTGCACGCGGGCGGCCATGTAGAGCAACACCTCGGTCGAGGTCGTCATCGCCTCATGAGCCGGGCTCAGCAGAATTTCGCGGATCTTCTCGCCAATCACGGTCGTGCCGGGATCGCGGAAGCCGACGACAGCCACCCCCTGCCCTTGCAGCCAGTCCGTCAACATCCGCGACTGACTGCTCTTGCCGCACCCATCCGGCCCATCGAGCACGATGAAACAGCCCCCGAATCCCTTATGCAACCGATCCGCCTTCAAATCAAACGATCCTTTCCGCCCCCGGTATTCATGATGCAGGTAAGTCCATGCGGTAGGCTTTTCGGAACAGGTCATCGCCGATCATCAGGTGTGTGACCTCGCGTTCCACGGTTCGGTCATCCCACTGAGGATTGTGATGGCGCACTCCAGCCGCGACCAGCAACCGCAGATTGTCGCACAGGTCGAACATCATAGCGGCCCGGCCGGCGGGCCCCAATTTTCGCAGGATTCGAAACTGCACGGCCAAGGCCTCCGGCGAGGTATCGTCGAGCATTCTATTTCGCATGGTTCACGGCGTCTGGCTCTGGCTGCGAGCCGGCTTGAAGTACAGCAACAGCTTGGCGTCCTTGACGGGAACCCCGAACGCCTTCTCGAACGTCTCGGTCACTTCCTCATCGCTCAGATCAATCTCGAAGTCGTAAGAATCGCCTTCGCTGAGCGATTCCGTCTCCAAGAGCTTACCCGACTTTCTCTCGTAGAGAAGAACCGTCCCATCCGCGGGCGCTACCCAATCGATGCGGAATCCGCCGCCGACGATCTGTGCGTCCCGCGGCAAATCAGCCCCCTGAAGAGGTCCAAGCGAACTGCAGCCCGCCATCCCCATCATCAGCGCCGCTGTCACTGCGATCCCGACCGACACACCGCCTCTCCTGCACACCATTGTGATCCTCCCACAAAACGATTCGTCTGTACTCCCTTCAACGATTCACCCTCGCGCCGAGACTTCGGTTCCGAGCCGGGGCCTCCGGTCCGCCATCGGTCGAGAGTATAGCGCACCGGCGTCTTGACGGTCAACTCCCTTTACAGTAGGACGCAGTAGACGCTGGCAGGCGAGTCGTCACCTGGCCAATTGGAAGTTCTCGTCGCCGACAAGTTGTCGCATCTTACGGCAGAACTCCACGTCCGGATTGACACTCAACGCCCGATCCGCGGTGGCGTGAACCCTTCCACGATTGGTCGTGATGATCATCGACAGAGGCCGGGTACCCCGATGACACTGACAGAGGTTGCGAATCTGCTGGACCTTGTCGGCGGTCATCCCTTGGGCGTCGAGCTTGATCCACACCCCTTTGGCCAGCTTCTCCCTCGCCTTTTCCAGTGGAATCAGTTCCGAGGCTAGGATGTTGGCCCGTTCCCGTCGGCAATCGGTCTTTCCCTTGACGAAGACTACGCTGTCTTCGACGAGCATCGACTGATATTCCGCCAGCGTATCGGGGAACAAGACAACCTCGATCTGCCCTTGAAGATCCTCAAGCGTGAAAACCGCCATCTTGGCCCCGGCGTTCCGGCCGTTCTTGGTGATGTTGTAGCGGACTTTCGTGATCATCCCACCGATGGTGACCTGCTTCTCGCCGTTTCCGGATCCGTTGCTTTCGCTGTGTCCATGTTCCTGCGCCAGACGCGCGGTGTTGGTTGTGGAGTAGTCATTGATCATCTCCGCATGCTGACTGAGCGGATTGCTGGTGACGTAAAACCCCAAGACCTCTTTCTCAAAGGAAAGCATTTGCAGTTCCGACCATGGCGGAACGTCGGGAAGCGACTTGTGGTCCTCCGCGTATTGTTTCTCGTCGGCGATCTGCCCAAAGAAGTTCATCTGGCCGCGGACTTTGTCGGACTGCAGGCTGGACCCGATCTGCATGGCCCGCTCCAACCCCATCATCATCTGATTGCGGTTGCCGCCCAGGCGGTCGAAAGCACCGCTCTTGATCAGGGCCTCAATCACCTGCTTGTTGACCGCCCGCAGATCAACGTTCTCGCAGAAGTGGAACAAGCTGCGGAATTTCCCCACCTTCTTTCGCACCGCGAGCATCTGCTCGACCGCCTTCTCGCCCACGCCCCGCACCGCGGCCAGACCGAACCGGATCACGCCTTTGACACCCTGGCCGGTTTCCTTGTAGAGCGGAGTGAAATCGACGTCGCTGTCGTTGATGTCCGGCGCCATCACCTCGATCCCCATCTCCCGACACTCGCCAATGTACTCGACGACCTTCTCGGTGTCGCCCATTTCGTAGGTCAACAGTGCCGCCATGAACTCGACCGGATAATAGCTTTTCAGAAAAGCAGTTTGGTAGGCGACGAACGCGTACCGGGTCGAATGACTCTTGTTGAACCCGTAGCCGGCGAACCGCTCGATCAGCTCGAAGATATGCTCGGCCTCGCCTTTTTTCAGCCCCTTGGCCACGCAACCCGCGAGGAATCGCTCCCTCTCCTTGGCGATAATTTCGATCTTTTTCTTGCTAATCGCTTTGATCAGAGCGTACGCCTCGCGCAGCGGAATGTCGCCCAGGCGGTTGCAGATCCGCATGACCTGTTCCTGGTAGACCATGATGCCATAAGTCTCCTGGAGCACCTCGGTCATGATCTCGTGCGGACAGGTCCACGGGGCGCCGTGCTTGCGGTCGATATAATCGGGAATCAGAGTCATCGGGCCCGGGCGGTAGAGTGCGTTGGCCGCGATCAGGTCTTCGATGCGGTCCGGCCGCATTTTCATCACCAGATCCTGCATCCCTCCGGATTCGAACTGAAAGATGCCCTTGGTCCGTCCCTTCACAAAGATCTCGAACACCTTCGAGTCCGTGATGTCGATCTTCTCCAGATCAAGATCGACACCGTGATTGGCCTTGATCCACCGGCAAGCCCGTGAAAGAACACTGAGCGTCTTGAGGCCCAGAAAATCCATCTTCAGCAGGCCGCATTTCTCGACCATCGGACCTTCGTACTGCGTGATGATGTCGTCCGAGCCTGGGGCCTTGTACAGCGGCACAAAGTTCGTCAACGGCTCGTCGGCGATCACAACACCTGCGGCGTGTACCGAGGCATGGCGGGTAAGCCCTTCAAGCTTTCGTCCGATGTCGATCACTTTGCGAGTCAGGTCGTTTGTCTCGTACGCCTGCCTCAGCTCGGGTTCGGTCTCCAAGGCCTTGTCGAGCGTCATGTCCAACGAGAACGGGACCAGCTTGGCCAGGCGGTCCGCCTCCGCCAGCGGCACGCCCAACACGCGACAGACGTCGCGAATGACGGCTTTGGCCTTCATCGTTCCGAAGGTGATGATCTGGGCGACCTGGCCGTACTTCTGGCGGACGTAATCAATCACATCCGGGCGATGCTGCTGGCAGATGTCGATGTCGATATCTGGCATCTCGTTTCGCGCCGGGTCCATGAATCGCTCGAACAGAAGATCATACTTGATCGGATCGACGTTACACAGACCCAGGCAGTAACCGACGATTGTTCCGACACCGCTGCCCCTGGCGCCCACCGGAATGCCGTTCGAGCGGGCATAATTGCAGAAATCCCACACGATCAGAAAGTAGCTGGAGAAACCCTTGGACTGAATGACCTGGAGTTCACGTTCCATCCGCTCGGTCACGTGATCGGTGATCCGGCCGTAGCGTTCTTTGGCCCCTTCGTAACAGAGCTTGCGGAGATAATCTTCCGGCGTCGATCCGTCCGGCGGCCTGTACACCGGCGCGTGGCGGGTCTTGAGGTCGATCTCGACGTTGCACCGGGCGGCAACGGCCAGCGTGTTGTCGCAAGCCTGAGGCACCTCGGGGAACATCTCCCGCATCTCTTGAGGACTCTTGAGATACACCCCCGGGGGATAGACCATCCGTTCCGGATCGGTGGCCAGTTTGCCCGTGCTGATGCAGGTCAGACAATTATGGGCCTCGTAGTCGTCGGCTTCCAGAAAGTGCACATCGTTGGTCGCGATCAGACCGATCCCCATCTCGTTGGCCAGTGCGATGCATCCGGCCCGAACCTTCGGGTCCTCGTCCTTGTGACATTGAATCTCAATGAAGAACCGCTCGGGTCCGAAGATTCTCAAGTAGCTTTCCGCCGCCGCACGGGCCGCCTTCATGTCGCCACAGGCGACGGCCGCAGTGACCTCACCTTTGATACAGGCGCTCGAACAAATGAGCCCCTCGTTGAACTGAGCGAGTACTTCCTTGTCGATGCGGGGTCGGTAGTAAAAACCCTCGGTATATCCGATGCTCGCCAACTTCAGCAGGTTGCGGTAGCCGGTGTTGTTATCGGCCAAAAGAATGAGGTGATACGCGGCATCGGAAATGGATGACTTGCTCTTGTCGTGCCGGCTGCCCGGCGCAATGTAGGCTTCGATCCCGATGATCGGCTTGATCCCGGCGGCCTTGGCCTTGATATAGAACTCGAGGGCTCCGAACATGTTCCCATGATCGGTGATGGCCACTGAATCCATGCCCAGCTTTTTGCACTGCGCAAACAGTGGCTCAAACGAAATCGCCCCGTCGAGCAGCGAGTACTGGGTATGCAAATGGAGGTGCGTAAATCCTTTTTCAGACATAACTTATGAATCCCATCGAAACCGGCAAAACTAAATCCATAGGATAAAACCGCCAAACATGCCTGTCAAGCGGACGATACAAGCAACGTAAGGTCGTGATCCTTCTGAAGGTCACGGACGACATAGGATAGGGATGGCTCATTCGGAACAATCCGATACCGTCATGCCCCATGCCCGCGAATGCAGACGCTTGCGAAGTCGCGTTTATCACCCTCGTGCGATGGAAGATCGATCTCCCCTCCAGCAACTCAAGCGAGGCCACCCCGGCTTTTCCCTAACACGTGACCCAGGCGACGCGAGAAACGGTAGATTGTATTGTCAGAACCAGGAAGGGACCTTACCATGCTGAACGACAAGAAATTGTCTGTCCAGTAAGGAGCTCTAAGATGAAGTCTCGCCGATTGGTCTTGTTAACGTTTGTTTTCCTAGTCCCGACGTATGGGTGCGCCTTGCGAAGCGGCGGCGCGGCGGTCGTATCGGGCGAACTCAAGCAATGGCACAATGTCGTCCTGACGTTCGACGGACCCATGCTCAGCGAGCGGAGCCAGACGAACCCCTTCCTTGATTGCCGGCTGAACGTCACCTTCGTCCAAGGCGAGAAGACGTACGTCGTTCCGGGTTACTTCGCAGCCGACGGCGAGGCCGGACAGACCGGCGCCAAGATCGGGAACAAGTGGCGGGCGCACTTCCTGCCGTCCGAACCGGGCGTATGGATATACACCGCCTCGTTCCGCTATGGGGCCGACGTCGCCATCGATCCTTGCTCGACCGCGGGCAAGCCCGCCTACTTCGACGGGGCGACCGGGGCATTCACCGTCGAGCCGACTGACAAGACCGGCCGGGATTTCCGCGCCCGGGGTCTGCTCCAATACGTCGGCCAGCGATACCTGCAATTCGCAGGCACCAAAAGCTATTTCATCAAGGGCGGTGCCGACAGTCCTGAGAACTTCCTGGCCTACGCGGATTTCGACGACACGTACGACACCGAAGAACTCACGCGGGAAGGCGAGGCCGCAGGCGGCAAGTTCATCCACACCTACGAGCCCCACGTGGAAGATTGGCGCCCCGGTGACCCCACCTGGCACGACGGCAAGGGCAAAGGCATCATCGGGGCCCTGAACTACCTGGCCTCCAAGGGCATGAACAGCGTCTACTTCCTCACCTACAACCTCGACGGCGGCGACGGCAAAGACGTCTGGATGTGGACGGACCCCGTCGAACGGTATCGCTTCGACTGCAGCAAGTTGGACCAGTGGGAGATCGTGTTTTCGCACATGGACAAGCTGGGTCTGATGCTCCACGTGGTCACGCAGGAGACGGAGAACGACCAGGCTTTGGACGGGGGCGACCTGGGCATCCAGCGAAGGCTCTACTACCGCGAGCTGATCGCTCGCTTTGCGCACCATCCGGCCCTCGTCTGGAACCTGGGCGAGGAGAACACCAACACCACCGAGCAGCGCAAGGCCTTCGCCAAGTATATTCATGATCTGGACCCGTACGACCATCCGGTGGTCTGCCACACCTATCCCGGCCAGTACAACCAGGTCTACGAGCCCCTGCTGGGATACGAATGGTTCGAAGGCGCGTCTCTCCAGACCAACGACACGCATGACCAGACACTCAAATGGGTCACTCTGTCAGCCCAAGCCGGGCGGCAGTGGTTTGTCTGCCTGGACGAGATCGGCCCCGCCCACACCGGTGTCAAGCCCGATAAAGACGACTTCTGGCACGATGAAGTCCGCATTCAGCACCTCTGGGGCAACCTCATGGCCGGCGGCGCGGGCGTCGAATGGTACTTTGGATACAGCTATTCGCACAATGATCTCAACTGCGAGAGCTGGCACAGCCGGGATCACATGTGGGACTTGACTCGCTACGCCTTGGAGTTCTTTCACACTCGCCTTCCGTTTGCCTCTATGGCCCCTCGCGACGAGCTGACGACGGCCCAGGACCACTGGTGCCTAGCCGACCCGGGCAACGTGTACGCGATCTATCTTCCGTCGGGAGGCGTGCCCGAACTGGACTTGGGCGACTCCACCGCGACCTTTCAGATCCAATGGTTTAATCCCCGCACGGGTGGTTCTCTGCGGATCGGCACGATCGCCTTGGTCACCGGGCCGGGCAAGACCTCGATCGGCCAGCCGCCGGAGGACACCGACAAGGACTGGGTCGCCCTGGTGGAACGAGTCAAACCCCGACACATTGTTCCGACGACCGATTCGACGGATGCCCCGGCCTCCTCAGAACACTGAGCCACAGGCATAACCGCAAGCCCACCGGGGTGAAAATCTCTTGCAAAAATCTCGGGCGATCCTATAATTCACCGTCGTCGAAATCTGGGGTCATTACGATACCCGTACCAGTATTGCCTTTTGGAGACCGTTATCCATGGAACAGACTGCTGAGTTGCAGATCAACCTGTTTCGTGAACAAGTGCCCTCGATGGAGGAGATTCGAAACCTTTCGCACATGGTTCATTCCAGCGAAGCCAATCAGGTCCGTTTCGCCGAGCTGGTGGAACAGAACCTAAGCAGCACGTCGGCCGTAACGTCGCTCGAAGCCGGGATTGGCCTGTTCATCCTAGGTCGATACCTCCAGGCCATCGCCAAACTCCAGAAAGGTCCGGACTGCAAGGAGAAATTTTTGTACCTGGCGTTCGCGCTGCGTCGAATGCGTAAGTTTGACGAAGCCATTGCGGCGTTGAATCGAGCCAAGGAACTCGGCGCGGAAGCACTGAATGTAAGCTTTGAAAAAGTAGCTACTTACCGTCATGCCGGCAATCTGGAAGCTGCCGCCAAAGAACTCAAATCCTGCTCCAATTTCCAGAATGTCAGCGCGGAATACCATTATCAACTCGCCCGACTGCAGGAATCCGAAGGCCTCTACGATCAGGCCATCGGCAACTACAAGAAAGCGCTGGAACTAGCCCCGACACATCAGCGGTCGCTGTTCCACCTGGCCTATCGCTGCGACCTGTCCGGTTATGAAGACGAAGCCATCGAGTATTACAAGCAGGTCGTGTCCAGCTCACCGACCTATGTCAGCGCTCTGCTGAATCTGGCGGTCCTCTACGAAGACCGGGGTGAATTCGACAAGTCCAGTGCCTGTGTGGAAAAGGTCCTGGAATCGCACCCGAACCATCCGCGAGCGATCCTGTTCCACAAGGATGTGGAAAGCTCCAAAACGATGTTCTATGACGAGGAACGAGAGAAGAAGCGAAGCCGAAAGAACCAGATCCTCGAGACCCCCATCTCCGATTTCGAATTGTCGGTTCGAAGCCGAAATTGCCTGCGGAAAATGAACATCCGCACGCTGGGCGATCTGCTCAATATCACCGAAGCCGAGTTACTGTCCTATAAGAATTTCGGGGAGACCTCCCTTCGTGAGATCAAGGCCATCCTTGATCAAAAGGGCCTTCGTCTGGGCCAGGCGCTCGAGGACAAGCAACTTCAGGTCGAATCTGCCCCGGAACAGGCCGGGGCCGAAGACAAGGGACTGCTCAACAAATCAGTGGACGACATCCAACTGTCGGTCCGGGCCCGCAAGTGCCTTCAGAAGCTCAACATCCGCACGCTGGGCGAGTTGACTCGGACGACCGACGCCGAGCTTCTGGGCTGCAAGAATTTCGGGGTCACCAGCCTCAATGAAATCAAACGAACCCTGAGCAGTTTCGGCCTATCGTTGCGAAGCCTCGACTGATCCCGGGAGCCGCGATAGGAAGAAGCGGATAGTGAAAAGGCAACAGGGCTGGAGTCCGAAAGCGTTGAGGCGTTGGTACGACGCGGATCCATTGTGGATTCTATGGACCTCATTGATTGTGAAATTCGCAACGTCAGTGCGGTCAATAAGATTGTTGTTCATTTCCCTGGGTCTGCTGGTTCTCTTCTTGCCTGGCTGTGAACCCCGTGGAATCATCCGACCGACCCCCCAGATGGAGGTGGATTCCCAGTTCTGGATTCGCGTCCTGCTGGCTTCCGGCGTTTCCGAGTGCACCGTCGTAATTCCGTCTGCCTTTCACATCGTGCGAACCGATTTCGGACCGGGCGCCGAACCGGAACAACCTGCCAGAGAGCCTCTCGCAAATCCGACAAAAATCACCTTGGTTGCAGGCCGGCTTCAGCTTGGCCAGACGCCCCTGGCTGATTCTCAGGTCATAATCAGTCCTGGGGCGCCTCACATCTTCACCCTCAACGGCCAAAGTTTCCGCGGTAAGCTCAAGCTGATCGTCAATCGTGACGGATCGGCCTTTGACGTGCTCAACCTGGTTCCCCTGGAACCCTACTTGGCGGGGGTCGTCGGCGAGGAGATGCCGAATTACTGGGAACCACAAGCCCTGCAGGCCCAGGCCATCGCGGCACGCACCTACTGCCTGTACATCAAGAACCGCTTTGGGGTCAATCGTAGCTTCGACGTCAGTCGGACCCAGGCCAGCCAGGTCTACGGCGGGATCGCATCCGAATCGACACAGGTTTGGGACGCGGTCAACAGCACCTACGGCAAGATCCTGGTCGTCGGATCGACCCCGGCCGGACGCAATCCCGGCCCCGATCTGTTGGGTCGAGGCCTGTTTCCGACCTACTTCAGCTCGGTCTGCGGAGGGCACACCACCAACAGCGAGCACGTCTTCGGTGATTCTTTCACGCCGCTCCAAGGAGTGCCCTGTCTTTACTGCAAGGACGTCGCCCGATTGGGCCTGTTCTTCTGGCCGATGGTCCAGTTCAGTCGAAAGACGGTGACCGACCAGCTGACCGCTCGGTACCCCAAACTCAAGACCCTGGGAGAAATCCGAGAGATCATTGTCACCGACCAGATCGACCATGGACAGTTCTCGCGACTGACGAAAGTCAAACTCGTCGGTGCCAGCGGCAGGTCGGACACCCTTCGAGCCGAGGATCTGCGATTGGGAATCGATCCAACCGGCCGCAAAATCAAGAGCACAATCTGCCAAATCGTCCCCTGGGGCGACGGCTGGGCCTTTCTCTCGGGCCGAGGTTGGGGCCATGGCGTGGGGATGTGCCAGTGCGGCGCCGAAGGCATGGCCCGCCAGGGTCGCTCGGCCGAAGAGATCCTCAAGCACTACTATCCCGGCGCCCGGATCGTGAGCATCTACTGACATGTCCTGCTTCGAGCTTCTGACCACCGATCCGAACTGCGCCGCCCGCCGCGGCGTGCTGACCACTGCGCACGGAACGGTTCAGACCCCAGCGTTTATGCCGGTGGGGACCGCCGGTGCGGTCAAGGGGATCTTGCCCGATCAGATCAAGGCCACCGGCGCCGAGATCATCCTGGGAAACACGTACCACCTGCTCCTGCGCCCCGGCGTGGACGTCGTCGAGAAGCTGGGCGGCCTCCATGCCCTGACCGGCTGGAATCGTCCGATCCTGACCGACAGCGGCGGGTACCAGGTTTTCTCACTCAGCTCGCTCACCAGGATAGACGACGAGGGCGTCGAATTCGCCAGCCATCTGGACGGAGCGAGCATTCGCTTGAACGCGGAGATCGCCATCGAGATCCAGGTCCGCCTTGGGTCCGATATCATTATGTGTTTCGACGAGTGCACGCCCTACCCGGTTGAAGAGGAGAAACTCCGTCGAGCGGTGGCCCGTACGATCGAGTGGGCCAAACGATGCAAGATTGCCCACGCCGCTTTGGTGAATCGCTCGGAGACGTGCTCTGTACGTCCTCTGGGCCCCACAAATCCCGCAACTCCCGTCGCCAGCTTGGTGTTCGGTATCGTCCAAGGTGGAGTCGATAAGGAACTGCGCCGCTCGTGTGCCGAACGGATCGTCGAGATCGGTTTCGACGGCTACGCCATCGGTGGACTCAGTGTCGGTGAAGGTCATGAGGCAATGGCACAGACCGTTCGCGACACGGTTCCCCACCTGCCGCGTGAGGCCCCCCACTACCTGATGGGTGTCGGAATGCCCATCGACATCCTGGCGGCGGTCATGGCCGGGGTGGATATGTTCGACTGCGTCCTGCCCACCCGAAATGGACGCAACGCTTTCGCCTTTACCCGCGACGGTTCGCTTCGCCTTCGCAACAACATCCATATCGACTCACGCGAACCGGTGGAAGCCGGTTGCGACTGCGTCTGCTGCCGGCAGTTCACTCGGGGCGCACTCCGCCATTTCTTCAACAGCGGCGAAATGCTCGGCCCGATCCTCCTGTCCATCCACAACCTGCGGTTCTACCAGCGGCTCATGGCCGACATCCGCGAGCACATTGAGCAAGGTGACTTCGCCTCCTGGGCGACCGCCGAGATGGCCCGGTACGCCTCAATCGAACGCCAGCCTTAAGATTCCCTCTGGACTTTCCGCAGAATCGTCCTTTTGCGAAAACGCAGATTCACCGTTTTTCGCCCCCAAAACCGTATTTGAATTTGACAATCCCGGGGTTTTGATATAGGGTAACTCGATTGTCTTGGCATTTGGAAAGGAACCCGAAATGGATGATATGTGGTGGATACTGGCACAGGCAGACTCTGGGCAGGCGCCCTCGCGAATCGGCGCAGAATCGCCGCAAACCAACGGCGAAGCGACGACGTCCGCTCCCGGCTCCCCTCCCGGCGGACCCGCGGACGGTGGGCCCCAGAGATCCCCCTCTTCAGGGCTTCCGCAGCTCGTGCTGTTTGTCGTGATTATGGGCATCCTGATGTATATGATGATGTTCCGAGGACCGAAAAAACAGCAACAGCAGCACAAGCTGATGATCCAGTCCCTCAAGAAGAACGACAAGGTGCGAACGATCGGAGGCATCTTCGGAACCGTCATGGACGTCCGTGACGACGAGATCGTGCTCAAAATCGATGAATCGAACAACACCAAGATCCGAGTCAGCAGCTCGGCGATTAGCAAGAACCTCTCCCAGGAGACAAAAGAATAACCAGCCGCATGGCGGCTATTGACCATTTGCGATTGGACTTGCCCTTGCCCTCTGCCGATGGATGAGAAACGGCGGCAAGGAACGCACGGTGCGGCACCGCTCAAGAGTAGGTCGTAATTCAAAAAGAGTCTTTTCGATAGGAAACCGTTATGAGCAGGAATTTGATGCCGAAGATCATCCTGATCCTCGTTCTGGTCACGGTGGCTGCGGTGACGCTGTACCCCCCCAGTAAGACGCTCAAACCAGGCATTGATCTGGCCGGTGGAACGAGTCTCATCTATGCGATCAACACCGAGGGTCTTGGCGCCGCCGAGCAGAAGGGCCTGGCCCAGAGGATGATCACCGTGCTGCGTCGCCGCATCGACCCGGCCAACATCCAGAACCTCGTCTGGCGTCCCCTGGGCGACACGCGGTTCGAAATCCAGATGCCCTTAGCCAGCAAGGAGACGCAGACCAAGCGGGACGCGTACCTGGCGGCGCTTCGAAACCTGCTGGACGAGAACATCAATCCCGCCGTCGTTCTACGGGCTCTGCAGATGCCCGAAGAGAAGCGGACGCAAGAGATCGCGGAGTTCGCCCAGGGCGACCCCAATCGTCTCAAGTCGCTCACTCATCTGGCCTCCCTCTACGATCAGCGAAAACAGCTCCAAGATCGACGCAGCGTGCTCTCGACCGAAATCAAGACCCTCGGGGAGAAACTCACCGCCGCCGGGGTGAAGTTGGACCGCGTTCAGGCCAATCGTAGCCAGTGGGTGGCGATGGACGATGAGACCCTTCGCAAGGAACTGACCGATTTTCTTGGATCCGATACGAACGTCGAACTGCTGATCAGTTATGTGAAAACCTACAAGGAATTGGCCGAGGTGTTCACCCGATTGACGTCTGAAGGCGGCGTCAACGAGCAATACGAGCAAGCTCGGCGGCAACTGAACCAACTCAACCTTTCCGAAGAACGAATCGCCTTCGTGCTGGAACTCCAAAACCCGACGGAACAGGCCAAACAGATTGCGGAACTCCAGGCGAGATTCCCCGACCGCAAAGCCAAGATCGAACAGGTGGTAGCGGCCTACAAAGAATATCGGCCCTACCGCGGCCGGCTTGACGATCCGGCGGACCTCCAGCGAATGCTCAAAGGCGCCGGCATTCTCGAGTTCCGCATCCTGCCCACAAGGGGGCGCACGGAACTCAGTGAGGCGCAAATTGAAGGATATTTGAACGACCTCAAAGACAAAGGACCCAAGGAAGCTTCGGACAACCAGTACAAATGGGTCCAGATCGAACCCACGGACCCGCAGGAATGGAAGACCCCCGGCTCGATCCTCGGCCAGTTCGGCGACAAGTTCTATGTCCTGGCGAGCAACCGTCCCGATGAGACCATGCTCCACGGGCGGGATTGGAAGCTGGAAAACTCCTACCCGACGTCCGATCAGGTCGGGCGGCGGGCCATCGGTTTCAACCTCAATCCCAAGGGCGGAGACCTGTTCTACAACATCACCAGTAAGAACACGCATCGGCCTTTGGCTATTCTCCTGGACGATGTGGCCATCTCCGCGCCCAACATCTCCGAAGGAGGGATCCGCGATCGCGGCATCATCACCGGCACCTTCAGCCCCACCGAGATCAGCGATATGGTGAACAAGTTAAACGCCGGTTCGTTGCCCGCGCGTTTGATCGAACAGCCGATCTCGCAACGGGTGATCGGACCGTCGGTTGGCGCCGACAACCTGCACAAAGGCATCGTGTCGGGCATCATCGGCCTGACGCTGGTCATCGTCTTCATGATCGTCTACTATCTCGTCGGAGGTTCCATCGCCGACGTAGCTTTGTTGTTGAACATTCTGTTCACGCTGGCCATCATGGCCGCGATGCAGGCGACATTCACCCTGCCGGGCATCGCCGGCTTGATCCTGACGATCGGTATGAGCGTCGACGCCAACGTGCTGATCTTTGAAAGAATTCGCGAAGAACAGGAACGCGGCGTCGGCCTGGCCAGCGCAATCCGTGCCGGCTATCAGCGGACGTTCAGCGCGATCCTCGACTCGAACCTGACGACCATCCTCACCGCGGCCATCCTTTATTATGTGGCCTCCGAAGACATCAAGGGTTTCGCCATCGTCCTGATGCTCGGCATCGGTTCGAGCATGTTCACCGCGATCTTCGTGACCCGTGTCATTCTCGACCTGCTGGTCTCCAAGCGCATCCTCAGGAATCGCTTGGTCATGCTGCAACTGATCAAGGTGCCCAACATCAACTGGATGGGCCTGCGGAAGATCTTCTACACCATCTCCGGTATCCTTGTCGTCGGAGGCCTGGCCCTGTTCTTCGCCCGCGGAAGCTCGAAATACGACATCGAATTCACTGGCGGTACCAGCGTCCAGATCAACCTCAAGGAAGGGGTTTCGCTCACTCGTCAGCAGGTTGAAAACCAGTTCATGCAGGTCGCCAAGGGCAACCCCGATCTCGAGGCTGCAACGATCTACAGTGTCGGCGAACCCATCGGCACGGCACCTAACGGCGAGAAGATCTACGACGAGTATGAGATTACCACCGTCGCGATCAATAAGCTTCAAACGACGGTAACCTTCGCCCAGGGCGCCCGTCCTACGGTCGAAGCCGCCGTCGCCGCCGTCCGCAAGGCCGAGTCCGAACTGGACCGAGAGGTCGGTAAGATCGAGGTGACCGCCGGTCCAGACAACGCCTACGTCGTCTTTACAAGCAACACCAATCCGATGACAGTGCAGAACGTCCTGGGCAGAGCTTTCCCGCAAGCCCAGGTCGGCGAACCTGTGATCCAGGAAGTAGTTACCGGCGCGATCCGAAAGGCTTTCGAAGGCCAGCTTGAAGTCCAGCAGAACCTCGTGCCTGTGGTCATCGCAAAAGAGCGTGTCACCGACCAGACTATCGACACTTACCCTGAGTTGGCGGATTACATCGGTGGGGTTCGCATTGAAATAACGCTCCAGAGGCCCGCAACGCTGGCAGAAATCGAACAGCGAATCGGCGAGTTGCGGATTCGACCCGACACCGAAGAACTGATTTCCTATCCGTACGCGATCTTCGGCCCCGGGCTCAAGACCCTCGACCGCAATCAACCGGTCAGTTCGTTCACCTTCGTCAGCATCGAGCCTGAAGCGGGAATCCGCGAACTCAGCGAGGAAGAGTGGCTGCGTTTCGTCGAAAATGAGGAACATCGAGTCATAGCCGCAACCTCGCGTGAGACATCTCTGCCTCGCGTTACACAGATCGATCCTTTCGTCGGCGGCGAGGCCAAAACGCGAGCTTTGATCTCTATCGTCCTGTCGCTGGCGGCCATCGTCGGCTACATCTGGCTGCGATTCGGCAGCCTTCGGTTCGGCCTGGCTGCGATCATCGCCCTTTTCCACGACGTGTCGACGGCACTGGGCGCCATTGCCGCCTCGGCCTTCCTGGCGACCACGGTCGTCGGTTCGGCTCTGCTGATCGGAGACTTCCGCATCAATGGCGCCTTGATTGCAGCGGTCTTGACGCTCTTGGGTTACTCCCTCAACGACACTATCGTCGTGTTCGACCGGATTCGCGAAAACCGCCGAAGGGTGCAGTTGACGCCCAAGTCGGTCACCGACAGCATCAACCAGACGCTTTCGCGAACGATGATCACCGGTGTCACCACGATGATGGTCGTGCTCGTCATGTACATTTTCGGCGGCCCGGGTCTGCGAGGCTTCAATTTCGTGATCTTCCTGGGCTTGGTCGTCGGAACATATTCGTCGATCACGATCGCCGCCCCCGTGCTGCTGGTTAACCTGCCCGACACAGATCAGAAGGCCCCTCGCACCGCCAAGATCGAGAACATCGCGGCAGAACCGAAAGTCAAGGCGTAACACCCGATCGGCCGATATATCGAACAGAAGATACACCAGGAGTGACAAGCTCTCCCAAGACCTGACAGCGACGGAAGAAGTCAAAAAGGCGAAAAGTCAAAAGTCTGGATCGTGTGCGGCATCCTCGCTTTTACCTTTCGCCTTTTTTCTTTGGACAACCAAGCCCGTATCTCAACAAGGAGGACCGACGATGGGCAAGGATTTTAGAGTAGGGTTGATCACGGGCGTCGTGTTGGCCGGAGCCGCCTTGATCTGGGTGGCCACTCGACCGAGCCTGAACCTCAAGGCACGGGTTCCGCAGACAAGCTTACCCTCCGCAACCAACCGACAGAACGCCCAGTCGCCTCTGCCGTGGGAGAGTGTAGGCTATGGCGAAACCGGACAAACGCAGGAGACGGTGGTACAGGGGGCGTCGCAAATGCGAAATCCCGCGACGCCGGCGGGAGATCCCAGCCCGACGACACCGGTTCCTGTCGCCCCGGCCTCTGTGAGCCCCATGGCCGCCAGCCCGAATCAGACCCCATTGACGGGAATCGACCCCGTTCATGCCGACTTGACGATCTACGAAACCAGCGAACCCATCAAGACGACTCGGTTTCACATCGTTCGCAAGGGCGAAAACCTCTCATCCATCGCCAGGCAGTATCTCGGTTCCGCGGACAAATGGCCTCAGATCGTCGCGGCCAACGCCAAAACAATCAAAGACCCCAACAAGATCGCGCCAGGGACAAAGCTGATCATCCCCAATTGAAAAGCGGAAGCGTGAAAACATAAAAGCGATTTACTTTACGCCTATCCGTTTACACGCTTGTACACTTCCGCGTCTCCCATCTCCGCCGCAGCATCGCGATCCACCAGCCAGGTAACCCGATCCAGAACAGGGCGGAGTATAAGGATCGGGTACTGGGTCGGCTCTGCCTTACCATAAAGTACTTCGTTAAGTGTTCGCGCCTTGTCCCGACCTGAAACCAGCACCACTAGGTTCCGGGCCGCCAGCAGTACCGGCGGCGTCAACGTAATTCGTCGCGCCTGGGGTCGGATTCCGACGCCGGCGACGGCGACACACGCCAAATCATCGGCGTCGTACGTCAAAGGCGATTTCGGAAACAACGAGGCTGTGTGCCCGTCGCTGCCCATCCCCAGAACGATCAGGTCGAACTGCGGCATCCTGCCCCCCTGCAACCCGAAAACATCCCGGATGGTTTGCACGTAGGCCCGCACTGCGTCGTCCATCACTGAATACTCTGTGGGGATGCGGTGAACGTTGTCCTCGGGAATCCTGATCTTATTGAGAAACGTCTCCGCAGCAAGCCGATAGTTACTGTCCTGAGAATCCTTCGGCACATATCGCTCATCCACCCAGAACACATGTGTCTTGTCCCAGGAAATGACCTCGGCCTGGGGATCGACAGCCAATCGTTGAAAAAAAAGTCCGGGCGTGCGCCCGCCGGAGAGGGCGGTGTGGAATACCCCGCGAGTCTTCACCGCCTGAACGGCCTCGTAGGCGAACCGTTCGACCATTCGAGCGGCAAGTTCCTGTACGCTTGCTACAATCTCAACCCGTGGTTTTCGCGTGGACAAGGGATGCTCGATTTTTTTCAATTAGCTGCAATATTCTCTGATTCTTTCGTGCCGGCAGTCTCTTCAGCCTGGGAAAAGCCGGCCTCGACAATCGTCCCCATGGCCCGCCGAACTGCGAGTTTGGCTTCCACATGGCGGTAGATCGCCTCGTAGTAATTGACGCGGGCCGTCGTCAGAGCCGCCTGGGCGTCGATCAATTCCACCTGCGTGTTGATCCCCTGCTCGTAACCGACCTCCGCCAAACGCAGGCCTTCGCTCGCCCGCTTGAGATTCAACTGCTGCGACTGTACAAACTCCTCGGCGTTTTGCATGCTCAGCAGCGCCTGTGTCAACTCGTACAAGGCGGTCTCTTCGAGGTCCACCAGACCGAGTTCTGCCTGACGAAGGCGTGCCTTCTCCTGGATGATCGCACCCTCCCGCTGGAACCCGTCGAAGATCGGCCAGACGCCCTGGAGTCCCGCCTGCCAGGTGTCGCCCCACTCGATCGTGGGGCTGGCAAAACTCTTCGGATCGGGCTTGGCCCAGGTGTTCGTAAAATATCCGTTCAGGGTAGGCAAGTAACGGCTTCTAGCGATCCGAAGCTGTTCCCGCTGCTGGCGGATCTGAATCTCCTGGCGGTACAGGTCCGGACGGTTCTTGAACGCCGCTTCGATCGCTTGCTCCGGAGAAACCTTCATCGGCACGAACACGAACTCGTCCGACAACACAAAATCGCTGTCTTGCGAGATCCCCAGGATCTTGATCAGGTTCGCGCGAGAGAGGTTGATCGCGTTTCGGGCCCGCAACAAGCTCGCCTCGTAATTCGACAGTTCCACCTGGGCTCGCAACACGTCGAAGTCGGAGACCACACCGCCAGCCCGACGTTTCTCCACCGTCTGCAGATGGACTTTCGCCGAACGAACGTCCTCCTCGGCGATCTGGACCAAGTGCTGGCTCAGCAGCAAATCGTAATAGGCCGACTGGGCCGCATAGACGACGTCCTGAGTCACGGCCCGAATCGTCTGGTCTGCGTACAACGACATAAGCCGGGCGGCCCGCACCCGTGCCGAGATCGCGCCGCCCGCGTAGATCGGCTGCGTCACGGTCAGAGCAACGGAATAATTGTCCACGTCGCCGAGCTGGAGTTTCTGGGTGCCTGCCGGCGTGTCAATCTCAAACGAAGCAACCTCGTCGAGCCGCTGGTATTGCCCGCTCACCCCCAAGTTCGGCAGATACGCCGAACGGGACCCTACGAGTCCGCCCCGCGAGGCCTCGCGTTCTTCCATCGTCTGTTGCAACATCTTGTTGTGGGCCAACGTCAACTTGAGGCTGTCCTCAATGCTCAACTTGCCGCTGATGCGAGGCTGCTGCTGGTTCTCGCGTTCCGTGCGGCTCTCATACCGTTGATAGGCCTGGACCCTCGCCTGTCGGATCTCCCGAGTCATCTCCTTGCGGCTGGTGGTCGCGCATCCTGCGAGAAAGGCCGACCACGCCACCACGATCCCCAGACAAAAAACACTCGCTCTCTGTGCTCTCATATTTTCTATCAATCCTCGTGAACTATCGTTTTCCTGCATTCCCCCCCTCGGTTGGGGTATCGGCCAGGAACACCTCCACAGCCATCCCCGGCAACAGCGCCGACCGATCGGGCGAAGTCTTCAACGGTTCCGGCACCTCCACCACAATCGACCTCATCCCCGACTCCGGATCGACTCGTTTCGTCGTGCGAAGAACCCTCCCCGGCCAGGTCTGTTCGCGGCCCGCAGAAACCGCCTTAACCTCGGCAAACCGAAGTATCGATTCCGCCCCCCCATCGCTTTCGGACAAATCAAGTCCGACAAGATCTTCAATCCGTACCGGCACCTCGATCTCGAAAGCTTCCGTCCCATAGGCGACCGCCAACGGCCGAGCGACCTGGGCATACTGCCCCAGGTTCACTGTCTCGCCTTCGATCAAGACATCGAACGGAAGCACGATCGTCGTGCGGGACAATTGCAGCTCGGCGATCGCCAATTCCGCCTTCGCAAACTCCAGCGAAGCCATGGCCTGACGAATCAACGGTTCCTGCAAAACCGCCGGCAGATTCACTTGGTCCTCAGGCGACCGGAGGTTCCCCTGCGACGGGCGCATACCTTTCGCAGCAAGCGCCAGGTCAAGCCGGGCCTGCGCCTCATCGACCGCCGCCCTCGCGCGGCGCACCGCCAGCTCATAGCCGGAAGAGTCGATCTCGACGATTTTCTCGTTCGCTCGAATCAGCCCGCCGGCGCGCAGTTGCGAGTGCACATAGATCACCTTGCCCGCCACTTCCGGCATGATCTCCAGGCGAACCTTGGGTGTAACGATCCCCCTACCGCGAATCACCGTCGGAGTCTTAGCCACATCCGGTTGCGAGGCAACCGTCGCTGGCACCCCCGCCGCAACCCGTCGCGGCGGGTCTTTGCGTACCAACAGAAGGGTCAGTGCCGTCAGAACGAGCACGCCCAAAGCAATGAGCGTCAAACGAGGCGATCGAGTCCTGCCGGAGTCCCTTTCTTGTGTCGTATCCGTTTCCATCCGCATCTCTCAGTCCTATCGCCCGCCCTTTTTGACGGCTGCTCCATCCCCGATCAAACCGTTCCCTCGTTCGCATAGGCGCGAATGCCGGCGGCGGAAAACTTGACGATATGCTCCACAATATCCTCAAGCTTCAACTGAAACCGCTCCGCTTGCCCGCTTTGTTCGAACAGTTCTCTTGCGCACACCGCATGGATCAACTGCCCGACCATCAGAAGAATCACCACATTGGCGTTGGTCGGATTGAGCCACGGACAAATCTCCATCAAGGCCTTGCTCATCGCCGACATGACGGGGTTCACCATTTCCGCTACGAGTATCTCCCGAGGCAGGTGCGGATCGATCATTTCCCTGGCCATCAGGTTGATGAACCGACACTGGCGGTCGCCCTCGATCAGAGGTTCGAAAAACGAGATTGCGTGTGACCGCAGCAGGTCCTCAAGCCGGGGTTGCCCCCCCGCAGACATGACCTTTGCGATGCTAGCCAGGCGGCTTTCCCGCATCTGGGCCAGTCGACGACGCCAAATCTCCAGGTACAGACTCTCCTTGCCGCCGAAATAATAGTTGACCGAAGCGACGTTACAGTCGGCCGCAGCAGCGATATCTCGAACACTCGTATCATTGAAACCCCGCCGACAAAACAACTCCTCCGCCGCTTCAAGCAACCGGTCCTGGACACCTCGCCCGTTGGTGTCGTTTCGCGTGTCCTGATTCGGTGATGCCATCATGCCTTCTCCAAACAAGCGTTTGATACAAACATTTTAAACGTTTGTTTGAAATGTCAAGACCCTTTCGTACCAATCTGTCGAAACAAAGGGATATCAATCCATAAAATCTTACTAAAAAAAGACTTACAGACCATATCATTCTCTGAATCCAAAGAAAGATCGATGATTCTGGTACAAGAGAGTCAATAGGAACAGGGGTGTCGAATCAGGGCTGCTGGCCTGCGATACCAGTGGTTGGGTGCGTACAACAGGTCACAAAGGAATGTCGGGTGCCCTCCGCGGGAAACAGACTCCGCGAGCCAGCATAGAAACAAACGACGAAAAACAATCGAGGCTCCCCCCGGCGAAGTCACAGCACCAGCATCGCGATGATAATCAAGATCGCGAAGAAAGAAACCGCCCCGAGAATCAACAGATACAAACGGTAGCGGGTGATGATTTCGTCGGGGTCCACCGACTCTTCCACCTCAACGGTTTCACCGTCTTCAAGCTTCTCGAGCATCGAAACATCGAATCGTTTGCGAGCCTGGATGGGCGGGTGGCCTTGACGGAGGGCCTCGAGGTCCATCAACAGCTCTTCGACGTTGTTGTAACGATCCTCGCGACGCTTGGCCATCATGATCTCGATGACCTCAGAGACGCCGGCCGAGAGGGACGTGTTGATGTGGTCCGGCGGGACGAGCTTCTCCCGAAGGTGGCGCTTCATGATCTCGGAGGAATCGGCCCCGGTGAAGGGAACTTTGCCGGTGACCATGTGGTAAAAGGTGGCGCCCAAGCCGTAGATATCCGCCCGACCGTCGATGTCGATCTTGCCTCGGATCTGTTCGGGAGCGATGTAGTACGGCGTACCGTAGGCCTTACCCTCCTCGCTCTGGGCTGCCTCGATGTCGGTCGTCTCGCGAGCCAGACCCATATCGGCCAACTTCACCACCCCCTGCGTGTTGATCATGATGTTCTTGGGCTTGACGTCGCGGTGGACCAGACCGTGGGCGTGAGCGTGCTGGAGGGCGTGGCAGACCTGGATAATGATCTCGATCGCCTCCTGCTCCCCAAAGATGTGGCCGTTGCTGATGTCGTCGGCGATCGTTTTACCCTCGACATATTCCATGACGAAGTAGTGATAACCGCCGGCTTCGCCGACGTCGATGGCCTGGACGATATTCGGATGGTTAAGCTTTCCGGCAGCTTGGCCTTCCTTGTAGAACCGCTGGACGTATTCGGGATTCTCACTGAAGCGTCTAGGCAAGACTTTGATGGCGACGGTGCGGTTGAGACTGAGTTGTTTACCCTTGTAGACAACGGCCATCGCCCCGGCCCCGAGTTTGCCGAGAATCTTATAGCCGGGGATTTGTGTCGCTGCCGCTTTGCTCTCTTTGATGCTGGTCTTGAGACGTTCCGCCTGGCTGGCCGTGAGGTAACCAAGCTGAACCATCAGATCCTGGAGCATCAGGGGGTCGGTCTTGCGGCGTTCTTTGTACTCTTGTACGGCTCGGCGGAGTTCTTCGTCCGTACAGAGCCCCTGATCCACCGCCATCCGTCCGAACAGCGTGTCGTAAGAGGTCTCAGTACTCATTCACTATCCCCCGGACACCCCAGGGGCCGTATCCTTTCGATCAGAAGCTCAGCTTCAGCTGCGAAAGACACACCCGATAAAACCACCGTCGCCGCGAGGGCCATTATGAAGTTATCGGCAGTGAAGTCAAACCATTTTTCCATCATTCTTCCACACAGAAAGCATTCCAGAGATTATTCTTTCGACGGATTTCCCCTGTGGGTTTACTATTTCTGGCCAACGTCTGAAAATATGAAAGTCCGCTCTATCCGGACGAGGAAAAAGAGACACATCCGGTTCTCGCGTACTTCCATGCCTCGGGCGGTATCGAACCATAACAAAACCGGATGAGTTCCAATCACAACCCCAAAGCCGGCACGGTACCAACCCACCCCCCTGCGGCCAAACCGGATTCCGCTTTTTTTGAATTGCACCTGGGCTCCAGATCGGTCACCTTAGATAGGCGTTGTCGCAATCTGCGGCAACAAATGTGCTGGGAAACAATCGGTGCAGACAATCACAGTAAATCACAGACAGCAGATCCAAAGGGTCTTTCGAACATGGAACCGAACTGGCTCAAGTGGGCCAAGCAACTGGCGGCCCTGGCCCAAAACGGCCTGACCTACTCCGACAACCCGTACGAGATCGAACGGTACGAGCACATCCGCAGGATCGCCGCCGAGATGATGGCCGAGGGCTTCGAACTCGACACCAAGACCATTCTCGAACTGTTCCCGCGGGAAAAGGGCTATGAGACGCCCAAGGTGGACGTCCGCGGCGCGGCCTTTCACGACGGAAAAATCTTGCTGGTCCGCGAGAAACTGGACGACGACAAATGGACCCTGCCCGGCGGCTGGGCCGACCCCTGCCAGACCCCGTCCGAGGCGGTCGTCCGCGAAATCAGGGAAGAATCAGGCTTTGAGGCCAAGGTCCTCAAGCTCGCGGCCGTCTGGGACCGCAGCAAGCATCCGCACCGGCCCTTCATGCCCTTCCACATCTACAAGCTCTTCTTCTTGTGCGAGATCACCGGCGGCGCCGCGATCGAGAGCCATGAAACCACCGGCGTCGGCTTTTTCGGTGAGGACGAAATCCCCCAGGAGCTCTCTATTTCCCGCACGTTACCCTTCCAGCTCGCCCGCATGTTCGAGCACTACCGAAACCGCGCCCTGCCCACGGACTTCGATTGAGACCAAGTGTATGACCGTTTCTTCGGTTCCATCAAGGCCGAGACGCTCTGTGAATTCGAGATGCGCGTTTTTCGCTTTGCCAATACCAGCGGGGAGAGGAAGAGAAGACCCGCCGAAAGGGTCGCTCTAGGCAAAATTCGGCCTCTCGCAAATCTCGTGAAGGGTGCCCCGGTGAACCCCTCGGTCCTCCTCGCATACGTCCACGGGGGAGTCTCTCGTCATCGACAGACGGTCCTCGCACCGGGACAGCCCTGCCCCGTCATCCCCGCTGGTATCGAAAGCGATAAACACACGCCGCGAACGCGACCGACTCACGACGTTCGTGCAACAGCAGTCATACACCGCTTGAGATTTGAGATTGCGGTCCGGGCATTCCTATTGACAAAACCGGGCCACGAGGGTCTTCTGTACCGCTTTGACCTCCGTGATGAAGGCAGGGTAAATACTCCACGATGATTCCGGCGATCATTACTTCGATCTTGTGGGCGATGTCCGCGGTCAGCGCCGGACGCAGTACCCGTCTGCTTGGGGCCGGTACCGCCAATCTGAGCCGACTGACCCTGGCTGCGATCTTTCTTGCCTTCTGGGCCCACATCTGGGGTCAAGGCCTTTCCGGCGCGGGTCTGCCCTGGCTGCTCCTGAGCGGCCTGATCGGCTTCGGCCTGGGCGACATGGCCCTCTACGGCGCCTACCATCGCCTGGGTCCCCGCCTGGCGGTGCTGTTGTGCCTGTGCCTGGCGGCGCCCATTGGAGCGGTCGTGGAATGGGTCTGGCTGGGCACCCGCCTGACCGCCCACCAGATCTTCTGGAGCACGACGATCCTGGCAGGCGTGTTCACAGCCTTGGTACCGGACACGCGAACGCCGGTGACGCCGCGTGTCTGGCGGGTAGGGATCCTCATGGGCGCGTTCGCGGCCCTGGGCCAGGGTCTCGGAGCGGTCTTCACGCGAAAGGCCTCCGACCTGGCCACACAGGCGGGCCAGCACATCGATGGCGGCACCGCAGCCTACCAGCGAATCGTAGCGGGCCTGGCCTTGACAGCGGTGCTCCTGTTCATCCATCGCCTCCGCAAACCGCCGATGCCGCCGGAGCCCGACGCCGACGCCGGATTGAACCATCCGTGGCGGCGCGCCTGGCCCTGGGTGATCGCCAACGCCCTGTGTGGTCCCGCACTGGGCGTCGCCTGCTATCAATGGGCCTTGATCGTCGCCCCGACAGGCGTCGTGCTGTCCGTCGTGGCCACCACGCCGCTGGTGGTGATCCCCTTCACCATGATCCTGGACCACGAACGCCCCACCCGCCGATCCCTCCTCGGCGGCGCAATCGCCGTCCTTGGCGCCGTCGCGTTGGCGTATAGATAAAGGCTCCGGGACCCGCCAAATCAGATTGCTTTCCCTTATGCGGATTCGGATTGACCCATACATGGGTCTTATCATCCCTTCGCGTTGCTCAGGGCAGGCTCTGAACACCGCGTAGCGGAGCGAAGGATAAGGACCTGGCTGGCGACCAAGCGAAACCTCTCATCTTGTGCCCAGGTCCTTCGGCTGCGCCTCAGGACGACAGATACTTTCCACATACGTAGTATTCCTGATGCTCATGAAAGTGGCTCATCCGGTTTTTGTGTACTTTTGAGTTAAGAAGAAGGGACATGCTGATCTATCCAAAGGTTTTGCAAGGACTTAGGACAAGAGTCAAGCATGCCCACCAGCTTATTGTACCATGGGTTTTGGATTCGGGGCTATCCGTATGTCAAGACCACGTATAAGGCGAGCAGGGTGACGTTCACCATCTTTCAGGAGCATGGGGATCTTCGCTGTGCGGGTCCTCGACGATTGGATTCGCCGGGCCGAAGCTCCCGGCAAAGGATGTCCCGCTTGCCGTTAAGAAGTAGTGTAGACAGAGGTCATGCGGTCCGGGTAACAGGTAGGTATCACAAAACCGAAACTGTTACTCATAAGAAAGGACCGCATGATGGGCACAAGCTACCAAAGAAAGACACGTCGCTCCAGAAGGAAAATGCAGGATCTCACCGGCGATAGGGTGCGGGCGGAGGTGGCCGAGGGCCAAGCCTCGTTCCAGATGGTGCTGCCGATGAGTCTGCTGTTGTCGGAGATCGCGGGGGCCATCGAGCAGATCGCCACGAAGGACAGGGCTGTCGTGACCGAGATAAAGGCCCGCCAGTTGAACCGACGCCGCGTGTTTTCATCCGAGGCCGATTGTCTCTCCTGTTGAGATTGGAATTCAATGTTCATGAGTTTCCCCTTTTTGAGTCGGGAGCCTGGTATGCTCTCACCGGGGTTTCACATGACGACTAATGGTCGCAGATGTTGGCCCCCGTCTGGAGTGTGCCGTTCAAATAGGCATTGACGACTTCTTCCGGCGTACCGGCCGCGGCCCCGATGACAACCTGGATGCCGTTCTGGGCGAACAGCGCCTGTGCCCGGCTGCCCATCCCGCCGGCGATGACCACATTGACCTTATGCTGTCCGAGCCACTGGGGCAGCACGCCAGGGGCATGAACAGGAGCAGCTTCTGTGAAAATCCCCGAGATGGATTTCTCCTGCGAGTTCACATCCACGATGGCGAACTCGTCGCAATGTCCGAAATGTTGACACAATTGGCCCTGTGCAATGGGAATCGCGATACGCATGGTAGGGGTCTCCTTGTTCGCTATCTGTTTTTCACCGTTTGAACCGACCAGAAGTGCGACGGCGTCACTGAAGGCCTTCGCCGCCGGGCTCTGGCGGTACTTGTCCACGTAGGGCTGTCCCGAGTCGCATGCTTCGACGATCTGCGGGTCGATCGGAATGCGTCCCAGGAACGGCACGTTCATTTCCAAAGCCATGTTTTCGCCACCGCCTGATTTGAAGATATTGGTCACTTCACCGCATTTGGGGCACACGAATCCGCTCATGTTCTCCAGCACGCCGAGCACGGGGAGATGGAGACTGCGACAGAAGGTGATGCTCTTGCGAACGTCGGACAGCGACACCTCCTGTGGGGTGGTCACGACCACCGCGCCGTCGGTGTTCTCCAGAGGCTGGATGATCGACAGCGGCTCATCTCCCGTTCCCGGCGGACAGTCGATGATCAGGTAGTCAAGTTCGCCCCATTCCACATCCTTGAGAAACTGCTTGATCATCTGGTACTTCATCGGACCCCGCCAGATCACCGCGTCATCCTGGGAGATCAAAAAGAACGCGATCGACATGACCTTGAGATTCGCCTCCACCTCGATGGGCAGAATCGCGTCCATCGCGGAATGAGCCATCTGGCCCTTGAGGTTCAGGATCGTCGGCACACTGGGACCGTGGATGTCAACGTCCAGCAGCCCGGTTCGCTTACCGGCCTGTGACAGCGAGATCGCCAGATTCACCGCGACGGTGCTCTTGCCGACACCGCCTTTGCCGGAGAGGACCACGATCTTGTGCTGGATCCGCGCCATCCGGCCGCGAACCTGAGCTTGCTCAGCCTCCATTTGTCTTTGGTATTCTTTGTTTTGTTGGGCCATGCCCGCCATACACCATTCGTCCTTTCTGCAGACTGAAATCTCACTGGCTCAATCACCGCAATCCTGGAGTGTCAAGCCAATGCATAGGTCACCTGCCACCACAGGGCCTTGATTCGCTCGGTAATCTCCCCGCCCGTATACTCCGGAACTGTTGCCTTCATGATCTGTGCTTTGGTGAAGGCGTCATCATAAGGGATTTCACCCACCACCGTGATCCCCCGTCTGCGGGCTTCTTCACTGATCTGGGCCGTCATCTGGGGATTGATGTCCGCCTTGTTGATGCACAGCAACGTCTTTATGCCGAAGTTGGCGGCCAGATCGGCCACGCGCGCCAGATCGTGCCGTCCGGACAGGGTCGGCTCGGTCACGACCAGCACCAGATCGGCCCCTGTGATCGAGGCGATCACCGGGCACCCGATTCCCGGCGAGCCATCGACGATCACCAGATCGAGCTTCCGTTCTTCCGCGATCTCCTTGGCCTTGCGACGGATCAACGTGACAAGTTTTCCGCTGTTCTCCTCCGCGATCCCCAGCTTGGCATGAACCATGGGTCCAAACCGGGTGTCAGAGAGAAACCATTGGCCGTTAACGGCTTCGTTGAACGCGATGGCCTTGACGGGGCAGAACTCCACGCAGACTTTGCACCCCTCACAGGCGACCGGATCCACGGCATACGTCTTCTGGATCACGCCGTTGCCGGGCCCATCCAGGTGAATCGCCTCAAACCGGCATATCGCGGCGCACCGGCCGCAGCCAATACACTTGGCCGGATCGATCGCTGCCTGCCTGCCGCCGGAGAAATCGGATGTCTGTTTCACACTGGGTGAAAGCACAATATGCAGGTCCGCCGCGTCCACGTCGCAGTCCGCCAGAACGGCGCCCTGCGCCAGTGCAGCAAACGCCGCGGTGATGCTCGTCTTGCCCGTTCCTCCCTTGCCGCTGATAACTACCAGTTCCTTCATGGAATCCTATTCCTCACTGATCTCAACACTCAAATGGTAGTGAACCGAACAGAACACCGAGCGGAATACGAGGCAGTGTTTCTCCGCCACTTGGGCCAAGTCACAAATCGTCGCCGCCACGCTCGGATACTTCACGGTCGCCGTGGCATAAACCGCGACTTCGACGAACCACAGGCCTTCCGCAAATGCGGTGGTAAAGCCCGTGGAACTGACCGGCGTACTCCGGGGCAACTTCGACCATCATTCGCCCGCGGGAGTACGCCTCGGCGATCTTCCGCTGGTTCGGAATCTCCATGGCGACGTCGATCCCTTCGCGTCGGCAGTATTGAGCGACGGCGTTGTCCCCCATGTCGCAGCGATTGATGATGACGGCGAACGGCAATCCCAAAGCCCTGATCATCCCGACCGCCAGTTCGAGGTCGTTCAAACCGAATGGCGTCGGCTCCGTCACGAGCAGGACGAAGTCCACGCCCTTGACGGCCTCGATGACCGGACAGGAGGTCCCGGGCGGAGCGTCCAGGATCACGATGGCGTCGTCCTTCGCATGACGCTTAACGTGGCGAATCAACGCTGGGGTCTGGATCGCGCCGATGTCCAGTCTTCCATGTCCGAAGACCACGCCATAGCCGGCGCCGTACTCGGCGACTCCGATTCTTCGCTGTTTTTCCATGATGGCGGATTCCGGGCAGATCGCCATGCATCCGCCGCAGGAGTGACATAGCTGTTCGAAGGTCATGACGTGTTTCTGGATGCATAGGATCGCGCTATACTGGCAAAGCTGTCCGCAGCGGCCGCATCCGGTGCACTTGGCCTCATCGACTTCGGGCACGCCCACGGTCACCTCTTCCACGCAATCGATATGAGGCTTGAGAAATATGTGCCCGTTCGGCTCTTCCACGTCGCAATCAAGATACTGAACCGCTTGGCCTGCCCGAGCCAACGATACGGCCAGGTTCGTGGCGATGGTCGTCTTTCCAGTTCCCCCTTTGCCGCTTGCCACCGCGATCTTCATCCAACATTCTCCATCGAATCCTTGCTCCAATCAAACTTGTCCTTTTTGATCCAGCCTTTTTCTGGAAGACTATGAAAGCACACCGGCGTCGGGTAAGCCCATCGATTGCCCGCCAGCATCTCCTACTTCGTATAACGATTCATGGGCGCAGCGGTCTTGTCGATGCGATATCCACCCGGGTGGAATCCCACGTCGATCTCTGTCGCGTCGAAACATATTTCTGCCATAATCCGACCTTGTCGCAGATGAGCACGCCAGCCAGCTGTCGAACCGCTCAATCGGATGCGGCACCGTTCGCAACACGGCGTCTGGGTAGAACCTGAGGTGCAGCCCTGTCCCTGCATCCGCACGGTCTCTGGATCGTTCTATGGGAAAGTTCTTCATCTCACACAGTTCTTTGCAGTCGGGTACAATCTCCTGGTCCAGGATTCGGGCCGGTGGCATTCTGTCACGCCTGCTGATAGAAAAGACGACAGAAACGGTGGCCATCTTTCTCAATTTCGGTCTTCCAGCTCGGACAGGGGCAAGTTATGTCCTTGTCCCGGTCAAGCGGGTGGGTTTGTTTGCAGGTACAAAACCTCTGTCAGACCGCCACCATGTTCTCCGTCGTTAAACCCACCATCTTCTCGACCCTCTCATGATCCGGATTGAGGGTGTATCCGCTGCTTTCCGCCATCCGACGGAGTTGCTCCAGAAGGTTTTCATACTCGACCGGGTGAGTGGTCCATTGGTTCATCTTCCTTGCTCCCATGTTCGTAGTGCAATCGCAACTGTCTACAGACCCCAGCCATAACGACCTTCCAGATCGGGGAGGCTGGCGTCGGAAGGCAGGCTTCCGTTCTACTTCACCTCGCCGGTAGTTTCGATCTCACGGATTCGCCTGTTGATCAAGTCCAGTTCGGATTGCAGCATATCCGCCCGGACTTGGAGCGCTTGCTTTTCCAATTCCTGGTTGGATTGCTGCTGTAGCGGCGTGTACCCGCCGAACCTGGCCCAAAACGGCAGACCCGTAGCACGGAACCAGTTTCGTCGGCCCCAACCGCCGCCTCGACCCCGGCCCCAAAATCCTCTACCAACGCCGCCGATCATATAGCCTGGCGTCGGATACCCGGCACAATAACCCACCCCTCGACCTGTCATCGGTCCCATACCGACCGGACCTGTTCCATCTCCACCTGGCATAACGCATCTCCTTTCTCTGAAGGGATCAACCTCTTGTCATAGGGCTGCCGCACTGGGGACAGCTTTGCTGATTGCATGGCTGGCCCGCCACGTGGGATACCCTATGTCCACAACTCGGACAAACACAATACCCGCCGGGACCGGCGGCAAACGGACCGCCCATCCGGCCGGCGCCTTTGCCGCGTCCCAAACCGCGTCCTGTTCCCGGCCCTTGTCCTGTAGGGCCTGTTCCATCTCCTCTGGGCATGATGCAACTCCTTGGACCAATCTACCGAAATCACCAGCGACATCCGAAACGCCCTCGACCGCGTCCATAGCTCCGCTCCCTTACACCCAATGACCTTCGACGTTAGCCTGTTGTACATCCTGGAGCTGGCCTTCCTTGAATGCGGCTACCGCCTGTTCCACCGTCTGTTGAGCGGCCAGAAAGACCTTGATGTTGGCCGCATTGAGCACTCGAAAGGCATTGGGCCCGATGTTGCCCGTAATCACGGCCTCAATCCCGAGATTGGCAATGTTCTGCGCCGTCTGTATGCCCGCCCCCTGGGGCGCATTCAAGTGCACAGTGTTGTCATGCGCCTGATACTCTCGGGTCTCGGTGTCCACAACGAGAATCCACCTGGCCCGACCGAACCTCGGATCGATCATGCTGGAGAACTCCTGCCCCTGTGCCGTGATCGCTACTTTCATCGAATCTCCTTTCAGACTCCGTCCCCATCGGCAGTGCTGTGCCGAGGGGCCTTGAGACTTCTTGGCTGCCGTCCTGCCCCGCGCCGCCCGCGGCACCGGCAACCTCTGCGGCCGAAACCGCGACGTGCCCCCGGCCACCAGCCCGGCAGCCTGAACTGCGGCAGGTCCAGTTGTCCCGTTTGGTATGCCTTCAGGACATCATCCACCTTGCCGGTCACGTACGGCAGCAACCGGATACCACTGCTTGTGAAGGCCGCGGCCAGCGGTTGCGAGACGGCCCCGCAGATCAGAACGTCAATGCCGAGTTCCCGCATTTGGGCCAGCCTCGCAAGAGCACCTTGCTCCAAAAGGGCGATCTGGACTGGGCCCATTTCACCCCTATCGTTCAACTCCACGACGAATAGTCGCTGCGAGAAGTCCAGCACGCTCGAAACACAGTCTTCCCAAACGGTTATGGCCACTTTCATAGGGTCACCTCAGGGCGACTGTAGCAAGAGCCGTGCCAGAAGAACCTCCGGACAACGAGAGCTGCTGCTAAACCATGTCATTGAAGGGATTTAAAGAGAAATGCAGAACGAGATGAATTGATGAAATCGACCGAGAGGCATTGTAAAATGCAATACCTCTCGGCCAGCAGCATTGCGTTATGCAACGGCCTACAGGTTCAGTCCCAGGGTCTTGAGCTTGCGGAATGGAGTGCTGGGGTCAATGTCGAGATCCCGGGCCGCCGCGGCCCGATTGCCGTCGTGGCGTCGCAGGGCCTGCTCGATCATCATCGCTTCCATCTGCTTGAGCGTCCGGAGCTCGCCACTCTTTCCGCCGTTCGCGGTTCCGCCTGTTCGGAACACTTCGGGCAGGTCCTTCTTCTCGATTACTCGGCCCTGACAGAGCACGAAGCTGTGTTCGATCACATTCTCCAGTTCACGGATGTTGCCAGGAAAGGCGTAATTCATCAGGACCGCCATCACTTCGTTGCTGACGCAGCAGATGTTCTTGCCGTATCGCGAATTGAATCGCTGGATGAAATGGTCCACCAACAGCGGGATGTCCTCTCTCCGCTCCCGAAGCGGCGGCAGGTGAAATCGGACCACGTTGATGCGGTAAAACAGGTCTTTTCGGAAGACCCCCTTATCCACCAGTTCCTGGAGGTTTTTATTCGTGGCCGTGATCACGCGGGCATCCGTCTTCACACTGGCGACGCCTCCAACAGGCTCATAGGTCTTCTCCTGCAGGACCCGCAGCAGGCGAACCTGTACCGTAGGAGAGACATCGCCGATCTCATCCAGAAAGATGGTCCCACCCTGGGCCAGCGCGAAACGGCCGGGCTTGTCCTTCTTGGCATCGGTGAACGCCCCGGCCTTGTAGCCGAACAACTCCGATTCCAGCAGGGTATCCGGCAGAGCGCCGCAGTTGACCGCGATGAAAGGCTTGTTCTTTCGCCGGCCCAGACTGTGCACCGCGCGGGCGAACAGCTCTTTCCCTGTGCCCGTCTCTCCCTCGATCAGCACGGTGCAGTCGCTCTCGGCCACCCGGGGCAGCACATCAAAGAGCTGCTGGACCTTCGCACTCCTGCTGATAATGTCCTCGCAACGGCACTGCTTCAGGACCTGCTTGCGAAGTTCCTCCACGATCGTCATATCGCGGAAGGTCTCGACCCCACCCACCACCTGCCCCTTCTCATCCTTGAGTAAGGCAGTAGAAATGGTGATGGGTTTGCGTCGGCCGTGGGCGTCGATGATATCGACGGGCTTGCTGATGATGGTATGCCCCGTCTCCATCGTTTCGCGAAGCGCACAGCCGCCCTCGCAGAGATCTGCCTTGAGAACCTCTCTGCAGGGCCGGCCGATCGCATCCTTCCGGGTTACCCCGGTGATCTGCTCCGCCGCACGATTGAACGACGTAATCCGCCAGTCCTTGTCGACGGTGAATACCCCATCGGCAATGCTGTCGAGAATGATGTCTGTTTCTTTTTGCGACTCGAAATCCATGCGACCACCAACGCCCAATCGTACGGTCCACTGCTCTCGGATGCCTCACGGGCTTACGGCGTAGAGGGTCTTTCCTGATGGCCGTAAACTCCGAGAGATTCGGCCAGAACCCCGCGAACGAGTCGGCGGCAGGCCCTCGCAAGGCGGAGGCCACGCCGCCGTTGCGTGACGGCCGACTTGCCGGGCCGGGGGATGCGAACCCCTCTTCGACCGCCGCGAGCCTCCCTCGAAAGCACGAGGGGAGGCTCGGGGCGAACGCCCGAACACGACCGACCGATCGCCGGGATAAGCCGTCCGCGAACCGGCGAGAGCCGAAATCACTCTCAACGCCAAAGGATGACGGACTTGACAAACCCCGCCAACGAGTCGATGATACTCTCGTCAGCCCACCAATCGAGTCACTGGGCCGACCATGGGACTTGTCCAATTCCCGCTGAACCAACACATGCCCGCGAGAAAAATCGGCCATTTCCCCAAGACATGAAGGTGCGCAACAACCAGATAGAAATTAATTCGTATTGGGCCGCCTGCACAGACGTTCAATATCTCTGGCCACAATCTCCGCGACGATTCGCTGGAGTTCCGACAAATCCTCGGACGGCAACTCGAACGCAGATGGCTCCTCCCTTTGGGGTTCGAGCGAGACTGGGAACGCCCCTTGTTGGGTTGGACCCGGCGCCCGTCGGCGTCGAGAAGCCACCCGGCGTTGCTCGGCCAGGATGTTCTCTGCGAGGTCGTACTTGGGCACCCCCTCTCCGACGGGATCAGTACTTTCGACTCTATTGTTGCCGCCAACAGCGCTCGAACGATCCCTGGCGTGCCCCGGCTCGGACGGTGGCCGCTCGTTCTCAGCCACATCCGTCAAAACCGGAGGTTTGTCAAATGGGGGAATGATATCTGCCGCCCGCAGTACTTGCGTGCGTTTGCGTTGTACCTTCGGATCACTCTCGTCCACGATCGAACCAACCTCCTCTGAACGCCTGCGTTACTCCCGAGGAACGTGGTTTTTGCGCCGTCCACGTTACCTCCTATCATAATTCTAATTCCGATATTATAACTTCGCCAGAATCCTGTGTCGCCCTGCAGCTTTTCACGCGTCGAACCTGAATTCTTCAACTCAATGCTTCCGCACGGATCCAAGCCTCAAGAGATCCGTTTGACGTAAATGTAGTAAGCGCCGCGGGTCGCAGCGTTCTGACCCAGAAACCAAGTTTGGAGCTTCATCCTGCCTGGCTCGAGCCCGACACGAAAGACCGCCTCTTTGGCATCCTCCGGCACAGGCGCCTCAAGACGGATCTGTCCGATCTCGAGTCGGGCTCTTGTCACCTGGATCGCCCGGCCGCCAGGGATCGCGGCATTGATCGGCGCATCCGCCTCCTTCGGCCAGCGACGCAAGGAGAACTCGTACTCGCCCGCCCGTTCCACCTCCACAGTCCAGAAGCCGTTCGCCTCGACGCCCAGGAGGATATGCGTCTGGTTCCAGGGGGACGGATCCGCCTCGTGCCAGTCATGGCTGGTCAGCCTCGACGGGTTCTCCCTGTCCGATCCGATCACAATGTCGCGGTACGCATCGAATCGCCCAGAGACATCCAACCACCATTTCTCGTACGCGTCGCGCAGCTCCCGCACAACATCCGCCTGTTCGCGGCCGACGTCGTTCTTCTGCCCTGGATCCGCGGAGATGTCGTACAGTTCCCGGCCGTTGATGAGCCGCCAGCGGTCGGTCATCACGGCGCATTGGCGCCACTTCTGGGGATGCTCGAGACGCTGGGAATCCGTGACGACAACACGATCCGGCCACCGGGCCTCATCGGCCTTGAGCAAAGGCAGTATGCTCATGCCGTCGAATGTCACGCCGGTCGGGCTGGGCAACTCGCACATCTCGATCAGCGTCGGCAGCCAATCGATATGCGACGTCAGTCGACTCACGTCCCGTCCGCCATCGAGCCCCCCGGCGGGCCAGCGGATGAAGCACGGCACGCGATGCCCGCCGTCATACTCGCTGCCCTTGGTCCCACGCATGTGGGCGTTGAAGCCTTTGTCCCGCAGGAAGCCCGCCGCGGTGCCGTTGTCCGTCATGAAGATCACGATCGTATTGTCTTCGAGGGCCAGCGTTCTGAGTTTGTCCAGCAGCCGACCGACGTTCTCGTCGATGTTCGCGATCATCCCGTAGAAATCGGCGTTCGGAACGTCCTTGTCTCTGTAGGGCCGGCTGTACCGTTCGGGAACATGGTACGGACTGTGTGGGGCGTTGGTCGCCAGATACGCGAAGAACGGGCGGTCCCGATTGTCCTCGATGAACCGCATGGCGTTGTCGAACCAGACGTCGGTGCAGTAGCCGCTGAACTTTTCCGGCGCGCCGTTGCGCAGATAGGTGTCGTCGAAGTAATCGTTGCCCCAGACATCCGGGGTCTGGCCGACCCCGCCGCCGCCGTGGATCAGGACCTCGTGGAAGCCGCGATCCTGGGGGCGGAAGGGATAGTTGTCGCCGAGATGCCATTTGCCGAAGATGCCGGTTCGGTAGCCGCCGGCCGCGAAGACGTCGGCCATTGTCACTTCATCCCGTCGAAGCAGCGAGCGGCCCATGATCGTGTGCCAGACACCCGTCCGATTGCAGTATCGCCCGGTCATCAGCGAGGCCCGGGTCGGGGCGCAGGTCGGTCCGACGTGGAAATCCGTCAATCGAACGCTCCGGCGGTACAGGGCGTCCAGATTCGGCGTGCGGAGGATCGGATTGCCGTGACAGCCCAGATCGCCGTAGCCCTGGTCGTCCGTGACCACCAGGACGACGTTCGGCGGCGGCGTCCTCCCTGGAGTTGAAGTCGCCGCCGGACTGAGATGGAAACCGCCCAGAGTCCAACCGGCAGCGGCGCCGAGCGTTTGGAGGAATCGTCTTCTGTGCACGGATCTCCTCACTTTGGCAGAAAGAACACCAACGGATCTGCCTCTCCAAATCAACCGTCAACGATCAGGAATCATTTTCCCGCCGGCCCCAGCGAGTATTGGGTGAAGCTGGTCAGATCCATCTCGCGAATCAGACGGTTGACGTCCTCGACGCGGACCGCTTTGATCGCCTCGACGTCTTGCTCGATGGGTCGGTACTGACCCAGGTACATCCAGTTGAAACCCAGATCCACCAACCGGCCCATGGGAAGCTCGTTTTTGAGCACCAGGGCGCTGAGCACCTTGTTCTGGGCCTTGGTTACCTCGTCCTCGCGGACGCCGTTGGCGACCAGGTCGTGGAAAATGTCCTGGACGAGGCCCATCACCTTGCCGGCGTTCGAGGTTCCGCAGCGGAGGTAACAATAGAACATCCCGGTGCCATCCATCGGGTTGAACTGCATGGAGGCCTCCTCCGCCAAGGCCTTATCCACCAGATCCCAGTAAAACCGCGATCCGTAATCGTCGCCGACGATCATGCCCAGCAGCGACGCCGCGAACCGTCGAGGGTCCTGGGCCGAAACTCCGGTGTGCATCAGACAGATGTGCTCGCGTTTGACATTCGCTTTTTCCGTCCGCGACTTCTGCTTGGTTCCCTCGAAGTGCGTCAGTGACCGTCCTACTTCCTGCGCCGGCCACTTCCCCGACACCGCCTCCACGGTCTCGCAGAACCGATCCCAGTCGAAACTCCCGGTGCAGACGACGACCATGTTGTTCGGCGCATACCGGCGGGTGAAATACTCCCGCATCTGAGCAGCCGTCAGCGCGTCGATGCTCTCGACGGTGCCCAGAACGCTCTGGCCACAACAGTGAGAACCGAAATGCAGGCTGCGGCAGCGGTCGATCACGTCGAATGCCGGCGTGTCCTGGTACATCGCGATCTCTTCTTTGATGACGTTCTTCTCGAGGTCGAAGTCTTCGTCCCGCAACGCGGGCCTCATGAGCTCGGCCCAGAGCGAGGTGATCTCGATCAGGTACTCCGGCAGGACCGCGGCGTAAAAAACCGTCTGTTCCTCACTGGTAAAGGCGTTGAACTGAGCCCCCCGGCTGTCGAAGGCCTCGTTGACCTCGAAAGCACTGAGCTTGTCGTTGCCCTTGAACAACATGTGCTCGAGGAAATGCGAGACGCCGTTGATCTGGGGTGCCTCGTCCCTCGCTCCGGTCCGAACAAAATACCCGACGGCCGCCGACTTGGCCGAGGGATTGATCTCGCCGATCAAGACCAGCCCGTTCGACAGCCTCTTGTGCTTGAATTGCATTGTAACCTTAGAACTCATCCCAAAACCCTTCGAAGAAGGATGACGATGCAGCCGAGTTGAAT